>Ga0126381_100009972_pt1 | contig 10676 bp, 7 predicted proteins | sample PanSoiMetPlot_28_FD_96465 | JGI IMG/M metagenome (GOLD analysis project Ga0126381, IMG submission 96465) | Tropical forest soil microbial communities from Panama - MetaG Plot_28 | ecosystem: Environmental > Terrestrial > Soil > Tropical forest > Bulk soil | place: Panama | collected 2016-02-17
GTGCTGGTGCTAGGCGTGGGATGTCCCTCGCATCGCGCAAAGCCCAGTCGCAGCGTATGAAGCTTTTTTGGGCTGCGAAACAGAAGGCTGCGAAGAAAGCATAGCTGTATTCCTGCTCGGGTCGCCGGCATACACAACGTGAGTGTTTTTTCGGCTTTTCGAACGTACCGGCCCAATTCCTTCCAACGTCCATACGTCGCGAGCGGACCCGGTTGTAGACCACGTTCACGGCATTGGAAAAGGGCTAAAAGTTGGTTTCGGACGCTGTACGAGTGGAAACGGCTAAAGGCAGTGGATACGACGCCGGGTTCGGTTACCGCACGGTGCAATAGTTCGGTCCAACGTGGAATGACACCGGCAGAAGGGACACCGGTAGAATGGTGGAAGCTTCGCATTTGCTTACCTCAAATGTGGAGTTAGGGACGGTTGAAAGTGTGCTGCTTTCTGCGGTTCCTGTTTTACATCTCTATTATCGGTCTAACTGGCTTTATTTTCAGGAACTAATCTACACTTAATACGGACTTTGTCGTGCCATTTTTCGTGGCAATATTCCCTGCTATTTCGTGTGTCTTGCCACCGGCCAACTATCGTTACGGCCACGGTGATTTGTTGATCCCTTCTCACCAAGTTTTTTTGTGCCAACTGTGATCACGAAAAACTCGGCAACGTAATGGAGAACGTACCTTGAAGAAAGCCGACACCCCGAAAGCCATTGGCGTACGTAGGCCCCTGGGTTTGCTCGTTCCGTGCGTCGAAGCACGGTATGTTCGACGGCGGTTTGAAAATTTTGGAAATTTCAGTTTTGAGAGTTTTTGACTTCCCCATCTTCGGGCCACGTCCACGATGCAAAATGACGATGGCGATGGTTCAGAAACACCCGAGCGGAGAAACTGCGCCACGATAACACCTGAGCCGCCAAGACCTGGGAACTTTGTGCAGAGATTGGACCAGTAAGGAGTGTTAGGTTTCGACGTTTTACTGCGTCTAGAAAGGACAGGGAGTGCTCCCCGCGCCCGGCACGCATCCTGCCCAAAGGAATGGACCACTCTGACCGGCGCGCGAATCCACGTTATCCGTTAACCTTAGAGGTTGAATACACAGTGCTTAGAGGAAACGGTGTTGGACAGACGGGATTTGGCCGAACCATAAACATTTCTGCCCGTGGCGTGCTTCTCGACATTAGTGACCCGCCACGTCAAGGTCTAATCCAACTGTCGATCTATTGGCCTTTTTTTCGACACCGATCAATCCGTTTGAAATTGCTGATGTATGGAGAGATCGTCCGGGTCGTAGGCAACTGGGTTGCCGTAAGGGTCACCGGACACACCTTCTACACAACCGGTCACGATCAAAAGCGCGGCCAACAATAAGGTCATGTGCCCCCTGTCCCTCGTAAGCCCACAGCGTTGATCGTCGATGATGACGTAGGTTTAATCTTTTGGTTTGGAGAACTATTCGCCAAGGCTGGATGGAACATTGTACCCGCCTTAAATTGCAGACAAGCTGTTTCACTGGCCGTCATGTGGGACTCGCACATCGACTTGATCGTCGTGAATCCCACACTAAAGGGCATCCTGGAAATGGTCGACACTTTGAGTCGCGTACATCGGCCCAAGATTGTCATCATTCGTGACCCAGACGTTGAACCAGATATACCCGCCGACGCGACAATAGATCGGCCTGACGTAAGCAGTTCGTTATCCCGCGCAGAATGGGCCGAACGAGTACGAAAGCTCCTGAAGGAACTGATCCAGTGAGTAGGATCATGCGCTAGACTGTACGCTATGGCAAGTGTCAGAAACCCGAGGTTCTAATGTCCGAAGCCAACAAGGAACTAGCAAAACGATTTTTCGAAGAAGTCTGGAACAAATCCCGCCGCAGTGCCATCGCGGAAATCCTCGCTCCAAACGCAGTGATCTACGAAAGCGGGGAAGTCATTCGCGGACCTGAGGGTTTCCATCCGTTCTTCGACAGGATGCAGGCCACGTTCTCGGACATCCACGTTTCATTCAACGACGCAATCGCAGAAGCGAACAAAGTATGCCTTCGGTGGTCGGTATCGATGAGGCACACTGGTAACGGCTTCGGCGTTGCACCAACTGGCAAGACCCTTCATACGACGGGAATCACGGTTGTGTGGATTGCAAACGGGCAATTCCTGGAAGGTTGGCAGAACTGGGACATGCTCGGACTGATGGCGCAAATGCGAGGGGAAGGACTTGGGCCGACCTACCTCGGGGCAAAGGGTAGTGCGGCAAGTTAGCGTTTAGTCATGGCGCAACGCACTTCGCTTATTGACAACCTCAGTTGCTTGTGAGCTACATCGCAAGCCATGTTGCCACGGTTCCTTCGAGGGGAATCGGTTGGGTATTTGATTTTTCTGGAAGGATCGTTCACCGACGAAATCAAGAAGGAGATTGACACACACTTCGTAACCCTCGGGCGTGAAGTCGGAAAGGATGTAATGGTCGTACGTGGTTTTGATCCGGCTGCCTTTCGTGAATCCGTGTTTGAAGCAGATGCCTTTCGTGACGTTTAAATGGAACGAACGTGCCAAGTTCCCAGCGCTAATCGTTACGGACCGTGCGCTTGCGGAGGCAGTAACCGATGCCGCAGTGCTAGAGAGGGGGAAGGTAATGATTTTCCGTTGATCGAAATCTTCACTCAGCAGAAGTCCTTGTCCCCTTTCCTTACCGATCTGACCGAGGCACTGAAGAGCGAAGATGCGTTGGCGGCTTTAGAGAACATCGACGGAGCGAAGCTTGCAAAAGAGGTCGGGTTGGTTAAGCAAGTACCTGAAGATGGAGCCAGGGTTCTTCGGGTTCAACGTGAAGCTGAACGATGCAATTAAAGACTTGCTCTCGCGCTAGTTTGAATCCTGTTGCTCAAATTTTGAAATCACTCGTGCATTCTTTAGCACCGAAATCATAAGTGCCTCCATCTCCTTCTGCCCGATCAACGCGCTAAGAAACAGACAGAACTGAAGGGGGCGGTGTTGTAGCAGGTCCAGCAGCCGCGACCGATCCTCAATGGAGAGGGTCTTGCGATCAGCCTCGACGTTCATCGTTTCAGAGTCAGCGAACCTTTCAAAGCCGATGCCACACGTAGCGTTTTTCAAGTGGAAGAGCCGCAAGTTCTGCAAGTGCCGGGCGGTGTCCTTTTCCCTGCATCGCAGCTAGCATCGCCATCTCACCTGCTGAAGCACAAGCACCTCGAAAAACGGCTAGTTCCTGACTGTATCCTGTTGATACAACAGCATAAACTGGCTAAATCCCACGCAAAATAATACCCCAAAATCCCTTCGAAACCGGAAAAGAATGGGTCGGAAACGCTGGTGTTGGCGCAAAGTATCGATGTTTTCAGCCAGAGGGGTTACAAGATGTAACATTCCCTTTTACAACAGAGTCCAACCTTGTAAAGGAATCCTACATCTGGCAGACATGGCGGCAGTTCTGCTTAATCGGTTGTTAAGGAAAGAACTCTGCATAGAGGGGTTTCTTCACTTAAGCAATCAGCTTCCAGACGATGAGTTAGAGGCACTGTTAGTGCTCCTACGTCAACGGTCAGCGGAGCAACGGAAACTGAAATCTTCTGGTCGGAAACAGTCCCTACCTGAAACCAATACCACTGTCACCGCTATGCGGATGACGCTGAAATCCCGGCATAACTTCTTGGAAGCAACAGCGTTGGGACAAGTTTCCCTTCCCGATGCGATCCAGCAGTGCAAAACCATGTGTGATCTCGCGGCTGGATTGGGGTTGAGAAAAATCCTGTTCGATTGTCTCGCCCTTGAGGGTGACCTTTCCGTCGAGGAACGCTTTGAACTCGGCAAGACCATCGCTGAGTATTGCCAGCTCAGAATGAGAGTCCCGACTGTAGCCCTCGTCGGTCAACCTCCTGCCGTTACGGGACTCGGTGCTCGTATCGCTTCCAACCGGGGATTGCCAGTCCGGACCTTCGTGGATCGACAAACAGCGGAAGAGTGGCTGATGTGTCAGCCATAGCCACTGGCCGCTACTCCTTCGGTTTTGCCGGATCGACCTAGTCCTCAGCTACGGCGAGACACCTTCCACAACGAACCCGCGTGCTTTAGCTGCCCCTAGACGGATTGGACGAATTGCCGAGTACTCGGGCGAGTTGTACCATCGTTCGGCATCGGCAACGCTGTTGAACGCAGTGATTATGATCCGCTTGGGTTCCTCGCCTTCAAGTGCCTTCGTCTTACCACCGCGAACGAGATAGTGGCCACCGTACTTTTCAACTGTCTTCGGTACACCAGCCGCGTACTTGTCGAATTGAGCCTGATCGCTGATCGAAAAAACTTCGGCGACATAATAGCCAGCCGGCGGCTTTTGGGCATTCAGAACTAGCGTGCCGACAGAACCGATTGCAATACCAGCGACGGCGACTGCGACAGTGTAGATGTTCTGCATATGTTCTATCCTCGCTGCCTCTCCTGTGGATGTGTCCAGAGTCCCCATCGATTGTATTCTCGCCGCGAATGTTCGACAACCCTTCTCACCGGATTATCCGGCACGAAACGTAATCTCGGTTGTACAATGCTGCAAATAGAAAAGCTGGAGCTTTTAGGCAGTCCAGTTGAAGGCCATCCGGGCGTCAGACAGCTCGTACACACTCCCATCCTGATTTACTATCGTGTCGACGAGGCCCGCAAGCTAGTTGAGGTCCTGCATTTCCGGCACGGTTCGCCCCGGCAACCTTAGCCATGCCTGAAGGCAGCTACCGAGTCGCGATTGCACTACTTCACCGCGATCGTTACCGGCGGACTCGTCTCCCCGGCGATACTCAGCACCACTGGCACCTGGCTCGCCGGCGTGATTCCGCTCGGGACTGTCACGTTGATCTGATACAGGCCAACGAATCCCGGCGCGAGTCCGGAGAAGAATGGGACCGCGTTCTTGCCGCCGATGGTGACCGTCGGCGTGACCACTGTGTTCGCGGGCGGCGATGATGGAGCCGCGGCGCCATCAGCCAATGGAGGATTCACCGCGCCGAGGCCCGTGCAGAAAATTGCGAGCGCATCGCCGGCCTTCGCGGGCGCGTTTGGATCGGCTACCGCATAACTGATCGCGTTTACAATTGCGCCCTGCGTCGGCGGATCGCCCGGCAGCGGGTACGGGAAAACGGCCGGCTCGCTGGCCGCCACGTTCACCGAAATCGGAACCGAGTAAGTATTGTCGCGCTGCACGAGAATCTGCTGGCTAGTGTTCGTTCCGATCCCTACAGGAACCACCGCGTTCACCTGACCGTTCGATCCATAAAGAAGCGGAACCTGGACGCCCGCCATAATCACTGTCGCACCAGCGAGCGTTGTGCTAAGCGGCACACCGGCCGCGGATGCCGTGCCGTTGGCGAGGTTCGAGCCGAACAGAGAAATAATCGATCCAGGCGCGAGCGCCACGTTAGGGGCGAAACTGGCTCCGCTTTCGGCGGCGGCCAACAACGGCGCCGGCGAATTGTCTCCCAGTCCGCCGCTGATGACGCGCGTTCCCGTGAGAGTTTGCGCCGCGTTGGTTGCGGTGACAGTAAGCGTCACTGGGCCTGTGGTTGTGCCCGACTGCCAGGTGGTCTGCCATAGGCCGGACTGCAGCGGCAACAAGCTGAGCGGCGGATCGCCATTCGAGAAAGAAACCTTGACACTGCCCGTGTTTACGGCATTGCCACAATCGTCGCGAACCTGCGATTCCAGCGCCACCGGCCAGGCCGCGGGCACGCCGAAAGACTGGCCCAAAGTCGTAATGATGGGGACCAATTGCGTCGGCGTGCAACCGCCGGTCGCGTGCGGCTCGGTGTCCGAAGCGGTTACGGTTGCGGACGCAGCCGAAGCGACAATTGTACGCAGGCCGATGCGCTGCAAAGTGCCATCGTAAAATTGCAGCGTCAGCTGGGCATTGTAGACGCCTGTCGCCAAGCCGTTGGTCAGGGGCTGCACCACGATGCGAGTGGTGCCGACAACGAAAGAAAACCGTTCGCAGGATTGAGCTCGAATTGATAGCTGGCGTTAGTAGTGACAACGCTCGAAACGTAGGCCTGCGGCGTTGAAGAAATGTTGTAGACCTGGATATTCGCCGACCCGGGCGAAGGCGCGCCAGCCACGGTGTGAAAGACAATTTCGGCCGGCGTGACTTGGGGACCGGGATCTTGTCCTGCGGCCAGCACGCGCAGCGCGATGGTGGCAACCTGAGGCGAGTTCGCCGCGCCTGTAGCGTCGACTCGCACCTGACCATAATAGAAACCCGGCGCAAGGCCAACCTGGTTTACTTGAACCGTCACGGCGGGCGACACGCCACCCGCTGTCGCCGTGCCCGAGGAAGGCGTGGCGCTGAGCCATTGCGACCCACCCGAAAGCGTTGTGGTAGACACGCTGAACTTCATCGCACCGCGTCCGACGTTGGTCACCGCGAACGACGCCGCGGGAATAATGCCGCCCGCTTCGACGCCGATGAACGAAAGCGCGGAATGCGACAACTGAATTTCCTGGTCGAGCGAACTGATGGTCATGGTCAGCGGCACGCTGACCGACTGGCTGGTGGTCGAGCTGGTGATCGTCGCGGTGCCCGTGTATGTGCCGGTCGCAAGGCCCGCGGGGTTTGCCGTAAACGCGACTACGCCGGGCGCGTTGGGAGTCGCCGTGCCTGACTGCGGCGCGACACTCAGCCAGTTCGCTCCGCTGGCGGTGGTCACCGCGACCGAAAACGCGAGCGATCCCTTCCCGGAATTCTGAACGCGCAATTGCTCCGTCAAAGTGTTCGTTGGATTCCTCGGGAACGTGAACGTCAGGGACGAGCTGTCGATGGCGAGCTGCGGATTGCCACCCGCAGCCACCTGAAACGTTACGCTTATGTTCGTGTCCACTGGCGATCCGTTGAGCACGCCGATGGTGAGCGTGGCCTGATAAGTACCGGGCCTCAGATTCGCTGGATCGGCGCGAACATCGATCACCTGGGGAGTCACGCCGCTCGAAGCACCGATCGTCAGCCAGTCTGCTCCTTGGCTGGCGCTGACCGAAAATGCCATGCCCGGAATGGCGCTCGAAATCGTAATTGGCTTGGGCGGAGTGATCGAGCCGCCTGCCTTGCTCGAAAAATTTAAGCTCGCTGGGGAGACGGAAACCATCGGTGACGTGGCGAGAACCTCCCGGATTCGATTCCCGGCCACGTCGGAAATCAGGAGATCGCCCTTGGAGTCAACCAGCAGGCCACTCGGAATCACGAAACTCGCCTGCCTCGCGAGCCCACCATCGCCCGCGATGATGGACATTCCGTTGCCGGCGTAAGTCTGGATGAATCCTCCCGGATTGACTACGCGCACGCGGCTGTTGACGCTATCGGATATATAAAGGTTGCCAGCTTGATCGAGCGCCATTCCGGCACGCTTCAACATTTGCATGTTGGCCTGCAAAGCCAGGCTGCCGTCGCCTGAATAACCGGGCGTGCTAGTACCGGCGATACTCTTGAGCAATCCGCCGGGAGTGATGTATCGAACCACATTACTTCTGACGCCGGCCGGTTGCTCTTCGAAGTACAGGCCGCCGACGTTGTCGGCAAGTAGCGTAGTAGGAGCTGAGACCGGGGAAGACGCGGCCTTCGAGCCGTCCGGAGAAACGGCCAGCATTCCGTTTCCCGCGACGGCGTGAATCATGTTGTCGGTTGTGATCTTGTAGATCATGTTGGCGCCAACGTCGGAGACATATACGTTGCCCGCCGCGTCGCGCGCCAGTCCGCCCGCATTCACGATATTGGCCGAGAACGCGGGACCGCTGGTGTTTGTGCCACCGCCGAAAATGACGAAGGTCTGTTTGCCGGCCGGAGACACTTCGAGCAGCCGATGCTGCAGAAGCACATAGATGTTCGCGCTGTTGTCCGAGACGATACCGTTTAGGGCCTCGGCATTTCCGAGCGGCGCGTAATTCAACGCGTTGAGCACGCTGCGGATGATTCCGGACGGCGAAATCGCCCGCACTGCCGCATTGAGCGTGTCGAGAACGTAAATTGTTCCATCCGGCGTTTGCGTCATCTGCGCCGGACCCTCGATGAAAGCGTCCAGCGCCGGGCCTCCATCGCCTCCGAATCCATACGTGCCGTTTCCGGCGAGCGTCGTAAGAAAGCTGTGCGTGTCGATCTTCACGACGCGCCCATCGCGGCTGTCGGCAACGTACAAATTGCCCGCGCGATCGATTGCGAGTCCGCTGTTGTCATTCCCGCGGCGTCCCGCGATATACGCCTGGCTAGCCGGAATGTCGGTAGTAAATATTGTCGGCATGGGATTCGTCATCAGCGTGGTCGTATTGCCAGAGAATTTCAACAGGAACCCGCTGAACGGCGCGAATACGTAGACCGTGCCAGTCCCATCAACAGCCACGCCAGTAGCAAAGCCTAGATTCAGGTTCAACGGCGCGACGCCACTAGCTGGCTCTTGATTACCTCCGCCGGCGATGGTCGAAATGATTCCCTGTGGCGTGACCCTTCGAATTCGCGCCGGGACGCTCAACCTGTCGCCGTCAACTACATAGAGATCGCCCTGCGTGTCAAACGCCAGGCCACTTGGCCCCGAGAGAGTAGCTTTGCTAGCCGGACCGCCGTCGCCCGCGAAACCACTAGTCGCGTTCCCCGCAAACGGCTGAATGGTCCCGTTCTGAAGCGACATCACCACGATTCGATTGTTCTCAGCGATATATAGATTTCCAGCATTGTCGAGTGCCAGCCCGTTGACTGGACCCAACGCCACTTGAGTAGCGGGCGTGCCGTTGCCCGGTCCAAGCGTTCCACCGCCGGCGATGGTGTTGATGTTCCCGTCCGGCGTCACTTCACGCACGTAGACTCCGTCGCCGAAGAACACGTCTCCCGTGTTGTCCACTACAATTCCGCCGAGCGAGACCGCCGCCCCTACCCCGGTGTATTGCTCAGGAGTGTCGGTCGATGCGATGGCAGCGGACTTAGCGGGCCCGCCGTCTCCGGAATATCCCGCGATGCCGTTGCCTGCGACCACCGACAGCGTCCCATCCGCCGCGGCGATCTTCAGGACGAGGTGCTCCAGCGGATCGGTGAAATAAACATTCCCGGCCGTGTCCACGGTCACGCCGTTGACGTAGCCGATGGAGACATTGGTGGCTAGTTGTCCGCAACCGGTGAAGGTCGGATCCACGCCCGCTATGGTCGTGATGACGCCCTGCGCGCGGAGCAGGGTCGGCATTAAGGAGGCGGCGAGAAAGAGAAGAAGGCGTTCGTTTCGGACGATGGCGAGCACCGCACTGGGCTGATTGCCTGGGCTGGCCATTGTCGCTTTTGGAGACCTGCCGCGTATCATAGCACCGCCGGTCTCCACGCTTGAATCAGCGGAATGCCTGAGGCGTACCGGTGCCGGTTTATCCCAGGGCGCGTTTGGAGAAGCCGATGCCGCACTCGGTCAGGAATTTGGTCGGGCTTTCGCCGCCCACCATGATAAAGATGAAGTCATTGGCCACTTCCTCAACCGTTTCGCCGGTCTTGATGAGCACCGAGCGTTCGCGGATCTCTGTCACACCGGCGGTGAAGTACGCTTTGACGCGGCCCTCATCCATGGCCTTGCCGATCTTTTTCTGATTGCGCGGTTTCGCTTTGCCGAAATCGCCCATCCGATGCACCAAACAGACCTTGTTCCCAAGATCTGCGCGTCCGAGCCCGCAGGCTGCCTCGATTCCGCTGTCGCCTCCACCCACGATGCAGATGGATTTTCCTTTGTATGAATCGGCGTCGAGCAGATTGTATGCAACCTTGGAAGTATCCTCGCCTGGGACACCCAGCTTGCGGGGACTGCCGCGCTTGCCGACCGCAAGCACCACGCGCGAACCCCTGTACTCACCTTTCGACGACTGCACCACAAAGTGCCTGTCGGCCTGCGTGATGCGCAGCACTTTTTCGTCTTCCTGGATCTTAAGCCCAGTCGCTTCGATGATCTCCTGCCAGCGCTCCAGTAGCGACTCCTTGGAAGTATCCTCCATCCACAGTGGCCCGTAGACCGGGATCATCACCGGTTCGGCCATCACGAACTTCTGGCGTGGAAAATTGCGGATGGTGTTGGCTTGCGTTCCTTGCTCGAGTACGAGCACCTTCAATCCTTCCGCCAGGGCGGCGAGTGCAGTGCTGGTGCCGGCCGGTCCCGCGCCGACGACGATGACATCATAAGGCGCAGCGCTTGGCTCGGGGCGTTTCTTCAGGATCGACTCGACCACTTTCTTGCCCTGGTTGATCGCGACTTTGATCAGCGCCTTGCCCGTGATTTCGCCAGCGAGATAGAGTCCGGGCACGTTAGTCTCGAGGTCAGCGTCGTAAATAGGCAGCTCGACTGTCTGCATCGCGCCGCCGGCCACGAGCACGATGGCCTCCGTGGGACATTCTGCCGCGCAAGCCGCGAATCCGGTGCAGTCTTCCAGCCGCGCGGCGATCGCCTTCTCATTGACGATTTCGAGGACGTTGAACGGACACACATGCACGCAGGTCCCGCAACCCACGCAGAGCTCGAGGTTGATCTGGGGCCGCTGCGTCCCAGTCGGGTTCTGATTGTCCGTTGGTTTCGGTTCGGGCGCGCCCACCGGTGCGACAGCCGGAGAGTCGATTTTGGAAGGCTCTACCGCAGCCGCCACGCCTCCCGTAACCGGTGGGGGTCCGCTTACCGCA
>Ga0126381_100009973_pt1 | contig 10674 bp, 10 predicted proteins | sample PanSoiMetPlot_28_FD_96465 | JGI IMG/M metagenome (GOLD analysis project Ga0126381, IMG submission 96465) | Tropical forest soil microbial communities from Panama - MetaG Plot_28 | ecosystem: Environmental > Terrestrial > Soil > Tropical forest > Bulk soil | place: Panama | collected 2016-02-17
ACGCAAATTGCAGGCACGTGATCTTTATGAACCCGATCATTCTCGTGTACCGGAACAATGGACAAAACTTGCGTCTTTGCATTACAAACACCTCTTCGGAGGCGCCCGAAGACGCGGAATCCGCGTAAGTCGTAGCGGCCGCTGTGAGACGAAGAATGGGGTACGCGCCACCTACGTTCAGATAAGGAGCCGATCAGCGAGCAATGTTGAGTAATGTCCGGTTTGTCGGTGAGGCGGAAGTTAGACGAATTTTCGCCGAATCTTCCGGGATTGCCAGTAATGCGGCCAGATCAGATTACTGCCTCAGATTCTCCATGTCCGGAATGCTGTAGGCGAATATATCGTCGTTGGACGGACCCACTGGCTCCCCTGCCATCCGGTTGAGCAATCGCGCTCCAACTATGCGAACGAATGGGCCTTTTCGCCCCGTCCAATTGTTGCCGAATGGGCGAGGAGCGAACCCGGCAACGCTTCCGATGATGAGAAGTGTACTGTCATCCAGAAGGTCTCCCACTCCAATGTCAACACAGGGATAGATGTGCTTCTCATCTACAAATACTCGCTGAACGATCTGCTCGATCGCGTTTTCAGTGATGAGCGGTTCCGACGGACCCAGCCAACGGAAGACGTATGGCCGTGGCAACGCCTTGCCACATTCTCGCTCGGCGAGGCAGATGACCTCTTCAATTGTTTCCTCTACAAAGTGTGTGAACTCTTCCCGTGTCATGGTTGCTGGTCCTTCGCCGAATCAGACGGCAACATTTGATAGGTTCCGGTTGGTCGGCAAGCCGGAAGTCTGGCGATTCTTCGCTCGGCAGAACCGATAACGCGTCGCCGTCAGCCTGCTTGCCGGGCCGCCTTGGGCGCGCGGCGCGGACGAGGGGAGGGAGCACGCGCCCATTTCAACGGCTTCGGCTAAGAGGAACGATGGCTGAGCTACGACACTTCAGGTGCGTGTCGTGCAACGGGTACCATCCGGTGACGAGTCATCAAGCCGTTGAAGATCAGCGATGGCGGTAATCAGTGCGAGATCCAGGTTGCGTAGTGCCCCGTCTTTCTTGACGTACGGAGTGTAGTAGACCAATAGGGAGTGAGTAGAGCGCAGGATTCGTTCGAGGTCGTGAGCACGCGATCGCTCGGGGGTGTCGGAGAGTAGATGGCGCATCGTGCGTTTGGCTCCTCGCATCAGCATTGGGTTCTTGTAAAGGAATCTCCGTATCGAGAGAGGCAGCGTGGCCGGAGGCATGAATGCGCGGCCGGTTGGTCAATGGTCGCGCGGTTGGAACGCTCTTCGCCAGTCTGCTCTTTCTGTACAGAGCTGAGGGTGGTTCTGCCAAGTCGGGAGGTCCCCATCGGCGAAGGAACATTTAAACCCGGTCCAAAGAGGCGCGCAATGCAGTTTGTGCCAATTCGACGAGTAGGGACGCGGCGTGCATTCATTGGTCAGGAGCGAAGAGTTTCAGACGCCTTCTCGCCAAAATGGGCACGATCGTAGTACGGAATTCGCGATACGCGGGAAATCTGTAAAATTAGAGGCATGACGACTGTTGCCGCTCCAGTGAAAATCTTTGCCGATCGTATTGGCCGTATTGAAGTTTCTGCCACCATGGCGGTCGCCGCCGAGGCCGCCAAGCTTCGCGCCCAGGGCGCCAAACTGGTAGATTTTGGCGCCGGAGAGCCGCACTTTCCCACCCCGCGCCACATCAAGGACGCCGCGATCGAGGCCATCGAGGCCAATTTCACCCGGTATACCGTGGTGCCGGGCATTCCCGATGTGCGGAAAGCAATCGTCGAGCGTCACGCATGCGACTTCGGGTCCGACTACGCGATCGACGAGGCGATATTCACCACGGGCGGAAAGCTGGCGCTCTTCAACACGATCCAGGTGCTGGTGGATCACGGAGACGAGGTGATCCTGCCGGTGCCCTATTGGGTGAGCTTTAAGGACATCATTCAGTACGCGGGCGGCAAGGTGGTGTTTCTCGAGACCAGCGAAGCCGAGAACTTCCGCATCACTGCCGATGCGATCGAGAAGGCGATCACGCCGCGGACGAAGGCGATCATTCTAAACTCGCCGTCGAATCCGGCGGGTTCGGTGGTCTCGGCAGAAGACCTGGAGCGCATTGTTCACCTTGCGCACGAGCGCGGGATTTACCTATTGCTGGACGAGTGCTATGTGTACCTCAACTATGCCGGCAAGCCGGTTTCGGGCGGGTCCTACACGTGGGCGAAGGAACGCCTCGTCATTCTGGGGTCGCTTTCGAAAACCTACTCGATGACGGGGTGGCGCGCCGGGTATGCGCTGGCAGCCAAGCCGGTGGTGGCGAATTTGAATAAGCTGCAGTCACAGTCGACGTCGAATGCGACGAGCTTTGTGCAGAAGGCGGCGATCGGCGCGCTTTCCGGATCGCAGGAGTGCGTGTCGCAGTTCCGTGCCGAGTTCATTGAGCTGCGTGACTACATGCTGGCGAAGCTGAAGGAGATTCCGGGCGTGACCTGCACGAAGCCGGAGGGTGCTTTCTACGTGTATCCGAACATCTCGGCGTTCCTTGGAAAGGGCGGCATCCGGACAGCGACCGAACTGGCGACGAAGCTGCTGCACGAGGCCCACGTAGTTACGGTGCCGGGCGAGGCCTTTGGAACGGGAGAGCACATTCGCATCTCCTACCCGGTGACGAAGGAGAATATCGACGAGGGCACGCGCCGGATGGGTGAGTTTTTGGGGAATCTGAGGTAGAGATTTAGGAGACTCGCGGAGACCGAAGGCCCGGGCGACCGGGCCTTTTCGTTTGACGATCCTGGCTTCTCTTTTGCGGCCCCATGCGGAGGGAGCAGTGGCCTTCAGGCCATTGAACAATGCCGAAAGATTGGCGGGCCTTTCAGGCCCGGACTCCGCCCATGACGCCGACGCCGGGAACATAGCCGGGCTGCCATTCCTGAATTGGCGACTGCTGGTGGCAATCCATACAGGTGGTCTTTTCGAAGCGCGCGGAGCATTGCGGGCAAACGCCGCCGGTCTGGAAGGTGTCGAACTGAGCGCTGCAGTTGTTGCAGCGCCAGAATGAGCCAACCGGCGGCGAAGTGTGGCAGCTTGGGCAGGCGAATCCCTGGCGGCGGGGAATCTTCTCGAGTTTGCGCAGAGCCTGGGCCGTTTTGAAGCCGTTCCAGCAGTTGATACCTGCGTAGGCGGCGATCAGGCCGGTCCAGAACGATTGCAACCGGAGGGCGAGTAGAACTAATCCGGCGACCCCGAAGAAGCCGAGGACTGAGGCGACCATCAGGCTTCGAGCGCGGCCCAGCGGGAACCATAGGAGCGAGCGGAGGATCTGGCCGCCGTCGAGCGGGTAGATGGGGAGGATGTTGAAGACCAGGAGCAGGATGTCTGTGGTGAGGATGGCGCCGAGGAAGCGATATTCGTTCGGCATGGTGTATCGCCACTGTGCGGAGCGTGCAAGGGCGAAGGCTCCGCCGAGGACGGGCAACAGCGCGACGTTGACCAGGGGACCGGCGGCGATGCTCCAGAGCGTGGCGCCGGGGCGCTGAGGCGGCCTGACATAGGCCACGCCGCCCAGGGGCCAGAGCATGATGGTGTCGGCCGTGCCGCCCACTGAGCGGCAGGCGAAGGCGTGGCCAAATTCGTGCAGGAGCACAATGCCGAAAAGGGCGAGATACTCGAGGACATTCCAAACGGGCGACGTGTAGTGGCGTTGGCGCGCCTGTATCTCGAAGACGGCAACCAGGAACCACGTCCAGTTGAGGTAGACGTCAATGCCCTTGACGCGGAAGAGACGGAACGATCCCTGGCCGAACATGGAGCTAGCTTACCTGATGCCGGGCCTGGAAGGTGGAAAGCATGGGAGGTCGGAGGCGCCCGGGAATGTTCTCCATTGAAAGTGCTACCCTTGTGTTCTATGTGGGACGGCCTGGCTGGTTAAACCTAGACCAAAAGTATCGCCTATCACTGTGCAAACCTAGCTTCCGTCCGGTAGGATGTGTTTTCCATGCCGAAGTCTATCGATTTTCGACCGGTTATTCTCGCAGGCGGCAGTGGGACGCGTTTCTGGCCCCGGTCTCGCCGCGCACGAGCCAAGCAAGTGCTGGCGCTCGACGGCGAGCGATCGATGATCCAACAGACTGTTGAGCGCTTGAAGCCTCTTGCTGCGCTTGAGAAAACCTGGGTCATCACCAATGAATTTCTAGCCCACGAGATTGCGGATCAACTGGCCGGCGTGCCGCGCAACCAGATCGTTGAGGAGCCGGTGGCGCGCAATACGGCGCCCGCATGCGGACTGGCCGCATTCCTGATCGAAAGGCAGAACCCTGAAGCTGTACTAGGTGTATTCCCTTCAGACCACGTGATCGCCGACGAGCCAAGGTTTCTGAAAGCGCTGCAGAGGGGGATCGGCATTGCCGCCGCAGGCGACAACATGGTGGTGCTCGGCATTGAGCCGACACGGCCCGAAACCGGGTATGGATACATCGAGACCGGTGAAGAAGACAGCGACGCGAGCGCGCTGCGTGTGCGGCGTTTCACGGAGAAGCCGAACCTGAATCGGGCGCAGGAGTTTGTCGCTGCCGGGAATTACTACTGGAACTCGGGGATGTTCCTGTGGTCGGCGAAGACGCTGGCCAATGGGGTGCGCGAGCACCTGCCGGAGACGGCCCCGCTGCTGGAGAAGATTGCTGCGTGCTTTGGGCGGCCGGAATTCGAGGATGTATTCCGCGATCTTTACCCGAAATGCGAGAACATCTCGGTGGACTACGCGGTGTTGGAGCCGCGTTCCGCCAAGGGTGAACACAAGTCGCACCTCTACTGCGTGCCTGCGGAGTTTGCGTGGAACGACCTGGGCTCTTGGGCTTCGCTCTACGAGTACCAGATGGAGACCCGGCTGCGCGGCGATGGGGACGGGAATGTAGCCGAGTCGGACGGGCACCTGACGATCGAGGCCGGCAACAACTATATCTACAGCCCGAGGAAGTTTGTCGCGCTCGTAGGCGTTGAAAACCTTGTCATTGTCGATACCGAGGATGCGCTGCTGATTGCGCATCGCGACCACTCGCAGGATGTGGGCAAAGTGGTCAAGGAACTCGGGCTCTCGGGGCGGGACGAACTGATCTAGCCTAAGACAATGCAATTCACAAAACGTTTGCGCGAGGGTGTACGCAGGGGAGAGATCACCTGCACAGTGCGGATCTGGACGAGGCTGCAGGTGCGCGTGGGCGGCCGGTACCGCATGGAAGAGGGCGAGATCGAGATTGACTCCATTGAGCCGATCGGATTCCCAGACATCACGCCTGCACTGGCGCGGGCTTCTGGATTTGCCGGAGTGCTGGACCTGCTGAAGGTTGCCAAGCATGGCAGCGGCGACAAGATCTACCTGATCCGATTTCACTACATTCCGCCGCGAAAGAAGGGACGCAACGTAAGTTAATCCCGACATGATCGCGACAGCGATCCATGTTTGATTATTTAGACTTTTGCAAGGAGAACGACTTTCCTCAAAATGCCCCATCCACAAATCAAGTTTGGTACCGACGGCTGGCGAGGTGTGATTGCCGACGACTTTACGTTTGCCAATGTGCGCACCGCCGCTGCGGCGATTGGCTCTTACGTTCACGAGCAGGAAGATCCTGCCAAGGGCATCTGCATCGGGTACGACACCCGGTTCGGCTCGAAGGCGTTTGCGCGGGCGTGCGCAGAGGTCGTGGCTGCTACAGGAATCAGGGTTGCGATGGCCAACGACATCACGCCGACTCCGGCGCTGAGCTTTGGCGTGCGCGAGCGCGGCGCGGCGGGCGGCATCATGATCACGTCGTCCCACAATCCGGCGCAGTGGAATGGCCTCAAGTACAAGGCGTGGTACGGCGGGTCGGGCAAGCCGTCGATCATGACGGCGATCGAGAGCTATCTTGACAAGCCGGCGCCGCAGGCAAAGCAGGCTGCGCCAATCGAAGAGGTTGATTTTCTGCCGCCGTATCTGAAAGCGATCGAGAGCTTCGCGGATCTTGATTTGATTGCGAAATCGGAAATGAAGTTTGCGATCGACTCGATGTATGGCGCGGGGCGGACGATTCTGTCGGACATCTTTACGCGGATCGGCGTTGATCACGTGCAGATTCGCGCGAATGTTGATCCGCTGTTTCCGGGGATCAATCCGGAGCCGATCGAGCCACATATCCGCGCGCTGGGCGAGGCATGTATGGCGCACAAATGCGATGCGGGCTTGTGCACCGATGGGGACGCGGACCGCATCGGCGCGACCGATGAGCATGGGAATTTCGTCGATCCGCACAAGATATTTTCTGTGCTGCTGAGCTGGGTCCTGCGGCGCAAGGGATGGCCGGGTGCGGTGACCCGCGCATTCAACACAACCAAGATGCTGGACCGCATTGCCAGCAAACATGGGCGAGAGCTGATCGAACACGGCATTGGATTCAAGTTTGTTTGCGACTACATGCTGGAGCGCGAGATCGTAATGGGTGGCGAGGAGTCGGGCGGCATCGGGTTCCAGAGGCACTTGCCGGAACGCGATGGTCTGCTGAACGCACTGCTGCTGGCAAACGTGATGGCTGAGGAGAACAAGACACTCGGGCAGCTTGTAGCCGATCTGCAGGCCGAGTTTGGCGAACACCAGTACGGGCGCGTCGATCTGCACATTCCCGATCACCTGAAGAATGCGGCGATCGCGCGGGCGAGGGCGTTGCCGGTGGGTGATACGTCGATTGCGGGGATGCCGATTCTGCGCCAGGAGACGCTGGATGGCGTGAAGTTCTTCCTCGACAATCCCGAGGCGAAGGCGAAGAGGAAAGCGGCAGAGACATGGATTCTCTTTCGCGCCAGCGGGACGGAGCCGCTGATGAGGATTTATACCGAATCGACGTCGAAGGAGTCGGTGGCGAAGCTGCTGGAGAGTGGAAAGACGTTTGCGATGGCAGGCTAAACGCGAGTTCAAAGTTCGCAGTTCGCAGTTCAAAGTTCTTCGGGCATTCGCGGGAGGAGCCGTGTTCATTCATATTTTTGGATTTCGATGGAAGGATCACGCGACCGAAGCCGAAAAGGCGCGGGCGACTCGGGAGATTCGCGCGTTTCAGGGGCAGATTCCAGGACTGATCGACGTTTCCGTGGGCGAAAACCTGTCGCCGCGTGGGCAAGGGTATACCTTTGCGGGGCTGATGCGGTTTACCGATCGGGCCGCGTGCGGCGGGTATTCAACGCATCCGTTGCACCTGGCAGTGCTGGAGTGGCTTGTGCCACTGATCGATCCAGTTGAGCTGGACTTTGAGGCTTGAGCTAGCGTCTAGAGGACACTCTGAACCGGTTTGAATCACCTTAGAAACAACAACGCGGCGCTAGAAGCAGGGACGCGGACGGAAAGAACGCCGTTTCGAGTCTCGATAGATTCGACACTGCGCGGATTCCATTGCACCGTTGGTTCAATCTGTGTACCGGCAAGGGTTACGTTCTGTGTTGAATCGAGGCTCGGCGCCTGCAATCGCCAGAGGTGGCCGGAGCGCGGTGTGAAGTCGCCGTGGATCGCAAGTTGCATCGGCGTATGTTCATCCTTGTTGAAGATATCGACTTTGACCTGACCCTGGTTGCGAGCTGCGTATACAGATGCGTTGAGCCCGTGAAGATCGCCTTCGACGCGCAACATCCGAGCTCCGCAGAACTGGTTGGCAAGCATCATTCCGTAGAAGACGGGCATGGCCTTTACGGGTTTATCCGGCTCACTCTGAATGGGACTGTAAAAACCACTGTGCACCGCCTGCGGAGTCCTGGCGACCTCCATGCCTGGGGTATGGCCGCCAAGGCCAGCAGTGAGAAATGCGCTGCGGCCTCCGTGGAGATTGACTCCTGCACAACCATGGTCGGCAAGCTCAAGCATGTAGTCGCCGGCCCAGAGCGCAGCGGCGAAGGCATCGCTCATGCCGGGCTTCCCGCCGCGATAGCACGAGTTGCCTTCCGTCATTCGGTAGACACGGGAGTGGCTGCGGGCTGCTGAGACGATCTCAGTTGTCTCTGTGCGGATCTTCGGGTTTCCCGCAAGGAGACGTGCGATCGTGACCTCGGGATCGTTCGGCGGGCCCTCGGCGTAGTAGTGCCCGGTGAGAGCGACGAGCCGAGAAGAAATATGCTCTGGGACCTGGGCGCCGAAACGAACGACCCAGTCGGATGAGGCGGCGACATCGGGACCTCCCAAGCGGGCTGAGGGGACTTTCTGTGCGACCGCTTCGGCAAAGCGTGTCCACTCGGCTACGTATTCGGAGAATCCCCAACCGGGCGGGCGCGTGCCGTTGCTGGCCTTGGCGTAGAGATCGGGCTCATTGCCAATCTGGAAGAATTCGATGCGGTCGCCGATCTTGCCGGCAACATACGCCGCTTCTTCGGCGGCGCGCTCGGGGGTGCTGTTGCCGAAGTTCAGACCGTAGATGAGTCGCCATCCGGTAGCATGCAGGAAACCCGCAAGTTCATCGATGGCCTCCGGACTGATCGCGAAGAGCCGGTGCGGCATCCAGTTTTCAGCGAGGTTTCCCGAGGGAACGTGAAGCCTAGGCGCGGCCGTGGATGGTGTGGCTTTGAACCAGCAGAACTCACTCGTGTTTCCGCCAAGGCGTAGGATACCGTTGGAACTGAGGAGCTTGAAGCACGCGACCAGGTCGCGATTTTGCGTTGAGAAGAAGGCAGGGTCGGAAAGCTGCGCGAGCTCGTAACTGAGGCCGGTGTAGGCGAGCGGGACATGAACGGGCGAAGGCACATCGCGCAGAAAAACAGTGATCTCCGGCGCTTCGGCACGAAGCAGCGGCGTGGCCATTGCGGCGGTCGCGGCGGTTTGCAAAAGAAATGCCCTGCGATTCACTGCGCCTCCGCGAAGTATTTGCTGTTACCGGTTCAGCGAGTTAGCGGCGCTGAGCGCCGATAGCGAGTTTGCGGGTTAGCTGGTACGGTGCTTGCGTGTTTGAGAGCTAGATGGTCTTGTCGTCGACGTGATCCTGTTTCGTATCGGCGTAGTGCTGACAACCAAAAACGCGGAAGCTTGAGACGTTCTTCAGGCGGAACTGATTGGACTGCGCACGTTGCGGGAACTTGATTCGGAAGAGATCGGCGCCATCGACGTCGTCGAAATGGAAGGCAGGGCGCGCGTCTGCGGATTCAGCGGCGATTTCGACGTTGCTGAGCTCAAGGTTGCGAACATGACGCGCGAAGATGCCGGTCGCGGGGAGGTCGCCGAACATCGTCGGTTCAGGATATTTTTCGGCGTTCTCCGCGGGCTGAATGGCGGCCATATCGGCACCAGCGGCGCCGACCTGGTGCAGATAGACGTCGCTGATCTTGATGTCTTCGACCGGGTAGCCCGGGATTCCGGCAATGATGGAGGGCAGTTGTGCTGCGGCTGAGCTGATGACGTTGCTGATCGCGATGCGCTTCATCGTTCCGATTACGGTTTGCGGCTTGGGTCCGCGGAGGCGTGCGCCCAGTCTAAGAAAGAAGGGCGCGCCGACGTTGCGCATGGTGATGCCGGTGATGGTGATGTCTTCCACGATTGCTCCGTCGACGGACTCGAGCGCGAAGCCACGGCAGCGTTCGAAGACGCAGTTGGAGATCGCGATGTTTTTGAAGCCGCCGTTCGATTCGGTGCCGAGCTTGATGCGGCCCGTACCTATTCGACCATTGGGCAGTTGCACGGGTTTCCAGGATCCATCAAGAAGGGAGCCCAACTCGTAGGCGCCGGTGACGTAACAGTTGGCAATCGTCAGGTTCTCGGTGGCGCGCGCATAGCCAAGGGCGAAGGAGCTTTTGGGGCAAATGCCATCGTCCCACGGTGAGTTGACGGCACAGTTTGAGACGCGTACGTTGCGGCAACAGTCGATGTCGATGCCGTCGCGGTTGGTGTCGATCTTGAGGTTATCGATGGTTAGGTTGTCGACGCCCGAGGCAAGGACGCCGAACCATCCGCCCTGCAGGATTGAGAAGTCGGCAAGGATGACGTTTCGGCAGTTCTTGAGGGCGATGGCCTTGTTGCCAACGCCGGGGGCGGTGGTGTTGGGCAGGGTTTTCTCGTCGTGACCGCGACTGAGGCCTTTGCCGTAGATCAGGCCGGGGCCGAAGATGCCGAAGTCATGGATGTTCTCGCCCCAGATAAGGCTGTTGTGCCAGTGGTTGTGACCGTAGTCCTGATACGGCTCCCACGCACCCTGCGGCTCGGCCGCATCGTAGCCGCCGGACGTGAGGCCCTCGTAAGGCGTCGGCGCGGCAAGGATGGTGGCGCCCTGCTGGAGGAAGAGCGCGACATTGCTCCTGAGGTGGATCGAGTAGCTGGCGTAGACACCCGCGGGGAAGACAACGGTGCCGCCTCCTGCATTGGCAGCGGCATCGATAGCAGCATTGATTGCGGGCGTGTCGATCGATGTGCCGTCCCCTTTTGCGCCGTAGGCGCGAACGTCATAATAGACAGGCTTGGCCACGGTCGCGGCCGGTGCGCCTGGAGCGGCCTGGCCGTGCGCCTGCGACGAATTCAGGATCGTGGTTGCGCCACCAGCCAGAGTGAGGCCAGCCATCTTCAAGAACTCTCTGCGAAAGTCGTGCACAAAAGATCTCCCTGAACAACTAGATCCCATGTCAATGCGGCTTTTAGGTACGGATCAATTCAGCCATCGATTGTAAGGCCTGCCTGC
>Ga0126381_100009974_pt1 | contig 10672 bp, 6 predicted proteins | sample PanSoiMetPlot_28_FD_96465 | JGI IMG/M metagenome (GOLD analysis project Ga0126381, IMG submission 96465) | Tropical forest soil microbial communities from Panama - MetaG Plot_28 | ecosystem: Environmental > Terrestrial > Soil > Tropical forest > Bulk soil | place: Panama | collected 2016-02-17
ATTCAACATGACGCAGATACCCATGAGGGACGGGCTGCTGCTGGCGGGGATCTTGTTCTCGCTGGGGCTGACCGGCCTGCTCGTACGCCGTAATTTGGTTTTCGTCCTTATGTCGTTGGAGGTGATGCTCAATGCGGCGGGTTTGGCATTCGTGGTCGCCGGGGCTCGATGGCATCAAGCCGACGGGCAGGTCATGTTTTTGTTCATCTTGGCGATGGCGGCTGCGGAAGTTGCCGTGGGTTTGGCTCTGGTGCTCGAAATCTATCACCGCTTCAAGTCTCTGGACGTCGACGAACTGAGCGAGATGAGGGGCTGACGTGATCCGTTTGTTGTGGCTCATTCCGGCGTTGCCTTTCGCCAGCGCGCTGATCCTCGCGCTGATTGGCTCACGTCTGTCAAAAAGAGTGGCTGCTGCTGTCGGCGCAGGTTCGATCGGATTCTCGGCGGTGATCACGATTCTGGTGGCGGTTGGCTTCATCACCTCGCCTCCACCGGCCAACTCGTATACCCAACTCCTATGGACTTGGATCAGCGTAGATGGCTTTCGGCCGCAGATCGGCCTTTACCTCGATCCGCTGTCCCTAGTGATGCTGCTGGTGGTTACGTTCGTCGGCTTCCTCATTCACGTTTACTCGGCTGAGTTCATGATCGAAGACGACGATTACAGCCGCTTCTTTGCGTACATGAACCTGTTCGTTGCGTCGATGTTGATGCTGCTGCTCGGGAATAATCTTCTTCTCCTCTATCTGGGATGGGAAGGCGTCGGTCTGTGCAGTTATCTGCTCATTGGATTCTGGTATCGGGATCCGGCCAACGGGCGAGCGGCTCAGAAGGCCTTCATTCTGACCCGCGTCGGCGATACTGCCATGTCGATCGGTTTGTATCTGCTGTTCACGCAGCTAGGTACGCTCGGGATTCAGGATCTGATGCAGCGAGCCTCCGCCCAGTGGCCCTCGGGGTCCAGTTATGCCGTGGCAGCGGCGTTTCTCCTGCTGGGCGGCGCAATCGGCAAGTCAGCCCAACTTCCGCTGCAGGTATGGTTGCCGGATGCCATGGCCGGACCTACCCCAGTCAGCGCGCTACTTCACGCCGCGACCATGGTGACGGCGGGCGTTTATCTCATCGCGCGGACGCACGTTCTTTTCTCGCTGGCGCCATCGGCTCAATTGGCGGTGGCAGTTGTCGGCGCCTGCACTTTGCTACTCGCCGGCTTCAGCGCGCTTACCCAGCATGACATCAAGCGCATCCTTGCCTACTCGACGGTCAGTCAAATTGGCTACATGTTCCTGGCGCTTGGTGTGGGCGCATGGCAGTCCGCCATGTTCCACTTCGTAACCCACGCGTTTTTCAAAGCCTTGCTCTTTCTGGGCTCTGGCGCCATTATTAACGCTCTCGATGACGAGCACAGCATCTTTCGCATGGGCGGTTTACGCAAAGAGCTGCCTGTAACATTCTGGACCTTCATGATCGCCGGGTGTTCTCTGGCGGGACTGCCATTCGTCACCGCGGGTTTCTTCAGCAAGGACCTCATTATCTGGAATGCGTGGTCGGCCCAATATGGACATCCGGCGTTTTGGATTGCAGGGATCATCGGCGCGCTGCTGACTTCGCTCTACACATTTCGGATGATCTTCCGCGTGTTCTTCGGCCCGTTGGACATTCCGGTGACCAAGCGGCCAGGCTATCGGATGACGATCCCCCTTGTGGTACTGGCGTTCCTTTCCATTGTGGGCGGATTTCTCAGGGAGCCTCTGCTTGGATTCTTGCATTCGGCATTGCCATCGACCATCGAGGCTCATACCGGTGGTCTGACAGAGATCCGGTCCGAGACGATTGCCGGACTCATATTCCTTATTGGCCTATATTTCGCGTACCTCTTCCACCTTAAGAAACGCAACTGGGCAGACGCTCTGGTCTCAGGCCCTGTCGGACGCAGCTTGCACCAATGGTGGTTCGCGGACTGGGGCTTTGACTGGATCTACGACAAGGTTTTTGTCCAGCCCTTCGTCTGGGCGTCCGAAATCAACAAGAGTGACTTCATCGATGCTTTCTATACCGGCGTCGCCTGGCTCGTCCAATGGTTTTATCGGGGATTGAGCCATACCGAAACCGGCCGTGTCCGCTGGTACGCTGCCGGCATGGCCGCAGGCTCTGTATTTTTCTTGGCGGTGGTGCTCTTCAAATGATACTGGTCTCAGTCATTGGAATTCTTTTGATCGGCGGAGTTCTCGCCTGGCTTGCGGGACGCTGGAGCGAGCGACTCGCGAGGGGGATCTCGCTGGTTGCGATTGGGATCGACTTTGTCCTGGCGGCGATCGTCTGGGCAGGCAAAGCCTCAAGCGCAACCGGGCGGTGGCTCGAAGAAGTCGACTGGGCCTGGGTGCCAGGCCTCGGCATTCACTTTCATCTCGCGGCGGACGGACTGAGCTTGCTGATGCTGGCACTCACGCTCTTCCTGGGCATGGTGGCTGTGCTGGCCTCGTGGACGGAAATCCAGGAAAAGGTCGGCTTCTTCCATTTCAATCTGATGTGGGTTCTGGCGGGGATTTCCGGCGTATTTCTGTCGATCGATTTATTCCTTTTCTATTTTGCCTGGGAATTGATGCTCGTGCCGATGTATTTCCTGATCGTGATCTGGGGCCACGAGCGAAGGGTCTATGCGGGCGCGAAGTTTTTTCTATTTACACAATGCAGCGGACTGCTGATGTTGATCGCCATCCTGGCACTCTACTTTATCCACCACAGAACCACCGGCATTTACACCTTCGAATATTCGGAACTGTTGACCACGCCCCTAAATCACCGCACCGAGTTCTGGATCATGCTCGGCTTTTTTGTCGCCTTCGCCGTGAAGTTGCCGGTCGTTCCGCTGCATACCTGGCTGCCGGATGCGCACACTCAGGCTCCCACCGCGGGAAGCGTAATCCTGGCCGGGTTACTCTTAAAAACTGGGGCTTACGGCCTCATCCGCTTTGTTGTTCCGCTGTTTCCCGACGCCGTTTCTGATTTCACTCCCATAGCTCTCGCTTTGGCCGCGATCGGGATCGTTTACGGCGCGTTCATGGCGTACTCGCAGACCGATCTCAAGCGCCTGGTCGCTTACACCAGCGTCAGTCACCTTGGATTTGTGCTGCTCGGAATTTTCTCCCGGAATCCGCTTGGGCTCCAGGGTGCGGTTATGACGATGATCAGTCACGGCCTGAGCACGGGAGCACTCTTCGTTCTGGTCGGAAGCTTACACGAGCGTCTCCACACTCGTGATCTCGATCAGATGGGGGGGCTTTGGGCCACAATGCCAAGGTTAAGCGGCGCTGCACTCTTCTTCAGTCTGGGCTCGCTGGGTCTGCCTGGACTCGGTGACTTCGTAGGAGAGTTTCTCGTATTGCTGGGGTCTTACCGAGTCAGTATCACGATCACGGTGGTTGCCAGCATCGGTGTTCTCGCCTCCACCTTCTATGCGCTGCGGATGGTACAGCGGGCCTTGCAGGGGCTAAATACGCATGCCTGGCAAGTTCCGGACCTGAACCCGCGCGAGGCGCTCATGATGGCTGTAATGATGGTGGGCCTTCTCGGGCTGGGACTCTATCCGCAACCGGTACTCAACTCTTCCGCCCAGGCTTTGGGTAATTCCCAGGCGCAGTTGCCAATTGCGTCCTTGCGGAGGTGAACATTCATGATAAACGCTCGGGACATCATGGTCTTACTTCCAATCCTCGTGATCTCGGCAACTGCGGTGCTTGTGATGATGGGTATTGCTTGGAAGCGGAGTCACATTCTCGCAGCAGGGCTAACCCTCGTCGGACTGGCAGGGGCTTTCCTCTCGATCTTTGCGGCGGTACCGCTCGCTCCCCGGCAAGTCACATCCCTGTTGCTCGTGGACCGGTTCGCATTGTTCTACATGGGCCTGATCATTGCCTCAGCTTTGGTAGTGACAGCGTTGTCCTACGACTACTTCAAGAATCGCGACGAGCATCGCGAGGAGCTCTATGTGCTGCTCTTGATGGCGACTGCAGGGTGTGCGGTCTTGGTGGCGAGCACTCACTTTGTTTCCTTCCTTCTCGGGCTCGAGATCTTGAGCGTCTCGCTGTATGCCCTCATTGCGTACCTGAAAGATCGAAATCAAGCGCTCGAAGCTGGAATCAAGTACCTGATTCTGGCTTCCGCTTCCGCCGCATTCCTCCTTTTCGGCATGGCCCTCATCTACGCGGATGTCGGGACGATGGAGTTTTCGCGCATCAGGGAAATCTCGCTCGCAGGGTCGAGCTTCGCGTTGCTCGCGCCCGGAGTCGGGCTTATCGTCACGGGAATCGGCTTCAAACTCGGCGTGGTGCCCTTTCATCTCTGGACTCCTGATGTCTACGAAGGCGCGCCCGCGCCTGTGGCGGCATTCGTGGCTACAACATCCAAGAGCGCGATGGTGGCGCTGTTGCTGCGCTACGCGTTCTTGTCTGGTGCACTGGGGTATCGCGGCGTGTTCCTCGTGTTCACTCTCATCGCGATTGCATCCATGTGCGCCGGCAATCTGCTCGCGCTTCAACAGAGAAATGTTAAGCGAATTCTCGCTTACTCCTCGATTGCTCACTTCGGATACATTTTGGTAGCGTTTCTGGCGGGCAGAGCCGTGGCCATCGAAGCGGTGAGCTTCTATCTGGTGGCTTACTCGGCGACCATCCTTACCGCGTTCGGAATTGTGACAGTGCTCTCCGGTCCTGAGCGCGAGGCTGACGATATTGAAGACTACCGCGGTCTCTTCTGGCGGCGGCCCGCAATCGCGGCTGTCTTAACGGTCGCGCTTCTCTCGCTCGCCGGCATTCCCGCAACCATGGGGTTTCTTAGCAAGTTCTATGTGCTTGCGGCCGGAGCAGACGCCGCTGCCTGGCGGTTAATTCTAATCCTCGTTATCACTAGCGTCGCTGGCCTTTTCTACTATCTGCGCATCGTGGTGGCACTGTACTCACCATCAGAGCATGCTCACATTCAGGAGGTATCCCGCAGCGGTGCCGCCGTTGTAATCGTACTTTCGGTTCTTTTGATCTGGTTTGGCGTTTATCCCGCACCGCTATTCAGACTGGTCCGAACCACCGTGGTCGGAGCTGATGCGCAGAATGTGCCTGCGATCACGGTGTTGAACAGATAGTGGGGCTTTTCCCGGGTAGCGTTACCGACCAACGCATGGAACTACGGAAGAGACGCTTGACAGCTGCGCAAAACTCGCCGTCGACGTAGGGCGCACTGCCGTTTAGCCGTGCCATGTTCCGCCAGCGTTGGTGTCGACAAATTCGGGGTAGATGAGTTGAACTCATCCGAGGAGACGGAAGATGAAAGCCAATTCCACGACTGGCCAAAAGGGGAACGCCGTTGTACGCGAGATGCACGGGATGTCGGACGCGCCCCCGACGAATGCGGTGGTACATTCGAGCCACAATCAACACGCTGGACACTCCGCGATGATGTTTCGCGACCGATTTTGGCTGAGTCTGGTCCTTACGCTCCCGGTGGTCTTTTGGTCAGCTGAAGTACAGCAGTGGCTTGGTTACCACGCTCCCGTATTCCCCGGATCGCGATTCGTGCCCGCTATTCTGGGCACGATCATTTTCGTGTACGGCGGAAGGATTTTTATTCAGGGTGCACGCGGAGAACTTTCCGCTCGCCAGCCGGGCATGATGACCCTGATCAGCCTGGCAATCGTGGTCTCTTTTGCCGCTTCCCTCGCTGCGACTCTCGGTTTATTCCAAGTTGACATCTGGTGGGAGCTCTCCACACTAATCAGCGTGATGTTGTTGGGCCACTGGCTGGAGATCAGGGCGGTCACCCAAGCTCGGGGAGCTCTCAGCACGCTGGCTGCATTGCTGCCGGATAGCGCCGAGCGGATAACCGAGTCAGGAATCGAAAAAGTGCCTCTCGCAGCACTGCGCGTAAACGACGTGGTCCGCGTTCGCCCTGGATCGCGTGTGCCTGCTGATGGCGTCGTGGTGGAGGGCACGGCTGAGGTCGATGAGTCGTTGATCACCGGCGAATCGCGAGCGATTCGCAAAGCAACCGGCTCGGCAGTAGTGGGCGGAACGGTTGCCGCAGGCGGAAGCCTCCGGGTACGCTTGAGAGCTATCGGGGAGGAGACGAAACTTTCGGGCATCATGCGGCTGGTCGCCGCCGCGCAGGCTTCCGGCTCGCGCGCTCAGGCCCTGGCTGACCGAGCAGCAGCACTTCTTTTCTACATTGCAGTTGGAACGGGCACGCTTACGTTTGCTTATTGGTGGCTGGCGGGTGATAGACAACACGCCCTCATCCGATCGGCCACCGTTCTCGTCATTGCTTGCCCGCATGCGCTTGGGCTTGCAATCCCGCTGGCGATTGCGATTTCAACAACCATCGGCGCACGCAATGGTTTGCTCGTGAAAGACCGCTTGGCATTGGAACGAGCCCGCGATTTAGATGTGGTGGTCTTCGACAAGACCGGAACGCTTACGCGTGGTGCACCTGTTCTTTCTGGAGTTGCCGTCACCCCGCATATAGATGAAGGAGAAATGTTGGGACTCGCGGCAGCTGTGGAGGCAGACTCTGAACACCCGCTTGCAAAAGCTATCGTGAAAGGCGCAGCTCGCCGTGGCGTCAAACCTGCACCAGCGGTGGGCTTCGATGCGTTGCCGGGACTTGGAGCGCGCGCCAGCGTGAATGGACGAAGTGTGGCGGTCGGTGGGCCAAGACTGCTGGTGGGCACCGGCGCCACGGTTCCATCCGAACTCGAGCATGCAGTAAAGACTTGGTCGTCCGAAGGACGAACAGTCCTCTATGTCCTCCGAGACGGCGTCGTGATCGGCTCAATTGCAGTCGAAGACGAGATTCGGCCCGAGTCCGTTGAGGCGGTCAAGGCACTACACGACCTAGGCGTCCGCGTGGCGATGATTACCGGGGACTCACAAACGGTTGCCGATTCGGTCGCGAGGCGGCTCGAGATCGATGATGTCGCAGCGCAGGTGTTGCCTGCTGACAAGGCATCGGCGATCAAACAGTTTCAGTCCGGCGCCCAGAAAGTGGCGATGGTCGGCGACGGCGTGAACGATGCACCTGCACTTGCTACAGCGGACGTCGGAATTGCGATCGGCGCTGGTACAGATGTCGCAGTGGAGTCGGCCGGAATCGTCCTCGTGCGCAGCGACCCTCGCGACGTCGTGCGTGCGATCAAGCTGTCGCGGGCCACTTATCGAAAAATGGTCCAAAATCTAGGCTGGGCGACCGCCTACAATGTGATTGCCATTCCCGCAGCGGCGGGTGTCTTTGTCCACTGGGGAATCGGACTCCCCATGAGCGTAGGGGCCCTAGCGATGAACCTATCCACTGTGATTGTGGCGGTGAACGCGCAGCTCCTCCGTCACTTGCCGCTATGACTAGCGAGGAATTCCTCAATCGCAGCCGGATGTCGAGAGTTTCCTACCTAAGCTTCTGCGACTACGAAAATCAATCACAAAAAACTGTGTTTAGGTATTCTTAGTCCGACCTGCCCGGCCGTTGCAGACCTCGGTGATGGTCTGCGCGACCTTACCTTCAGTCTCAAGTCGCTGCAAGCGGTTTTCGACAGAGCTTAGTTGACCTTGCAGTCCAGCGGTGTTTTCAGCGTTTCCGGCAGCAATCTGCGATCTCAAGTCCTTGCTCTGTTTCTGCAGTTGACGCTTTTCGGAGTCGCCTGCCGGCGAGGGGTTCGCTTGTGCTTCTTCCACAGTACGATGCGAGCGGTCCAGCAATTTTTGTTCGGTCAACATGCCCGTTTGTAATCGAGTTATCGCGGCATAGACACGGGTGTTCTGTTGCTGGGTGCGGTGATAGAAGATCAGAAATGCCACACCGGTAATTGCCACCAAGAAAAGGGCAACGATGACGCCAAGTCGAAATGTCCGCCGTTCTTCACTGACCGCGGCCACGACCTGCCTGGCAACATCTTGGTTCTCTTTCACCGTGTGCGCCTGCTGACGAAACTCCTCAATTGTGCGTCTGCTTCGCAACTGCCAGCGCACCCGTGACAACAGTTCATGAGGGTCGACTGGCAGTGACAGCACATCATCAGCACCAAGATCCAGCCCCCGAGTGCGCTCACCGGATCCGCCCGGAGAGACCATTAGCACGCGTATGTTCTGAGTACGCTCGGAGCCCTTGATCTCGGACAGAAGATCGCAACAGTCCAACTGGGGAGGATTTGTTCCTAATATGACGGCATCGGGATTAAAGGTCAGAACGGACTTCATCCCTTCCCGGCAATCGGTCGAAACCTCATAGCCAGCCTCGCTCAGCACTGTGGCGATGCTTGTCCCTATTGCGTTATCGGCCTCAACAACTAACACTTTCTCGTTACTGAATCGGTCCATATGACAAGATGTGAGATGTTTTGGTACCATCTGAGGATTCATCGATCAGGTTCACCGAGTCAAAGAGCGGCCGCCAACGATCGTCAGTGTCAGCCTAGTCCGGCACAATCTCAATCGCTTGGACAGTGGCGAAAGATAAGGAGTGATTGGCCTCCTCAAGCAGAGTGGCCATAACATTCGTGGAAGTTCGAAATGCGGGACGGCAATCTCTACGCGGTCCTAGGCAGAGTTGGCGGCAAGCGCAGCTTTGCGCGTGACCGGACCACCTGCAGAATGTGAGCGCGAGTGACAACACCTTCAACAATTCCGTTCGACACTACCGGCAGTTGATTGATATCTTCTCGGGCCATGATCTCTAACGCTTCCGCCAGAGGCATATTGCGAGACACAGTGTGAATCTTGGTTCCTGAATGCATCACCTCACCTACGCTGGTGTGCGGCCACGCCTGCACGTCGACTGCGCGCACTTCGCGGAGTGTGATCAGACCGAGGAGTCGCGATTCCTGCATGACCAGAAAGCATTTCCGCCCACTGGGTAATAACCGTTTGTGAACAAACTCCTGCAGGGACACATTGGGATCAACGGACTCATAGTCCGTTGACATAACGTCTCTTACCTGCAAACCGTGCAAGAGTGTACGCGCCCGAGCTTGCATGTACGAAGCACCAGCTGCTTGTAACAAAAACCAACCGATGAAGGCGATCCAAAGGCCTCCGAGGCCTGCACCTTGGAAGAACCGGAGAATACCAAAGCCAATAAACAAAACGGCGATAATCTGCCCGACGAATGCCGCCGCCCGAGTCGAGCGCTCAGCGTCATCCATCGCCCACCAGAGGATGGCGTGCAGCACCCTCCCGCCATCCAGAGGAAACCCCGGAATCATGTTGAAAACAGCCAGGCCAAGGTTGATGTACCCGAGCCAAACCAATAGAGCAGTTCCGGGCGTAGCCGCCGAACCCCAAGGAACCCATCCCCATAGCCACGCTAATGCCAGAAGAATCAGCCCCAGGACTCCGCTGGTGACGGGTCCAACGAGGGCCATCCAGAATTCGGTGCTGGCCTGGGACGCTTCTTTCTCGATTTGCGCCACCCCTCCGAGAAGAAACAAAGTAATTTTGTGTACTGGAATGCCGCTTGCTTTGGCCACCACGGCGTGAGATAACTCGTGCGCAAACAAGCAGGCAAAGAAGAGCACGCTTGTAATAGCTGCTGTAGACCACACTAGCGCCGGACTCCAGTCGCGATTCACAGCGTGGAATTGTGCAACTAGAGAGAACATAATTAGAACTGCGATTACAAGCCAGCTGTAGTGCAGTCCCAGTTCTACTCCGAACACCGTACCCAGCTTAATTTGCGATTTCATAACTCTCCTCATAAGGTCAGCGGACCAGGCTCATCACAATTCGCAAACGTGGCGGGCATACCAGGACCATGAATCGATTCGGGCCGTGATCGATGATTCGAATCAATTCAGCCTCCGATGTCTACTCTGGCTCGACCACTATGAAGGTAGTTGTGTTGTTGCGACTGCCCAGGTACACGAGAGCCTGTTTCCTCGCCTATCTAATCAGCCGCGCGCATAATCGGACAGAAACCGGAGCAACCGCCGGTCGACCTGTTCGATTACATCGCCACGCTGCAGTTCAGCCTCTGCAGCCGGTGAGCCGTCGAGGAAGTCAGTGACTACTACCCCTGAACGTCGGCACTCAAACCCAGCCGTGTTGAACGTCGATATAAAAAGCACGCTCGCTGCCAAACTGTGGGATTCCGAAGTGACTGGCTGGTGGCAAGTTGATGGTATTGGGTCAGCTACCGGTAGGCGAACCTGTCGGTGATTGGACTGCCGTCGTTATTTTGACAATTCCTGACGTGCCCAAAGTGTAGGCACCCTTTGAGTGATCAAGAAAACCCGGAATGTCAATCATCAGCGCGGATGCGAAAGGCGTTTTGTGGTTTGGCACCGCGAATGCTTCTGCAGGAACTAGCAACACAAATTAAGTTGCCACTGGAGTGTGAGGAAAATCGTCATGCCAAATAGTGTTTTTCTCCAAGACCACAATAATAATAAGGAGACGGATACCGAGCCAATCAGTCGATACGGAGTTTGTATGCGACCACACACATTCGCCTGGGTGGGACTGCTTCTAATTATGTCAGTGTGTGCTGTTCCATGGTTGGTTGGAGAAACCAGCTTCCGGGTACCGTTGGATCTGGCACTTCGTGTTCGCCTCGATGACACGCTGACCAGCACCGACTCCGAAGTCGGTGATCCCTTCAGCGCAACTGTTGTTGACCCAGGAGAGTATCAGGGAGC
>Ga0126381_100009975_pt1 | contig 10672 bp, 8 predicted proteins | sample PanSoiMetPlot_28_FD_96465 | JGI IMG/M metagenome (GOLD analysis project Ga0126381, IMG submission 96465) | Tropical forest soil microbial communities from Panama - MetaG Plot_28 | ecosystem: Environmental > Terrestrial > Soil > Tropical forest > Bulk soil | place: Panama | collected 2016-02-17
GCAGGAAATCGAATCCACGAGTCCCGCTGAGTCAGCACGAGGCATGCCGGCCAATAACCAGGTTACCGAGCTATCCGAAATTGGGATGGCCCTCGACCATTCGGCATGAGCCGGGCCGACGCGCTGCCGGACGACTTCGATGTGCTCGATGATGGGCGCGAGGTAGCCCACACACTACAACGCGGGCAGAAGAAAAAGTCCAAGCGAGGGTCTTCGACCATCGATGGCTATCGAGGAGGCTTGCGTCGAACTGCCCTTTTGAGTTCGCCTGCCTTGACGATGAATGCCTCGACGAGCGCGTGATGGTTTTCGCGAAGCCACTGCTTCTCTGCTTCGACCTTCGCGCGGGCCTCCTTCCATGACTGGCAAAAGGAGCGCTGAAACCCGTGCGTTCCGTCAGGCCGCTCGAACAGCACCAAATACGCGTGGGTGAAAACCTTACTTGCGTGAGAGCGTCGCAAGCTTGTGCCGTCGGGGAAGCGAGCAAAAAAGGCACGAGCGCTGGAGTTAGAGGGTATGGCCATCTAAGTGCAGGCGGATTCTTATAACCCTACAACAACAATTATCCTATGTGAGTCTCTAACGCGGAAAAAGCCCCAACGATGGGCGTCGGGGCTTAGTCTTAGCTTACATCCACTTATGTTAGCTTAGCGCGCGTCTGCCCAGCTTGTTACCGCCGGCCGTCGCAGTGCCGGACCAGGAAGTCGAGCACCTGCCCCTTTGTGTCCTTGACCGGAGCGCGCTGGAGGGCGATCGTCGCCAAAGGCTAGCCGAGGTGCCTCGCGGTTAGGATCGGCGACAGAAGACGTGAGAGCCGGGACCGCTGCTCGCGCAGCCAGGCTTGCAGCGCCATCAGCAGCGGCGCACTCTGCTCGCGCCGCACCCGCAGACCATTTGCTCCGGTAAGTTTTCCCCCACAAGTCGACCCAGCCTCTCGCCGCTCATAGGCATCATTTCCACTCAAGGATCCGGGTAGGCACTATGCGGTCTAGACGCGTCGCAGATGCCAGTCACTGTCTGAATTTGGATATCTAGCGCTCGCGATGGCCAATGGCCTCTCGAAGTCGAAGCGTTTCGAGTGATAAGTCGATCACCGCCCTTCTCAATTCCTGGTTCTCCTTCTCAAGGATGTCCAAGAGGCTGATAACTTGACAGTTGCTCTCTGCTCTGCCGGCGCTGCGCTTGTCGCGCTCCAGCGAAACAACGTTGGTGATTTGCACGGTTCCCCCCGAGCCCTGATAAGAAATCGGAATAGAGTATGCGGAGGTAACGCCGCTATGTCAAATTGGTGTCCGCAATGTGGCTGTTGATGAGCGCCCAAATACCATATTTGGTATTTAGCTACCAAAACCAGCGTCTCTAAAAGACTTGGTCAGTCACAATGTGGCAACCAACAAATACCTCCTGTAGAATGCGTCGTCACGCCGCCCATCCGACCCGCGCGCCTACCCCCTATTCGCGCGATCCTGAATGCTTTCCTCGAGGTTCATCTTCTCGAGAAGCAAGTCCGTAACAAGTCGTCGGAGTCGCGCATTTTCAAGTTGGAGACTACTGATCGGGTTCGTCGGTGCGGTCGTCTCTACTCCACGCGACGGCGACAGCGCGGCAGAGCGAGACGAGTCGCGGGCCTTGCGCCACCGATGGTAAGTCATAACGCTAATACCGAGCGCCTTGGCGATGTCTCCGTGAAGTGTCCCGCGAGCGCTCATTGCATCGGCCTCGTCAAGCTTGGCAGCAATTTCCTCCAAGGTGTGTCTGTGCTGTTTCATCGTCCCCCCTTCAAGCTGATAACACTCTCCACGCCGTGCCGACCAACAATATGATAGGCCGAAAGAAAAGACAACGAGGCGCTGTGCTAAAGGGTGAGTTCGCAAGGTATCTGGGCGCCCTCGGCACTAATAAACTAAGCAACTAACACGTAATACGGGTCGCCAATTCTCTGGACAAGCGTTGAGCGCCCTTGGCTCATCACTCTGTCGGTATCAGGGTGCAGCGCCGCTAAGCGGCGGTGTTGTTTGGTATCACGAAATATTATCCCACTCACACTTCAAGTTGAGACACCTCAGACCCCCCCCGTGGTACATCCTTTGGTCGGGTGCGGACTGTTATGCCCCGTAATCGTAGACGCGATCAGCCACATTTATCGGCCCATGAACCACGCCCCTCAGCGCCGCGACTAACTCTGGGGCGGAGAGGGTGTGGCGAGACCTGGGTCTCCACGGCTAAGCCCCGTTGGTGGTTGGCTATAACGATCTTGCACGGCGGGTGGCCATGACGAGACAACTTGGGCTGTTTGTCCGGGAGACCGAATGCCAGGCCCCGATTCGGCGCAAAGCCCACACCGTAGGAATAACCGCGCTGGAGTTGGTAAGAGAGATGTGGGCCAATTTGCTGAATGAAGCCGCCTCAATGACCTCCAGCGAGCTGGCGAGAGAAATCGCTAGAATCGAAAGAATTCAGTCACACTTCGAGAGGCAGTTGTCTCCGGAGCTCAAGGTAGTTTGCACGCGCCGACCCTCGATCCGCGGCAGAGTTGCGACTGCGCGACGCGTGTGGGCGATTGCTTGAAATAGCAGGGGACGCTGCGGTAGGTGACGGTCTTTGAGGATGTTCCGGCCCACGCGCTCAGTCCAGGTCCGTCCAACCTGAAGAAAAGCCGCGTTACTCCGTGCTGACGCTTGAACTCTAGAGCAGAGGGATCTCAAGCGACAACTCGATGACGGCTTTACTCAAGCTCCTGTTTTTCCTCCTCGAGATGGTCAACAAGCGATCGATGCGCAATCTCGCGGCCGCCACCAAATGTGCCGGCTGCGTGCGTTGCCGGAGCATACGTGGCGTCCAACCCTGCATCACCCATTGGCATCGCAGACTACGCTTCCACCGCCAGCGGGAGGACGCGATGGGGAGGGGCGCGGATGTCGTCGAGCACCGAGCACGTCGACCTGGGCGTCGTCGCCGATGCCGAGCGCACGACGAGGCCAGGTGCGGCCTCTTCGAACTTGTCCGACACAAGCGGCCGAAGCGCGTGCTCTCGTACATCAACTACGATATGAAGGTCAGAGCCACCAGCGTAAAACTGTCGAATGCCATTCATACTGTCTGCTGCGTTTGCGGCGCTGGGAAATCCCGGTCATAATCCACGTGCTCTAGGGCGAGTTGTGTGGGGTCCTGAATGTTGCAGCGTCCGGGGGAACAGGTCCAGCGCCAAGTCCTTGCTGGCGGAGCTCCAACGCGCATAATTGGGTTGGCTGTCGCGGTCGGCGTTGCCTACTTCCTGGCTGCACGTCTGAGCCTCTTGCTGATGACCCAGCCGGGCGTAGCTGTATTTTGGCCCGCCGCCGGTGTTTCCTCGGGCACTCTGATTGCGCTCGGGCGCACCGCGCGATGGCCGGTAGCGATCGGGGTCATTGCCGCAACCATCACGGCCAATCTCATGGGCGACCGAAATGTCCTGAGTGCCAGCATCTTTACCCTGAGCGATGCAGGAGAACCGCTGCTCGTTGCATGGATGTTTCACCGCTACACCGGTTCCGAATTCAGATGTGGTCGGCTGCATCAAGTGCTGGGACTGCTGGCGGCGGCAATCGTCGGCGCCGCGGTATCAGGCGTCGGCGGCGTACTCGGGTACAAGCTTGGTTACAATCCCCAGGACCCAACCTGGACGGTTTGGCGGCAATGGGTCGCTTCTGACGTCATCGGCATCGTCGCGGTCGCACCGCTGATCGTTGGCTTTGTCGCAGCCTTGCGGGCGCCGCCATCTCGACGCGAACTCATTGAAGGAGCCGTGGCGCTCATCGCGGTAGCCACGACCACCGGCATCATCATTTTCATGCTGCCGGCGGATTGGTGGGAAATGACCGTGACAGTCGTGCTGCTGTTCCCGGTGGTGCTCTGGGTTGCGGCTCGTTGCCGGCCGGCGGTCGCGTCGGCCGCCGTATTCATCGTGTCGCTCATCGTGATGGCGACGGTTACTTTCAAACTTGGAAATTACGGAAATACTGCTCCGTCGATCGACGACAGCATCATGAGTGCGCAAATCACCATCGTGGGTACAGCCCTCTGCGCTTTCATCTTGTCTGCGCTGTTTGCTGAGCAGCGTCAGCGGGAGGCCGACCTCGTGGCAAGCGAGGCGCGCCTACGAATGGCGCAAGCGAGCACTGGCGTTGGCATCTGGGACCTGGACTTGCGTTCCCATGAAGCGAGTTGGACACCCGAGCTTGAAGAAATATACGGACTGGAAGCGGAAAGTGTGAAGGCCTACTCAGATTTTCGTGACCGGGTTCATCCCCACGACATCGAAAATCTGGAAGCACGTCGGGACGCCGCAATCCGAAAGCGCGAGAGATTTCTGCTAGAGTTTCGTATTATTCGCCCGGGCGGAGAGGTCCGATGGGTATCGTCGACGGGAAGCGCCTCCTATGATCAGATCACCGGGGAACCGACCCGAGTTCTGGGCAACAATGTCGACATCACGGAACGCAAGCGCGCGGAGGAACACCAAAAAACGCTGATGGCCGAGCTCGACCACCGCGTCAAGAATGTGCTCGCGCGCGTCGCCATGCTCGCCGCCTCCACCCGCAAAGGCAGCACATCCATCGAAGAGTACGTCCGCTCGCTCAATGGGCGCATCCAGTCCATGGCGCTCGCTCATAGCCTGTTGAGCCAAAGCGGTTGGCAGAATGTCGGGCTCGGTGCGGTGGTTCGAGGGCAACTTGCACCCTATGCTACTGGCTCGAATGTGACGATCACCGGAGAGGACATCGCGCTCGGCGCCGCCGAGACTCATGCGCTCGCGCTTGTGCTTCACGAGCTCGTCACCAACGCGGCGAAATATGGCGCTCTTTCGAATCCGGATGGACGGGTATCGGTAGGTTGGGGCTGCAAGCCCAACGGAGACGCAGCGGTGAGTCTTGTCCTAGTCTGGCGGGAGTGCGGCGGACCCCCAGTCGCGGCTAATGTCCCACCTGGCTACGGCACCAGCCTCATTCGCGATCTCATCCCGCACGAACTCGGGGGGACGGTTGACCTCGTGTTCGCACCGGACGGCGTGAACTGCAAGATTGATATTCCGATCGTGCATTGACCGATCAACTCACACAAATGGCCGACATGGAGCGGATTTGCAGGGCCGGTAGCGTTGGGCGCGGCACAAATCCGCTTCCCTCAGGTCGGGTGTCACAGCGTCGCCTTCACCGGCTGCCGCCCGCGGCCAAGGCGGCCTTCACCCGCTCCGGTGTGAAGGGCACCCGTCGCAGCCGCACGCCGGTCGCGTCGAAGACCGCATTGCTGATCGCGGCGGGTAGGGGACCGATCGCCATTTCGGCGGCGCCGGAGGAGGGCTCCTCGGGACGGTTGATCAGGACGATCTCGATCGATTTCGGCACTCCGTCCATCTTGATGACTGGATAGGTAAGCCAATCGACGCTCGTCACCATATTCTGATCGAACTTCACCTCTTCGTACATCACCCGACTCGTGCCCCAGACGAGCTGCCGATCGACCACGTGCCGGATGGTCTCCGGATTGACGATCAGGCCGCAGTCGTGGGCGCAGACAAGGCGCGGGATCTCGACCAGGCCCGAATCGCGATGCACCCTGACCTCCACGATCAGCGCGATATAGGTGCCCGCAAGCTGCCGGTAGGCGAAGCCGCGGCCGACTGCGACCGCCGCATCCTTCTGGTCGTTGCGCGGCGAGGCGCGCGTGTGCCAGCCGTACTGTTTGGCCGCGGCGGCAAACAGCTCGTGCTCGCGCCGCTTTACATAGGGAAGCCGCAGTTCGATCGGATCGCGTCTGGTCGCGACCGCGACCTCGTCCAGGATGCCTTCGCTCCCGAAAAGGATCGGCAGCCCAAAGGGATCGCGGATATGGGTGCTGCGCAGCGGCGAGGAGCGGTCCATGAGAGGCGCGATCACCTCCCAGCCCCAATGAGCGTTCTCGAAATTGTAACCGTTGCCGGGGATCCCGAACGCCGGCCGCCAGTTGAGCGGCACGCCGAGCGCCATGCCCGCGAGCGTATCGGCCGGATGCTGCTCCCGCGTGTTGCAGTCCTCCATTGAGAACGCCTTGCTGATGTTCTCGTAGGCGACAATGTTGTCGGAGGCATCGAGCCCGACGCGGGAGCGGTTGATGGTGGCGGTGCCTTTCGGATCCCACGCCAGCGCCTCGTTGCGCGAGTACATCACGCGCACTGGGCGGCCGAGATGCTTGGAGAGAAGCGCCGCATCGGCGGTCGCATCGCCCTGCCCGTCGCGGGCGTAACCGCCGGTGCCGAACATCCAGATGGCGCGCACTTTCTCTGGCGGCAGGTCCAGGAGCTCGGCGATGCCGGCGGCGCAATCATGGGGCTTCTGAGTGCTGGTCCACACGGTAGCACGGTCGGGCCGCACGTCCGCAACCGCGCAGGCCGGCCCCATGCTGGCATGCGACTGGGTCGGATATTCATACTCCGCTTCGAGAATGGTGACGGCGCGCTTGAACCCGTCCTCGACCGATCCGATGGTACGCGGCGCGGCTGCGCCGACTGTGCCGAGATCGGAGGATCGCGCGACCACGGGCGCCCTGCGCATGTAATCGAACAATCCGTCGTGGCCCGGGAAGCCCGGCTTCGACTCGGACCAGGTCACCTTCAGGGCCTGAGCGGCTTTTACCGCGTTCCATTCTTTCTCGGCGACCACCGCGAGGAAATTCTTGATCCAGACCACCTGAGTGCCGGGAATACCCGCGATCGATTTTTCGTCGACAGTGACCGGCACCGCACCCGCAACGGTAGGACGGATCATCCGGGCATGCACCATCTCGGGCAGCCGCAGATCGCTGCACTGTTGCAGCGTGCCAAACACCTTGCCGGCGATGTCCCGCCGCGGCATCGGCTTGCCGATGATCTTGTACTCCGACGGCTTCTTCAGCGGCGCCTCGACCTTGACGGTAAGCTGTTGCGCGAGGCCGCGCCAGGCGATGGCCGCATCGAGATTTTCTCCGCTGACGAGCTCGGCATAGGACACGCGCCGGCTCGGGTCGGCGACGGCGTGCACGACGCCGTCGCTCACCGTCAGATCGGCCGGCGCGATATCGAACCTTCTGCCGGCCATCGCGACCAGCAGCCGCCGCGCCTCGGCGGCCGTCTGTCGCATGATCATACCGCCTTGCCGTATGCCGTTGCCGGCGGTGGCCCCACCGATGTCGACGGTGAGCCCGGTATCGCCCATGACAACGCGCACGCGCTCCCAGGGGACGTCGATTTCTTCGGCCACCATCTGGCCGATCGCGGTTTCGACGCCCTGCCCGCCATCGATCTTGCCGTAATAGGCGACGACCATGCCGTCCGGATCGATGGAAATGTAGGACGAGAGCTTGTCGGGACGCACCACCGAGCGCCCGAACGGGTTCCTCTCCGCCGCTTCCGCCAGGTCGGCGGGCGCCACGAGCGCAACCACCAGCGCTCCGCCTGCGGTCAGGAAGGCGCGGCGGCTCAGACCATCCCTTTCGTTAATGATCATGGCTCGCTCCTACGCCTGCCCGGACGCGCGCTTGACCGCCTTGACGGCGGCGTTGTGGGTGCCGCAGCGGCAGATCAAGTCGGCAAAAGCCTCTCTGATCTGGTGTTCGGTCGGATGCGGGTTGCGCGCCAGCAATTCGGCGCCGGTCATGATCCAGCCGCTGATGCAATAGCCGCACTGGTTCACCTGCTCCTCGATCCAGGCGGTCTGGATCGGGTGCGGCTTCTCGGGCGTACCGAGGCCCGCGAGCGTCGTGATCTTCTGGCTGCCCACCGAGGACACCGGCGTCACGCAGGAGCGCACCGCGTGTCCGTCGACATGCACCGTGCAGGCCCCGCATTGGGCGAGGCCGCAGCCGAAGCGCGGATTATTGAGGCCGAGCTCGTCCCGCAGCGCGTAGAGCAGCGGCATTTCCGGATCGTCGATCGCGATCGTGTGGGATTTTCCGTCGACGTTGAGCGTGAAATTCTGCGCCATGGACGTTGCTCCGACGTTGCTCCCGTGCAAATCGATTGTTCGATTAGGTTACCCCTGCCATTCCGTAATGCAAGCCGGGCCAATCCCATCAGTCGGACCTGGCAACCAGCACGCCCCGCTCACCGCAGCGATAGCTCCAGGTATCGGCCATCATGCCGCCGCCACAGCGGCCGGAGCCGGCGATGAAGAACAGTTTGTCGTCTGCAACCGCGGCGGCAAATCCATGCCGACAAGTCTGGAGGTGCACCGGCGCCGGCTGCCGGCCCATGCTCACGCGCATGGCGGGCCAAGGGCGTGCGGATCCCGTGCTCCTTGGAGCCATCCCCATGTTCCGCTCACCCCGATAGAGCAAAAAGGCCCCCAAGTAGGAGGCCCTTGCTTGTTCACTTCGCCTTAGCTTTGCTCTTCGCCTTGGCGGTCTTCGTCTTCCTCCCGCTAGGCCTCCTTGCCGCCGCCGCCTTTGCAGGACCCACAGCGAAATCCGCCAGCTTCTTCCCCTGCTTCAAGGCTTCCCTAATCCAAACAGGATGGACGCCGCGACCAGCCCAAGTGTCGCCGTTTGAGTTCTTGTATTTGATTGCCACGGGCTTACCCTTCATTGGACTCGTCTTGTGGCTTCCACTGCTGACGCTTTGCGATACATAGCTGCCGATCCGCTCCATTTGTTTTTTAATCTCCCCGGAGCGAAGCGTAAGCTCCTGCGCGATCTTGGTGCGCAACTCGACAAGCGCATCCACCGTCATTGTCCTGATGGCTGCCTGACGTGCCATGTACCTGTCCTCCTTTTGTTTGGTTGGTAACCCTGGCGTAACTCGTCATAGCCAATTGTCAACCGCGCCGCTAGATGCGCCTGAGTGCCAATCGAGAAAAAGCAAACGAGATAGGCGGTAAGCAGTACAGCGGTACTGCCCTCTCTAGGCTAACCGAGGAGCGCCGCTGCCGCGACGAATCCCGGCTCGCCAACATCTATGATCCGCTTCGCGGCATGCGGCTGCGACGCCGGCGGTGTGATGCGGGCCGCGAGCGAGGCGAACTCACCGCCCTGTCTTCGCGTCCCACGCTGGCGCCAGATCTGCTTGTCGACCGACGCTCCGAGACCGGCATTGGCGCCCAAGACGCGCCCCATTGTCCGCGTCTAGCGCAGCGTTCAATATATCGCCGGATAGATGTCGTTACCTGAGCATGCGCCCACGCTTCGGCGATCGCGAGGTCCGGCCGCTCAGTGACGGACTTGTTAAAGTTCAGCACCGCCAGGCCGCTCGGAGGCGCCTCGAACTCAATGCCGTCGTTGTTCGCGATCACGATCAAGGAGATCCATGGGCGCCGCCGGCTGCCGTCGGTGGCCTAAGGGGGTGAACAGCCACGGCAGATCCGGCGGCGACAGTTCGACCATCGCAAGGTAGTTCGGCTCGAACGCGTCGGCGCCATCGCGCGGGTCGGTGTGGATGACTGCTGCCGCGTCCATCGACGTGATGTCGCCCCGGCCCAACAAATCGAATTGCGGGCCCTGGCACCGTCGTGCAGCACTTTATGTTCTCGGATCATAAACTCCTTATCGCCGCCCATGGCGAGCAAGTTTCTGCCGTCGGCAGTCGCCCAGTTGCTCGAACCGTCAATCTTGAAATGCCTGAGACCCCTTCCCGAATCCTTCGCTGACCGGTATTACGGACCGCCGTCTCCGTAGTTTTCCAAGGGCGGTTCACCGGCGACCAGCGCCGCCTGCATCGCGCTTGGCGAACTTGCCCCGAGATGCGCGAGCCAAGCCCATTTCACCGCGGACCGTGAAGTGGCTTGCGAGCTGTGGCGGATGGCCCTCCAGTACCAGCAGAAGGCTGCCGCTCTCGACAACGACAAGCCCCCCGATCTCGGCCCGCGGGGCATTAACAACTTTAGGGGTTGCCGGGGGATGAGTCATGGACGACGGACCCACAGGGACTTCGAGCCTGAGCAGTGCGGCTGTTGGCGATGGCAATCCATGTTCGCGAGGACCAACCGGGGTATGCGGATAAGCTCGTCGCTGAAGCGATCGAGCTGCAAGATCGAGCTACCCCCATAAAAGGGGCGGCCAACATCCGACCGCCATCCGAATCGTCTCAATCGGGACAACTGCAAGAGCAGATTCCGCAGAAGAAGGAGGCCGAATAGGCTTGCCTCTCCTTGGCTTCCTCGTGTTGCGCGTCGACTGCTCGACGTGTGGCTGGCTAGTCGCGCGGCAGCGGCACTGATCTTGCTGTAATCCGCCTGAAAAGTACCGGTAAGGTTGGTAGAGCATGCCCTGTCCGCCAGGTGGTCAAACAAAAGGGAGGAGATTGCCATGCGCGGAAGGAGTTTTCTGGTCGTACTGGCCACGATGGCCTTAAGCATCCTTGGCGGCATCGGGACCGCCTTCGCGAGTGGTCATGAAGTGAAAGAACCGCGCGAAGGCGGCTGGGTGACGCCGTGCAGCCTCGTTGGCGTCAATCCTGTCCACCACCCGGAGATCTTCGGCAACCCTGCTGTTGCTCGATCATATGGCTTCATTCGATCTCCAGGAGGCACCTGGCAGGTGGCGCCCAACTGCCGAAGATAGTTGCGCAGCGCCTGCGCGGCCGGCTGATGGCGAGGCGGTGAAAGGGGGACCGATCAGGGGGCACCTCGCCTTTGCCTTACGGTACCATCCGTACCCTGTAGCTTTTACCCCATGTCGCCCTGTGGCA
>Ga0126381_100009976_pt1 | contig 10672 bp, 9 predicted proteins | sample PanSoiMetPlot_28_FD_96465 | JGI IMG/M metagenome (GOLD analysis project Ga0126381, IMG submission 96465) | Tropical forest soil microbial communities from Panama - MetaG Plot_28 | ecosystem: Environmental > Terrestrial > Soil > Tropical forest > Bulk soil | place: Panama | collected 2016-02-17
CAACTTTCGGAACCGCGACTGGTTCCACATGATCAACAGCGACGTCATCTCGATGCCTGACAAATGGGAGTACCCGTGGTACGCGGCTTGGGACCTGGCTTTCCACACGCTGCCGCTCTCGATTGTGGATCCTGATTTCGCTAAGCAGCAGATGCAGTTGATGCTGCACGGATTGTATCTCCATCCGAGCGGTCAGATTCCTGCCTATGAATGGAACTTCAGCGACGTGAACCCACCGGTTCACGCTTGGGCGACCCTCTTTTTGCACCGCACCGAGCAAGTGTTGCGCGGCGAGAGCGATGTGGACTTTCTCAAATTGGCGTTTCAGAAACTCCTGCTGAACTTCACTTGGTGGGTGAACCGCAAGGACCGCTTCGGTAAGAACGTCTTTGAGGGTGGCTTTCTCGGCTTGGACAATATCGGTGTCTTCGATCGCAGCGCTCCTCTGCCGACGGGAGGCCACCTCGAACAGGCGGACGGTACAGCGTGGGTGGCGTTCTTTACGCAGAACATGCTGGAACTCGCCGTCGAACTCGCGACCCACGATCACGTCTACGAGGACATGGTCTATAAGTTCGTGGAGCATTTCGCCTACATCGCTGCAGCCATGAACAAGCGCGGACAGGACGGCATGTGGGACGAGGAGGACGGTTTCTACTACGACCTCCTGCGACTCCCGGACGGGACCGCGACACGGCTCAAGGTGCGCTCGATGGTGGGGCTCCTTCCCTTGTGCGCCACGACCGTAATCGAGGCATCGCAGCGTGAACGGGTGCCACGGGCGGTTCGCGCTTTCTACCTCCGTCTCCTTCAAATGCCGGAGCTCATGGAGTCGATTCACCAGACGGGCCCTGGACACTTTGGGGTGGCCGAGAGAGGGATCTTTGCGTTGGTCAACGAAGTGCGGCTCCGCCGGATCCTTTCGAAGATGCTGGACGAAGACGAGTTTTTGAGCCCCTTCGGGATTCGGTCGATTTCCAAGTTCCACCAGCAGCACCCCTATGTTTTCCGAGCGGGCGGGCAGGAGTACCGGGTGGACTACCTTCCGGGCGAATCGAACACCGGCATGTTCGGCGGCAACTCCAACTGGCGTGGGCCGGTTTGGATGCCGGTGAACGTGATGTTGATTCGAGCGCTCCTAAGCTTCTATCTCTACTACGGAGACAACTTCAAGATCGAATGCCCGACCGGTTCGGGCATGGAGATGAACCTCTTCGAGGTGGCTAGGGAGATCTCGGACCGCCTCGCGCGCATTTTTCTGCGGGATCAGCGTGGCAGGCGGCCTGTCTATGGTGGATCGGAGAAATTCCAGAGCGACCCGCACTGGCGAGACCACATCTTATTCTATGAATACTTCCACGGGGATAACGGCGCGGGACTCGGTGCGAGTCACCAGACGGGATGGACGGGATTGGTGGCGAAGTTGATCCAGCTCTTCGGTTTTCTCGATGCCAAGAGCTTCCTTGAGGCGGGTAAGACTGCGGCTTTTGGCCGTAGAAAATAGAGACGTGCGCGCAAGCGTGCGCTCCTAGAGGATCTCGGTAGGAATCCGATGATGTCCGCAGCGATCTTGTACTGCGGTCGCTCACAGAGGTGCAGAGGCTGTTTCTTATGCTCCTCGGCCTGGCCCGCGAGCGCTATGGGAGGCTCGAGAACATGACCGGGGATCTATTTCCGTACAGGCGAAGGAAATCTTGATTCGAGGTCATCGGGGCGCTCGAGGCCGCCGCCAAGGTTATCCAGGCACCTCGCAGCGCCTCACGTCAACGCTGCACTTGCGACTTGAGCAAGTAGTCGACGAGCGAAATTCAGATCAGCTGGCGATTCATCGTCTGCTTGTTCTTCAGTTTAATGGAGTCTGTTCAAAGCCTGTGGCTCGAGCATGCCCTCAACGCAGGTCTTTCCTAACGCCGTGCACTCCTGTCCTCGAAGCGCGCTCTCTCGGGGGGGTAGCGAATGGTGCTTATTCGGCTGGCCCTTCGGATTCTCGCCCCGGGTTACGGGATACAGCTCGCGACGTACCCATCAAAGATCCGGTCCAAGGCTTCCATGTCTGCCGCCTCACCCTGGCTGCACGTGCTGTCGAAATCTTGCTGCATGGCCGGCATGGCCTGCTCGAGGCAGCGGCGGACCGCGCCATGTCGGACGCTCGTGTATTCCCCGAACTCCCCGCTCGAGAGCCTCGCTTGGATCATGCGGGCAAGGATCGCGCTCTTTCCGGCATCATCGAGTCGAGACCACTTTTCGCATTCGACGGCGTGCGCCGGCAGGGCTCCCACGATGCTCAGGATCACCGCTCCGACGGCTCCTCGCAGCATGCCCCAGCTCCTTCGCCTGCGCGAGAGTTTAGCGCCTTGGCGGCTGAAGTCGCGAGCCCGCACCTAGATCTCCGCGCGCACGCAGCCCTCGGTGAAGGCACCATATAGCTCGGAGAGCGGAGCGCTCGCACCGTGTGTACGGTCCATGTCCTTCCAAAGCCGGGCCAGACTTATGGCCGCGCGCAAAGCAAAAGAGCGAGCGCCGATGTCGCTGGCCTGTTCAAGTGCCCTGTGGGAGGAGGTCTCAGCCAGGTCATTGCGAGCATCGAGTCGAGGCACCTCGCCGCAAATGCGGTGAAGCTCAGGCTCCCAGAAGCGTTCGCCGTGCGACTCGACGAAGGCAAGCGCTCCGTTGAGGTCGAGACGCAACCCCTGGACCGTGCGCGCCCCCCGAAGCTAGGGGTCGCGCGTTCGAATCGCGCCCGGGTCCCCAGAGCCCCATCGTTTGCGGCGCCTTTATGGGAGTCTGCGTATCCAACGGGTGTTGACCCTAGACAATCGGCAGCCCATTGGCTCCGAGCAGCGCAGTCTGAAGACGATGCCCATACGCTGCCTGGACTCGACAGGAATCAGCGCGCGGATGGTGCAACTCCGATGCGGTGCGCTGCTCTTCGGAGTTGCGCACCACGCGTCAAAAGTTCGAGCTGCGCGAGTTTCGCGGAGGCCAGGAGGTGAGCGTCGATCCAGCCGATCCCGGTGCCAACCAGGTTGTGTCGTTCGACGAACGAGATCACCTCCTCATGTGTGACCAGTGGCGCGCGGGGGAGGGCCCCTAGAAGGTTCAAAATTTCGGCGCGCGTGGACAGACGACCGCAGGCGAGCTCCCCAATCACGAAGTCATGACAGACGACCTCTCCACTCTCGAGAGCAATGGCGAGCTCTCGGTCACCTCGGCGGAGATGGTCAACCCAGATGCTCGTGTCAACGAGGGTCACGGGGCCGCACGCGGCCGGCGGCGTCGACCCGGGCGAAGACTGCGCTCTGTACCGCCAAGTGCGGCCAGTCGGCGCGCGCTCTCGCGCGCGATTAGCGCCTCGAGTCCCGCATGGAGTAGGGCCGTCTTCTCGCGGATCCCGCTCAGGCGGGCGGCCTCGGTCAAGAGCCTCTCGTCCAGATTGAGTGTCGTCCTCATCTGCATCAGCATGCATTACCGATACAGATCCGCAAGTCCGCGAGGACGAGGGCCCGCAAGCGAGCGCCTCTGTAAAATGGTGCGAGCCCACGAGGACGGGCGCGTTCGCTGCCGGCACGTCGCAGACTGGCGTGGCTAGGATTTTCCCCCCACCGACAACCCGGCCGTCAACCAGCGCTTGATCGAGGCGTTGCGGCGTTGGCGATTCTTCCCGGCCATCGAGGACGGAAACCGGTGGCCTCATCGCTCGAGATTCGGATTCTAATATCGGTGCGCTAAAAGGAGGGAGAAAGGGTTTCTGCGATAAAGGCCGTCCACCGTTCTTGATTGTGAGTCGACTCAGCGCCTAAGATTTGCGGCGAGAAGAATTCATGGATGTCGCATACGTCTCCGCCTTGGCGGCGCTGCCGGATCAGTAGTGGGCGGACTGATATCGGGTACTGCCACTTGGCTGGCACAACGGTCCCAGGTTCAAGCGGGGCGTCGCGAGCATCCGATCTGCCCGGCGGCTCCCCCCGTCACGCAGATCCTGTGGTTCCCCGAACTCAGGTGGAGGGTCGCGCTTCGGAAGCAAGCCGACCCCGTCGAGTGCGCGTTCGAGCTCAGCGGCCGCAACGGCGTGGGCTTCGCTTTCAGGATGAAGCGGATCGACTGGATACGGGCGACTACCGACGAATCCGTGCTGCCGGAAGACGGTGTAGAGATCGAGAAAGGCAATGCCGGACCGCGCTGCACCGAGGCGGTATGGCTCGTGATAGCGCTGGTAGCCCCAGCTGTCGTACGCGGGGGCGTACAGGTACGGGAAGAGCACGGCTACCACTGGGACCTGGCGCTGGACCTCTCCGAGTCCCGCAATCCCGCGCTGAAGATTCTCGAGCCCAAAGTGGTCGTAGTTGCGCTCCACGTAGTACCAGCCCCAGAAGTGGTCGGGTTGGAGGCGATGGAAGAGGAAGTTCCACAGGCGAGATGGCCCGATGGGAGCGAGCTGCGCGTAGGGGGTGTCCGAGGGGTAGGGGTCATTGAGGCAGTGTTGGATCACCACGAGGTCGGGATGGAACCTCAGTGCTCGAGATCGGAGCAAGCGCAGCTCCTGGAGGATTCCGTAGCCGTTCACGCCGAAGTTCAGGGCCTCGAAGCGCCAACCGTCCCGTCTCTCATGATTGAGCATCCGTGCGAGAACATTCAGGTAGATCTCAGGACGCGGGCGAAGGTCGAAGTTGGCCGAGATCGAGTCTCCTAAGAATGCGATGCGGAACACGCCCGGCGGCTTTTCCAGGGTGACCTCGTCGTTTGGCATGCCGAACGAGTTCACCGTGAATGTCTTACTGCTCCACCCCGGGTTCCATTCGAAGATGAGCTCTGGATCCGTGCTCGGAATCAGCGCACGGTCGGAGACGGGGGGAAGAGCTTGCCGCACACGCCATTGGTAGAGGCGGTGAGCGACACGAAGGCCCGCTTCCGCAAGGCCAAGCGATAAAAGGAGCGACACGAGGAGGCCGAGGCTGACCAGAAGGATCTCTCGCCGTGAGCCGTCCACAGCCTCCACTCCCGAATAGCTCCCATAGCAGTCCGATACCGATGCGGCTTCTCAGGACTCAGACCGGCCCACTAAAAATCTTACTTCGCCTTTCCTGGCTTGTCGCGGAGGAGGGCTTCGGAATGTCCTTCGAGGTGGTCCACGAGGACGCGCACCCCCCGGGCCGTCCTGGAGACCTCTTGGAGCGAGGTGCCGAGCTCCTGACCCAGCCTCGAATTCGGCTCGATGAGCTTATCAGCATTGTCCTCGCGCGCGCTCGCGCGAGCCTCCGGCGATGGCCCTGTTCGTCAATACCTTTGAAAGGCACTTGGTTGATTTTCCTGAGAACACTCGCCACGCTCGACTCGATGGCCTCGATCTCACCCGGAATATCCCTTGGGGGTCCAGACAATGAAGCGCGCGACTTCGCTCTCGCTAATGCAACCTTTGGTCCATCGAGTTTCAGCAGAATAACTTTAGGATCAGTCCAGGGATCCCGTTCGAGCAGGGGCAGCGCTGGAACTCGAACCTGCTCTTCCAACCGGTCTTGCCGGTCGCGCTCACTCCCGAGTGGAACCTCATCACAAGGCCGGTGATCCCGCTGTTCGTTTCGCAGCCACACCCAGAAAGCGACGATCCCACGCGCCTCGACTGCACCACGGCCTTCGGTGACATCACCCTTCTCAACCTGCTCTCGCCCAGCTCAGAGCTGGTCGGCAACTGGCTGCTCGGAGTGGGGCCGACCTGGATCTTCCCCGCCGGCACCTCGAGGTCGACCTCGAACGGGAAGTGGCAGGTCGGTCCCTCGGCTGTCGTAGGCTATCTGTCCGAGAAGGGGATCCTTGGGGCTTTCCTCCAGAACTGGACCTCCTTTGGAGGCTCCGGGCCAAACGCAACCAACTCCATGAATCTTCAACCCTTTGCGGCCTACTTTTTGCCGGGTGGCTGGCGCGTCGGCTATTCGGGCAACATCTTGGCGAACTGGAAGGCCAGTGCGACCAACGCATACACGGTGCCTATCGGTATCTTCGTATCGAAGGTGGTGAAGCTCGGTCCCCTTCCCGTCAAATTTGAGCTTGCCGGGCAGTGGATGCCGGTTCACCCAACCGATTTCGGACAGGTCTGGAACGTCCAACTCGAGGTGGTGCCGGTGCTCCCAAAGTTGGTAAAGGGCAACCTGCTTGATCCCGAGAGCCTGCGATTTGGTTTGAGTAGGTGAAGCACCGTGCGCAATGGTTCTGACGGCAAAAAGTGTGAGCCCATGGCCGTGTGAGGTAGGGCAGATGCAACGCCACCCGAGAGGATGCTTTCGGGGCGTGTCGCGCGTTCGCTCTCGGAAGAGAAGAAAGCGTAGCTACTCGAAATGAGAAGAGAGCCGGGGAACCTGGGAGCGCACCGCTGCCCAGCCGAGAGCATCTAAGAACACGAATCCAAAGCTAGCCCTGTTTGGAGTCTCTTCATTTCGCGGAGGAGCGGGAATCGCTCCTCAGGAATCTCGTCAGCGAATCGATCCACTCCGCGCACAAACTCCCAACATCGAAGTGTCGCCAAGTCGAGGGAGCGCTGTGACTGGTAGGCTCGACGATAAGCCCCGCACAGGACAGCTCGTCCCATCCGACTCCCCCAGCGCACCACTGCTGCCGATCCGGGAGGGAGGCTTCCGATGCGCATCATCAACGCCGTGCGCGCAAAGTCGCTGATAGCTGGGCCGCGCGTCGCGCTTGCCCAGTCGATGACGACTGGACCCCGCGCACCCAAGAGGATGTTCGCTGGGTGGAAATCGCCATGACAAAGCTCATTTCCATCCGAAAGGCGCTGGAGCCGCTCCAAAGCTGCCCTGCGAAGCCCCTCCTCCGGAATCGCAGCGGATTTCCCAATGCGATGCTCAAGAACCTTCCGAAGCGACGGGAGGTGCGGCGGCGCCTGAATGGCGTGAAGCTCCGCGTGCAACCGTCCGGTGACCGCGGCGAGTTTTAGGAGCCGCCAGGGTCGCCGCGCAATCTCGCTAAGCAAATCGCGCCCCTCGACGCGCTCCATGACGACTCCTGGTCTTCCGTGCCACTCGACTCGTTCGAGTGCGGCTGGGACGACTGGGAGAGCGGAGCGGATCGCCTGAAGGACCATCATCTCTCGATCGGCTCGATCGTGATCACCAACGTGTCGATAGAGACGGAGTACCGAGTTGGGACCCCAGCTTAGGATCTCAGCCTCTCGACCCTCTGCCAGCTTCACCGGCTTTGTTTCCACACGGGCAGGATCGCGCCTTGTGCGTCCGGAATCCAGACCGGTCCACGAGGGGGTCGCTCTGCGAGGCCGACTCGAAAAGCCCCGCGTGACGGGTGCGTCACTGGACCCATTATGAGAGGCGGAAGCCGGGGGCAAACTGAACGATCCCATCTCCTAGGCACCGCTTCTACAACAATGCAGGCGGGGAAGATAAGGATCCTTCTTGTAACAAGCGAGAACAAATGACAAGATTCCGAACGAGATGGAGATGGAAGGGGGAAGGGTTGCGGACACTCGTGGCTTCCGTTCTAGGGATCTTGGCGCTGGGCTCACTACCGGCGCTCGCCGACGGCGTTGTGCTGCAGCTCCCTGCAAAAGACCAGCAAATGCTCGCGGCCAAGCTTGGACCGGGTGTTGTGGGCAAGGCGTTGCAAAGCAAAGCCGTCGACCCGCTTGTCTACTTCCCTCTCCAGGACAGGAAGCTGACCTACCTGGTGACGTCGGGCCCTTATGCGGGGAACGCACAGACGCTGGGCCTGGCGAAGCTCAGGCGCGCGGGTGGGGCGTCCGCCTGGCGGTTTCAGCTCTCGCCTACGCTCGCGGGTTTCGTCCGTGCGACAGCTGCGGGGGATCTGATGATGCCTGCCGTAAGCGACTCGGGAGAGGGTGTGGTCGTCCTTACGACGCCAGCCAATCCCTTCCTTCCGAAGGGCATCAAGCCGGGAGAGTCGCGGTCCGTCTCGCAGACGGTTTCGGTCAATCATCTCGACGATCCGACGGATCAGGAATACTCCGGATCGTTAAGCGGCACCTATACAAACCTTGGCACCTACCAAGTTACGGTCCCAGCCGGGACCTACGAAGCGGTCGTCTTCCGGTTCGAGTGCGAGGGCAAGGTCGGTCCAGCTCATACGCAGGACACTGCCTACTACGTCTTTGCACCGGGAGTAGGGGCGATCGCCATGGTCAGCCAGGAAGACGTGACGGCCTTTTGGCTTTTTCACATTGACACCAGCACCGGGAAGGTGCTGAGTCAGAAGTAGGAGTATCGACGCTCGATGGGGGGAGAGACCCTGGTAACCGTCCCGGCGGTTCGTGTCTTGGTCTGAATCCCTTGCACACCGGAAGTCCGTAGGTCCGTGGGCGCGAAAAGGGCTGGTGGGTATCGGGACCAGGTTGCCGCGGGGCTCTGGACGTGGTGGGGGTGGGTCCGGAAACTGCCCGAGAAGCCGATTTGCCTTTGCGGGTCCGACGCTAATTTCTGTAGCCTGCTCGCATCCCCGAAAACCGCAAGTCCACAGCGGGATTCAGTATTTCCGGAGGGCCTTCGCCGCCGTCGCCGCGTGGGAGGAGGATCGCGCTAGCGCCCTCCGAAGCTGTGGGCCGCGCGTTCGAATCGCACCCGACCTGCCACCCTTGTTTCGTGAGACCAAGAAAATACGTGTTCTGGAGATGGGGGCGCCCCCCATAGCCATTCTGTAGCCTGAGCGTTTGGAAGTCCGAGATTTCGATGGGTTTCGAAGAAGCTGTCTTGGAGCTCGTGGCGTCGCTCCTCGCGGAGCGAGCGTCGGAACTCGCTCAGGTGGGGCTCACGTACCGCTCAGAACCACTCCGCCGATCGGACTGGGGTACGTCGGAACTGACGTTAGACTTCCTCGATTCGTCCGGAAATCTTGCCGATGTGCTTGAGTTCCACGTGGTCTGGAATCGTCGACCGGTGGCAACCCTCGAGCAGTTCGAGGCTTGGGTTCGTGACTCAATAGAGGATGTCCTGCACAGACGCCGTAGGCAGACTGGAAGCTCGGATCCCACTGGAAGGGCAAGGGCAGACAAATAAACGGAAGCGCCCAGACCCTTCGACCGATTCGAGGGATCGCACCTGCAGCAACGCATGCGTATTGCTCTCGCCGTTTTCGGGCGTACCGGGTTCTGCGCCGAAAACCCAAGCGGCAAGCCACCATGCGGAACGACGCGACGCTCGTGAAGCATCCATCCGCTCAACCTCTCGCAGTTCACCGCCGTTCTCGGAACAGGCCGACTGAAGGTCCGCCTTGTCGGGAGCAATCTCGGGGGCGAGGGGGGTCGCCCCTCCATTCTCTCCGGGGAGCGATCATGCGCCTGAAGACGGCGAGGAGGTATGGTGCTGGCACCGGCCAAGCGTATGCGACGTTTGTTGGACATTTGCGCGGGGAGTGCAGGGTCGTTTTGGAGCGCCATCTCGTACGTCTGCTGTCTCGCCGCGCTGGTACAGGCTTGTGGCTCCCCGATCTCGGCGCCCGGCGTGCCGAGAGCGGTAGCATCGAAGCCCGGGCTGCTGTGCGCCTCCGACAATGGCGGTCTGAGCCTCCCGCCAGGCTTCTGTGCGACGGTTTTCGCGGATGGGATCGGCCATGCGCGGCACCTTGTCGTCTCAGCGCAGGGGGTCGTCTACGTGAACACCTGGAGCGGCCGGTACTACGGCAATGACAGACCTCCTTCGGGTGGATTCCTGGTCGCGCTGCGCGACACGAAAGGGGAGGGGGTCGCGGACCAAATCGTCCGCTTCGGAGACGGCATCGAGAGTGGCGCTACGGGCGGCACCGGTATTGCTCTCTACGATGGCGCTCTCTACGCGGAGTCGAACGATCGGATCGTGCGTTACGCACTGACTCCAGATTCCCTGGCACCGATTGAAGCGCCGGAGACGATCGTCGAAGACCTGCCCATGACTGGCGACCATCCAATGCACCCATTCGTGATCGACCAGGATGGCGAGCTCTACCTGGACTCCGCCTCCTCCACCAACAGCTGTCAGATACGAAATCGCATTCTGAATTCGCCAGGCCGCCGGCCTTGCAAGGAGCTCGAAACTCGTGCGGGAATCTGGCGCTACGACGCGAAGCGCACGGGACAGCGCTTTTCATCCGCCGAACGCTATGCGACGGGCGTCCGCAACGCCGACGGGCTGGCGGTGGACGCGACTGGTCGCGGCATCTACGCAACCCAGCACGGCCGGGACCAGCTCTCCCAGAACTGGCCGCGCCTCTATTCCCCCGAGCAGGGGGCAAACCTTCCGGCGGAGGAGCTCCTTTGGGTGGAACGTCAGGACTATGGTTGGCCGGAGTGCTACTTCGACAACGAGCAACGCAAGCTCGTACTCGCTCCTGAGTACGGGGGCGACGGGGGCAGGGCAGTCGGCCTTTGCGCAGCGAAGCGCGGGCCGATTGCTTTCTATCCGGCGCACTGGGCACCGAATGACTTGGTACTCTACTTCGGCGAGCAGTTTCCGAAGCGATACCGTGGTGGCGCCTTTATCGCATTCCACGGCTCGTGGAACCGCGCGCCCTTTCCTCAGCAGGGCTACAACGTCGTCTTCCAGCCGTTTGAGCAGGGCAACCCGACGGCGGCTTTCGAGATCTTTGCCGACGGCTTCGCAGGCGCCGTAAAGGAGCCCGGGGCTGCCGCGCATCGCCCGTCCGGGCTGGCCGTCGGCCCCGACGG
>Ga0126381_100009977_pt1 | contig 10671 bp, 8 predicted proteins | sample PanSoiMetPlot_28_FD_96465 | JGI IMG/M metagenome (GOLD analysis project Ga0126381, IMG submission 96465) | Tropical forest soil microbial communities from Panama - MetaG Plot_28 | ecosystem: Environmental > Terrestrial > Soil > Tropical forest > Bulk soil | place: Panama | collected 2016-02-17
CCGCCGAACACGTGGAATGGTGTCGTCAAAACTTCCCCAATCTGAAATCCGTAGATATCGGACCTGGTTTGCACTTTCTCGATGAAAGCAGCCCGCGCAGAATTGGCCGGGAAATCTCGGCATGGATCGAGGGCCTGTGACCATGAGGCTATATCGGCCTGCAGAAAACTGCGCGTCGCCCGATCTTCGCGGGTCCGAAAGGAGAATCCGATGAGCCAAACATCCGCAGGCCCAGCCGCGGCCGGCACTCCCGCCGTCGCGGATGTTTCTCCGCAGGTAGTGCAAAGCGCCATTGATGAAGCGGCGCATTTCAATCTGTTCTCTATTCCGGATCCGGAATGCCCACCGGAGGCGATCACGGGACCTGCGGGACAGATCATCGGCATGTGCGTTTGCGAATGCCTCCACCGCTTCCAGATCACTGTCCAGGCGCCATCGGCGCGCGAACCGTTGATAGCGCGCAATATCGTTGGAGAGAGAATCGGACGGTTCACGCATCGCTGGCTGCTCGCGCCGGATAACTGGCCGGCCGCGCCCAATTGCGATCCGCCGCCCACGCCCCTCGATATCACGCGGTCGCAGCGTTTCGTCATGCTCGACTCGGTTTGCCGCATGGGGCACGGCGATGATGGCTTTCGCGGTTTCGGAACGGGCCTGACGATTCCTACCGGCGCGTCGGGCGGAAGCCTGCGGATCACAGCCATAGGTACGATTCTCGAAGGTTCTGGAAAGTTCCGCGAGCACCAGCAGGGAACCTACCTCTACTGCGGAGCGCTCACTCCGCAGAATGGCTTCATGGGCAACGTTATGATGCGCCTCATGGACCCGCAGGAGACGCTCCAGATAGATGGCGATCTGCCTTCGATCGATGCCCGCGGGAATCCGGAGCCGGACGTAACATACGTCGTGTTTCGGGGCCAAGCCGTGCCGGCGGACCCGGTCTCGCCGAGGATCGGTAGCAATGGGCAACCCAACGGTTTGACGGTGGTGCAGGGTTTGCGGTTGCTGGAACTGGATGCCTGCGCCGGCGGAGCGGGCGGTGTGAGGAGCGTCGCCCGCGTCGGGCAGACGATCGGAAAAATCACAGCAAGCGTGACGTTCGATCCTTCCGCTCCCGGCGGCTCGAATCTCGATCCCATCCCGTTTCTGGCGGACGACCAGTTCGTATTCCAGGCGAGCGACGGCAAACCGGTCGCCGGCGGGATGCACGCCAATAGCATCGAAGGACGTGTTTTCAAGGTCCTTGTCTTAGGACAACAGGGCATTCGTTTCGGGGGGACCGGGCTGATTCTCTCCGGCACCGGACCGTTCGAAGGCATCAGTGGTCTCATGACGGATAACTCGGTGGTTTCCTTCACACCCCACGTCAGCGCGTCCGTTTACCTGCTTCGCATCGACGACCCGCAGGGCAGGTTTCGGAGCGCTGCAGGACGGAATCGCGGCCGGGAGGCGGCTTTGCATACGGAGACTGATTTATGAACTTAACGCTAGAACAGACCGGCGCCGACGTGGCGCAAATGTTGGCTCGCCTGGATCCTCGGATGCCCATCGGGTCCACCGTGGTTCTCCAGGTGCAAAAGTCCAAAGAAGGAGTGTTCGAGAAAAAAGCAGCAGCCCTTACCGACGCCACCTCGAAGCTATCAGGCTGCCGTATCTTCGGATTCCACCGGCACCAGTCGGTGTTTCCCACTTCGTCGTCCGGCCCGGTGCAATATCTCATTTACGAAGAATGGGATTCGGTTCAGCACTTCACCAAGCAGTGGCTCTCCAAGCATCTCAGAAACTTTCAGACGACAGTACTGGATCTTTTGACTGCGCCGGTCGATCTGAATTTCTACACAACCACATCCGGTTCCGGCAGGCCGCATGTGCCTGGTCCGCGGAAACAGAAGAAAAGCGCAGCCGCTCGGACCAAAGCCGAAAGGAAAAAAGAGCGGCCGCAACACTCCAAGATTTGATCTTGCGCTCGGATTGTATCGCATAACCGGTATCGACTGGGCGCAAGTGAACTGCATCATTGCCGAATGCGGCGCCGACCCGAGCGCCTTCCCAAGGGAGAAGCCGTTCACCAATTGGTTGGGGTTGGTCCCCAACGAGCAGAGCAGCGGCAAAATCCTGAAGCGGCGCACGTGCAAGGTGGTCAACCGGTCGGCGACGGCGTCCCGCAATGCCGCCAGTACGCTAGTACGAAACCAAAGCTATTTGGACGCACAATATCGCCGACTGCGTACTCGGCTGGACGCCGAAGGCCATCACCGCCATGGCGCGCAAGCTCGCCTGCCTGTTTTACCGGCTCATCAAACACGGCCGCCAGTATGTGGACAAAGGGATGGGATACGATAACGTAAGGCCTTGCGAGCAGCAAATCCGATCCTTGATGAAGCGGGCGCAGCAGTTCGGTTTTCAAGTAGTTGCCAAAGGACCGCCTAGGGTTTCCGGGGAGCGTATCGCGGATGCCTGGGGCGGAGATGATGATGCCGGAACTTCACCAGGTGATCGAGAGGAAGCGCAAGGTTTCAGTGCTGCAGACCGGCCAGAAGCATTGCTGGGACATAACTGGAAAACGCATCGATTGCACTCGGCCCGGGATGACGGTGATGTCCGCGCGGGAGTGGCGTCGCCCAATCCGCGCTTCACCGACAACAACAGTGGCACAGTGACCGACAACCTCACCGGCCTCGTTTGGATAAAGAACACCAATGCCTTCGGCGAGGTCTCCTGAGCAGTGGCGATCGTGGCAGCCCGCGATCTAGCGAATGGCGTTTACGGCCTTTCCGATGGGAGCAGGCCGGGCGATTAGGCGCATGCTGAATGTCAACGAGTTCCAAAGTCTGCTGGACCTGGACAACACAAGGGGTCCTGCCCTTCCAACTGCGCATCCTTTCCTGAATGTCTCGCCGGCGAACTACTGGTCGTGTTCCTCGGTCCAGATCGCGCCTCCTTTGGGCTGGTACTGCGGCACTGGCGGTCGGTCGGCCAGTCTTCGATCTGACTGTGCTGTCATTCCACCCGCGTGGCGCCGACGGGCCAAACGCAGTGCTTCGATCCGAACGATCCCATGTCGAAGCCGATTACCCTGCAGCAGGACCGTGCAGGATGGCGAGATCCACGCCAGCGCCGCATGGCCGGATCCTCGCTTTACCGACAATAAGAACGGATCGGTCACCGACAACCTGACCGGCCTGGTATGGCCGCAGGACGCGTGCCGATTCGGAACTAGGCGTGGTCGGCCGCGCTGGCGGCCTGCAACACGCTTGCAAGCGATGGCAGAGCGCTTACGGACGGGAGCCGCGAGGATGGCGACTGCCGAATCTCTTCGAGTTGTGCAGCCTGATCGATTACAGCCAGTCCAACCCGGCGCTTCCAGCGAGGCATCCATTCAAGAATGTGCGCAATTCGTTGTACCAGTCATCCACCACCGTTGCGTCCGCACCGAATCTGGCCCGCTTCGTTTTCGTGGGCGTAGGGTCCTCGGCATGGGACCACAGGAATGTGACGCGGAACCTCTGGCCGGCGCGGCGCAAGATAGAAACGCGGCGCTCAGTCGCCGCATGGGGGCAGGAGAAGTCAATCCCTGGGAGGCTCCGGTGGTGGTGGCGACTGATTCTACAATCCGATGCAGCACATGTAGCCCCCGGGTTCGGCGGGCCTCACCGGAAATGCATCGGGCGGCATGGCGGTGTTGACATTGGAAACATCGCCCGCCCCAATCTGAATGCCGATGTAGGGCGCCTTGGGCGACGTCGAAACCTGCACGGTCGCTTGCAGAACCCGCTCGACGCCGTTCTTCTGCCAGACGCCGAACCCGGTGAAAGTGAGAGTGTCATACTCGAGAATTTCCTCGGAAGCGGTGTGCGATATTCCGAAGCTCACCCACGCCAGGCTATGCATCCGGAACTTGCCTTGCTGGCTCAGGTTGTCGTACTCGAAGACGGCCTCCTGGATGCCCGGCCGCGAGGGGATCTCGTACCGATAGGTAAAGGTCTCGAAGCGCGAAGAGACCTTCTGGCCGTGCCCGCGCGCTACCACATCGCCGGGGTCGTGCTCCGGCAAAGCCCATAGCCAGAGGTAGGGATCGAGGGCAGAGGCACCGCCGATCGGAAATCCGGTCGCCAGGTTCGGGTCGGGAAAGGCGAATCCGGGGGGATACGGGATATGCACCTGGCCGTAGAATTCGAACGCCGGCGATGCACCGCAGCCATTGATGAACCCTGCCGGACCCCGAAACATGAACGAGTTTTGCGGAGTGTACGGCTCCACTCGCAGCAGCGCGAAGATCAAATCCTGATTGATGAAGCTGCGGTGCAGCAGCGGATGACACAATTTGCCTGTCCGGATGTCCACGCTTCCTACGGCGATATCGAAGGGGTCGTCGATAATGGCCAGATCGTTCAGAGAGTAAGTGCGCAGTGGAAAACGGAGATTCTCGTAGAAACCCAGAGGGCCGGGCGTGAGGCGGCCGGGGAAAAGCTGCGCCAGAGGAGTGGGATCCATGGGCACCAGAGTTCCGCCCGCGGTGGTAGTGGATAAAGCGACGGGAACACTGGTCCCGCAGCGCGGCCCAAACTGGACCTGAACCCGCCCTAACAGTCGCGAACGGCCGGTGGCCGGCCCTCCCAACTGAGGCGCCGAAAGTGTGAAAACATCACCGAAAGAGCTGATCGGCGCGAACAGGGTGTACTCGCGCAACGCGTTGGTTGGGATTTCGATTGGTCCCGCGCGAACGTCTGAGGGCGGCGTCTCCCGCGTGCTCAGCGCTAGGTGCGGATGCATCACCGTTCCGTTCGCGGGTATTGTGGCGAATTCCGATGCAGGACTGCAGAAATTCAGCGGCCACACGATTCCCGGACCCAGCGGCACAAAAGTTGTCCCCACGAACGTGAAGTCCAGAAGACCATCCTGCCGCTGTTCGAAGACCACGCATGCCGAGCCGTACTGCCCGGGAAACGACAGCGGCGCCTTCGGCGGCCTGGGAAACGTGGGATTCACACTCACCAGTGCATTGAGCCCAGTGCTGCTGTATTGCGCAAACAGATTGAAGGTGCCTTTGGAAGTGTCCACGCCGCCGGTAGCCAGATTGAGCGTTCCCGAAGAGATGAATCCCGGAATCTCGTCCACGCGATTATTCCGGAACGCCATTTTGAAAAATGTGGGAGCCTCCAGCACTTCGTCGTCACCCGAAAAACCTTCTTCGAAGAAAATCTCGAAGCGGGAACACCCATTGACGGGCGGGCTGAACTTGATGCGGATGTTGCCGGAAAGGTGGCTGTCCACCATTACAAGCCCTCCAAACAACAGACTCCCTCCGCTGCCGTACTTGATGGTCTCCGCAGAGCGGCAGTTCAAAGCGGCGATTCCGTCTCCGAAATAACTGAGATCTTTGTTCAGCGGAAGCACTTGTTCCAAACCCGGAGGTAATTGCAGCGGCCCGGAGTGAAACGTTCGGGAGCCCCGGCGGCCCACCGCGGCAATCCGCTCGGGCCCCCGGGAGGCTTTCCCGGATTCGGCCATTTCGCGCAAGGCGCACGGCTTCCAACTCTCGCCCCCGGCCGGCCGGCAGGCTCCCGCCGGGTCGGACTTCAGTATCTGAGCCACATCCACCGGCGGAAAGGAGGCGCCGAACCGAAGATTCAGCTCTTCGAGGATTGCATTGGCGATGACCGCATGGCCGGCGGCGCCCGGAAAATAACCGTTGAGTCCGTAGAATCCACCCAGGTAATCCGCCGTGAGAATGCGCTGGCCCGCTTCGGCGCCGCGCTCCTTCACCCGGCGAATTAGCCGGTGCAGGTCGTAAACCGAGGTGCCACACTCCTCGCCGATCTCCTGGATCTTTTCGTTCCACTCGTGCAACCTGCGCTGCAGAGTCCCCACCGTCGCCGCATTGACTACCGATCCGGGGGGGAGCGGGCCAATGCTAGCGCTGAAAATCTGAAACCCGATCTCGTTCAGGCCACTCAGACTGAGTCGATGATCCGGCTCGACCTGCCACAACTCGCGCAACGAATCGAGAGGAACTTTGGCGGTTTCGGCGGCGCTTTCGCAAGGCGGAAAATGCGCCGTGTCGAAAGGATCGGGAATGGTGAGCAGCAGGACTTCCGCCCCGGCCCCGGTCAGCGCCCGCACGATTGTGGAATAGTCCCGCACGAACTCAGAAGTATCCGGCAGAACATCCGTGGACTGCGCCAGTGCGGCTTCCAGCATTTCAGCGAAGCCCAGTTCGACCAGTGCGAAGGTCGGACTCAAGGCCAGCGCGTATTCCAGTTGGGCGCCGCCAACGGTTTTGCCGTATGCGAGGTCCGGCAAGCCGAGAATGAAATTGGCCATGGTCTGCTTGGTGTCGGCCTTATTGACCAGAGGCTGCGACACCCGCCTATGGACGGCGTCAGCTACGGTATAGCCCGGGACGGAAAGATTCAATGGGCGGCGCGGCGGGATCCGGTCGATGACCGTGCTCTGCAGCGGCGATGGCACGATCACGGGTAATTGCGCGAATCCGGGTGCGCTGCCGATTCCCGGGGGTTCGATCAGCCTCTGCGGAAACTCCACCCCCATCCTGCCGGCAATCTGCGCGGCGAAGCTGAAAGCCTGCATATCGCTCGAAAGCGTGAAGTCGCCCATGCCAGCTGCCAGGCCTTCGCCCATCACGACGAAGGTCGTCGCGTTCAATCGGCCGCTTTCGGGCGGCGCTGCGGCAGCTTCGCTGGAATCCGGCGCCACGCTGTTTGGAAACCGCGCGCCGGCGTGGTATAGAGCGCGCATCGATCCTTCCAATTCAGCCGCCGCTGCGCCGCTGGCCCGCTCGAAAGCGGCCCCTGCGCTGCCGTTTCCTTTAGCCATTCGCGCGAACTGGCGCGCTCCAAAAAGCGTGGTAGCCCAGGAGAATCGCAGAATGGATTGCAACAATTCACGCATTCGGACCTCACTCATTGAGCAGGCAGCCGCTTTCTCCGCAATCGTGCGTCATGGCAACATTCTCGCCCTCCCGGATGATGCGGGCAATCGTCTCGATCGCAAAGTCCAACATTCCGAAATCGCCGCCTAGCGCATACTTTGGGAAATATCGATGGATATTAGAGATGTGGTAGTTCCGCTGGAGCAGCTTGGATGCTACTTTGGCGAAGGCTAGCGCCGCATTCGTCGGGACATTGCCCACGGCCTCAAACTCACGAAGCGCGCGCAGTCCATCGTTGATGCGGCCGGCAGTCTCGATATCGTTCTTGATCTTGGAGGCGAGCATCAGGTAGTACACGCGCAGCAGGGTGTCGATGGTGCTGGCCTCGCCGGGCAGCGGAATCAGGATGGGGGCTGGATCGAGATAAACCACGTGCAACTCGCTGGCCCCGGCTTTCAGCGCGGTCCTCAGGGGAGTGTTGTCCAAGACGCCGCCATCGACATACGTGCTCTCCCCGATGGTCACTGGCGGAAGAATGCCTGGGCTCGCGGCCGACGCCATCACTGCCTGGTATCCGCGCCCGCCGGCGAAATCCTCATTCGAGAAATATTCGGCATTGCCCGTGCTCCAGTTTGTGGCGGCCACGTGAAGCCGCTTCGAACTCCGCCGCACGTCTTCTTCCAGAAATGTGTCCCTGACCAGCGTTTGAAACGGAGTTGCGTCAACTAGCGAACCGAAGTTCAGCGCGGCGGCGGTTCGGTCCAGCAGGGATGCCGGGGAAGCCAGAAAATTCGCTCCGCGCCAGATGAAATAACGACCGGCCGCCAGAGTGTCCTGCGCTACACGTTCGGCCCATTCGATCGGCTGGCGCAAGCAGTTAGCGTCGAGGTAATCGACCGGGTTGCCGCGTATGCGGAAGGCGCCCTGCCCGCACCGTCCAGGCCGCGAGGCGATTCTCTCGAGCCAAATCCGCTCAAGGCGCATCGATGCATCCAGCAGGGCAAGCTCGACACATCCCACCATGCAAGCCGAGTTGAATGCGCCCACGGAGGTGCCGCTAAAGATGCCCACCTCGAGCGGCCGGTATTTGGTGACGGGACTCGCGCCCGCAAACAAAGCCTTCATGATGCCCACGGCGAAAGCGCCATAGGCGCCTCCGCCAGAAAGCACCAGCGCCGTGGTCTGAGCAACGTTTTTCACTCGCCGTGACCTGAAATCACCCAGGGGGGAAGGTTTGGTCCGTCAAGCCAGTCCGGAATCCGCCGCCAGGCTAGCGCGGATCCCAATACCGCTTCATAGTGCTGCTCAAAGTGCTTTACCAGAAAGAGCTTCTCCAGCGTTTCCATGGACACGCACAGCCCACGCGAGGCGTAGTCGCCGCTGAGTTGGTTGGCCAGCGAGACGTAGGACGTGACCGGATCAAACGTCAGACGAACCGGCAATCGCTCGAGCGCATCTCTGGCCGGCTGGAACAGCCGTGATACCAGGCCCAGCGACAGAGCGTCTGCAAGCCGAAAACTCCAATCCACCGGATCCAGGGACAACCGCAGCACGCTGTGGACGCGGTTAGCCACGAAGATCATGCGGACGCTGATATATCCCGTATCGTAGATGCGAAACTTGATCAGTTCGATTGCGGCATCGAATTCCCCCGGACCGTATCCCAAGGGTCCCGGGTCTGGACTTCTGACGAACGCATATCCGATGCCATATTCACCGAGAACCGTGCGACCGTTGGCGGTCTGGAAAGGTTCGTCCTTGAAATCGACGAACTCCGGGTTGACAACCAGGTAGCTTTCCTCGTTCTCGCCGAAGACCAGTTCCGGCCCCTCCTCTCCAAACGGCCGAAAACTGAATGTGAAATCGAAAATACGAACCTTCAACACGATCCAATCGAGCGTACCGCCTATCTCCCGCTGATCGACGATGGCGTTCCGTTCGTAGGTGGGGAAGGCATAGACCTGGTTCGAGCCGATTGGCTTGTGAAATAGTTGGGTGAAACCGAAGCCACTTCGTGCTGCAGGACGATCCTGGCACCAACTGAGAAATTCGAGAGCCGGCGGCACGGTAGGCTGGGCCGGGTCCACGTACCATGTGGCCTGGCGGAAAGCGCTGATCCGCATGAAGTACCGCATCACGAACTCGCGCAATTGCCCCTTCATCCATTCGACCGACGCGCGGCTGAGCGGAGCCGGGGATCGGGTCTGATCGTAGAACATCTCCTGAACGTTGCCCATCACCGGCATGGTTTTGCCGCCCACCGGCGCCTCGCCGTAGAACCCGAATGCGCGTGTAGGCCGGTTGAAACTTCGCACCAGCGGAAACTGAATTTCGGGACCTCCGTTGCGCTCGACCGCGTCCCACCAGCGCTTCAACTCCGACCCGCGAGCGAGATACTCGGGCACAGTCGGAATGACTTTGGCGTCCGAACGATCTTGTTCGGTGTCAACCGCCGCCGCATCGGCAATCATCACCACTCCTATGATGGTTTGTCTACTCCAAAGTTGTCGTGCAGCTCGGGGCCGACCAACGGGAGGCCGCACAGAGCCGCGGAGTGAGAAGGTATTGCGTTTGCCCGCTTTCCCTTCTCATTGGTAAGCCTTCGGAAGGGCCCAGAGCCGTCAAGGGCGCGCGGTTTGTGCCGGCGAAGCGAACCCTTGACGGCGAGGACCGTTCTGGAACATGGGGCGGAAGGGAAAGTGGGCCGGGGTCCAGGGGGCATCCCCGCTGGCGGCGTGCGGGGCAGCGCCCTGCGCAACTTACCGCGCGTTCCCACTTGTTCTTAAGGGTTCGATAGATGACGCCGAGTCGCTTGCGCGCCAGGGCGATGATCGCCTTGCCGGTTCCCCGCCGCGGCTTGACCTGTTCGTAGTAACGCTTCAGATACGGGCCGTACCGTTGCGCGATAAGCGCGCACTGCACTAACGCCGTGCGCCCCAGCTTGCTGCCACGTTTCGTGATCCGGCCGGAACGTTCCGTCTCGTTGGAATTCGAAAGGCGTGGCACAATCCCGAAGTACGCTGCCAGCTCCCCCTCATCTTGCAAATCGTTGATATCGCCAATCATCGAAAGCAGAATACTGCCGGTGAGCCGTCCGATGCCCTTGATACTGGTCAGGCTCTTGTGCCCTTCCAGCTTGCTGCCCTCATCGTCGATGTTCTTCTCCAACTTGGCGATCCGCTGGTTCAAGCTGCGGATCTCCTCGACGATGACCTCCCACTCGATGTTCACCATCGCATCGAACTTCATTGCCACGATTTCATTGAGCTTCTTGTCGCTCGATAGGGCTTTCTTTTCCAGGTTGATGCCGTGCGCGGAGAGGATGTTGTTGATCTTGTTCTTCAGCAAGGTCCGCAGCTTCACCAACGTGTCCCGGCTCTGCGTCAGGCTCGCCAATTGTGCCTGCATTTTGTCTTTCATCCTTACCACCGGCAGCAGTCCAGATAGAGCGCCAAGTTTCGCACGTCGTTTGGACCCGTCTTCTTCACCGAGTGGCTGGTCACCTTGAATTGGTTCGGATCCACCGCTACCACTGGCTTCACATAAGGCATTACCGCGTCATAAAACAGCCGCGCGTTCCAGGTCACCTCCACCGCAACCTGATCCGTCGGCCGCAGTTTCCTGGTGAACCGCGGCAGATCTTCCAGCTTCCATTCCGTCACATACTTCCGGCCGCTGGCCAAACACACGCAACAGGTGAACCGGTTGCGGATGCAGGTCGATTCCAATGCTTCTGGGTGCTTGCATGCTCCGGATTTCGCAAACTGCAGGTGGAGTAG
>Ga0126381_100009978_pt1 | contig 10671 bp, 9 predicted proteins | sample PanSoiMetPlot_28_FD_96465 | JGI IMG/M metagenome (GOLD analysis project Ga0126381, IMG submission 96465) | Tropical forest soil microbial communities from Panama - MetaG Plot_28 | ecosystem: Environmental > Terrestrial > Soil > Tropical forest > Bulk soil | place: Panama | collected 2016-02-17
CAGGTCCCGCCATGTCGCCGGGTCGGTGAGCAGCTGCCCGCATGCCTGGCTGAAACGCCGCCAGATGCCCGCCTGACGGTCTGGCTCGGCGTACGCCCGGTATGGCACGGGGATGGGCACCCCGCACCACTGCGCGGACAGTCGTCTGATGCGGTTGGCTAGCCGCCGGACGGCGAGCAACGTCGGCGGGATCAGCAGTACAGGGAAGATGAGGGCGAAGTCGTTGATCTCGATGCTCAGCGCTATCAAGAGCCCTGCCTCGGCGAGGGCCACGCCGCACAGCGCCAGCCCGTGAACCGAGCCCAGCAAGCCTGCGCCGATCCAAGCGCCGGGCTTGCGGGCCGCTCGGGACTTCCCTGTCGTTAGCGAATCGCCCGTCATGGCTCGTTCCCTTCACATCGCAGGCCAGCTACGAGCCAGTGTGCCGGCCAGCGGACGGAAGCGCAGTGACGCTTAGCCCCCAAACGGTGGGTGTATCTAGGTGTACCCGAAGACGCCTCCTGGCCGTATGTCCCGCGTGCGATGAACGTCTTAGCGTCGCTGACCGAGCCGGAAAACCGGCCCGGACTTCGAGAACCACGGGGCTTGGTCATGACAATTACACGTGCGCACAGTGCGCATGGCTCATCACCGCGCGGCCTGGCAGCCGCGCTGGGCAGCTGGAGTGGGCGGCACCGCATGATCGCGATCGGGCTGTGGCTGCTGTTCGTGGTCGCCGCGACGGTGCTTGGCAGCGCCGCGGGCCGGGTCGGCCTGCCTGATTACCGGCAGGGCGCCGGTGATTCCGCCCGGGCCGAGCAGATTCTCGCCAGCGCGCACATCGGCCAGCCAGCCGCCGAAATGGTGCTGGTGCGAAGCAGTTCGGCCGCAGTAACCGCCGCCTCGCCGGCCTTCCGGCATGCGGTGAGCCAGGCGCTGGTCGAGATCAGCGGCACCGGCCTGGCCCGGCGGGTCCAGGATCCCTACGTCACCCATTTGCTGTCGGCTAGCGGCCGGGAAGCGCTGATCCGGTTCAATCTGGCGGCCGGCCCGGATTCTCAGGTGACCACCGTGCTTGCCGCAGTCGCCAGGGCGGAGGCGGCCAGCCCGGGCTTCACGATGACCGAGACCGGCGAGGCCAGCGCACAGCAGGCGCTGAACAACAACATCGGCAGCAACTTCAGTCACGCTGAGTGGACGGCCGTGCCGCTTGCCATCGGGGTGCTGCTTGGCGTGTTCGGCGCCCTGATGGCGGCGGTGCTGCCAGTGCTGCTCGCACTCACCGCGTTCATCGGCTCAATCGGGCTGGCCGACTTGCTCAGCCACCTAGTCGGCATGAACAGCTACGCGAATTCGGTGATGCTGCTGATGGGCCTGGCCGTCGGCGTTGACTACTCGCTCTTCTACTTGTGCCGGGAGCGCCAGGAGCGGGCGGCAGGCCTCAGCCGGGCCGACGCGCTGCAGGTGGCAGCCGCGACCTCGGGGCGCTCGGTGCTGGTCTCCGGCCTGATCGTGATGACCGGGATGGTGGGAATGCTCCTGTCCGGCATGGCAACGTTCGAGGGTCTCGGCCTAGCGGCGATGGTAATCGTGTTCGTGGCGATGCTGGGCTCCGTCACTGTGCTGCCCGCCGTGCTCTCGCTGCTCGGCGATCGGGTAGAGCTGGGAAGGATACGGCTGCCGGGCAGGTGGCGCCGAGCAGCGACGGCCGGAGCTCGCCCGCCTGGGCTCGGCGCTCGCCGCGGCGGGGCGTGGGCCTGGTTGCTGCGCCAGGTGCTGGCCAGGCCTCTGCTATTCGCGGCGGCATCCGCCGCCATCCTGGCGGGCTTGGTCGCGCCCGCGCTCGGCATGCACACGCAAACGCTGAACCTTGGCCAGCTCCTGCCCTGGAACAGCCCGCAGGCGTCGGTTTCCCGGCAGATCACCGCCGACTTCCCCGGCGGCCCGGCACCAGCCGAGATCGTCATCAAGTCGCCGGACATCGAGGCGCCGCAGGTACGGCGGGCCATCGCGTCGTTCGAGACGGCCGCGCTGCACGCCGGGGCGCTGCACGAGCCGGTCCAGGTCACCGTGTACCGGGCCGCGAATGTGGCCGAGATCAGTGCTCCGCTGCCAGGCAGCGGCAGCGACGCGTCGTCGGTGCAGGCACTGACCGAGCTGCGGCAGCGGGTGATCCCGCAGACGCTCGGCCGGATTGCGGGTACGACGACGCTGACCGACGGCCAGCTGGCCTTCTCCGTCGACTACAACGCAGCGCTGCGCGGCGCTGCACTGCGGGCCTTCGCCTTCGTGATGGCGGCGGCTTTCGTGCTCATGCTTTTCTCACTCGGCTCGGTGGTCATCGCCGCCACCTGCGTGGTGCTCGACCTGCTCTCGGTGGGCGCCGCCTACGGCGTCATGACGGCGGTCTTCCAGCACGGCTGGGGGGCGGCGCTAGTGGGCACGCACGCGGTGGGCGCGATCGAGTCCTGGATCCCGCTGTTCCTGTTCGTCGTCCTCTTCGGCCTGTCCATGGACTACCACGTGTTCGTGGTGTCCCGGATCCGGGAGGCGCGTGACCGCGGCATGACCACGGCGCAGGCGGTGTCGGCCGGAATCCGCTCCACGGCCGGCGTGGTCACTAGCGCCGCGGTCATCATGGTCGCGGTGTTCGCTGTCTTCGGCACGCTGTCGATGCAGGACTTCAAGCAGCTCGGGGTGGGTCTCGCTGTCGCCATCCTGCTGGACGCGACGCTGATCCGAGTGGTGCTCCTGCCATCAGTCATGGCGCTGCTCGGTGACCGCAACTGGTATGTGCCGAGGTGGCTGGCCTGGCTGCCGCAGACCTCGCATGGCTCTCCGGAACTGTCAGCGCCGGAGCTGATGGCGGCGAGCAGATAGCTGCGCGGGCGGCAGGCCGGTCCCTGTACCTGGTCCTGCCGCCTGGCCGCGGCTCACATGCCGGGCCGGGCCTGGACGAAGGCCCACCTGTTGCCTTCGAGATCTGCTGCCTCGTAAGCGCGATAGCCGTGCTGGTGAATGTCCGACACGATGGTCGCGCCGCGGCTGCGGGCGTGTTCCAGGTGCGCGTCGAGGTCGTCGACGTGGACCCACGGCACGTGCGTGACGGCAGCGTCCGCACGGCGGTCGTCGTCGAGTCGGAACAGCATGAGCGAGCAGGTGCCGACCTTGAACTCGATCCACTGGTGCTGATCGTCATCGCCGACGAACTCGTCCGGCGAGCCGAGGCCGAACGCCTCGGCCAGCCAGCGCGCGGCGGTGGCGGGCTTGGCGTAGTAGACGGCCAGGGCGAGCCGGCCGCTCTCGACCGGCACACGCGCAGCGCCGTCACGGCGCGCGCACCAGGCGCCGAGCCAGCCGGGCACCACGCGCACCCACGACGTGCCGCCCTTGTCGGCGCCGCCTGCCGGGATGGTGGCGGTCACGCTGACCCGGGTACGGGCTCCGTCCGGCTCGAACCTGACCTCGATCGCGACGTCGTCGACCGAGCTATCCCACGCGAGCCGCTCGCCGGGCTGCCAGGTGGTAATCCGGCCGAGCTCGAGCGCGTCGCTGCCGTCCTCGCTGTACAGCTCAAGCAGCCGGCCGCCCACGCCGGGCTCGCACTTCCTGCCGACCGCCCTGGCGGAGTCGTAGAAGTTAATCGGCCCGCGTACCCACCACAGGTCCATCTCGTCGGTGAACACGGTAAACGCGGTCCGCGGGTCAACGTCGACGGTCGCCTCGGCCGACACGCTGCGGCCCGGCTGGGATTGCGGCGTGGTCATGATGTGCTCCCGAACTTGTCTGCCACGTGCTGCTGGTAGGACGTGAGCTGCTCGGTCCAGTTCGCCTGCAGCTGGTCAAGCCACGCCTGCACCGAGACCATGGACTGCCGCCGGAGCCGGAAATAGCGCAATCGCGCGTCGCGAGAAACGCGCTCGTCGGTGACGATGCCGGCTTCGAGCAGCGCCCTGAGGTGCCTGCTCATCGCCGGGGCCGACACGCCGACCGCGGCGGCAAGTTCCCCTGGACGGCGGGGCGCGTCGCCCAGCAGCTGAACGATGCGCAGCCGGGCGGGGTCAGCCAGTGCGCCGAAGACGACCGTCACGTCGGCAGCCGGCCGGTCATTGCGCATAATCAAAATAATTAATTAAAACTGCAACAGTTGTCAACCTTCGAAACCCGCGGAGGCGACTCAGAAGGCTGGTCATTGTCGTGTGCACAGCACTCGTGCAGTACGCCAGCCCGTATCCTTCTCGCGTGCTCCGCAGATTTGTCTGGCGCGTCATCCTGCTGGCGGTCATCGCCGTCGGGGTCCTCGGGTACGGCAGCTACCGCGTGCTTAGGCATCTGCAGACGCCTGCGCCGCCGAGCGCCGACCAGGTAATCAGGGACGCGGCGTCGACGGCGGCGGATATGACCTCGGCGAACGCCAACTTCACCACGCAGGTCAGCGGTCTGACTGTCATGTTCGGGACGGTTCGCGAGCGGGTGATGCCAGCCAGGCTGGCAACGCTGAGCATGACCGCCGTCGATGGTGCCTACCGGTTCACGGTTACCGAGGTCGTCACCGGGTCCACCGTCTACGTCAGCATGCCGTCCCTGTCCGCGACCTTCGGCAAGCCCTGGGTGGGGGTGCCGGTTCCCGAGCTCGGCGCCGACCCAGCCATGGCGCAGCTCTACCAGACCGCCGCCCTGCCGGCCGCTGAGGCCGCGCTGATCGGCACGGCGAGCACGGAGCGCATGACCGGGACCACGATCGTGCGAGGCGTCCCGGTTTCTCGCTACGTGGGCAGCATCAACCCGGCCACCGCTCAGGCGGACCTCGCTCCCGCGCTGCGTCAGCTGCTGGCGCCCGAGCTAGCGGCCACCACCGGGACGATCAGCTTCACAGCCTGGATCGACTCGCAGCACAACCTCCGCAAGATCCAGACCAGGGCGACTATCGGCGGCCGGCTCACGGTGACGACCGTCGTCGTCACCGCCTTCAACCGAGCGCTGCGCATCAGCGTGCCGCAGTCCGGTCAGGTGGCCGCGCTGCTCATCGGTTCCGGTACCAGCTAGCCAGGCCCCCGCGAGCCGTGATCGCGCCGGGACCCGGACGGCCCCGTTCCGCCCTGGTTTTGGGCCTAGAGGACGTCGTGGCCAGGATGCGGTTCTTCCGGAACCTCAGCCGGCGCCCGGACAGCCGGAATCGAGCCCAGCCTGCCTGCCTGGTAGTCCTCGAACGCCTGCACGAGCTCGGCTCGGGTGTTCATAACGAACGGGCCGTAGGCCGCCACCGGCTCGCGGATCGGCTGGCCGCCGAGCACCAGGATGTCGAGCTTGTCGCTCGGCCCGTCCATCCGCCGCTGCGCGCCGAGGGTGAGCACGTCTCCGGGGGCGAACACCGCGAGCTGGCCGGTCCGTACGGGCCGCCGGTCGGGGCCGACCGTGCCGGAACCAGCGAGCACATAGCCCAGCGCGTTGAAATCGGGCCGCCACGGCAGCCGCAGTTCGGCGCCTGGCTCGACAGTCACGTGCAGCAGCGTGATCGGCGTGTGCGTGATGCCAGGCCCAGCGTGCCCGTCCACCTCGCCGGCGATGACGCGGATCAGCGCGCCGCCGTCAGCAGAGCTGAGCAGGGCGACCTGTCCGGCCCGGATGTCCTGGTAGCGCGGCGGCGCCATCTTCATGCTGGCCGGCAGGTTCACCCAGAGCTGGAAGCCGTGGAACAGGCCGCCGCTCATGACGAGATCCTCGGGTGGCTCCTCAATGTGCAGGATCCCGCCGCCGGCCGTCATCCACTGCGTGTCGCCGTTGGTGATGAGGCCGCCCCCGCCGTTGGAGTCCTGGTGCCGGAAGGTTCCGTCGATGATGTAGGTGACGGTCTCGAAGCCACGGTGCGGATGCCACGACGTTCCCTTGGGCTCGCCCGGCGCGTAGTCGACCTCGCCCATCTGGTCCATGTGGATGAAGGGGTCAAGTGCCCGCAAATCCACCCCGGCGAAGGCCCGGCGGACCGGAAAGCCCTCGCCCTCAAACGCGGACGGCGCGGTCGTGACCGATAGCACCCTCCGGTCGTGGCTTGCCGCCAGATCGGGCTCGGTGACGCGCGGTAGCACCAGGATGTCGTCGACGGTCACAGCTGGCATTGGTTCCTCCTCCGGGCTTCGATGTGCTGGCGGAAACGTTGGTTGAACGCGCAACATTCCCGCTTGCTGCGGTGTCGTCGGCACTGGGGCCCTGTTCACGAGCCTAGACCGGGTCCGTGCGGCGGTCTTCCCCGCGGACCTGCGGACCTGAGCTGGGTTAACCAGCACGTGGTGATCTGAGTCTCATTGCGAAACCCGCGCCGGGTGACCTTGCGTCAGAGCCGTCGTAACGCGCCGTGACCACAGGAAGGATGCCCGTGCGAAGCCCTGTCCGACTCACCGGTGCCCTGCGCGGCCGGACCGCAGCAGTCACCATCGCCGGCGTGGCCACAGCGCTGCTCAGCGCCGGCACTGCCAGCGCGGCAGTCATGGCCAGTTCAGCTACCACGCACCCCGGTGCCAGCGCGCACCAGGCCGGTCCCATGAAGCACCGGTGTAGCAAGTCAGCCCGGCGCGCCGCAGGCCAGCACGGCGGTGGTCCCGCGGCTCAGCCCGCAGCACCGTCGGCGGCGAAGACGACGCAGGCGTCCGCGCCTGCGGCCCCGCAGCCCGCGCCTAGCTGGGACCAGATCCAGCACATGGTGGCGAGCCAGACCAGCCCAAGCGAGCCGCAGGCCGCGAACGTGCTGCAGCCCGTCCCCACCTCCGGTCCGCAGAACTCGATGCAGCTCTCGCCTGGCCAGCAGGCGAACGCCACCACGATCGTGCAGCAGGCGCTGGCCAAGAAGATGGGCATCCGCTCGGCCGTGATTGCCGTCGCCACGTCCATGCAGGAGTCACAGCTGCAGAACGTCAACTACGGCGACAGCGACTCGCTCGGCCTGTTCCAGCAGCGGCCGTCGATGGGCTGGGGTACCGCGCAGCAGATCCTGAGCCCGCAGTACTCCGCGGACGCGTTCCTCGGCGCGCTGCAGCAGTACCAGGCCAGCAACCCCGACTGGGCGGCGCAGCCGCTGTGGGCGAGCGCGCAGGCGGTGCAGAAGTCAGGCGCCCCGACCGCTTACGCCCAGTGGGAGAGCCAGGCCGCGCAGCTCGTTCAGCAAATCGTGACCCAGGTCAGGTAACCCGGCTCCGGATGATTCAAGACCCCGGCCGGTCAGCGTGCTCGTGCCGCTGGCCGGCCGGTGCCAACTCGCCGACCGTTCAGACCGGCATGCCGCGCTCGAGGTAGGCAAGCGCCCGGTCGATGCGCGCGAACAGGTCGTCGACGTCCGACATGCCCTCGGCGGTGAATGTGTCGGAGGTCTCCGGGACGGCCACCGAGATGATGACGCCCACGATCGCGCCTGCCATGGTGCGCACCTCGAAGTCCGTGGCGCCGCGGCCGGTCCGTAGTGCGACCGCCTCGGCAACCTGATTGATGGTCCGGACGAACTCGTCGATGGCCCGGGCCCGGACCTCCGGAATCTGCATGGTGAGTTCCGTGGTCTCCCGGAACCGGGCCCGGTCGTTCTCGCTCAGGGCCGTCACCGTCGCAATCGAGGCGGCGCGGAACGCGGCGATGAGCCCGAGCTCGGGTGGCAGCGCCGCGAGTACCTCCAACGAGATGACCTCGAAGTCGTCCTGCAGCACTACGTCTTCCTTCGTCGGGAAGTAGCGGAAGAAGGTGGCAGGCGACACCTCAGCTGCGTCGGCGATCTGCTCGATCGTGGTGGCGTAGTAGCCCTGCTCCCGGAACAGCCGGAGCGCGTGCTCCCGGATGGCAGCACGCGTCCTGGCCTTCTTGCGTTCGCGGAGGCCGACCGGTCTTTCAGGCGGCTCACTCATGCCGGTCATTGTGCCCCGGTTGAGTCCGCTACTCCCGCCGGCTCGCCACCCGCAATCGCCGCCGACGGTCGGCCGTCCGCGGCCGGAACCCCAGCGGCCAGGCGGGGGACGAACAGGGCTGCGAGCACCGCGGCCGCGATCGCGATTGAGGCGCAAACCCAGAGCATCACGTCGACACCGCTCGCGTAGGCCGCGTGGACGGCGGTCAGCACCTGCGGCGAGTGGAGCTGCCTCGCCACCGCAGCGCCGGTCCCGACGCTCGACCGTGCGGCCGTCGCGGCGGGCGCCGGCACTCCCGGCAGGCTCAGCTTGCTCCGGTAGATCGTGCTGAGCACGGTGCCGAGAACGGCGACGCCGATCACAGCGCCGACCTGGCGGGCCGCGGTCATCAGGGCAGAGCCGGATCCGCTGCGCTGCGGGCTCAGCGCGCTGAGCGCCACGTTGAGCATGGTCGGCATCGCCAGGCCAAGGCCGAGGCCCGTCGCGGCGAACCACCCCGACACGAACCCGGTCCCGCTCGCCGCGCTAGTAGCGGTACCGATGGCCAGGGCCACTGCCATGGTGGCGAATCCGGTCGCGCCGACGGCGCGGGCGCTTACCGGCGGCGGCCCGGCCGCCGCGCCGCCGCGCGACCTGCGCGGCGTCTGCAGCCGCTGGCCGACGCCAAGGCCGATAGCGAGGCCGCCGATCATCGGCAGCATCCGGATCCCGCTCGCCAGGGAATCAAAGCCCTTGACGTCCAGGAAGTACTGGGGCATCGCGAACGTGAGGCCGAACAGCGCGAATGAGACCATCGTGCTCAGCGCCGTGCCCCACGTGAATCCAGGCGACCGGAACAAGTCCAGGTCGACAAGCGGCAGCGTGGTCGTCCGCCTGACCGTCCACTCCCACGCGACAAACGCGGCGAGCACGACAACCCCCGCGACCATGGTCGCGATCGCCGCCGGGTCCGACCACCCGGTGTCGCTCGCCCTGATGAAGCCGTACGTCAGCGACACCAGCCCGGCGCTGGAGAGCAGCACGCCGGGTGCGTCGATGCTGAATCTGCCCTGCCCGCGCGACTCCGGCATCAGGAAGATCACGGCAGCGAGCGCGATCACGACGATCGGCACATTGATGAGGAAGACCGAGCCCCACCAGAACTTGTCGAGCAGCCAGCCGCCCAGGATCGGGCCGAGGGGATAGCCGAGGAACGTGGCGCCGCCGACGACGCCGATCGCGCGCGGGCGCTCCTCCGGGCTGAACATGACCGGGATGACCGCGAGTGCTAGCGGCAGAATGACCGCGGCCGCGAGGCCGAGCACTGCCCGCGCGCCGATCAGCTCGCCCGTCGATGTTGAGTACGCGCAGGCGGCCGACGCGATGCCGAACACGATCAGGGCGCCGGTCAACAGGCGCTTGCGGCCGATCTGGTCGCCGAGCAGACCCGCCGGGAGTAGCGCTGCGGCCAGCACCAGGCTGTAGGAGTCGACGAACCACTGCAGGTCGCCGGTCGTCGCGTGCAGGTCGACCGACAGCGTCGGCAGGGCCAGGGACAGGACGAACAGGTCGAGACCGACCACGAGGACGCTGAGGGCCAGCGCGCCGAGGGCCCACCAGCGCTTCTGGCCGGTAGCCGCCGGCACCTGAAGTTCGGACATGACCGCCTCCTCGCTTTCTCCTCGTAGTGCGATTAGCTCTTAGATGAGAGACACTATCAAAATAGATTTACACTCGCAATCCCTGGGTGCAAAGCGTCGCCGTGTGCGGCCGGAAGCGCTCAGAACGGGAACGGGGCCATCCGCCGCACTGCCGCCGTATGGAGTTCGTTAGCTGGGCGAATTCCTCCGCATGGAGCTTGTTATGAACGAGGCTGCCGGGTAGTTCCTGTTATTGACTCGGCATGACGGGTATAGAACGGGTGCGTGGAAGGAGCGCGTGAGGTGTCCGCGCGAAGATTTGTCGTAGGAGTGAGCGGCTCAGCGGGTAGCTTGCAGGCGCTGCGATACGCCGCACAGCTAGCCAGGAACGATGCCGCGACACTAACCCCGGTGCTGGCCTGGTCGCCGCCGGGTGGTGACATCGCCGAGCGGCGCTGTCCGAACCCGGAGCTGCGGCGAGTGTGGCGGGAGGCTGCGTGGGACCGGCTCTGGCAGTCGATCGACATGGCGATCGGCGGACCCCCAGCCGACATCGAGCTCAGCCCGGTCGTCATGCGGGGTGAGGCCGGCCAGGTCCTGACGGAGGTTGCCGCTCAGCCGGATGACGTCCTGGTCATCGGCGCGGGCCGGCACGGCCTCCTGCATCGGGTATTTGGCTGCCGGGTGAGCCGGTATTGCCTCGGGCACGCTTGCTGTCCGCTGGTCGCGGTGCCGCCGTCGCGGCTGGCGGAGGACCTGCGCGGGCTCCGCGGCTGGGTTGCCAGGCGCCGCCTGCAGCCGGAAAAGGCCGGACTGCGCGCCGCGGACGCCTAGCGCCGGGAGAGACTGGAGATCAGGCAGCCACGCGGGCCGCTGCTGGCGAGCGAGCGAAGGAGTCCCGAGATGCCACAGCCAGAGGGCGAGGAGCTAGCCCGGATACGCGCACGCAGAGAAGAACTGCGCAGGAAGTATCTCCGGCCGCTGGCGCAACGCCCGGCCAGCACCGTGAGCGGCGTCCACCACCTCGCGCTCATCTGCAAGGACACCGAGGAGACCATCAGGTTCTACCAGGAGTTCCTTGGCTTCCCGCTGGTCGAGCTGGTGGAGAACCGAGACTATGCCGGCTCGAACCACTTCTTCTTCGACATCGGCAACCACAACCTGCTCGGCTTCTTCGACTTCCCTGGCCA
>Ga0126381_100009979_pt1 | contig 10671 bp, 7 predicted proteins | sample PanSoiMetPlot_28_FD_96465 | JGI IMG/M metagenome (GOLD analysis project Ga0126381, IMG submission 96465) | Tropical forest soil microbial communities from Panama - MetaG Plot_28 | ecosystem: Environmental > Terrestrial > Soil > Tropical forest > Bulk soil | place: Panama | collected 2016-02-17
CTTCGGATCGGCGGCGATTTCGCCGCATAGTTTCTTGTCGGCCATGGCCATGAGGGCTTCGAGGTCATTTATGGTTATGCGGCGGCCGGGGTTGGTGGTGGATTGCGGGCCGGGCTGCGGCGCGGGGTCGGGTTCCGGTTCCGGACCGGCGGCGAGGCGGGTGGCGCGGAGGATTTGGGCGGTATCGGCGAGGCCGATGTTTTCATCGTCTCCGAATTCGAGGCGGATTTTGCGTTCGGTTTGAAGTTTGCGAAGTTCGGCGATGGAGCGACGCAGGAGGCGGTGCGCGCCGGCTCGGGCTCGGTCGATCGAGAGCTGTTTGCGATCGAGGGCGGCTTCGTCGAGGGTTTCGTCTTCGAGCGAGTGGGCGGCCAGGTCTGATTCGGCTATCCGGCAGCGACGGAGACGCCAGTGGGCGCTCATTATTTCGTCGGCGAAGGTCTGTTCGAGGATTCCGTCGGGGCAGAGCCGGTCCAGGAGGAGAAGCCAGGCTTCGTTGTATTCGTCGCGTTCGTCGGGGAGGACGAAATCGCGGCGGGTGAAGAGGCCGTGTTTGATGGCGTTTTGGGAAGAGATGGCTTTGCCGGCGAGAGTGCGTGGGCCGGTGGGACCGGGATGGTTGACGGTGTTGTTTGGCGACATTGGCGTATGGCTCCTTTGCGGGGTCAGAGTAGCGCGGGATGCGGCGGGAGAGGGGAAGAGCGGCGTGGATGTCGTTGATTCTGTGGGTGAGATCGGACGCAGATTTTTGTTACGTGGGCTCTGCGTTATCTCGGCGCCTGCCTTTCAGATGCCGCGCTTCAGAATCTCGCTGCGCATTTCCGGGCGGCGGGGCTCGTTCATTTTTAAGATATGAAGGTCGCACGCCCCGTGGGGCAATGCCAGTGATTCAGGGGCCATCGAAAGCGAAGTGCTCGGGCCATCGGTCCCGGCGAGCGTGGAAACGGGAGACGATCTGCGCGTCCCGGGGATCAATTCCTGAGAGGTTCGGACCTTTGTACATATTGCAGCGATAGCACGCGAGTGCCAGATTGTCGATGGTGTCGGAGCCGCCGTGTTGCCGGGCAATAACGTGTTCAATATGGTGTCGGAGATCGCTATGCTCCTGATGCAGACGACAGTGCTCGCAGCGGTCGCCAGCCCGGTGGCGCATAAAGCGCCGCATCGCGGCTTCCATTATTTATGGATGTTCGAATCCAAGTACCGCTGGGCTTTCAACTGAATAATGGAGATGATCTCAGCTGCGTTGATTAATGCTTCGTATTCCGAGCGTTCGTTCTCGTTAAGCGCGCCCTCGTTGGCCCGCTCCGCGAGTAATTCGATTCGTTCCTGAAGCGGTGGGCAATTCGCAGTTCCGCGATTCGGAGCGCTGGCTCAAGGGCCGAGGCATAAGGGGGGCCCTGGAGCACGAATAGGGCGCCGGGCAACCGTCGTGGCGATTACCAATGCCGTTTCAAGAGAATGTCACTTCAAGAGTAAGATTTGATAGCAGTTAATTTTCGGACCGCCGCTAGCTTCGGGGATTCAGGCATGGGATATAGAAGGCATCTGAAACTGGTCCGCTGTGCCGTGGTCGGCCTGTTGCTTCTCCCATTGCCGACCATAGCTCAACGGCGTGAGATGAGCGGCTATGTTATAGCTCGCGACGGAACTCCGCTTGAGGGCGTATCCGTGGTCACCTCTGGAATGGGTTTCAATGGATGGGCCGCTTCGAAAGCAGACGGATCATTCAGGCTGCCCGCTGCGGGAGGGTTTGTAAGTTTTCGACACGCGGATTACAAGCCATTGCTCGTCCGTTCTTCAGATTTAGCTGAACCCGTCCACGTAGAGTTGGACCCGACTGACGAGACTGTGTGGAGGGTAAAATCATGCAGTTCCCTACCCGCCAACGGCGGAGCCTGGATAGGCACGGGATTGCGCATCAATCCCGGCGGCCGTTATAAGGGTCCGGTTTATGGCGAACACGATTCACACTGGTACATTCAGCGAGGCAGCGACCGACTTCATCTCGTCGATGGATATGCCTGGCACGCGGGTCTACCCCTTGAACAGACTTTAGTCCGGTCGGAGAGTATTTCTGTCCGCGGCTGGGCATTCGAGAAAATTGCCGGATTGGACTTATCCGGCCATAGCAGCGAAGGAAAGTATTGGCGTTGGGTCGGGGCTCCTGTGGCCTTAGCAATCGAGTACGAAACAGGTAACCGCCAGTCCGCTGATTATTTTGACAAAATCATCGCGACCATGTGCTTTCAACCGCCTGATCAGAAAACGCGCTGATCAGAGCCCGGGCTGGATTCGAATCCAGGTACCGCTGGGCTTTCAACTGAATAATGGAAATGATGTCCGCTGCGTTGATTAACGCTTCGTATTCCGAGCGATCGTCTCGTTAAGCGCACCCTCGTTGGCCCGCTCCGCAAGTAACTCGATTCGCTCCTGAATAGATGGATCAAGTTGCAATTCGGCGATTCTGCGCACTGACTCAGGACCGAGGCAGCGGCTCAAAGGCTCTAAAAGCGCGTCGAGGCTGTCTACAGCGCTCATATCGTTACGTAACATGGGAGCGCCGGGAACCGGCATCGACGAATTTTGTTCTGGCGGCGAGCAGGGTAATTGGACCACATATGGGAACAAACAAGAGAACACCGAGTCTGGGGCTTACGACAGGCGCGGCGTCCATCGAATGGCAATACTACCCGCGCTCACGGAAGGCGACACCTCTGGCTGAGTCTGTCGTTCAAGCCTTCATGCTCGAAGCGCCAACAATCTCTTCTAATTCGTATGAGCACAATAGCAACAAGGTTTTGGAAGCCGTCCGGAAACATCTGATCGAAGCCGGCTTTGAAGTTGAAGCTGGCAACCGTCAGGATGAGAAGCTATGCGTCCCAGTGCTTTTCGGGCGAGGCGGCGCGCCCGAAAAATCCTTTGATGCCGACGCTTATCACCGAAGTGGCGGGTTTGTTCTGGAAGTTGAGGCAGGTAGGGGTGTTGTCAATAATCAGTTCCTCAAGGACCTCTTCCAAGCTTGCATGATGCATGAAATGAAGTATCTTGCCATCGCAATTCGACGAGTCTACCGAGGTGACCGGAATTTCGAAACGGTCTGCCGATTCTTCGACACATTGTATGCCAGTAACCGCCTAACCCTGCCCCTGGAAGGCATACTTGTGATTGGTTATTGATAACTGCTCTATGCGGCAGTACCAATGGTCGGACGCCGCTCCGGGCCAATGGAGCGGGATCGGCTCGCGCGTTTGCTCTGGCCCGCCGCACACGGCGTCATTGGAGCGGATTCACAACACGCAACTTGGGAAAGCGGCTGAAGTCGCGGTCGTTCGTGCAGAGTTCGGCGCCGTGCTCCACGGCCAACGCCGCGAGAACCGCGTCGGTCACCAAAGGCCCGCGGCATTGCGAATCTGCCACCAACTCGCGGAAGATGTCCCAGTGCCGCTCGCCCGGGGAGGTTGTCACGACGTTCGGCAGCGATAGCCATTCGTCGACAATGGCCCGCGCCTCCTCGATCGTCAGCGGAGACGTCCACGCCCGCGGATTGGTGGCGATGCGGAGGAAAGCGTGAATGGACTGCCAGGGGAAAAGAACGGGCTCCGATTTTGCGAGCGCGTCCTCCAGCCAGACGCGCGCCTTCGGGTGTTCGGGCGCGGACGAGTCATAGGCGTACAGCAGGAGATTGGCGTCTATCAGGATCATCGGCCCGAGGGCCCTTCGAGTTCCTCCATCAGGCGCGCAACGCTCGCTGCGGACAAGCCTTCGCGGAGACCCATCGGCCGAGCCCGTACGGTGAACTTTCGCCGTGGCTCATATGCCTGGCGCGCCGTCAGCCCCAATCGGAGGTAGTAATTCACCACTTCCTTGAAACTCTTCCCTTCGCGGCGGGCTTCACGCTCCAGCCTGGCCTGCACGTCATCATCCAGCGTCAGCGTCGTTCGCACATCTTGATGCTATCACAAAAGCACCTTGATGCGGACTGCTTCCGGTTTGCCAGGCGACTCGCTTTCAATGGAAGGCGCTCCGTCGCCGTCGCGGCTCGGATTACAAACGAAGCGTCATGACGCGCGGGCGGCGGTCAAACCATGGATCAGTTCAAAGACCGATCGCGTGCAGAATTGAAGCCCACCGCGAGATTGCCTACGCTTCAGGACTCGTTAAGTAGGAAGCGTGACTCGCTCAAGTCCAGTTCGCGCTCGATGCGGCGCAGCACCTCGTCGTTGATCCGACCTTCATTCCACAGCAACACGGCGGTTTCGCGCTCGACGCGGAGAGCCTCACGCGACAGCTCGACGTACCGGTCATGATTACTCAGGGCCGGTTGATTCTCCGGGAGCGGATGAAGGCTGACGAGGCGCTGCCGGTAATGTTGCGCGAGATCCTCATAGAGGCCGGCGGCTTCCTCGCGGTCTTTCTGTTTTGCCTCTTCCAGATGAGAGACCGCCGCCTCGATTACGATTCGCCGCGCTTCCAGTTCTTCGCAGTTCGGTCCGGCGGCCCCCGCCAGTTTCAGAGCGCGAATGAGGGGCGGCAGCGTGATGCCCTGCAGCACCAGAGTCACGAAAATGACGCAGAAGGTAAGAAAGACGATGAGATTCCGATGCAAAAAGGGACTGCCGTTTTCCAGCACCTGAGGTAATGCAAGGGCAGCGGCGAGCGAGACGACGCCGCGCATGCCCGTCCAGCCCACGACAAAAATCTGGCGGGCGCCCGGTGGCCTCTCTTTGCTTTTTCGGATTCGGGTTCGGAGAAACCAGGAGAGGCCGGCGGCGGGGTAAGTCCATGCGAGGCGCAGGAAAATAATTAGGAGGCTGAACGCCGCTCCGTCGAAAAGCAGCGACGCGAGACTGTACTCCCGAATGCCGCTCCGAATGTGCGGGAGCTGCAGCCCGATCAGGACAAAGACCAGTCCGTTCAGAACGAACGTGAAGGATTCCCAGAAGGACCAGACTTGTATGCGGACGGCGGGTGTGAGGAAATAGACGCTGCGCCGGCTCAGAAGTAATCCGCAGGCAACGACAGCGAGGACGCCCGACGCGTGCACCGCATCCGCGGTGAGATAGACCGCGTAGGGGACCAGCACACTCAGCGCGATCTCGATAGGGCCGTCGTCAAATTTCCGCTCCACGTAATCAACGACCAAGGCCGTCAAAAGGCCGAGGCCTACTCCGCCCAGAACGAGCCAGGCGAATGTCAGGAAACCGGTTGAGAGCGACGGAACGCGACGGCTGACAACGATCCCGGTAGCGAATTGCAGGGCCAGCAAACCGGTCGCATCGTTGATCAGGCTCTCGCCTTCGAGGATGTCGACAATGCGGCGCGGAAGGCCGACACGCCGGGCGATCGACGTGGCCGCGATGGCGTCGGTGGGGGCGACGATGGCGCCGAGCACCATTCCGAGGCGCCAGTCGAACCCCGATGAGAGCACCGCCGGAGCGGCAATCGCGACACCCAGCACGGTGAAGCCCACCAAGCCGAAGGCGAGCAGGCAGATGGTGCCGATGTTGTGGCGGAAGTCACGCCAGGACGTGGTCCATGCGGCCGCGTAGAGCAGGGGCGGAAGGATGACCATGAAGATGAGATCCGGGTTCAGCGATATCTCCGGCACAGCGGGTACAAAGCCGAGGATTAATCCCCCGATGACCATGACGATCGGGTATGGGGCTGCCAGTTTGCGGGCGAGGAGGCCGAAGCCGACGATAAAAAGGAGCAGCAGCAGGAAGACCAGTTCGACCGTTCCGATTTCACTCATTGCCGGATCTCAGGCTTTCTCAAGATAGCGGGCGCTGGCTCGCGCGGGCGATGGGCTTTCGGGAATGGGGGGAATAGAATGGTGCGCAAAGGAGGGAACGGAGTGGCCCAGACAGACTCGAACAGACGAGAGTTCTTCGACATTCTCTGCGGAATTTCAGCTTCCGCCCTCATGGTCGAGGGATTGATGGCCGCCGACGAACGCAGCGGCGACATGATCTACCGTAAGCTTGGCAGCACCGGCGAGAGGGTTTCCGCCATCGGACTCGGCGGTTATCACATTGGCGTTCCCAAGACCAGGGAAGAATCCACCAGGCTCATCCGCACCGCGATCGACCGCGGCATCACATTTCTGGATAACTGCTGGGATTACATGGATGGCAAGTGCGAAGAATGGATGGGTGAAGCTCTGCGGGACGGATACCGGCAAAAGATATTTTTGATGTCGAAGTTCGACAGCCGTACCAAGGCAGGCACGCTGAAACAGATCGACGAGTCGCTCAAGCGGCTCCAGACTGACCATCTGGACCTGATGCAGTTTCACGAGAACATCCGGCTGGAAGATCCCGACCGCTTTTTCAATGATGGCGTGGGCGAGGCGCTGCTGGAAGCGAAGAAAGCGGGCAAGATCCGCTACATGGGCTTTACGGGCCACAAGGATCCTATGGTTCACCTGCGCATGCTGGATCAGGCGCAGGCGCATCAATTCCATTTCAATACGGCACAGATGCCACTCAACATCCTGGATGCGCAGTTTCGCAGCTTCGCCGGACAAGTGGTTCCGCGGCTGGTCAAGGAAGGCATCGGCGTGCTGGGGATGAAGCCACTCGCCAGCGGCGCGATTCCGAAAGACAAAATCGCGACGGCAACCGAATGCCTGCACTACGCGCTGAATCTGCCGACGTCCGTGGTGATCAACGGGATGACGAATCTCACGGAGCTGGACCAGGCCATCAACGCCGCTAAGACGTTTCAGCCTTTCTCGCAGAGCGAACTATCCGCGCTCCTCAGCCGGACTCGCGAGGCATCGTTGGCTGGACGTCATGAGCTTTTCAAGACGACGCAAAACTTCGACGGCACCGCGTCGCATCCGCAGTGGATGGCATAGTTTCGGGTGAAGTCAATCGATCGTCACGGGGCCGAGATCGTGAACGGCAGCGTGAAAGCCGCCGACCCGTTATGAAAGACGCGGACCTGCCAGGTTCCCGCTTCAGCGCCCGAGATGTTAAAAGACCAGGCTGTGCATCCCGATCCGCTGAAACCCACCGTCGTTGACGGTTGAAAGGAGTCGACGCGGCCGGATGGGTGTATCCAGTTAAACGATAAGACGTCGCCATTGCGGACGTTATCGTAAGTAAAGTAGACCCAGACGGAGCCGTCGGTGGTCAGGAATGCCGACTTTGGCGTTGGCGCCGAGCAAACCAGACTGCCGCTCGAGTTCGTGTTGACTGCTCCCGCCGTAAGTTCTCCCGTCACGGTGAATCCGCCGCTGGCAGTTATCGTGAACGGCAGCGAAAACAGCTGCGCCCCGTTGCGGGATACGTTCACATGCCAGAGACCGGTCTCGCGATTCGATCCCGCGATGTTCAGTGAGGATACCGCGCATCCTGAGCCCGTGAATCCGACGGTGCTCGCCGGCTGAAAAGAATCCACCGCGCCCGACGGATGAATCCACTGGTAAGAGAAAACATCTCCTTGCTGAACGAAGTTATAGCTGAAGTAAACCCAGACTGCGGTGTCCGTGGTCAGGAAACTGGATTTGGAAGGGGGAGCAGTGCAAGTCAGATTTCCGCTGCTGTCGGTCACGTCATTTCCGGCCGTCTCCTGAGTGGTAACGCTGAAACCGGCCCTGACGATCGCGAAAGGAAGCGTCAGGATCAGAGAGCCGTTGCGGAAGACTTTCACTTGCCAGCTGCCGGGTTCGTTTGCGGCTTGTTGACCCGCGATGTTGAAGCCCCAGGCGGTACAGCCGGAACCGCTGAACGTTGCCGTGGATGTTGGCTGATAAGCATCGATTGCCCCGGACGGATGCACCCAGTTGAACGAGAAAACATCGCTGTTCTGAACGCCGTTATAGGTGAACCACGCCCATACGACAGCATCGGTGGTGAGAAATGAGGTTTTCGGCGTGGGCGTAGCGCAGGTGCTGGGATTGCCGCTCTGATCCGTTCCGAGGGCGCCTGCGGTTTCACTGGCCGTCACGGCGAAACTGGACACGGGAGCAGTTACTCTGAACGAATCGGTGAACAGCCGGACGCCGTTTCGGAGCACGTGGACCTGCCAGACGCCGGTCTCAGCTTTAGCAATGTTGAAAGAACCGGCCGAGCAGCCTGAACCATTGAAGTTCAGCGTGGAGCTTGGCTGCGCGGCGTCGATAGCTCCCGACGGATGCACCCAGTTCCATGTCAGCACGTCCCCGGTTTGCGCGCCGTTGAATGTGAAATAGGACCAAACGGCGCCGTCCGTGGTCAGGAACGATGATTTGCGGGCCGGGGCGGTACACGTGAAATTGCCGTTGCCATCCTTCACGATGCTTCCCGCAGTGAAATGCTCGGTCACGATGAACCCGGAATTGAGAGCCGCGACTGAAATTGTGGCGTTGGATTGGCTCTGAGCGCCGCCGACCTGGACGATGATCGGCACCGCTGATCCGAAAACATTCTGCGGGATCACCACATTCAACTGCATGACGCCGGCGATCTCGCCAGGCGCTTCTCCGGCGTAAGCGATGTTCGCATTGACCCCGCCTATAGAGACCGATACCGGTAGCGTGGGATGCGGCGGTGAATTGGCCGTGATCTTACCGTCGACTCCGCCTGGGCTTGTCTGCCCCTCGCCAGTCGCGTAGAGAACTATCACGCTTCCCGGGCTTGCGGGTCGGCTTGCCGTGTTGAGCGTTCCGTCCTGGTTGAGGGCGGCGGCTTGTCCTGACCCGCTCGCGTTGGCTGTGAAAATCCCTGGGTCGGAGGGGATAACGGACACGCTCACAGGCGCGGACGTTCTTCCCTGGTACGTAACCGTCGCTTGTACATTCGATCCGGTAATTTCGTAAGGGACCACCGCGCCAACGGCGTTCGAAAGCGCATAAATGAGGGGGGCGGCGACGCCGTTGAACTGAACCGTCGTACCTGATAGCTGAGTCGCCGCGATTCCGGCGGAATCGAAAATCGCCGTCGCAATCTGAGATGGCCCCAGACCGGTTCCGGTAATCACTACCACTTCTCCGGCGCTAATGCCCTTCGATGAATAGCTGGCAGCGTTGCGAACCTGCGAGATTACGGGCGCGGCCGTTCCCGCTGCGCTGACGCTAAAGGAAACGGTAAAAAGCTGTTTGCCGTTGTCGTAAACCCGCGCCAGCCATGAGCCGAACCTGGCCGATGTCAGACTCGAAAGAGCCAGCTTAGCGCCGACAAAACAGTAATTGCCTGACACCGGATTCCATGAACCCCCGCCAACAGTGCTGCCATCCGGCGCGAGCCAGTCGCTTGTCAGTTGATCCGCTGTTGTCGTCGTGGCGTTGAAATACAGATATGCGGTGTCGGCGGTAGTGAAAGAACTGAAGGCATCTGGCAGACTACAGCCGGCCGCAGGTGGGGCCTCGTTGGTCACGCGCTGGTTGGAAAAGGTGACGGAAGTGGTCGCGGAATTGATCGTGAAGCTGACCGGGTTCGAGGTCTTGCCGCCGCTTGCGACCGTAATCGTCGCGATGCCCGCCGATGCGATCAGGGATGCGGGGACTGCCGCGACGAGTTGATTCGCGCTGACGACAGTCGTCGACAGCGGCGCGCTGTTCCAGTTCGCCATGGCTCCCCCCACGAAGCCCGCGCCGTTCACCGTCAGATTGAAGGCCGCGGCGCCGGCTGTTGCGGATGGCGGATTGAGACTCGAGATCGTCACCGGCGAAGGGGGAGCCGCTCCCGTCCAGCCCGTGATCATGTTGTAAGCGTCCACCGAGCCAAGGCCCGTTGCGAGGTCGTAGCCGGCGCCGGCGGTGTATCCGAACTGGCCGTTACGGCAGTCCGGCGTTCCGGCATCGCACGGAACGATGTTGTCGCCGGTCTGGATGTCGTGAAACATCGCCGGATTCGACTGCGCAAGCTGATAGAGCGGGATGTTGATATTGCCCACGCCGTTCGACTTCAGGTATTGGTTGAGGAGCGCCACAATTCCGGCAAAGACAGGAGCAGCAGCCGACGTGCCGCCAATCAGGTCGTTCTGACCCTGCGACACGACGTTATAGGGATCATGATCATTAGCGGCGGGCATCGAGATGTCGGGAAGATCGCGCGCGCCATCGTTGGGCACGCCCGTTCCGGATTGCCAGGACGGCTTTCGATAAAGGACGCTGACGCCCCCGCCTGTCGAAGCCATTCCGCCCCCGTAGGCCGTGTCATTCCAGGCCTTCTCGGGTATGTACGATCGAGCCGAGCCGCCGTTCGCCGCGTTCGTCGACGACCAATAATTGCCATCGCCTTCGTTGAACTCACTTCCGCCAACGGCGGTGATCTCCGGGACACTTGCGGGGACACTCACAGCCAGTCCCTTGTCCGCGACCTGGGCTCCGTAGTCGCAGCCCGCGGCGCCCGTATCGCCGCTCGATGCGAGCCACGTGATTCCCATACTGTTCGCCTTCTGCGCCACGGCCTCCAGAAGCGGGCCCAGGCCGGACGGCTGATTGACTTCGCAACCGCCAAAGCTTTCGCTGACCACGGGCGCGAGATTCTGGTCGATAGCGTCAGCTGCCGCCTGCGTCGCGTCCTGCTCGTAAACGTAGATCAGCGTTGCGTCGCGCGCAATCGCCCCAGCCCACTCGAGATCCAGATCGGCCTCGCCAAGCGCGTCATTGAATCCCGGATCCGGCCCGAAAAGTTTTACCTGAATGTTGGCTGGCCCGAGGCCGTACTGGTTACGGAATGC
>Ga0126381_100009980_pt1 | contig 10670 bp, 11 predicted proteins | sample PanSoiMetPlot_28_FD_96465 | JGI IMG/M metagenome (GOLD analysis project Ga0126381, IMG submission 96465) | Tropical forest soil microbial communities from Panama - MetaG Plot_28 | ecosystem: Environmental > Terrestrial > Soil > Tropical forest > Bulk soil | place: Panama | collected 2016-02-17
CGCAATCCGGGCTCCTCAGCGAAGAAGCAAAGCAGAAGAATGAGACTGAAACGCAAGCCGGAAGTCTGATTCTCGGCGGAAGACCGGAGTTCTTCATCGGTCTAAAAGCTGCAATGGACAGCCCGCTTCTTGGACACGGTTCCTGGGCGAAAGATTCAAAGTAGATCGAAATGCAGAATGACTGGTTGGGGGAGCATGGACGCAAAGAGGATTTGGCGGATCTTGAATCCGGGGGGGAGGTGCTGATTCCCGCTCACTCGCACATCATAGGAGCATGGGTCTATGCGGGTATCCTAGGCACTGTTTTCTGGGCTTACCTCTTCTGGCTGGTCCTGCGATCCATCGCAGTGATTGCAATTCGCCGGCCCCTACTCGCGCCAGTCTATGCATGGCTGCTAGTGAGCTACTGTTGGGCCATTCCCTTTTCTCCTTTTGGAAGCACATCTCGAATCATCGAAGCAGTCACAGTCGTAATCATCATCGATTTGCTGGGCAAGAAACCGTCAGGTGCGCGATCCAGCGTCCTTAGGCGTCAAGGGAGAAACGCCTTCCAGCTTTCTTGGAGGAGGCGCTCTAGTTTCAACACGGTCTGTTCTTCACATGTCAGGCGCCCTTAAGAAATGGGCCTCTCAATGGGAAGCTCGCCGTTCACGGGTCTCTCGAGGATGCTCTGGACAATCCACGGTACATACGCGTCAAAAACCGCCGGCTTCTTATGGTGTTTTATCCAGGAACGCTATCTCAAATGCGAGCTACTGCAGATCATTGGCAACCACGAAGGAAGTTAGTGAACAAGCTGCTTAAGAAGATAAAAGCCGCTCTTTTGCTTCTCCGTCTTCGTCCGTTTGATACATCGACAGAAGCTGGACGCTCTAAAGAGCGCTTGCGACGAGCCGCGATAACGACAGTTTCCGCTGGTGGAGCAAGAGCCATTGCCGTACTCGCCTCATTGGTCACCGTGCCTCTCACCTATCATTACCTCGGCGCGGAACGCTACGGTCTTTGGATGGTTCTGATTTCGATCATCGGGATGATGAGCTTCGCGGATCTCGGCATAGGAAACGGCTTGGTAAATGCGGTTTCAGAAGCCTATGGGAGAGACGACCAGAAAAAGGCCACGGAGTATGTCACAAGCGCGTTCGTGATGATGGTGGGAATCGCCTTGGCGCTGGCGGCTCTCGGGACGATTATCTATCCATTCTTACCTTGGATGCGGCTGTTCAATGTGAAGTCCGCGCCAGTCGCCGCGGAAGGGGCGAGCGCATTTCTGATATTGTTTTTCAGCTTTGTGGTGAGCATCCCTCTCGGCGTTGTTTCACGCGCGCAAGCAGGGCTGCAGCAGGGCTACTTCCCTCAGATCGTTGGAGCTCTCGGCAGTGTACTGACCCTCCTTGCGTTACTCGTGGTGATTGCAGTGCACGGAAGTTTGGGTTGGCTGGTCTTTGCAACGACAATCGGACCCACAGTGGGAATCTTGCTCAATGCAAGGGTTCTGTTTCGAGAGCACCCTTGGCTTTTCCCGTCACGAGATGCGTATAGCTCCTCGTCAGCGAAGAGGATACTGAAGCTCGGCCTTATGTTTTTCGTGCTGCAGTGCGCATTCGCGGTTAGCTACAGCTCCGATAACATCGTGATCACCCAAGTGCTGGGTGCGGCTGCCGTTGCTGCCTATGCTGTACCGCAGAAATTATTCAGCCCTGTGTCGACGGTGGTTGGAATGGCCGTCGCGCCACTGTGGCCTGCCTACGGGGAGGCGATAGCGCGTGGCGACGTAACGTGGGTGCGTCGGGTTTTCCGTGCCTCTCTCATGCTCACGTTGGGTCTCACAATTCCAATTTGTGCTTTCTTGGCGGCTGCTGGACCCTACATCCTCAGAACTTTCTTCGGCAAATCCTTGAATGTTCCGATTTCGTTGCTGGTTGTTCTGGCTGCATGGGGTGTGGTGAACGCCGTTTCTACAGTGATCTCCATCCTACTCAACGGTGCTGGGGTTCTCAGAGCGCAGGTTGGAATCGCCATTATTGCCAGCACGATCAACCTCGGTCTCTCGATATTTCTTACCCGACGCGTGGGAATCGTAGGAGTCTGTGCAGGCTCTCTCGTATCACAGGTGTTCATCACATTTCCATTTGACTACCTCCTTATACGGCAACTATTTGCTCGTCTGTCGATACCGCAGGTAGAGCTCTGCAATTCGCAAAACCTTCTTAGTCAACAATAGAAATCTGGTTGGATATCGATGCGAAAGAACAGGCCCCCTCGCGTAGCGTGTAAGATTTGCTGTGGTCAGTCGTTGCCGTTTGATGAGGCGTTCATTCTTGTAAGATACAGCGTTCAGTACTATCGGTGCGCCAGTTGCGGGTTTATTCAGACCGAGGACCCGTATTGGATGGAGGAGGCCTATTCATCAGCAATTGCTAAAGAGGATGTCGGAATCATGCAACGAAATCTAGTGAATTTCGAGATTACATCTGCGGTTCTGAAAGTTCTCTTTCCAAGCACAGCTGAGAGTCTGGATTTTGGCGCAGGGCATGGTATCTTTGTGCGACTCATGAGAGATAATGGCTTCAATTTCTGTTGGTCGGATCTATACGCTCATAACCAATACGCGCGTGGCTTCGAGGGTAGTTTAAACGGAACATATCAGTTTCTCACTGCTTTTGAAGTGCTTGAACACTTGCCAAATCCAATGACCGATCTGGACGTGATGATGGGTGTCGCGGATAACGTGCTTGTAACGACCTGTCTAGTTCCCGATCCCCCTCCTAAGATTCATGAGTGGTGGTATTACGTTCCAGAAACAGGCCAGCACATCTCATTCTTTACAAAAGACACGCTGTGTATTATTGCTAATAAATTCAATAGACACCTTTTATCATCTGGGTCCTATCATCTGTTTTCGAAGAAACCGACGAACGCGGCGTTATACCGTCTCGTCACACGCCTACGTATTGCTCGGACTCTAAATGCAGTTATCAAGCGGCCAAGTTTGATCGACACTGATTTTGCTCGAATGAAGCAAATTAAACGATAAAACGCGCTCGCCGCCGTTGTGGCATGCCGAAGCTATCCCCCTATCTAGCCGATGCTTGAGTCTAGTCAGGGATTCAAAGACTCTGTTGAAAAACAAAAATTCTCCTCGTAGCAGGTTCGGATCTGGAAGCCGCAGGGCGACCTTGGCAATGCAGATGTACGGGAAGCGACAGTGAGAGAAGGCTGAGTGTATGACGAATAAATTCCGTATCGCTCTGGATTGCCGAATCGAGGAAGCGAGGCAAGGGGTGGCTACCGCACTAATGGTTCTGGCAAAGACGTTGTCCGAATCAGAGATAGTAAGTCAAGACTATACATTCATAGTCAATGAGAATATGATAGCCTGGCTTGCTCCGTACATCTTCGGCCCGTGTAGATTGGTAGGTATATCTGACTCGCCGTCATTTCATCTGAGGCAGCAACTGAGGCAGGTACCTCTATTGCGTCAACTATACAGACATGTTCGCCGGATTTATAGTGAGGATAGCATTCCTGTATCTGATGGCTACGTGGAACGGAATACGTTTGACCTCGTGCACTTCCCAACGCAGGCCGGGTACTTGACCAATATACCCACAATATATCAACCGTGGGACTTACAGCATTTACATTACCCAGAATTCTTTGGTATGGAAGAAGTAAAGAGGCGAGAGAAAGAGTACCGAGCGTTTTGCAATCAGGCTGCGTATGTATGCGTTCAAGCTGAATGGACGAAAGAAGATATTCTTAAGCACTATGATATTCCTAAGGAAAGGATCTGCGTGATTCCTTGGGGCTCTGTGCTTGACGCGTACCTGCCGGTCGGGTCAGAGTACCTTTCCAAAGCGAGAGAGAAGTACGCACTTCCAAGACAGTTTTTCTTTTATCCAGCGGTTACCTGGCCGCACAAGAATCATATTGTTATCATCCGAGCGTTGAAGTATCTAAAGGAGCAAGGTTTATACCCGGACGTATATTTTACGGGAATGACGACGGAGCATAAGACGGTGTTGGATCGTGCAGCGGGTGAGTTAGGTGTATTGCCACAACTTCACTATTTAGGGTTTGTGCATCCGGAGGATCTTCAGGCCATGTACTGCTTGTCAACGGCATTAATATTTCCAAGCAAGTTTGAGGGATTTGGACTACCGATTCTTGAGGCTTTTCAAGCGCGCACGGTAGTTATATCCTCGACTGCAACCACCCTGCCTGAGGTTGCGAAGGATGGGGCCCTCTATTTCGACCCAGAGTCGCCGCATGAACTAGCCAAACAAATGCGGGGCGTGTGGGAGAATCTCACAACGCGGCACTCGCTCATTGAGAAGGGAACGGCAATCTTATCAAGCTACAGCATGAAGAAGACTGTCGAAGAATTCCAGAAGCTTTACGAAAAGGTGATCGAACAACCGACACGCGGAAGATGAAGAGGGCATATCTCGGCAATGCGAAAGCGAGCACTAATTTGTGGCATTTCAGGACAAGATGGGAGTTATCTCGCCAAACTTCTTATTGATCGTGACTATGAGGTGTGGGGGAGCTCTCGAGACGCAGAGATGACCCAGTTTAATAATCTTCAGAGGCTCGGGGTCTACGGCACCGTCCACCTCGTCTCGCTGAATCTTAGAGACATTAGCAGTACCGTGGGGCTGCTCCGTAAGGTTCAACCTCATGAGGTGTTTAGTCTTGCGGGACAGAGTTCTGTTGGGTTGTCCTTTGAGCAGCCAGTCGAGACTTTTGAGAGTGTGTCACTTGGAACGTTGACGCTGTTGGAAGCGATTCGTCTGTCAAACCCTGATATCCGGCTGTACAATGCTGGTTCTACGGAGTGTTTTGGGGACACTGGAGATGGGATTGCGAATGAACGTTCGCAGTTTAATCCATGCAGTCCGTACGCGGTTGCGAAAGCCTCCGCATACTGGACAGTTGCAAACTATCGAAACGCTTATCGCATGTTTGCATGCTCAGGTATCCTATCGAACCACGAGTCTCCGCTACGCCCGAAAAGATTTGTGACTAGGAAGATCATCCATGCAGTTGCTTCGCTTGCGAGGGGAATGGATACGAAGCTCTCACTTGGCGACTTGAATATCGAGAGAGATTGGGGTTGGGCTCCAGACTATGTGCAAGCCATCGTAATGATGCTCGAGCAACCGGTTCCTCAGGATTACATCATTGCGACGGGAGAGAGCCACACGCTTGTTGCGTTCGTGGAAACCGCATTCAAACTGATAAATAGAGACTGGCGGAACTATGTATCGATTGATAGCAGTCTGATTCGGCCAACGGACATTCATCGGAGCAGGGTCGATCCATCGAGCGCTGCGTTGGATTTGGGTTGGAAAGCACGATATGGCATGACTGATGTCGTTTCGATGATGCTCGAAGCTGAAATAGCAAGTTTTGACCCTCTGCGTTGAATAGCGGCGTGGCTCATGTTGGAACTGGAAATGATTCGGGTTGCGTTGCGAGGCCTTCTTGAGGAGGCCACTAGTGAGTGGGAGAGTAGAGGGAATGGTCAATAGCGGCTTCAAGATTCAAGAGCAGGAAAGCTTCTCCAACGATAGAAGCAAGGAGCAGCAGCCGCTAGTAAGCGTAATAATTCCTGTCCTGAACCGTGCCAAGCAATTTGAGGCCGCCCTGCTCAGTGTGCTGTCTCAGAGAGAGGGTATCGCGGACGTGATCGTGATCGATGGCGGCTCGACGGATGGAACGGTGGACATAATCCAAAAATACAGTGACAGGCTGGCTTATTGGGTCAGTGAGCCAGATCGCGGCATCTACGATGCAATGAACAAAGGAATCAGACACGCGCGCGGGAAATATGTGCTCTTCTTGGGTAGCGACGACACGGTGATTGCGCGCCTGCATGAACTCGAAGGTGTACTCTGCGATCCGAGCACCATTTATTATGGTAACATTCGTACGCTAAGTGGCAGGGGATGGGATGGTCCCTTTAACTCTTGGCGACTTGCGGTCGCGACCATGCACCACCAGTCGATGTTCTACCCAATTATTGCATTTGAAAAAGGGGGCTTTTCCACTAAATACAGGATCTGCGGTGACTGGGAATTCAATCTTCGTTGTTTTGGGAACAAGAGACTACGCTTCGAGTATATCCCGCACGAAATCGCATTCTATTCGACGGATGGATTGAGCTCGCATATCGAGGATGCTGTTTTTCGAGAGGATAGACTCTCGCTAATCCGCCAGAATCTTCCTTTTCACGCATTCATCTACGCGAGCGTAAGATCGTTTATTGGACGTTTCGTGCAAAGGTAATAGTGTTGTGTGTCTAGTTGGGCGGTTGCAGCACGATTGTCTTCGACACAATTTCCGAATTCGGTGCAATCCTATGTGATGTTACCTCTGGTGAGCGCAGACTCTTCGAGGTCCAATTTACAAGATCAGTTCTATTGATATGGCGCCGATCTCTCCCGAGTTCACTACGCTCGCTCCCAGTCCAGGGTATACGGCATCCGCTCGCGCGGAATCCTGCAACCGCAGATCAAGCTTCGAGACTCAGGAGTTCGAGAAACACGGTCTATTCGTTTCGGCCGTGCGTGCTGCGGAGATTGGGGCCGTGCCAATGCGGATCCTGACTGCCATTTTCTCGCAACCCCAGCTTCAACCCAGCCGGATCGCGCGTCCTCTGCGTCGCTTTTTTCAGCCCGCAGATCGAGGCCACTTCATGCGCATGGTCGCGACGAACCGGGAAGCCATGAACTTGGTCCTTCTTAGGCGAAGAAAGGTGCGCCAGTTCGACTGGATCGACAACTCACAGATCGTTTTGTCGAGCCGGTAGAAGCGCTGATCACTCCCGCAAATAGATAGCCGATGAGACTTCTTCACGTAATCGCCGGGACCGATCCCGAATCGGGCGGTCCGATTGAAGCGCTTCAACGCATTTCTGAGATCCTTATCCGCGACGGGCATCAGGTCGAAGCTGTGAGTCTCGAAGAGCAGCACGAGGTCGCTTCGCGTAAGTTTTCATTTTCGATAACTGGACTCGGACACGGCAGCCGCCCCTATCGCTTCAATCCGCGTCTTACACCGTGGCTCAGAGAGAACGGCTGCAGGTTCGATGCGGTCGTTCTTCACGGCCTATGGAACTATTCGTCATTCGGCTCTTGGCGAGCCTTGGCCCAAACCTCAACGCCCTACTACATTTTCACGCACGGAATGATGGATCCGTGGTTTCGCGAGAAGTATCCGTTCAAGCACGTCGCCAAGCAGATCTTCTGGACCCTCGCTGAAGGGCGCGTCGTGCGCGACGCCAGCGCTGTGCTCTTCACTTGCGAAGAGGAACGAGCGCGCGCACGAAACGTCTTCAAGGGGCACCCATACGAGGAGCGTGTGGTGCTGTTCGGCACAGCTGATCCGGCGGGGGATGCGGTCACAGAGAGGGCCGCCTTCCGCTCGAAGTTTTCCACCCTGAAGGACCGGCGCTTTCTTCTCTTTCTCAGCCGCATTCATCCCAAAAAGGGTTGTGACCTTCTCATCCAGGCCTTCGCCCAGCTACTTCCAGAGCTCCCCGCCGATCTCGACCTGGTGATCGCAGGTCCCGACCAGCTTGGCTGGATGCAGGAATTGAGGGCACTCGCGGACAAACTCGGCGTTGCCTGTCGCGTCCACTGGCTCGGCATGCTCAAGGATAGTGTCAAGTGGGGTGCATTCCGCACGGCCGAAGCGCTCATCCTTCCTTCGCATCAGGAGAACTTCGGTTTTGTCGTCGTCGAAGCCATGGCATGTGCCACACCAGCCCTCGTCAGCGACAAGGTGAACATCTGGCGCGAGGTGGAAACTTCGCAGGCAGGCCTTGTGGAACCCGATACGCTTGCCGGGACTTGCAACCTGATGCGCCGGTTTCTTCTGCTCTCTCCTGAGGCGCGCGAGAAGATGTCCAGCAATGCCCGCGCCGGCTTTCTTCGGCACTTTGATATTGAGATAACCGCTCGAGATTTTGCGCGAACAATCGGCTTCCGGAGCGATACGCATGCGACGCCCGCCGTTCTTCCTCCAAGAAGTTGATGATCATTGCCCATCTGGCTCGATCCTACACTCAACTGGTTACTGTCCGGGCCGGGACCAATGCAAATTGTCAATGCGCGCCCCTTGACAGGTCTTCACGGCGCGCGTATTCGATTCGTCTCTCCCATATTTTGGAATCGATGAGAAACCGGAACCAAAAGGTTTGGAGAACCCAGAAAATCAATCCAGGTGTGCCATCGAGGAAACCTAGCCTTAAGAAATACCGATAGAAGAACAGACCGAAGGGTCGAATGAACAATGGAAATCGGTCGTAAAGTCCCCGAAGGAAGCGTTTGCGTTCGGGCGGGGTTCCAAAGAATTTCGCTTCAAGACAACCGGTTGCTCCTCGATTCTGCAGTTCTGCCACCTCTCCATCGGACCACCGATTGTGGCGTGCAGTCCACTCGCTCAATGACATTTGAACATCATCAATGAGGATTCCCGGAAGGCGTTCTGATATTCCGTGAAGAAGAATGAAGTGCTGATCGTACTTTCTATCTTCGCAGCGGCCCGCTCCAGTGCGGAATAGACGCATGTGCCACGTGGGACTCATACCCCCATGGCGCATTACACGCCCCAGGAAACGCACATATCGGGGAAGGAGATATCCGCTCTTGGATGTCTCGTCGGGTAACTCCTGAATGGCAGCTACTAGTTTGTCATCCATGAATTCATCGGCATCGAGGTGCAATTGCCAACTCCGCGTAATCGGGAGGCTGTCAATCGCCCAGTTACGTTGTGCACCATAGTCTTCGAACGGATGTTGAACGAGAGTGGCTCCCAGCGAGGTCGCCAATCCAACAGTGCCGTCCGTGCTATACGAATCCACGACGAAGACCTCATCAGAGACGAGGCGAGCGCGCTGAATGGTCGCCCCCAGGGTCCTCTCGGAATTGAATGACAGCAAAATCACTGCGGGACGCATACACGACGATATTAACGTAGGCTGAGCGTCCTGGCTGGCAGTGATATATCGGGTAAAGAAGGTTACGCCATTCAGCGGGTGATCTCGTGAAGTACAAAGTACACGCCTGAAGGACAGACAACAGCTGCCTTTTGGTGCTTTTCACGCGTGCAAAGCTGAGCGAATGGAGCGGCAAGGGAAAGGAGGGTAGTCTTGACGGGTCTTCAATTCCAAGAAGAGGAGAGGACAAGAGCATGAATTCGGAAGACTATCCGCATCGGTCTAGTGAATCGCGCGCAGCAGGACCGGTCACCGGTGGCAACGCCGAGAGAAAAGCAAGGCACGGTGACACTCGTTCGACTTTTGTGATTGGTCGCAACTATTCCGACAAGTTCCTGCAGGCACTTTTGCACTGTGCTAGCACGTCTTTGAGATTGATCGGAGTGATTCTCCTGCGGTAAGCACAATCGCGGAGCCGAGCGGATGCTCTTCGATTGGTGACAGTTTGTTACAGGACGCCACCCTGGCAGCGAAACAAGGGCGAGATCCTTGATTACCATTGCACTTCAGGATAGAGACTTGAGATGCGAAAACCCCGGTATACATTCGTGCCCTTCACATGCATCGTCCAAACCGTTTGCGGAGTGCTCTCTTGAGTCACCTCGAAGATATCGGAGCCGCCTCCGCCTCCAATGCCTGCAGAGGCACAAAGATCGAATTCCACATTGCCATTTGCGAGTTGCTCTATATTCCCGCCAAAAGAACTGTAAAGGTTGGCTGGCAACACTTGATGGAATGTGAAGGTGGCTGTCTTCGCTCCTTCATCTATTTGCCAGACCGAAACCGTTGTATAGAGGCATGGTGGGGCTCCAGTGGTGTCGCAGGTAACGCCGCTTGGAAATATCCTGTCGTTCCCATTGTCCATCACTCCAAGGGAGAACAAGCCAGAGGTATTCGGGCTGAAGAAGGATGGAGCGTGTTGAGCATATTCCCAGTCGGTTGGATCCGTTCCGCCTATGAGGGTAAAGTCTCCACCTTCCCCCAAATGCCACAGAACACTGCCGTCCCCCGCACCGTCTGAATAGTTGATTTTCAAGATCCAATTCTCATTCCGTATAGAAACAAGAATATTTCCGTCATCTTTGGTGTAGACGATTGCGTTGGTGTGCGTCCAGTCGGGGAACATGTAGGGATGCCGGTTTGGGTCCAGATGATTGAATTCATTCCATACCCACACCGGCTTTAGGTTTTGGTCGAGGTCCACAATTACATCACCGAGCACCGTTGTCGCAGCAGTATTGGTGAGCGGAGGGTCGCTGGTAGTAGATAGAGCCATTGTGGTGTTCGACAGCACTAGCCAGTGACCGTTAGGCAGGGGTTCGACGTCATGGTGGAAAGTACCCAAGGTCACATTACATTCGGCGCAGTTGGCAGCAGCAAGAGATGTGTTTAGATCATCGATGGAAATTTTACGAACGGTATCTCCTGCAAGGTTCACTTCTCGAATTTCCTGGATGGTTCCTGCTGGGGATGGCCCGTTGAGCGGCGCGTTGGAAAGCGCTCCGATCGTCAGGAGAAAGTTCCCATCCGGAAGCATCTTCACGCCGTTAATAAAGTTGAGAGCTGCACTCCCAGGATCGGCGTATGTCCACAAGACATTGCCAGAAAGATCGGTGACGACGACGCCGGTTGGAGTACCGTTCAAGACATTTAAGAGTTCAAGACC
>Ga0126381_100009981_pt1 | contig 10670 bp, 9 predicted proteins | sample PanSoiMetPlot_28_FD_96465 | JGI IMG/M metagenome (GOLD analysis project Ga0126381, IMG submission 96465) | Tropical forest soil microbial communities from Panama - MetaG Plot_28 | ecosystem: Environmental > Terrestrial > Soil > Tropical forest > Bulk soil | place: Panama | collected 2016-02-17
AGGCGGTGTTTTATCCGACCGGCGGTGGAGTGGGCTTGATTGGAATGTGGAAGGCGTTTGCGGAGTTGGAGGAGTTGGGGTGGGTCGCGCCGGGAAAGCGGCCAAAGATGATTGCGGTGCAGTCGGCGGGATGCGCGCCGGTTACCCGGGCGTTTGATCAGCACGAAAAAGTGAGCACGATGTGGGAGAACGCGGCGACGTTCGCATCGGGATTGCGCGTGCCGAAGCCGTATGGCGATTACATCATGCTGGAAATTCTGAAAGAGTCGGACGGAGTGGCGTTGGCGTTTTCGGACCAAGTGATTTTGAGTTCGTTGCGTGATTGGGCGAAGAATGAAGGGATTTTTCTTTCACCAGAGGGAGCGGCGGCTACGGCAGCTTACGATCATTTGTTGAAGGCGGGCTTTTTGCAGGCGTCTGATCGTGTGGTGTTGTTCAATACTGGAGCGGGTTTGAAGTACACGGATGTGACGGCGGAAGCGGCGGGAATCGAGCGGCCGGTGTAAGGGCCAGACGAACCTGTGTGGGTGGTTTTTGCCGAAGGGCGGGCTGTGCCGCGCCCTTCGAGGGGAAGATGTGGTGCGAACTCGCGCCGCATTTTGGAAAGAAGCTAATGGCCAAGTTGCCGGTATTTGAAAAATTGAAAGCGGGCACGCAGCCGGAGTATTTGCATCCAGAATATAAGTCGTCGGTGAAACGCGCACCGACCCGGCCGTTGATTGTGCTGCCGCATACGCTTTCGGAGAGAAGCGGGCCGGTTTTCGGGCAACAAGCGATCCGTCCGACCGATCATGATCTGACAGCGCAACATGCCGGAGCGCCGCTCGGCGAAAGAATTGTGGTGACCGGGCGGGTGCTAGATGAGGGCGGCAGGCCCGTGCGCGGCGCGCTGATCGAAGTGTGGCAGGCGAACGCCGCCGGGCGTTACCTGCACAAACTGGATCAGCACAATGCGCCGCTCGATCCGAATTTCAGCGGATGCGGGCGAACGTTGACCGATGGAGAGGGCCGCTACCGTTTTCTTTCCATCAAGCCGGGAGCCTATCCGTGGGGAAATCATGCCAACGCGTGGCGGCCAGCGCACATTCATTTTTCGATTTTTGGTGATGGCTTGCTAAGCCGTTTGGTCACGCAGATGTATTTTCCAGGTGATCCGCTGCTCGACTCCGATCCGATCTATAGCTGCATTTCAGATGGAAAGGCGAAGCAGCGGCTGATTTCGACATTCGATTGGGAAAATACTTCGCCCGAATTTGCGTTGGGATATCGCTTTGACATAGTTTTGCGCGGACGGGAAGCAACCCCGATGGAACAATGAAATGAGCCACTTGCCGACATCTTCGCAGACGGTGGGACCGTTTTTCTCGATCGGGCTGACCCCCCTGTGTAAAGAGGATATCGAGTGTCCCGGGGCAAAGGGACCGCGCGTTACAATTCGCGGGCGAGTTCTGGATGGCGACGCTCAGCCGGTGCCGGACGCCATTCTCGAAGTATGGCAAGTGGGCGACGCCGGAGGGCGGAGTGAGACGTTTCCAGCCGGATTCGGGCGAGTCGCGACGAATGAACGCGGCGAGTTTCAATTCACAACCATCAAGCCGGAAGCGAGACGCGACGCGGATGGACGCATCCACGCACCACACGTGGCGGCGCTGGTTTTCATGCGCGGTCTGTTACGGCACCTGTTGACGCGCATTTATTTTTCCGGCGAGGCAGCAAATACTGAGGACGTGGCGCTCCGACTGGTGCCAGCCAGTAGGCGCGATACGTTGATAGCGACCGCATCGGCAGGCGGCGAAGAATGGCGATGGGACATTCATCTGCAGGGAGAGCGAGAAACGGTTTTCTTTGAGGTCTAGCCAAACGGAGAAAAAGCCGCGGCACATTGGAGCTTTGCTCCCTCAGCGAACCTTATAGGTTGGTCTCAGGATGGCCATCCTGAAGGTCATTCCTGGCAGGTCGATTCCTGAGTTAAGGATGTGGATAGAGGGGATCGCCGGGCGATGGCGTTTCGTAATCTTGCCCGTATTTGTTTTTGTGGGGTAAGGTAGCCGTTGGCTGTTCGGCAATGCGGAGAGTTCCGAACGAGTGCGCGTCATCGGTGACAGAAATGGTATGGACTTGAGCATCGAGCGATTCCGGGATGGCGCGTTCGTGCCATACATGCAGCTCGTAGCGGCCCAGGGGAACGTCGGGGATGGCGACAGTGCCGTGCGCGTCGGAGATACCGTAATAAGGAGTTTTGAGAGAAACCACCACCGCGCTCATCTCCGGATGAATATTGCAAAAGATGTAGCTGATGCCCTCGCGATCGAACACCACGGCGCGGCTGCCGCCCGCCTCGTATAAGCCCAGATCAAATCGTTTGCCTTCAAACAGCGAAAAGACATTGTGAAAGAAGGGATCCTTGTTGGGGAAGACAACGGAACTGCCGACCTGCACCACGATCAGATGAGGATTGAAGCTCTTGTTCTTCTGCACCAGCTGCTGCTTAAGAACAGTGTTGCTCGTGGGCGCGTCGATCTCCTCACCGACGCGGGTAAGCCACACCACACCGTTAGAAGAGTCCGGCGTTGCGGCCGAGCGTTTTCGGGCCAGCTCGAGCCTGCCGGTCACGGTGACCTGCTGAGCGCAGGCGAGCATCGAGAATCCGAAAAGGGAAAAAATCAGAAGCGGGGAAAATAGTAGCGCCCGGACGCGCAACTTGTTCAGACCGGACCTTGTCGCGTGGAACATGGAATAAATCATCAAAACAAAACTCCGATGCCGAGGTTGATATGGTCGGCGCTATAGGCTTGGCCGAACAGTGAAATGGTCTGCAAGCGACGGTATTCGACCGAGAGCAACAAGTCCGATCGCGGCCGGTAGATGAAATTGAAAAAACCGCTGCGATTCCGCGCCAAAAAAGCATTGTAGTCGCCCGGAGCGGCCACCGGATAGTTGCGCAGATCAGCAGCTCTTGAGTTGTCCATGCCGTAGCCGGCGTTCCATTCCAGCTTTTCCGTTTGTCGGAATTTCAATTGCGTCCAACCGCCTGCCGCGTTTAGCGCCCGAATTTCAGAGTTGGGATCTGTAAACGGGGCGCTGAACACAACACTTCTTCCCAGCCCTCCCCCGAAGCCGCCGATGGCCCGGCCGCGATAAAATTCGCCGGAGAGTTCCCAACGAGGAGCAAGGGGGACCTGCCAATCAGCGGTGCCCGCCCAGCCGTCAACGTCACGATGAAATTGCCAATTTTGTCGGCTGTAGTAGCCGCCGACGCCGAGCGTGAGATCGTGATTGAAGAGCCGATGGCTCCAGGCAACACGAGTGGCGTAGGCAGGTTGGCGTGAGGCTTCGCCCGCTTGCGGACTGCGCAGATATTGTGACTCTTCGGTTTCTCCGGTGAGCGGATCGAGAATTCCTCCTTGCAGAATAAGTCTTGAATCTTCACCCAGACGGAAGCGATGTTCGACGCGAACCTGCGGGATCCAACTCCAGAGATTCCCGGAGTAGGCGAACTCGGGAGTCGCCAGCGACGCGATGGAGCTGGGCGAGAGCGGAGAAAAAAAAGGAGCGTCCTGTCCGGCCACCACGGTAGTGTTGGGCCATTCGAGGCGAATGGCTCCGGTGCGCAGCCGGACCAATCCGAAGGTGGAACCGTTGGGCACATCGGGAAAGCCACCGGCAAAATCAAACTGCACATCGGCGCTAACGCGGGCTGCATGGATTTGCGGACCGAAGACCTCGAGACCCAGCAAGGATTGCCGAAGCGTAGCGCCAAAACTCCCTTGCGGCGTTCCTGGCGGGCTATAGAGCGCGAGAGAAGGGAAGTCCAGATTGTCCACGGCGCCGCGATTTTCGGCGACGTTGAAAAGAACCAGCCCGGAGAGGCGAACGTGGTATTTCGAAGCGCTCTCGACTTTCGTCTGGTGGAGTTCCGCAAGCTGGGCGTTGATGAGTTGCTGGCTCTCTTGCTGAGTCGGTTCTGACGATTCCGTAGGGTACGCGGGATTCGCCGCAGCACCGGTGGAAGGGTTCTGCGGCGTATTGAGGGTGGAATATGGAGCGGAAGCGCCGCTCGGTCTCGATTGAGCCGCGAGCTCGGCGCGAGTGGCTTCCATTTCGCGACGCAATTCGGCGGACTCGGCACGGGAGCGGGCAATTTCGTCCTGCATGGAACTCATCGCCGATTGCAGTCGCAGCAGTTGTTCCTGAAGCGCGCGCAAGCGATCGTCAAGCGAAGCCGATGCGGGCGGGGCCGCGGTCGCGGGCTGTTCCTGCGAGCGTGAGGAAATGGGCAGAAGCGTGAACATTGCGAATGCCAGCAGCGCAGCACGCAGCAAAATGGAGTTTTGTCCGGCTGAAGATTGAGAATTCACCAGGCACCCCCTGATTCACAGCGCAGTTTAAGCCATTGAGACGATCTAAGCCGAGATCTTCTCGCATAAGAGCTGGGAGCTTGGGTCGGACCGCGTGCTGTGCAGTTCCTAAAGCGACAATTCGCGTAAAGGTGGTCCAGCGGAGCAATCCCGAAAAGGCAAAATACTCTCTAGTTGGGCCCGGAGCCATCCCCCGTGACGCGCAGCGGCAGGGTCAGCCGAAAAACCGTCCGGCCGGTTCCGGAACTTTCTAGGGCGATAGCGCCGCCATGATCCTGCATGATTTTCTGACTGATGGTCAGTCCCAGGCCGATGCCATTTTGTTTGCCGTAGCTGGTGAAGGGCTGAAAGAGGCGCTGGCGAACCGCTTCGGCGACGCCCGGCCCATTGTCGCTGATACGCACTTCGACATCGTCCTTGCCTTCACGAAGATCGATTTCAATTGCGCCCGATTCCGGCGGCGCCGCTTCGCAAGCATTCAATACGATATTGGAAAAGACGCGCTCCATCTTCTTCTGGTCGAACCAAGTTTCACACCTGCCATGGCGAGCGACCGAGATTTGCAGCCCCTGGAAATCCGGGCGCGCGCGAACAGTTTGTATGGCACGTTTCACGGTGGGCTCGACAGGGCCAAAAACGCGCCGCAACGATTCGCGGGCTTTGGAAAACTCGAGGAGTGATTCCACGAGCTCGGTCATCTGGTCCACAGCGGCGCGGATTTCGTGATACAGCTCTTCGCGCTGCGCGGTGTCCAGATCGCGTTCGCACAAGAATTCCGCATTGGCCATAACCGCGGTGAGAGGATGGCGCAGGTCGTGCGAAATTGAACTGGCCACGCGGCCGATGGTGGCCAGCCGCTCGGCTTCCAGAAGCTTTACCTGGCTCCGCTGCAAATTGCTGCGCATGCGAGCGAAGGCCGCGGTGACTTCCGCCACTTCGTCGTGCGTTTTGATGGGCAGCGGGTAAGCAAAATCGCCCGATTCCAGTGCGCGCACGCCGGAGACCAGATTTTCGAGCGGCCTGGTGAAGGTATCGGAGATAAAGAAAATCAGGCCGGTACCTGCGAGCACGGCCAAGAGGCCAAGTCCCAGCAGAACACGGTTCAGGCTGTCGAGGAAGATGACCGCTTTGTCGTAGGACTTGAGAACCGTCAGACGAACAGTCTGTGGAGAGCCTGGTTCGAGATCGAGAGAGGTCGCCAGAAATTCTTCGCCCCCCAGACGAATCGCGTCGTGCCGGAGTCCCGCGCCGTTCCCCTGGTTCACGGAAACCTGAGCGAACTCAGACTGCTGGTCCGGCTGCAGAGTGCTGACAATTAAATGCTCTCCGTAAAAGAACGCCACCTGGCTGGTCGCGACCTTGCTGACTTCCAACGCCACGCTTTCGGAAATTTCATGCCCGACGCATAGCACGCCCAGCTGGCTGGCGTTCTTGGGAGCTCCAAAAAAGACCGGCCGCAGAAAAACCTGATAAAGATGTCCCGAACTTTGCCACCAGAAACTCGCCTGGTCGCTGCCTATCGAATCTTTCAGCAGGTCCTGCACGGCGCCCTTGGTGATTCCCGGAGCGGAGGTTTGCAGCGCCATCACCTTGCCCTGCGGGTCGGCGAGGACAAAAATGTCGCTAGGAGCGAGCCGCCAGATTTCGCCGGAGGCGTCCTGGATGGTCGCCGAATCACGCGTGGTCATCAGAGCTTTCAGGCTGGGTAGGCTGGCCAGAAGTTCGGCCGAACGAGCCAGAGTAATTTCGCGCTGCTTTTGGAAGTCCTGAAAAACGCTGACGGAATTTCTCAGGTCGCTGGCGATTTCCTTTTGCAGCTGCACGCGAACGCTGCGATGGACCATCCACAACGTAGCACTGGTGAGCCCCGCGGAAATCAGCAGGAACGACAGCAGGAATTTGGTCCGCAACCGGACGCTGGACATCCGTGCCTCCCTGTTCGATACCCGCGGCCTATTCCACTGAAGACTTATGGGACGGTACAAACTTGTAGCCGGTCCCGTGCACGGTTTGGAAGTATAACGGCTTGCGCGGATCGTCTTCCAACTTCAGGCGCAACTTCCAGATGTGATTGTCCACGGTGCGCGTGGTGGGATAGTTCTGGTAACCCCAAACCTCGTTCAGCAGTTCCGAGCGGGAGAACACGCGGCCCGGACTCTGCACAAAGTATTTCAAGAGCTTGAATTCCTGAGTGGTCAGGGGAACCGGCTGGTCGCCACGGGTCAATTCCATCTTGGCGAAGTTTACCGCGACGTCGCCGAAGATGTATTGGTCGGAGGGTTCGATGCGCTGCGTCCTGCGAAGCGCCGCTCGCAAGCGCGCTAAAAGCTCTCGTGGGCTGAATGGCTTGGTCACGTAATCATCCGCGCCCATTTCGAGGAGAAGAACTTTGTCCGCCACGTCGGTCTTGGCGCTGAGCACAATGATAGGGAGCGAGGGAGCGCGCTTTTTGATTTCGCGGCAGACATCGTGGCCGGGCAGCCCTGGTAACCGCAGATCGAGAACGACCGCAGCCGGCCGCGCGGCGTGAAAGGCTTCCAACCCGGCCTGGCCGTCCGGCTTTACGTCCACCGCATAATCTTCGGCTTCGAACAGGCGCCGCAGGGCCTTCTGTACTGCCAGATCGTCTTCCACTACGAGAATCGTTTCCATGGGCTACACTCGCTTCTGCCGGCGTCACATTTGATTTCTGCGCCCGGACTCTTGCTTAGACGCAGAAAGACACCATTACGACACTCTTCCCAATTAAATTATCAAACACCGCTGTCGTCTCAAACTGATTTCGCAAACTGCGGAGGCAAGGATTTACAGCTTCAAGACATTTTAGAGACAAACCATATGCGAGCCGAGATTGAGACATGGCGTGGCAAAGACGGCAAAGACAGCCGCCTTGACAAGCCATGCGGGGGTGCGTAAAACCAGAGCGTCACAAAACACGGATGCTGCTTGCATCGTAAGGGAAAAGGTGCCGCCGCTTTATGAAGCTAAACACCGTCGGGTTCGGCTTGCTGCTGGCAATTATGGTTGCGCTTTCGGGCGGAACTTCGCTGGCTGGAAGACCGCAAGGGGGTTCCTCGGGCGCTCCGAACGAGTCTGTGGAGTCCTACCTGGGCCGGTGGGATTTGACCCTGAAAGCGCCAGATCAAGTGTATCCATCATGGCTCGAAGTAAGCGAGCAAGGCGGAACCCTGAAAGCGCGTATGGTGGGACGCTGGGGCCATGCCCATGCCTTGAACAATGTTGAATTTGCAAATGGACGTTTGACCTTTGCCTCTCCCAAGGAGGAAGAGGGGACCCCGGCAGACATAGGGTTCGAGGGAAAACTGACTGGAAATGCCTTGTCGGGTACCGTCAGCGGACTGAAAGGCGGCACCTGGCGTTGGAGCGGCGTGCGGGCGCCGGAGCTGAAAGCAAATGCGAATCCGAAATGGGGTAAAGAAATTCATTTATTTGACGGAAAAGATTTGACGGATTGGAAACCAAGCGGTCCGTCGAAAGTGGCGTGGAAAGTCGAAAACGGGTTGCTGGTCAGTCCTGGGCGCGGCCCCGAACTGATTACGGTCGCGAAATTTAACGATTTCAAGCTGCATGTGGAATTTAACTGCGGAGCGAATTCGAACAGCGGGGTGTACTTGCGCGGGCGCTATGAAGTGCAGATCGAAACCGATTCCAGCAAGGAGCCGCCAGATCAGCGCACCGGCGGGGTTTATGGATTTTTGGCTGCGAGCCCGGAGCCGTTGAGCAAGGCCGACGACTGGCAGTCCTTTGACATTACGCTGGTCGGAAGATGGGTCACCATAGTGCAAAACGGCCAGACGATTATCGATCATCAGGAGATCCCGGGCATCACCGGCGGCGCGCTCGATAGTCAGGAAGGCTTACCAGGGCCGATCTATCTGCAGGGAAGTGAAGACGGACACGTGTCCTTTCGCAACATCGTGATCACTCCGGCGGAAAAATAGCAACAAAATCGCGGCCCCGGGGCTATCCATGACTCATTTCTTGCGCGACATTCTTCGCCAGCCGAAAGAATTACAACGAACGATCGACTTTCTGAACACTGCCGGCGGTTCCGCGTTAGACGCAGCAACTGCCGCGGTTCGCCGGGCTCGCCGCGTCTATCTGACGGGGATCGGCAGCAGTTGGCACGCCGCTCTGTGTGCCGGGACACTCTTTAACCTCGCGGGCAATCCCGTTTATTTGTACGACGCCGCAGAGTTGCTCGAGTATGCCGCCTTTCCCGCTAAGTCGGCCGTGATCGTCATTTCGCGCAGCGGGCGCAGCGTGGAAATCGTTAAGCTCCTGGCGAAGGCGCGCGAGAGTGGCGCGACCGTGATTGCCATTACCAACTCCGGCGAAGGAGCGCTGGCGAAGGGAGCGCAGATTGCGCTCATCATCCCGATCGAGTTGGACCACGCGATTTCCGTCAATACCTATTGCACCTTAGCAGCGACAGCGGGAATTTTGGCCAGCGCGGCCGCCGGAACTTGGTACCCCGGCCTTGCCGCCTTGCTGTCCGCTGCATTCGCAAGTACTGTCACCGCGATTCCAACATGGCAGTCGCAGGTTGCAGACTCGCCTTGGATTCGCTCGGGCGCGATTACTTATTTTCTGGCGCGTGGATGCAGTAGCGGCAGTTGTCAGGAAGCCCGGCTGCTGTGGGAGGAGGGAGTGAAATCACCCGCCACTGCAATGCTGACCGGCAGTTTCCGCCATGGTCCGCAGGAAATGATCGCGTCGGGAGCCAGATTCGGAATCTGGCTGGACGCAGAAAAATTGCGGGCGCAGGATTTGGCGGTGGCGCGAGACCTGCGCGAGCTAGGCGCATCGGTGATGCTCATCGGACAAAATGTCCCGCAGGATTCCGGCGATCTGGTATTGCAACTACCAAGCATTCCAGGTGACTGGCAATTCTTGATCGACATCATTCCCGCGCAACTGGTGGCGGAAAAGCTCGCATGGCTTTCCGGCGTCGACAGCGACACGTTTCGATATTGCTCTTTTATCGTCGAAGACGAGTTCGGTTTGTTGCCACAACAACCGGGATTGCCGCGCGAACAGAAATAGTCCGTCAGGACTGAGCACCAGCGATTCCGGGGAACTCGGGCAGCAAAGGAAAAATTGTGATCGGCGCGGTGGATATTGGCGGAACAAAGATTGCCGTTGGCATGGTGGACGACAACGGAAAGGTCATGGCGAAGCTGGCCTCTCCCACCAACGCGCGGGCCGGCTACGCCAACGGACTGGCGCGAATGATCGACATGTTGCGCGACACTTCCCGACAGGTCGGAGTGGAGGTTTCCGGCATCGGCATCGGTTCCACAGGCATGGTTGATTCCCGAACCGGTACTTTTGGCGATGCTGATTTTTTGCCGGGATGGCAAGGGCACAACCCGGTGCAAGATCTGGCGCGAGAATTTGCCGTTCCGGTGGCGCTCGAAAATGATGGCGATGCTTCGGCATTGGGCGAGGCCGCGTGGGGTGCGGGGGCCGGAAAAGCAGATTTCCGCTTAATTTACGTCACCGTTGGCACCGGCATCGGCGGCGGAATCATTATCAATGGACAACTCTATCGTGGCGCGGATATGTCGCACCCGGAAATCGGCCACCACGTGATCGATGCATCGGGGCCAGATTGTTCCTGCGGATATCGCGGTTGTTGGGAGACACTGGCGACGGGGCCGGCGATGGCCGCACGATTCAACGCGAATGCCGCGGAAGAAGGGCGTTATGCCAAAAACCTGAGCGCCGCGCAGATTTGCGAGCTGGCGAGAAGCGGCGACGAGCTGGCCATGCGCGCGGTGGAGCGCGAAGCCTTCTACCTGGGACTGGGTGTGGCAAATCTGATCAATCTTTTTGTGCCGGACTTCATCGTCTTCGGCGGCAGCGTCATGAAGAGCGCGGACCTTTTTCTCGAACGCATACGCAAACTAGCGCGGCAAGGCTGCCGGTTCGTCCCTGCGGAAAAAACCGAACTAGCCCTGGCTTCTTTGGGTGATGACGCGAATCTGATTGGCGCGGCGCGAGTCTGGCATCACCGGTTCGCGGAAAACAACGACGGGACGTAATGCAAAGCAGGTAAATTCGTGTCGGGGAGCGCAGGCTTAGTTCATTTTGCACCTTTACCGCACGCTGAAATGCTCTTAACTTCCGGTCATTGCCAAAACGTTTGGTTGCTCCCCTACAGGAACTGCGACACCCTCGCGAAATGCGACCATTCTGCCGGAGTTGGCAGAAACGCGTTCACCGGGAACCGTGATGCCGACGAGGTTTAGCGGATCAGCGGCAGAGACGATGATGGTTTCCCCGGAG
>Ga0126381_100009983_pt1 | contig 10669 bp, 9 predicted proteins | sample PanSoiMetPlot_28_FD_96465 | JGI IMG/M metagenome (GOLD analysis project Ga0126381, IMG submission 96465) | Tropical forest soil microbial communities from Panama - MetaG Plot_28 | ecosystem: Environmental > Terrestrial > Soil > Tropical forest > Bulk soil | place: Panama | collected 2016-02-17
ACGCGTTGGGAGAGATACATCCAGTTGCCGGCCCAGGGATAGACATTGACGTTGTCGCGTCCGCGCCACCAGATGAAGAGGCCATAGAGTGCGTGATAGGCAAGGGGGATGAAGATGAGGGTCCACTCGAGGACGCGGACGAGCGGGAGAGAGTTGAGGAAGAGGACTTGTTTGGCGTAGGCGAGCGGGCCGTTGACGGTCTCGAAGTTGGAGACGATGTGCTCGATGAGGAAGGCGCCGATGGGGACGATTCCGGTGAGGGAGTGGAGCTTGCGCCAGAAGAAGGAGTGTCCCTCGGCTGCACGGAGAGGCTGCACGCCGCTCTTGATTCCCTGGGTAGGCTGTGCGGCGGGCGGGGATGGCGGTGCGGCAGTTGCCATGAGGACTCCTTGGGATGGTCTCGGCGCGCACTGTGGGGGAATTTTGTGCGGCAAACCGATTATTCCGCTGTGGTCTTCCAGCGTCAAGAAAACAGGAGTCTATTTGTGCGATTATCGATGTATTTGTGCGATTATTAGCGTTTCGCGGGAAGGTGGGGCTCGAGTTCCTGAAGGAGGGCGGCGAAGGCGCGGCCTCGGTGGCTTAGGGTGAGCTTGGTTTCGAGGTCGATTTCGGCCATGGTGCGGTGGTGCGTGGGGAGATAGAAGAGCGGGTCGTAGCCGAAGCCTCCGGTGCCGTGGGGTTCGGTGAGGATCTCGCCTTCGACGGCTCCGTGGCCGATGGCGAGGATGTGTCCGTTGCTTGCGGCTGCGAGGACGCAGTGATAGCGCGCGCTGCGTTGGGTGAGGGGGATTCCGGTGAGGAGGGAGATTAGGTAGAGGTTGTTGCGCTCGTCGGTAGAGCAATGTTGCGTGATGCGGAAGTTGTGGTCTTCGGCGAAGCGGGCGGAGCGGACGCCGGGTGCTCCGTGGAGTGCGTCGACTTCGAGGCCGGAGTCGTCGGCGATGACGATCTCGCCGGGGGCGTGGTTGGAGTAGTAGCGGGCCTTGGCTATGGCGTTGGCTTCGAAGGTGGGTTCGTCTTCGGGGGGCGGAGTGATGCTGCTTAAGTTTGGCAGGGGCTCGATGGGGAGGTGTTGGGTGTTGGCGGCGGCGAAGTCGCGGAGCTTGCCGGGGTTGGAGGTGGCTACGTAGAGGGTCATGATGGTGGCTTTATTCTTGCACTCTCGTCGAGTGGGAAAACAGTAGAACCCTTCGGGGATGACAACTGACGAGCAACAGCAGATGCAACCGCAGGTCCTTCGACTTCGCGATTCACGATGATGCCGTGAATCGCTCCGCTCAGGATGACACCTCCTATTCACGACGAATTATTGAGAGATGCGGAAGCGGATAAAGAGGGCTGCTCCGAAGGGATGCGAGCCGTAGGTCGGGATGAGCGCGCTGGGTGTGGTGTAGGTGGTGAATTGTGCTCCAGGGGCGGTGAGGAGGTGCGGGATGAGGCGGAAGTCGCGGTCGTAGCCGAAGCTGTAGGCAGCTACGTGGCCAATGGGGAATTCTTCGAAGTTGGGTGGGAGTGGGGAGCCGGGAGTGAGGAGGAGTTCGTTGGAGCGGCCGGCGCTTTCGATGCGGGTCCAGGCGTAGTTGCGCGTACGGAAGCGGATGAGGGATTCGAGGAGGTAGCTGTTTTCCTTCGATTGGGCAATAAGAGGGTTGCTCTGGGCAGTTAGGGATTTTGTTCGGCCCCAGATGAGGGTTGAGGACCAGTTGCCATTGTGGAGGGGGCGGTTGTACATGATGGAGGCAGTCTGGCGTTGTTGGTCTTCGTTGGGGTAGAGGGTTTCGGGGCTGGTGATGTGGGCGACGGAGTATTGCGCGGTCCAGTTGGGGCGGGGCGAGAAGGTGATGCGGGTGGAGTAGCTGTCGATGGCGTGGCCGTTGGGGGACGGTTGGAATCCCCAGCGCTGCTCGGAGGGTTCGGCGCCGTGGAAGCCGGAGGCTTCGATGCGGACGGAGTTGAAGGTGAGGCCCGCGGTGAGGACGTTGTAGGCGATGTGGGTGGAGTCCTGCTGGTGGTGGCCGAGGGCGGCGAGTGGGTCTTCGGATGCGGAGAGGCGATGCGGGTAGGCGGTGGGGCCGATGGCGGGATCGCCGATGGGGGCAGCGTAGAAGCTGAGGAGCGAACGCTCGCCGAGATGGATGTCGTAGAGGGCGGCAACCTCCATGAAGAAGTTGTGCGGGTGTTGGCCGTCGATGATGGGCTTGCCGAAGGCGGTCTCGCCCTGCTGGAAGAGGAGTGGGTACTGGCGGTCGGTGACGGTTGCGGGTGCGAGGGAGAACATGGCGCGCAGGGTGAGTTGACCGGGGCCGAGTTGGTGCTGCGCCATGGGCATGATCCAGTTGGTGGAGAAGAGCTTGTCGGCTCCGCGCGGGCCGCTTTGCTGCGTGTCGGTGATGAACGCAGATCCGTGAAGCATGAGCATCCAGCCGCCGTGGCTGGACATCAGCATGGGGACGGGAGTTGATGCTGGTTCGATGCTTGTGCCGGAGGAGGCGTGGTTGAGCTGGGCTTCGATGAGGGTGGTGGCGGACATTGGCATGTCCATTTGCATCGAGGCTTCGGTGGAGCTGGTCATCGGCATCTGCATGCCGGGCATGTCGGAGTGTTGCGGATGGGCGCAAATCGAGAAGGATGATATGAGAGCAAGCACAATTGAGGCTCGGCGAAACATGGTTGATCCCTTTTCTGAAGATGTGTTCGACGGGCAGCGGACGAAGAACACGCTGCGGTACGACGCGATTCAGATGGGATCAGATACGGAGGGCAATCAGGGGACGGAGGGGCGGAGGTGAGGCGGAGAGTGAGTTGCGGAGTTGTACGGTATTCAGTATTGCTTGCGGAAGGGGATTAGAGACAGCAACTAATGCTGTGGGTTGCTCGATTTGAGCAAATGCGGTCGTGGATGAGGGTTGATGGTGTGACGTGCAGCAGGATGTTGTCGGTTGGTGAAGCGGTGCGGGTTTCGGGCAGTGGTTACAGGCCTGCTCCTGATGTGTGCCAATGATGAAGCAGGTTGAGCCAATGCCGATTGCGAGCAGGCAGAGGATCGTCGCGAAAGTGTAGATCGTTTTTTTCATAAACGCGACGTTGTGGCTCCTCCTTTCTTTCTGCCCGGCGCTTGCCGTTATGCTCTAAGTATAAATGCGAGGAAGAGACGATTATGTCGACGATGAAGGCGCATACGGAGTATCTGACGTTTGATACCGAGGAACGTTACGAGATGGTGCACATCACTCCACAGGTAGAGGAGATCGTGAGGCGGAGTGGGATTGATGATGGGCTGTGTTTTGTTTCGCCCATGCATATTACGGCTGCGATCTATGTGAATGATCTGGAAGATGGGTTGATCGAAGACATTGGGACCTGGTTGGAGAAGCTGGCTCCGCGGTTGCCGGGGTACAAGCATCATCGGACGGGTGAGGATAATGCGGATGCGCATCTGAAGGCGCTGTTGCTGCATCATGAGACGACGCTGCCGGTGACGAAGGGAAGACTTGATCTGGGGACGTGGCAGAGGGTGTTCTATGCGGAGTTCGATGGCCAGCGGCGAAAGCGCGTCATTGTGAAGGTGTTGGGTGTCGCAAAAGAATGATGTCGACACGGCGGTTTTGGGCTCGGCCGGCCTCGGAAGCGTTGGAGGCGATGGGGTGGTACTCAGAGTAGCCGGCGACAGTGACTTCGGTGGGATTGAGATGGCCGTGCTCGAGGAGCAGGCGAGCGATCGCGCACGAGCGCGCGGCGGAGAGCTCCCAATTGGTGATGTACTGTGCGGTGTGGATGGGCATGTCGTCGGTGTGACCTTCTACGCGCACAGGGCCTACGGGCAGTTCTGCGGCGATGCTGGTGAGCGTAGGAATAGATGTGTCGCGGATCTCGGCTGAACCTGAGGGGAAGAATCCGATTTCGTGGAGCGAGATGACGAGCCCTTCGGAGGTGGTGCGGAGGGTTACGCTACCGGGTGGGATTCGGCCTGCATCCATTTGGGCATCGAGGAGTCTGCGGAGGTGTTCGGAAGTTTCGCTAGGATGCTCGTCTGTGAGCACCGATGGTAGTGGCAGCGCAAGGGCTGCGGGAATGAGTGTGACCGATGCGCCGTTGGTGTCGGTGAGCGGCGGGGTTTTGGAGTGAGCCTCGAAGGTTCCGAGCGGTGTGAATGCGGTTTGCATGACGGCGGCGATTTGAATCTGCTTTTTCTTGTCGGATTGACTTGAGGCGAAGAGAACGACGAAGAAGGCAAAGAGGAGTGTGATGAAGTCAGCGTAGGAGACGAGCCAGCGCTCGTGATTGACGTGATCGTGTTTTTTCTTGCGGCTCATGCTGCGGCCTCTCCGGTGGGGGTGGGCTCTTTGCTGTCAGAGAGGAAGGTTCGGAGGCGGGTTTCGATCATGCGAGGGTTCATGCCTTCGAGGATGGAGATGACACCTTCGAGCATCATTTCCTTGATCATTTGTTCTTCGCGATGGCGGATTTTGAGTTTTCCCGCGGCGGGAAGGCAAATGAGGTTAGCGAGCGCAACTCCGTAGATGGTGGCGACGAAGGCGACGGCGATGCCGCGGCCGACTTCGTCGATGTTATCGAGATGCTGCATGACCTGGATGAGGCCAAGTACGGCTCCAATGATGCCGACTGTGGGAGAGTAGCCACCGGCGGCTTCGAAGACTTGCGGGACCTTTTCTTCCATCTCACCTTTGTTGTCGATCTCCATCTGCATGATCTTGCGGACTTCGGTTGGTTCGGTTCCGTCGATGGCGAGCATGAGGGTTTGTTTCAGGAAGGGATCGGTGACTGAGAGGAGGTCCTGATCGAGCGAGACAATGCCGCTCTTGCGGGCCTTGTTGGCGAAGGCGACGAGCTCCTTCAGGACGGCATCGCCGTCGGAGGCCTTGGCGAAGAAGACTTTCATGAGCTGTTGCAGCGCGGCGAGGAAGGTCTTGAGGGGGAATTGCAGCAGGACAGCGCCGGTTGTGCCTCCGATAACGATGAGTGCGGCGGTGGGCTGGGTGATCTGCGCGATGCTGCCGCCTTCGATCATCATGCCGGCGAGAATGCCGAGAATGGCGACGATGATTCCACCGATGCTGGCTATGTCCATGGCGGTCCTTATTCCCTGTCGGCGTTGAAGGGGTTGCTTAGCTGCTTTGCGTCGTAGGCGGTTTTTGCGTTGAGCATTGTCGCGGCGTCAGGCCATGCGGCGCGGAGAATGCGCGAGCGGTAGTCGAGCGTGCGCTGCGCTACTTCGTCGCAGGATTCGAGGACGACGAGCTTCTCGCCAGTGATGAGAGTGAGCACGGTGTCCGGTGCAGACTCGATGTGCTTGATGAGGTCGCAGTTCACGGTTAGGCGGTGGCCGTTGAGACGCGTCAGGTCGATCATGTGATGATTCCCTTTGAGTCTCTCTTCGGCATGGAGCGGCGAGAGCGTTAGAGATGAATGAGCGGAGGTAACGAGGAAACGTAGCGAGGAAGTCTCAAGTCGTGAAGGCGTGTGCCGATGAGGTTAGCGAACGCGGCCACTCGCAAGGGTCAGGTGGCGCGGTAACTCAATTCGAGCGGTACAGGAGCGTCCCCGATGTCCTTGAGCATTTTGAACAATATTGCAGCAATCTATGCGCAGACGAATCTGAATCAGACTCAGAACAGTCTGCAAAATACTCTTACGCAGCTCTCTTCAGGCTCGCGGATCAACAGCGGCGCCGATGATGCAGCCGGCCTTGCCCTGGCCGATGGTCTGAAGGCAAATGAGGCGGCTCTGACGCAGTCCGCAACGAATGCGACGGAGGGTGTAGGCCTTTTGCAGACTGCAGATGGTGCGCTCGCGCAGGTGACTAGCCTGCTGAATCGCGCAGTGACGCTGGCGACCGAGGCAGCCAACGGCACGCTGAACTCGAGCCAGGTGAGCTCAGCCAACCAGGAGTATCAGAATATTCTGACGGAGATCGGCAATATCGGCTCTACAACTAACTACAATGGCAACGCCGTATTCTCGGCCACAGCGACGAACATCTTTGTGAGCGATGGAACGTCGTCGGGTTCGACAACGTTCAGCGAGAACATCGGCGCTCTCACCACGGCAAGTGTCGGAACCACGAGCGCCGGCGCTGGGGAGGATTTCACGGCTGCAGGCGTTACGACGCTTACTGCGGCGTCGGCGAGTAACGTGCTGACATCTTTGACCAGTGCGATCCAGGACGTCGCCTACCAGCGTGGCAATATCGGCGCGAGCATTAACCAACTGAACGCGGCTTCCAATGTTGCCAGCTCTGAGAACGTCAATCTGACTTCAGCGGAGAACAGTGTTCGCGCAACGAACTACGGGCAGGCGACGAGCGATTTGGCGAAGTACCAGGTGTTGAGCCAGACCGGTATCAGCGCACTGGCGCAGGCCAACAGCACGCAGCAGGAGATTCTGAAGCTGCTGCAGTAGTCGATGAGGCATACGGCGGCGAATGGGCATCAGTTCTAAGCGCCGCCGCTGTTCCTTTAGATTAGTTTTCTCTGAATAATGTGACGTTCCGAAGGCAGGTTGATTGCTTGCGTGGTGCGTGGGGAGCTTGAGACGCGATGAGCACTGTAGGGCTTAGCTTTGGGTCGGCGACTAGCGGGCAGGGGTTTGATGTGACCTCGACGGTGGCGCAGATTCTGGCGTCGGAGCAGGCGATCGAAACTCCTTGGAAGAATCAGCTTACGGCTCTGCAATCGCAGGATACGGTATTGAGCACGTTGGGCTCGGATCTTTCGACGTTGACTACGAACCTGCAGTCGTTGACTGATTTCGGTGGGGTACTTGCGCAGAAACAGGGTTCAAGTTCGGACAACAATGTCTTGACGCTCCGCTCGGCGGCTGCGACGGCTACCGCTGGAAGTCACACGGTTGAGGTCAATTCGCTTCCGCAGACCTCGTCGGATTATTCCGACGCAGTCGCGAGTGGTCGCGACACGCTGAACGGTTACATCACAATTCAATTGGGCTCAACGGGCCAACCGAAGACGATCAATGTAGATAGCGGCAGCAACACACTGAGTTCGCTGGCGGCGGCGATCAATGGAGCTGGGGTCGGAGTGACCGCAAGTGTCATCTCGGATGACTCTGGATCACGGTTGTCATTGGTGAGCGGGACCAGTGGGGCGGCAGGCCAGCTTACGGTGACGAGCAATTTGAGCGATGCTACGAGTGGTGCGAGTCTGAACTTCCAGACTGGGCAGAAGGGGAGTGATGGAAGTATCACTGTCGATGGTATCAGTCTTGCGATATCAAGCAATACGGTCAGCACGGCGATTCCCGGGGTTACGTTTCAGCTGCTGGCTGCGGCTCCGGGAACGCAGGTGCAGGTGCAGATTACGAACGATAACTCGGCTGTTGCTACGGCGCTAAACTCCGTTGTTTCGTCCTACAACGCGGTTGTAACTGCATTGAAAGGGCAGGAGGGCAAGGATTCGAGTGGAAATGCTGAACCGCTCTATGGAAGCCCGACCGTGGCGTTGATTCAGGAGCAGTTGACGCAGGCGTTGCTGGGAGGAGCGGCTAGCGGGTCAATCTCGAGCGTTACGCAGCTGGGGTTGACTTTCAACCAGGACGGAACGCTGTCGTTGAATCAGGATCAGCTGAACTCTGTGCTGAATAGTGATTACTCCGATGTTGTGGGGTATTTGCAGAACTCGGGTAGCTTCGGGCAGACGTTGGCGACGGCGTTGAACAACCTGGGGGCGCAGGCGCCCAATGGGGCGATTTATCTGGCGCAACAGCAGAACAGTGCACAGGAAGCTGCGCTGAACAAGAGCATCAGCGAAGAGGATGCTCGGATTGCCACGGATAAAACCAACCTGACGACACAGTTGAATGAGGCGAATCAGATCCTGCAGTCGATTCCAAGCCAACTGAATGAAGTGAACGAGATCTACAGCGCAGTTACTGGCTACAACCAGGGTCAACACTAACCAAGTTTGTGGAGTCGAGATGGGATATCGGGAGCAGGCGCTGTCTGGTGCGACGGGCGTTGAGTTGGTGATTGCGTTGTATGACGGGGTGATCCGGTTTCTTCATTGTGCGATTCAGTGCGTGGAAGAGCGGGATGTGCGTGGACGGCGGCTTGCTGTGAAGAAGGCCGTCGATATTCTGATGTACCTGCAGGCGCGGTTGCAGCCGGATGTCGGAGGAGCCGCAGCGACGGCGCTCTCGGATTTTTATGCGGAGATGTTCACGATGGCGCTTGAGGCTTCTCATGTGGAGTCTGTGGAGCGGTTTCAGGAGGTGATTCTTTGCATTCGAAATGTGAGGGATGCCTGGGTGGTTGTGGCTCGCGATCCTGAGGCAGGGAGGGTGCTGCCGCGGGAGCTTCGGAGTCGGGAGGAGAGATTTCTTCCTTCGCGGGCGGCTGAGTCGGTGAACGATGGAGCCATTGTCTCGCGTTGGCAGGCGTAGCTCGTTCATTGCCTATGTCACCCCCCTCCCCCCCCTGTTTTGGTGCAAAGTGTTCATTCTGGAAACTTTAAGTCTGGACTTCGATGTAGTGAGTCAGCAGGTTAGCGAGTCAGCAAGTCAGTTCAAATAAAGAAGCCCGGCACAAGCCGGGCTTCTCTTTTCCTGATTAAAGGTTAGCAGCCGTGTCAAGGTGGACTGTGGAATTCTGGTTAGTCAGATCTGTTTCAAATTGAATCAGGTCGTCAGAGCTGCGTTCTTTCCCACCCTTCGCAAAAAGCGCGAAGGATGGGCACCCGGTTGTTAGTGGCGCTGTCGGAGAAATGCAGGATTTTCTCCTTCGCGTGGCTCAGGATCAGAATGACCGCAGTAGAGCGATGGGAAGGTGGGACTAGGTGGCGACGGAGAGCTCTTCTTCGAGGCGTTGCTTTTCGAAGAGGCTGGTGTAGTAGCCGTTGCGGGCGAGGAGGTCTTCGTGGGTGCCTAATTCGGCGATGCGGCCGTTTACGAGGACGGCGATCTGGTCGGCGTTGCGGGCGGTGGAGATACGGTGGGAGATGAAGATGGTGGTGCGGCCTTCCATGACTTTGCCTAGTCCGTGGAGGATGCGTTCTTCGGTGTAGGTGTCGACGGAGGCAAGGGCGTCATCGAGGATGAGGATCCGCGGGTTGCGGATGACGGCTCGGGCGATGGCGGTGCGCTGCTTCTGGCCTCCGGAGAGAGTGACTCCGCGCTCACCGACGAAGGTTTCGAAGCCTCGGGGGAAGTCGAGGATTTCAGTTCGGATGTGTGCGACGGCAGCGGCTTCTTCTATCTCTTCGTCTGTGGCTTTGGGTGTGCCGAAGGCTATGTTCTGGCGGATGGAGTCGGAGAAAAGATAGGTCTCTTGCGGGACGAAGCCGATGTTTTGGCGCAAAGTCTGGAGGGGAAAGCTGCGGATGGGTTCGCCGTCAATGAGTATCATTCCGGGGGCCGCATCCTGCAGGCGCGGGATCAGTGAGACGAGAGTTGATTTGCCAGAGCCCGTTGGGCCGACGATAGCGAGGGAGGTGCCGGCGGGAATTGTGAGGTTGATGTCGTGGAGGATGATGGGGCCGCTGGGGTAGGCGAAGGTTAGGTTGTTGAGTTGGATGGTGCCAGTTATCGGGGTGGACGCTGCAATTGGTTCTTGTGGCGCGGCGTGCGAAATACGGGGGTCTCTCCACTCCCCCTTCGACGCGCTTCGCTCGCTCAGAGTTCGGTCGAGATGACGCATCGCTGGGGTTGAGGCGATGAGAGCGGGGTCGTCGGCTATGTCGGGTTGTTGCTTGAGGAGTTCGTCGATGCGGACCATGGAGGCGGTTCCGCGCTGGAATAGGTTGACGACCCAGCCTACGGCGATGATGGGCCAGATGAGCTGGACCATGTAGACGTTGAAGCTGGTGAATTCGCCCACGGTGATGCGGTGCTGGACGACCTCGTGTCCGCCGACCCAGAGAGTGATCATGAGGGAGAGGCCGAGGACAAATTCGAGGGTGGGCCAGAGCATGGCCATGAGGCGGACCAGATAGAGGCTGCGGTGGATGTACTCGCGGTTGGCGTCTTCGAAGGAGGCGATTTCGGCTTCTTCCTGGGCGAAGGCGCGGATGAGGCGGGCTCCGGAGAAGTTTTCCTGTGCTTTGGCGGTGATGTCGGAGAACATGGCCTGGATGCGCTCGAAGCGGCGGTGGATGCGGTTGCCGAAGTACTGGACGAGCACCGAGGCCATGGGGAGCGGGACGAAGGCGAAGAAGGTCAGCTTGGGGCTGATGCGGTACATGAAGGGCAGCGCCGCACAGGTGAAGACGATGGTGTTGAGACTGTACATGATGGCCGGGCCGAGGAGTTGGCGGACGGCGTTGAGGTCGTTGGTGGTGCGGGCCATGATGTCGCCGGTGCGGTGCGTGTGGTAGAAGGTGGGCGACTGGCGTTCGAGGTTGGCGAAGAGGTCGTTGCGGAGGTCGAACTCGATCTCGCGTGAGGCTCCGATGATGACCTGGCGGGTGATGTAGAGGAAGACACCGGAGAGTCCGGCGACGACGAGCAGGAGGATGGCGTGGTAGAAGACCTTCTGCTCAGTGAAGCCGCGGCGAATGTCATCGACGGCGTTGCCGATGATGATAGGCACAAGGACCTTGAGGACGTTGTAGATGATGTCCGCCACACCACCCCAGGCGAGGGATTTCCAGTATCGCCTGAGGTAGGGGCTGAGGGGTTTGAGCTTTTCCAGCATTCG
>Ga0126381_100009984_pt1 | contig 10669 bp, 7 predicted proteins | sample PanSoiMetPlot_28_FD_96465 | JGI IMG/M metagenome (GOLD analysis project Ga0126381, IMG submission 96465) | Tropical forest soil microbial communities from Panama - MetaG Plot_28 | ecosystem: Environmental > Terrestrial > Soil > Tropical forest > Bulk soil | place: Panama | collected 2016-02-17
ACTAACGAACAGTGGGGAACTAGCGTGTTATGATGGGCTTGCCGCTAATCTGTGGGCGCTTAACTCAGCGGTAGAGTGCCATCTTCACACGGCGGAAGTCATAGGTTCGAATCCTATAGCGCCCACCATCTTTTCAAGTAGTTGCAGGCATTTCAGATCTGGTTCTGAGGCCATCTAGGCCACTTCTATGTTGGTACAGAATCCTATAGCGCCACCATTCTATTCAAATGTCCGTTCCGGAGACATAGGTAACAGAACGCTGCTTCCATGGCATCTCCCCTCCGCCCCCTTCGGCATCCCAGGGTGCTGGCTAGAGGGTTTGCCTCAAAGCCAGCTCTCAAGGGGCCCTTGCGAATTGGCGCCCAACTGATTACTGTGGTCCAGTTTGAGTGACCTCCCTTGATTCATAGGTCCTCGCGCATTGCGTAGAAGGCCATCCCCCGAGATTCACTTCCACCGATGGCTCGTTTCTTTTCTTTCTGTTCACTAGCCGAGGAAACCTTTGCGCGCACTCGTGCGCAAGAGAAGGCAGTCCGAAAGTCTTCCTCATTGTGTCGTCGGCAGCCATGCAGCCGCAATATAGCTGTTCCTGTGTGACTTGCGGCGATATTGCCAGCAGGTGCGCCAGGTCGCCGAACTGTTTCTTCGGCATGATCAATCCCAGATCGTAAGGACGCGACGGGCCGTCTGGCTGGCCGAGATCACGGTTGAACGAAGCAATAACAAAATCCTTCTTGGCGGTTTGTTCTGAAAACACCCTATTGGCGGTGTCGCTGTAGCTTCGCCACTGCCACCGCAGCACCTCATTCGCAAATAACATGTAGTCAAGGTCTGCCCGGTAGGCGGTGTCGTCCATCACCGCCAGGGTGCGCGCCAGGATCTTGCGGCCATCGGTAACCTGTTCGATTGCAGTCCGGCAACAGTTCGAATCACTTATCGCGAGTTGATCTGACTCTGAGGAATACGGGCTTGTCACGATTACAAACAGCTGTTCGATCTGATCATGGGGAGGCGCAGAGAAGGGCCACTGCGGCCGGCAGTCGCCGTGCTCAGCGAGAATGTCTTCAGGATTGCAGATTACGAAGTAGCTGGCAACCGGAGTGATATGTCGCAAACTAGCATCGCTAAACTGTAGCCGGGCCCCGTGTCCGGTATCCGCGGAAGGGTCCGGAATCCTGGGTAGCTTTCCAAAAACGGGTACCGCGGAGGTTGCGAAGAGGTAATCGAAGAAAATGCTCGGTCCATCTTTCTCGAGCAGCGCCTGAGCCAGAACTTCCCGGTATTGGCCAGTTGAGAAAGAGAGCACACCCACGCGCACGGGACGCCCTGCCGCCAGCTTGTCGGTCGAAATGTTTCGCTCCAAGAGCTTACGCAGAGGCTTCATGTCGTTCATGCTTTCGAGACCGAATAGGCCGAAGCGTAATGTGGCCAGTAGTCGTGCTCTCCGAATATCGCGGGGGCTCTTGATCGACTGCCAGAACTTCACTAACGCTTCCGCCTGCCGTGTAAGGTTCTCAAGAGATCGTTTTGAATCGTCCGACTGTCCGGCCTGAGCCAGAAAAGTGCCGTTCAACGCTCCTACCGACACGCCCGAGAACTCGTAAAAATCGCAATGGCGCTCGACTACCAGGTGGTACACCGCTCCGGCCTCGAACGCTCCTTTTGCACCGCCGCCACTCATTACAAGCGCGCGGGACTTTGGGCTGGCACAAGGATCTTCGCCAGCGGCCGGTCGCGCGGTCACGACGGCCGCTGCAAGAACGATGATCCATTTTCCAAATTTGCCAATCGGTTTCATATTTCGACCAGTAAGCGCAGATCACAGTTCGGGAGTAACTGTCACGGACAGTGTTACCTAGCGACGAACAACATTTCTCCCACCGTTCGTATTTAGCTGCTCTTGCCTTTATTCTTCTCATCCTTTTTCTTGGCGTCTCCGAGGAATTCGACCTGCTTGCCAGTGTGGGTCTCGATGGCGTCGAAAATCTTCTGGTATTCTTTCTTGTCCATGCGTAGTACCACGCTCTTGGGAACGTTTTGTTCGTGAAAATCTATGTACAGCCAGTGACTCTTGGATTTCGTCAGCATTACGATCGCGCCTGCGCCCAATGAGGCCACCATCACCACGGCGCCCTGAGTGATGCGATGTTTCTTCGTATACTCGTACGAGAACTTGTCAAGTTGACCGTACGGAATGGTTACGAAGTCGCGATCCGCGACCCGCACCACCAGGTTTTTGTTGGTGTCGCTGAAGACAAGACGTGCGTCGACCTGCTTTCCTTTTGCGTCCGCCAGCTTGACTCCATTGAAGGCGGTTTCTTCTGCCAGGCTGGAACTCACAAAGGTAAACAGCATCAACAGCACTGAAACTACGCACCTCACCGGATTGTATCCATGGTTATTCATAAGGAGTCTCCTTAAGGGCTCTGTCTTTCGTGCAGGAAATGCCTGAGTTGATGTCGATCGCATCCGGGACGACCACAAACGTCTCGGAGTCGTTATCGAGGGCCATTGCGGTGCCCGGCGTTCTTGACTGTGCAATTACCATGATGCGCGATTACGGCAGATAAACGACAACTCCGCTGTCCGGCCCATATCAGACACATTCGGAATTCTGAGTAGATGTGGCAAGAAAGTCGTGAATTGTGACATAGAAAAGTGGCGTGGGAATCCAGTGGAGCGGGCACAAGCGTTGTCGCCAGCACTGCTGCGTACCCGCACTGCGTTGCGGTTCTCAGAAAAGAGGTTGCGAGCTCGATCGTTCGCGAACGGAACAACCTGCTCTATTTCGACCCTCAAGACTGGCACGATAGAGTTTCGCTTGCCGGCGCCAGATAGCTTGCCCGACGTCCTCGCCGGAGAGAATTTCCTTTTGAGAAAGAGCACGTCTTAGTGGATAATTCTGAACCCATAGCTTGATTTGCATAACTCCAGATCAGCGGCCAGAAGTAGCTCATAGGATTTAGTAAAGTTCGCGTTGGGAGCTGGGAGATGACTGTTAGGTTCGGAAAGAGCATTGGCGGAAGCACAGTTCCGAGAAGGACTTTCGCAGGGTGGGGCACCACAGCCGCTGTGGTTTTCCTTCTGGTTTGGTTGTCCGCACTCGCACAACCACAGGCACCTCAAGTTGCGCCCGCCCACGAATCGATCATCCTGGTTGACGGTTTACCCGTGGAGTTGCGCTTCGCGCAATCGCTGCGCGGTATGGTGCGACGTTGGTGGCCGAAAGTAGAAGTGGATTCCCGACCCGGAGATCGTATCAGGCTTGTCTGTTCCGAAGACGTAAAGGTGAACGGATTCATCGTTATTGCAAAGGGTGCCATTGCGCAAGCCACGGTTACAGACGTATCCCTCCCCGATCCTCAGGATCCGGAGCCCGAGACTGGCTTGGCAATAAAGGTCGATTGGGTGAAGGACGTGACGGGGCAGCAGATTCCCTTGCGTGCGCTGCCCAAAGGCAAACCAGGCCCGTTTATCCTAGAGGTTAGGTCGATGAAGGGTGGCCTCGTCGCACGCCCTGAGTCGCTGAAGCGGACGATGATTGATGCGCTGAGTTACAAATGGATGTTCACCGCGTGGCACGCCTGGACATGGGCACCTGCTGGAACACGTATAACGACGTTCGTCGAGGGGAATGCCACGTTGGAGTCGAAAGAGGTGGAATTAGCTCAGCAAGACCTTCCTGGCCGTAACAGCGATGCACTTCTTACCATCTATCGGATGAAGGGCAGCAAAGACGAGCACCCTGGCATTTTATGCGACGGAAAGCCGACGGCTGAGATCGGGCCGCGACAGTTCCTAACTCTGGAATTGGCTGCCGGCTCACACTCCTGCCGTGTCGATAAGACCACACCTGTGCAGTTAACCTTGGAGGCTGGCGAAGTTCGGTACCTTCATCTGAAATCGCAGCCAATTTCCGGCAAATGGGAATTGCAAACCGTCACTGCCGGAGAAGGCGAAGACTCTGTGGCAAAGGCCCAACATTAGACCAACCTCAAATGCACTACTGACCCTCGCGTTGCCGTATGGCTTGCAGCATGGTCAAATCGTCTTTCGCCGATCTCGTCCACTCGCCCATCTGTGATGCAGCGGCTTCGAGTTCCGCTTCGGCGGAGGCGAAGTCGCGGGTCTCGAGGAAGGCTTTCGCCAGAAAGTAGTGAGCCGACTGGAGGAGGGGCGATTTCGGGAAGTCCAAAGCGGACTTGAACGGCGAAATCGATCCCGCGGCATCGCCCTCAACGAGCCGGCAAATGCCTAGATAAAAGTACGCATCTGGCGCAGGAGGTTCTTGCGTGAGCGCTCGTTCCAGCAAATCTCCCGCACGTTTGTAATCCCCATCCACATAGGAAAGCATCGCATCTTGAAAAACCGGACGTTTTCCGTTGGGGGTCGTCAGACCTCCCGCCTGCGCACCAGTCGAAGCTGTGCCGGAAGGTGTGTCTTTTGCGTATCGCGCAAATCCCGCGAAGGTATACGGAGGGGCATTTATCGTCGCCAACCGGAAGAGTTCTTTCTCGCCCTCATCGCTTAGAAGGTTTGATTGTGGACTATTCTTCAGTGGCTTCTGATTTCCCACCAATACGGGTGGGTTCTCGGCCGGGACTGCTGCGGTACTGTCTAAGGACCTTGTGACATTAGGAGGAGAGCTATCCGCTGAGCCATGGTGGTTGTCGGAATGCTCCTCAGCTACCGCTTCGTTGCCGGAATCCGGCTTGTTCGTGCGTTTCGACGAACCGGCACTTAGATTCTTGGGTGCGGGAGATATGGGAAGCATATCCAGATGACAGTCTGTTTTACACCTTGTAAGCGGAGTCTCGATCAGCTGGGCATCTGGGTTGATTGATACCGGAGACTGCGTCCGAGCCGTTTGAGCAAGGTGCATGTGGTGCATCTTGCGTATTTCAAGGAATCCTGCCACAGACAATGCGACGGCCACAGCAGCGATTGTTATCCAGCCCCGTTGAAGAAAACCGCGCGAAGGAAGAGTGTACGACCGAATCTTATGCGCACGGGCCTCGAGATCCTCCCGCAGCAACAGCAACGTTTGCAGCGTAGCCTGACACCGGCTGCATTCGAGCAGATGCACTTCGAAGTCTTTCCCAAGCTCCGGATCCAGCTCGCCTGCTAGATACTGCACCGCCAACTCATTTTGTTCTACATCCCAGCAGAGCATATTGCGCCTTGTTACGTCAGTGGTTTGAAACCTTACTTTTGTGACAACCGGGCAAACTTTTTTGTGATTTTTCGGATCATGCGCGAGCGCCGCGCCCGCACAGCATCGTGCGAAAGGTCAAGACGGTTGGCCACTTCCAATAGCGTGTGCCCATCGACCAGGGTCAAAAGCAGAATCTGCTGGTCTGTAGGGCCGAAGCTCTCTACCTCCCGGCTAATACGCCGTCGCCAGTCTGCAGATTCAAGATCCTCAACCGGATCGGTGCTGGGTTCAGGAACTGACTCCAAGTCAGACTCTCCCCAACGCGCCTTCGACCGCAAATAGTTGTTCACAAGATTGCGAGCAGTGCCGTTGACGAATGCGCCGAGTTTTTCGGGATCGTGGAGCTGTCCCTGGCGCAGCGCTTTGAGTGCGGCCATCAGAATGTCTTGGGTCAGGTCACGGGCGGCTTCCCGGTCTCGGGTGCGGGCTGTGGCGAGAAGGAGAACTCCGCGCTGGTAGGTCTTGCAGAATTCTTCCTCCGCTAGACGGTCCCCCGCCCGGATGCGTGCTGCAAGATCCAGGCAAAGATTGCTTCCGGCCTGGGCCGTGCCGAATTCGCTTTCCATGAATGTCCCCAGCGCGTAGACAGCCAGCCAATAAAACGGCTCGAGAATTGTAACCGGAATCAGATCAGTTGATTAGAAAAAGAAAACCCCCGCAAATCGTGCAAGTTGCGTTTCAAGGGAGGTCCAAACATGTCCTATTTTCGACGAACGAATTGTTAGACATTTAGCTTGTACTGATCACAAAATTTGCTGGCTACCGGAACGACACATTGAAGGTGTTCCGGGCATCCCGCAGAACAGGATCGTGGATCAACAAGGCGTGGTGCGGCTTAAAGGTACCGGGTACGACAGCACTGGAGAGTGGGAATTGGGAATGACCGACGCACGGCTTGACGGGCGCAAACAAACGAAAGCGACATTCCAATGTAGGATGTTTTTATTGTGACACTCACAAGACGATTCAGACAGTTTCGGGGCTGTTCGAGACGTTCCCTGCAAGGGGCGTTGGCCGTTCTTTGCTTCGCCACTTCTGGTTGCCTGCATCGAGGGGTTCGACCCACAGAGACAAGTATTTCTCCCACCTCGCGACCGCAGGCAGAAGACGATATGCCGGCTGCCGCTGGCTTCGAGAAGTTCTTCTTGCACGACCAATGCACCGGCGAGTATCCACCGCAACCTGACACTTGCCTCCATGATCCGCGGCACGAGCAATCATTCACGTTTGGCGGGAAAGCGGGGACAGTCTACGAGGTGACTCTCCGGATTCGTGGCATTTTCGAACCCACCACTATCACCGGGGGCGATACGCCCGACCCCGAGCACCCTTACTTCAAGCTCGGTGGCGTGATCAGCACTCCGGATTGGTCTCAGTGGGGTATCGAAGTGTCCGAACCTAAGCAGACCTACTGGCTGAATCACTATCCCTCGGTTGGGCACAAGATTTACAAAGAAGACTTCGAGGCAACCATCACCGTGGGCGCCGGTGCTACTGTCGTCGTTCATGTCACGGACGGCAATGATCGGCAGATCGATAACGGGAAGACCGGACCGGACCGGCATCAGATCATTGCCGGAGTCGTTGACCAACCCCTCGCCGGTCAGATGTTGCGTCTGGATGTCGTGCGGGTGAAAAGAAGATGAGGCGTTGGCCCCGAACAACTCTCGATTCAGCTCCCGATGATACTGTGCCCTTGCGGTGATTTTGGTCACTTTGCCGATCTGGAACAGCGTTACGGGGACGTGTATCTGGTCCCGAGAGGCTATCACTTTTCAGGGGTACTGCTCACGATTATTGCTTTACTCTGAGTTACCAAACTGACATCAAAAGCCGCGACTGACGCGCCCTTTGCTTTTTGCACAAGTCACTGGTTTGATTTCCGCACTGATTTGTACTCAATAACAATTCCGTACTGGTTTGTACTCTCAATATCTGATTTGTACGCTCAATAGGTGCTCTCAATACTTGTTTTCGATAGTGATTTGTGCTCTCCATACCGAAATCGGTATCCCCATTCATGGACCTACGCCTCCTAAGTAGGACTTGGTGACAGGAGTTTTACAAAAACTCTTGCAAGTCTTTGATTCTGAGGTCGAGAAGTTTGCGGATCGACTTTGGAATCACGGTTGCACTGTGCAAAGTAACCTTTGACCAATATTGTGGCCCCTTGAATTCTAGGAGACATTCCATGAAAGTGCCATTTCGTGCGACGATCTTATCATCCCTCATTGCGGTGACGCTGCTGTTTGGTGCGACGTTGAGCTTCGGACAGGGTATCGTGACTGGCTCGATTTCCGGCTCGGTGCAAGATCCTCAGGGCGCGGTAGTTGCTGGTGCTAACATCACTGCCACCCAGGTTTCGACCAACCGCCAATATACTGCACAGAGCAGAAACACGGGCCTGTTCGCAATCAATGTGTTGCCACCTGGACAGTACGATATAAAGATCGAGGCCGCCAGTTTCCGATCCTATGAATCCCACGCAGTTACGGTCGCTGTCGGTAAGGATACATCTCTTGGGGCCGTGAAGCTCGAGGCCGGATCTTCTAGCGAAACGGTCACCGTGGAGGGGCGAGCTCCACTTATTGAGGCCACAACAGATCAGGTCACCAACACACTCAATTCACAGCAGGTGGCGAGCATTCCTCTAGGCAATAACTTCGATACGTTAGCCCTGTACCTACCCGGCATCGCCCCTCTTGGAGACGCCGGCTTCAGCAACACCAATGGGCAAGGGTTTTCATCCAACGGGCAGAGAGGGCGGGCCAACAATTTCCAGCTCGACGGCCAGAATAATAACGACAACTCCATCGCTGGGCCTACCATTTTCTTCGGTAATCAAGACGCAATTCAAGAGATTCAGGTTATTACCAACTACAGCGCCGAATATGGCCGCAACATGGGTTCGCAGGTGAACTACATCACCAAGGCCGGAACCAATGCATTCCACGGTACGGCTTACGAATTCTGGCAGGGCGACCACTTTGATTCTTTGGAGAATCAAGAAAAATCGCCCCTGTTCAGCGGTGCGAGTGGGGCCCCATTCTGTGCCGCCGGGCAAGTCTCCAGCTCTGCTTCTCCTTGCAGTACGCCAGTGGTGCCGCAGTATGTTGACAACCGTTTCGGCGGCACAATTGGCGGCCCCATTGTGAAGAATAAAGTCTGGTTCTTCGCTTCAACAAACATGGAGCGGCAACGCACCGGTGGTTCCCCAAGCACCTCCCCCGGTTTGGTGCCAACCGTCAACGGAATTCATCAGTTGCTCGCAGCATTCCCCAACAGCCCGGTTGGGCCTTTGGAACAAGCGATTGGCCCAGCCACCATCACATCCAAAGGCAATCCGACATTCAGCAATATTCAAAACGTGCTAGTCACGAATCAACTCGACACGAACCAACAGTCTCCCGGGTTCGGATCTGCTTTGCCCTGCACCGCCGCGGGAGTGAGCGGCTGCGTGCCGATCGAGATGGGCAACATCACTCGTTTCGTGCCGTCCCCGTTTAACGATTACGAGGCCACCGGACGTGTGGACGTCAAGGTCACTGACAAAGACAATTTCTTCGGCCGATACATATTTCAACAGCAGCTTCTCGACGGCGTGAACTTTGGCAACGGGGTTGACGTGGGCGATTGGCAGAGCAACCCGAGCCGCAGTCAGCAGATTGGTCTGGACTGGGTCCGCACCTTCAGCAATACCTTCCTGAACCAGGCGCGATTCAGCTACTCTCGTGCGAGCATCTTCTTTGAGGAAGGCTCGCAGGCGAGTTGCAATCGCACGAATCCACTGGGCTGCGCTACCAGCATCGTTATGACTGGAACTGCTCCCCAGGATATAACCAATTTCGGCGTTGCGGCCGGTTTCCCGCAAGGCCGCATTATCAATGTCTACCAGGTGCAGGACAACCTCACCAAGACTTTTGGTCGCCATCTGTTCAAGTTTGGCGGCGAGTACGATAAGCAGCGTTCGCCCAATGTGTTCCTGCCGTTCAACAATAGCGAGTATGTGTTCGGGTCGTTTAACGACATAGCAGCAAACAATCCAGTTCAGTCGATCACTGCGGTAGGAAACGCCAACCTTCCTTTCCACGAGAACGACGTGGATTTCTATTTCCAGGATGACTGGCGCGTCAAAGATAACCTTACCCTAAATCTGGGTCTCCGTTGGGAGTGGTATCAGCAGGCCATAAACTTACTGCATGACCGGACTGTGCAGGTTCAGAACAGTTCGAATCCCCTCTGGGACAACAGTTTTCCCGCAAGCCAAACCCAAGTTCCCAGCGTTCCAAATAATTACAGGAACTTTGGCCCGGTGTTCGGATTTGCATGGACTCCAGGCATAATGAAGAGCGTCTTCGGCGAGCAGAAGACTGTCATCCGTGGTGGTTTCCGTATCGCTTACGATCCGGCGTTCTACAACATGTTCCTGAACGTCGCCACCACCGCGCCGTCAGTTAACCTCGCCACTGTGACTCCGGGTGCTCCACTTCCGCCCAGTGGCAATTACCAGGGTAGCCAGGTTCTGTCCTTCATTCAGTCGACCGGCAAGCTTAGCACTGCTGGAGTCAACCCTGGAGTCCGCAATCACACGATCGTGGCGCCCAATTTCCGCAATCCTTATTCGGAACAGTGGAATTTCGGCATCCAGCGCTCGTTTACCAATCGGGTCGTCGGCGAAGTTCGCTATATCGGTAATCACGGAGTACATCAGTTTCAGTCCATAAACGGTAATCCTGCGCTGAATGCGTTGCTGGGTGCTAATTGCCCAGCAGCGCCGAACTGCCCGAACCCCATGGGTACGAGCTACGCCCACGTCATCCCTGCCGGCTTTACCCCGTGCACAAATCCGGCGCTTCCCGGTGCTGGTGGTGGTACCGGAACCCCGGTGGTGCCCGGTACACCCGTAAATGGCTATGCCAACTGCAATTTCACTCGTGTGATAGAGCGCGGCAATTTCGCCTGGTCCAAGTACAACGGCGTGCAGACTCAACTGAGAATGGGCGGCTGGCATGGAATTACCTCAACTGCCTCTTTCACCTACAGTCGCACCTTTGACAATGCCAGCGAAGTGTACAGCTCTTTTGCTGGCGGCAATACTTTGTCGTTCGCGCAGGATCCGTTCAACACTGACCTTGGGGAGCGGGCCACCTCCGGCCTTGATTTCCCGTACCTGGTTGGCGTAACCGTGGTCTATGACATTCCGTACAAAAAGAACCAGAAGGGATTCATGGGCCATCTGCTCGGCGGGTGGCAGCCCGGTGTCACTTATCGCTACGCTTCCGGCCAGCCGCTCACGGTCATCGACTTCCACAACCCATCTAGCTTGTGTGATCCAACGTCTACCATGAGTGCCAGCTTTGACGCTTGCCGTCCGATCTTGAGCAACCCCGCTGCGCCCCAGACCGCCGTAGGCCAGTTCGCATGTACCGGTCCCACAGCCTCTACCTGCTCGCT
>Ga0126381_100009986_pt1 | contig 10668 bp, 8 predicted proteins | sample PanSoiMetPlot_28_FD_96465 | JGI IMG/M metagenome (GOLD analysis project Ga0126381, IMG submission 96465) | Tropical forest soil microbial communities from Panama - MetaG Plot_28 | ecosystem: Environmental > Terrestrial > Soil > Tropical forest > Bulk soil | place: Panama | collected 2016-02-17
GGATAATCCAGGTCCACGCGTACGAGGTGTAATTGGCGTGATCGTGCAGGCCGAGGCCGAAGCCGAGCATGGACCTCTGGTACTGGTACCAGGAATCCAGAGCCGACCAGATCGGAATGTGGTTGCCGACGTTCGCAGCCCAGTTCCTGCCGTACCCCTGCCCGCTGGCGAACCAGCCGCTCCACGCGGCCGTGTAGGTGGCCAGCGGGATCGCGCCGAATGTCACCGGCAGCCAGATGACGTCGCTGCGGAGCACGCCGCTGAGCCGGTCGCCGTAACCGAGCGCCCGCCGGGCGCCAATGTCCCAGGCGAGGGCAAGACCGCCGAACGCGAACAGGTACCAGACCCCGTTCCACTTGGTCGCGCAGGCGGCGCCGAGGAACACGCCGGCCAGCACCCGCCGCCACCTGATTCCGAGGAGGGGGCCGCCTCCGGCCAGTCGGCTCGGCGGTGCACGCTCGGTCAGGTCGGCTAGCTTGGCCCGGGACGCGTCCCGGTCGAGAACAAGCATCCCGAACGCGGCAAGTACCCAGAACATCACGAAGATGTCGAGTATCGCGATCCTGCTCAACACGAACTCGAGCCCGTCAAGCGCCATCAGCAGTCCGGCCACGCAGCCGAGGAGGGTCGACCGAGTCATCCGGCGTGTGATCCGCGCGGTCATCAGTATCGACAGCGTCCCGACCAGCGCGACGGAGAACCGCCAGCCGAAAGGCGTGAGCCCGAACAGCCACTCGCCTAGCGCGATCATCACCTTGCCGAGCGGCGGGTGCGCAACGTACTCAGCAGGAGTGGTCAGTATGTGAGTGTTGCCGGTGAGCAGCAGGTGGTTGACGTTCTTTGGGTGGTTGAACTCGACGCCGTGCTTCAGTATCGACCAGGCGTCCGGAACGTAGTAGGTCTCGTCGAACACCACAGCGTGCGGTGCGCCAAGCCGGTAGAACCTCAGGAACCCGCCGAACACGGTCACAAGCAGCGGCCCGGCCCAGCCCCACCACGAGGCAGGCGGCATGGGCGGCACCAGCCGTTCACGCAGGCTGCGCGGCTGGTCGCCGGCCCGCGTGCCCGCGTCCGTCGGTGAAGACGGCACGAATTCTGATGCTCTCATCGGTGCCATGGTAGGGCCGGCCGGGTTAGCGTGGGCCGCGGTGACCTCCCATTTTGACGAAGCGAGCCGTCGGCGTGGCAAAGCCACGCGGCGACCAGGCTCGGTCCATGCCCGGCGTCCTGGCCCAATCGGCGTCGCGGACGCGGGCAGCCTCATGCTGGCGGCCGCTCCAATCGGTAGGCCCGATGACGCGTCCACCAGGCTGGTCGCAGCCCTGGCCAGCGCCCATGTGATCGCCGCTGAGGACACGCGCAGGCTGCGCCGGCTGGCCGCGGCGCTCGACGTTACGCTCACCGCTCGGATTGTTTCCTACTACGACAGTGTCGAAGCCGTTCGCGTTCCAGCCCTGATCGCGGCGCTGACGGAGGGCCAGGACGTGCTGCTGGTCACCGACGCCGGAATGCCGGGGATCAGCGATCCTGGCTACCGGCTGGTCAATGAGGCCATCGACGCTGGGATCAGGGTCACCGTGCTACCTGGCGCGTCGGCAGTGACCGCAGCGCTTGCGGTCTCTGGCCTGCCGGCCGACAGGTTCTGCTTCGAGGGGTTCCCGCCGCGCAAGCAGGGTGAGCGCGCGCGCCGGTTCGCCGACCTGAGGGACGAGCGGCGGACGATGGTGTTCTTCGAGTCACCGCGGCGGCTTGGCTTGACGCTGGCTGCCATGGCCGAGGCGTTCGGGGCCGACCGGCGAGCGGCGGTGTGCCGGGAGTTGACCAAGACGCACGAGGAGATCAGGCGCGGCACGCTCGGTGACCTCGGGCGATGGGCGTCCCAGGCAGATGGCGTGCTTGGCGAGATCACCGTGGTGGTCGGCGGGTTCCCGCACGGCGCCGAGGCAACCGGCGCCTGCGCCGGGACGCTGGAGGATGCCGTTGCCCGGGTCGCCGCGGCCGAACGCGCAGGTAGCACCCGCAAGGAGGCGATCGCAGCGGCGGCCGCCGAGGTCGGTCTGCCAAGGCGCGAGGTCTACGACGCCGTGGCCCGCGCGAATCGTCCGCCGGTGGGACCCGGCGCGGGCTAGCGGCCGTCCACCACGACATCAAGGTTCCGCCGATGTCGACCTGGCGACATCAAGGGTCCGCGGATGCGGTTGGGGGCGGGGGTTGAGGGGGCGCTGGCGGTATCAAGGGTCCGCGGATGCGGTTGTGGGCGGGGGTTGAGACGCCATGTGGGCTGGCGTGGGCGAGCTAGGGGTGCCACGCGGCCTGCGCGTCACGGCCTAGGCTATGGAGCATGTCGTCTACCGCCGGTCGTCACATCCTGGCCGCGCCTGCGTGGCCGTACGCGAACGGGCCCAGGCATATCGGGCACGTGTCTGGCTTCGGATTGCCTTGCGACATGTTCGCGAGGTATCACAGGATGTCCGGCGACCGGGTGCTCATGGTCAGCGGCACAGACGAACACGGCACGCCGATCCAGGTCCAGGCCGACGCCGAGGGCGTGACCGCTCGCGAGCTCGCCGACAGGTACAACCGCGTGATCGCCGAGGACCTCACCGGCCTGGGCATGTCGTACGACCTGTTCACCAGGACCACGACGCGCAACCACTACGCCGTCGTCCAGGAGATCTTCAATGGCCTGTACGACAACGGCTACATCTTCGCCAAGACCACGCTCGGCGCCATCTCACCATCGACAGGCCGGACCCTGCCTGACCGGTACGTCGAGGGGACGTGCCCGATCTGCGGCTACGAGCACGCCCGGGGTGACCAGTGCGACAACTGCCAGAACCAGCTCGATCCCGTCGACCTGATCAACCCGCGATCCAAGATCAACGGCGAGACGCCGGCGTTCGTCGAGACCGAGCAGTTCTTCCTCGACCTGCCAGCCTTCGCTGACGTGCTCGGCACGTGGTTGCAGTCCAAGAGCGGCCAGTGGCGGCCTAACGTGCTGAAGTTCTCGCTCAACCTGCTTGGCGACTTGCAGCCGCGCGCGATCACCAGGGACCTGGACTGGGGCGTGCCGATCCCGCTCGACGGCTGGCGCGACCGGCCGGACAAGCGGATCTACGTCTGGTTCGACGCGGTGATCGGTTACCTGTCGGCTTCGATCGAGTGGGCGCGCCGGTCAGGCGACCCGGAGGCGTGGCGGGCCTGGTGGCAGGACCCCGAGGCGCTTGGCTATTACTTCATGGGCAAGGACAACATCGTCTTCCACGCCGAAATCTGGCCGGCGATGCTCCTCGGGTACAGCGGGCTTGGCGCCAAGGGCGGCAAGCCGGGCTCACTCGGTGCGCTCAACCTGCCCTCCGAAGTGGTGTCGAGCGAGTACCTAACCATGGAGGGGCGCAAGTTCTCGTCGTCCAGGGCCGTCGTGATCTACGTTCGCGACTTCCTGTCCCGCTATGACGTGGACGCGCTGCGGTATTACGTCGCGGTGGCCGGCCCGGAGAACCAGGACACCGACTTCACCTGGAGCGAGTTCATCCGGCGCAACAATGACGAGCTCGTCGCAAACTGGGGCAACCTAGTGAATCGTTCGATCTCGTTCGCCGCGCGCAACATCGGCTCGATCCCCGAGCCTGGCCAGTTGACCGACGCCGACCGCGTGATACTCGAGAACTCGGCGAAGGCGTTCGGCGCTGTGGGCGAGTCGCTGTCGCGGTCGCGGTTCAAGGCCGCGATCACCGAGGTCATGCGCACGCTCGGCGAGGCGAACAAGTACCTGTCCGACCAGGCGCCATGGAAGCTGCGTGAGTCCGACCCCGGGCGGATGGAGACGGTCCTGCACGTCGCGCTGCAGCTTGTTGATGACGGCAAGACGCTGCTTACACCGTTCCTGCCGAGGTCATCGCAGCGGGTGTTCGAGCTGCTCGGCGGCCAGGGTACATGGTCCGACATGCCGCGGATCGACGAGGTCAACGAGGACGGCGGGCGACCGTACCCGGTGATCACCGGCGTCTACGCCGGCCAGGCCGCCTGGACGTCCCTGCCGATCAGGCCCGGCACGCCGCTGGCGCAGCCGACGCCGTTGTTCGCCAAGATCGATCCGGGCGTGGTCATCGACGAGCTCAACCGGCTTGGTGGTTACGACACCGACGCGGAAGATTGAGGAACGGCGGTCGCGCTTGTCGATCATGAAGGCTCCGCCGGCGCCGCCGCCGCAGCCGCTGCCCCGCCTGGCGTTCGACGCGCATACCCATCTGGACATGCTGCCCGAACCCGTCGAGGAGGTTCTGGCCGCGGCCCGCGCGGCGGGCATCGTCCGGGTGGTGACGGTCGGCTGCGACGTCGACTCATCGCGCTGGGCTGCGGCCCGCGCGGCCCAGCACGCCGCCGTCTACGCGGCGGTCGCTATTCACCCGAACGAGACCGCCCGTGCCGAGGCTCGCCACGGCCGGGACTCCGCGCTCGCCGAGATCGCCTCGCTGGCCGCGCTGCCGCAGGTCCGCGCCGTCGGCGAGACCGGCCTCGACTATTACAGAAACCACGCCGCGCCCGCCCTGCAGCGCGACTGGTTCGCCGGCCACATCGAGATCGCGAAGGCCACAGGCAAGGCGCTGATGATCCACGATCGTGACGCGCACGAGGACGTGCTGGACATTTTGGCTCAACAACGCGCGCCTGAGCATGTCGTCTTCCATTGCTTCTCTGGCGACGCGGAAATGGCCAAGCGGTGCGCGGATGCCGGTTACGTGATGAGCTTCGCCGGCAACGTGACATTCCCGAACGCCCGCCAGCTACGCGAGGCTGCAGCCGCCGCACCTGCCGAGCTGATCCTGGTCGAGACCGACGCGCCGTTCCTGACGCCGGTCCCCAACCGGGGCAGGGTGAACGCGCCCGCGCAGGTGGCACACACGCTGCGGGCGATCGCCGAGCTGAAGCAGGTCGACGTCGCCGGCCTTTGCACGACGATCATGGCGACCGGCGAGCGTGTGTTCGGCCCCTGGGCAGAGGCAAGCCGCCGTGCGGCGGGGTTAGGCCGACCGGTGACGGTTTCGAAAGACCAGCCAGGCTGTCGCGCTGACCCGGGCGGGATTTGCCGCGCCTGGCTTGGCGATCTTCGAGCTCGACCACCCGGACACGCAGGCCGACAAGCGGGCAAGGCTCGACGCGATCGTGGCCGAAGACCTGCTTGTGACAGCGTGCCCAGCGAGTTGACGTGGCCGCCGTGAGCGACGCGGCGGGTTCCCAGGCTGGGCGGGCCCGGGCGAAGCTGCTCGGCCCCTCGGACGTCAGGAGTCTCGCGCGTCGGCTGAGCGTCCGCCCGGCGAAGCGGCTCGGCCAGAACTTCGTGATCGACCCGGGCACGATCAGGCGGATCGTCGCTCAGGCGCGGCTCGGTCCTGACGAAGTGGTCCTCGAGGTCGGCCCCGGCCTCGGCTCGCTCACGCTCGGCCTGCTGGAGGCGGCACGCCGGGTCATCGCGGTGGAGGTCGATCCCGTGCTCGCCGCCGGGCTGCCCGCGACCGTCGAGCAGCGCGCCCTCGCGCTGGCACCCCGGCTCGAGGTGATCAACGCCGACGCGCTCACGATGGCAGCGCCACCAGGAGAGCAGCCGACGGTGCTGGTCGCGAACCTGCCGTATAACGTGGCAGTCCCCGTGCTGCTGCACCTGCTCGAGGCGATACCCTCGATCGGCCGCGCCCTGATTATGGTCCAGGCCGAGGTCGCGGACCGGATGTGCGCCTCGCCTGGCACCCGCACCTACGGAGTCCCATCGGTCAAGCTCGCCTGGTACGGGTCGGCCCGGCGGGCCTGGACTGTCTCGCGGACGGTCTTCTGGCCGGCTCCGAACGTGGACTCGGCCGTGGTCGCATTCACGCGCTGGTTCTGCGCCGTGGCGAACGCGGATTCGGCTGGCGTTTCGTTCACTCGCCCGCCACCCCGCCAGCCCACAGTGAGCCGCGCCGCCGTGTTCGCGGTTATCGACAGCGCTTTCGCGCAGCGGCGCAAGACGCTCAGATCGGCCCTGGCTTCCTTGGCCGGCTCGGTCCAGGCAGCGGAAGCTGTCCTCCGCGACGCGGGGGTTGACCCGTCGCTGCGCGGCGAGGCCCTGGGAGTGGCTCAGTACATCCGGATTGCCGAGGCAGCGGCCCGAGCGCGTACGATCATCGAATCGTGACACACCTGACACAAGATGACGGCCCCGCCGGTTCGGTGACCGCCCGGGTGCCTGCCAAGGTCAACCTGCAGCTCTCGGTCGGTCCGCTGCGCGAGGATGGGTACCACGACGTTGTCACGGTGTTCCACGCGGTCTCGCTCTTCGATGAAGTGACCGTGACCAGGGCAGACCGCACGAGCGTCGTCGTCAGCGGCGAGGGCGGCCCGGCGGTTCCGCTAGGCCCGGCGAACCTCGCAGTCCGGGCCGCGGCCGCGCTCGCACGGGCAACCGGCAGGCGCGGCAAGGGCGCGGGCGGCGTCAAGATCGAGATCCGCAAGCGGATACCGGTCGCGGCTGGGCTGGCTGGCGGCAGCGCCGACGCCGCAGCGGCGCTGGTCGCCTGCAACGAGCTATGGCGGGCCGGCCTGAACAGCAGCGAACTCAGCGAGATCGGCGCCCACGTCGGCAGCGACGTGCCGTTCGCGCTGATCGGCGGCACAGCCGTCGGCCTGGGCCGCGGCGAGCGGCTGACCAGGGCGCTGGTGTCCGGCAATTACGACTGGGTGCTCGCGTTCGGCGCCACTGGGCTGGCGACTCCCGACGTATTCGCCGCCTGCGACCGGCTCAGGGCGGCCCGGCGCGGTAAGGACGGCGAGGCGCCGGCCGTTCCCACCCCGCGGCTGAGCACCAAGCTGATGGCCGCTCTCCGGTCGGGTGATCCCGCCGCCGTCGGACCGCTGCTGACCAATGACCTGCAGCCGGCCGCGCTCTCGTTGCAACCTCTGCTCAGGCGCGCGCTTCAGGCGGGCAAGGAGCACGGCGCGCTCGGTGCGATCGTCTCTGGATCCGGACCGACCTGCGCGTTCCTGGCCGCCGACGCGGCCGCCGCTCGCGACTTGGCCGTCGGCGTCACCGGAGCCGGAGTGTGCCGAGCGGTCGTGCAGGTGGCAGGACCCGCGCCCGGCGCGAGCGTGGTCGAGTCGGGTGCCCTGACCTAGCCAGCCGCACGGCGCGGTGCGGCCTTAACTGGCGGCCGAGGAGCGAGCGAGGAGGAAGGTGGTACCCAAGGCCTCCGGAAGCGAGAAGGAAGCGCGGTGAGCATCGTCAACCTGGAGGCCGCGGTCAAGGCCCACGGAGACCGGGCGCTGCTTGACCAGGTCTCGCTTGGGGTCGCCGCAGGAGACAGGATCGGCCTGGTAGGCCGCAACGGCTCGGGCAAGACCACTCTGCTCGCCGCTCTCGCCGGACGAGCGGACCTCGATTCCGGGCGATCAACCAGGGCGCGCGACGCGCGCATCGGGTTCCTGCCGCAGTCCGAACTGCTGACGGGATCGGTCCGCGAGATCGTGTTCGGAGCGTTGCCTGAGCATGAATGGGCGGCCGACTCGAGGGGGCGCGGCCTGCTCAGCGCTCTGCTTTCCGGTATCCAAACCAGCGCGCAAGCCGGGTCGCTATCTGGCGGGGAGCGCCGCAGGGTCGCGCTCGCCGCGCTGCTGCGGGGTACCTACGACCTGCTGCTGCTAGACGAGCCGACCAATCATCTCGACATCGAGGCGATCAGATGGCTGGCCGGGTACCTGAGGAGCTGCGGCGCTGCGTTCGTGGTTGTGACACACGATCGGTGGCTCCTCGATGAGGTCTGCGACCGCACGTGGGAGCTGGACGGCGGTCGGGTCCACTCGTACGAGGGCGGGTATTCCGGGTACGTGCTCGCCAGAGCGGAGCGGGCCAGGCTGGCCGCCGCGCAGGACCAGCGCAGGCGCAACCTGCTGCGTAAGGAACTGGCCTGGCTACGGCGCGGCCCGCCAGCCAGGACCAGCAAACCCCGGTTCCGGTTGGAGGCCGCGACCGCGCTGATCGCCGGGGAGCCGGCCCCGCGGGACGGGGTTGAGCTGTCCAGGCTGGCCGCGGCCAGGCTCGGCAAGACCGTCATTGAGCTGACCGATGTGAGCGTTACTGCCGGGGACGTGGGGTTGCTCGATCGCGTCAGCTGGCAGCTTGGCCCTGGTGACCGGGTCGGGATCGTCGGGGTCAACGGCAGCGGCAAGACCACGCTGCTGAACGTGCTAGCCGGCGGCGCAACCACTCTGGACTTCACCGGGAACGTGGTGACGGGCAAGACCGTGCGGCTTGGCTACCTCACGCAGGAACCCGGTGCCGTCGACCCTGACCTGCGCGTGCTCGAGGCGGCGCAGCAGGTTCGGGGCTCGGTCAGGATCGGCAAGCGGGAGCTGTCGGCGAGTCAGCTGCTTGACCGGCTCGGGCTGAGCGGCGACCGGCAGTGGGTTCCCGTTTCTGAGCTGTCCGGCGGCGAGCGGCGCAGGCTGCAGTTGCAGATGGTGCTGATGGACGAGCCGAACCTGCTGCTGCTCGACGAGCCAACCAACGACCTGGACATCGACACGCTGACCGAGCTCGAAGACTTGCTCGACGGGTTCCCCGGCTCGATCGTGGTGGTCAGCCACGACCGGTATTTCCTCGAGCGTGTCACCGACCACGTGCTCGCGCTGGTCGACGCGAAGCTGGCGTTCTTGCCTGGCGGGGTGGACGAGTATCTGCTGCTCAGGGACGCCGGAGAGGCGGGCAAGCCGACGGCTGCGTACGCTTCCGCCGCGGGATTCGGATCGCAGCCTGCTCCGGCGGCCGCCTCTGAGTTTGCCCCGGCCGAAGGCGGCGGCGCTCGCCAGGCCGCGCGGTCAGCGGCCAGGCTGCGCGAGGCCAGGAAGGAGCTCGCCAGGCTCGACCGGCAACTCGCGCGGCTGACGGACCGAGAGACCGAGTTGCACGAGGCACTCGCCAAGGCCGGCGCCGACTACGTCAGGCTGGTCGATCTGGGCGAGCAACTGCGAGCGTTGCAGGCCGAACGTGGCGCGCTCGAAGACCGCTGGCTCGAACTCGCGGAAGCAGCTTCTGGTTGAGGGGCGAAAGAACTCCGCGACCATGGCTCCATCGCGGGCCAAGCGCCCCTCAGCCGGTGATGGCCCGCCAGAATGCGTGCGCGATGAGCCGATAGCCCGCGTCGTTCGCGTGCTCATTGGGACCACGCGGCGGCGCGGCGCACATCCAGGTGAGCGAGCAGATGGCCTTCACGTTTGGCGGCGGCCCGGCGGCCCGGCTCGCCCTGGCTGGCCCGCCTGGACCGAAGTCCCTGCTACGGAATGCGGAGAAGACATCGGCGACCTCGGCGCCGTAGCGGTGGTAGCGCAGGGCCAGCATCCGGTTGACGCCTGCGGCGAACGCGTCGGTCACCAGGCCGATCTGCCTGCCGGTCCGCCCGGATCGCCAGAGCCCAAGTTCAGGCACGTAGTACGTCATGCCCACGATCAGCACCCGATTCCCCGCGGCCGACCTCAGCCTCGCGAGGATCGCGCTCAGGTTCCGCTCAATCTGGGGCACCCTGCTGACCAGGCAGCCGACGATCGTGTCAGGCCGGGCGCCGATGACACACGAGTTGGGGTCGTTGCCGCCGATATCGATCGTGACCAGCGCGGTGCGGCCACGGTGGTCGCGCAGGAATCTGACCGCCTGCGCGAGCTGGCTGCCGGCCGGGTAGCTGCAGATCCCGCCGTTAAGCATCGTCGTGGTCGTCTCGCCGGAGCAGCCGAGCTCGACCAGCCGCAGGCGCGGGATCGCGGCGCGCAACCTGGTCGCCAGCCGGTCGGCGTAGCCGCGCGGGGTCGCCGTGTCCTGGCCAGTAGCCGTTGGCTGGACGCCGCGGGAGAGCGAGTCGCCCAGAGACAGGTAGTACGCCGGCCCGCGGCCCCCTGGGTGGCTCAGCCCTCGCCGGATTGCGGCCAGGCCTGCCCCGGCCGGCCCGAGCGCGCCCGCTACCTGGCGACCTGCGTGCTGCCTCGAGGCCGCAGGATCGGATGCGGTGTGAGTGCATCCCGCCAACCCGGCCACGGCGGCAAGCACCGCGACCGTCACCTTTGCCGCGGCCGACGCGCTACGGCGTTGCATGACTATCAAACGGGCTAAGCAGCCGCCTGAGCAGCGACGCAAGCTGTTCGCGGTCGTCGGCGTCGAGCCCGGCTAGCAGCTCGCGCTCGTGATCGAGCAGGTCTGCTAGCGCTGCGTCGGCGACGGTGCGTCCTCTTTCAGTGAGCTCGACCAGAACACCGCGCTTGTCCTGAGGATCTGGAAGCCGCCTGACCAGGCCGCCCTTCGCCATCCGGTCGATCCGGTTGGTCATCGTGCCGGACGTGACCAGGGTCGCGCGCAGCAACGAGCCCGGGCTGAGCTGGTACGGCGTCCCCTGGCGGCGCAGGGCCGACAGCACGTCGAACTCCCACGCTTCGAGGCCGTGCGCCGCGAAAGCCGTTCGCCTGGCCCGGTCCAGGTGCCTGGCCAGCCGGGACACTCGGCTGAGCACCTGCAGCGGATCGACATCAAGGTCGGGGCGTTCCGCGCGCCAGCCAGCGACCAGGTCGTCGACCTCGTCGCGCAGTTCATCGTGCGTGCCGATGCCCAATCGCTCCCCCGGTGTCCCGGTTCCCGTCTACTCCACCCGTGCAGCA
>Ga0126381_100009987_pt1 | contig 10667 bp, 10 predicted proteins | sample PanSoiMetPlot_28_FD_96465 | JGI IMG/M metagenome (GOLD analysis project Ga0126381, IMG submission 96465) | Tropical forest soil microbial communities from Panama - MetaG Plot_28 | ecosystem: Environmental > Terrestrial > Soil > Tropical forest > Bulk soil | place: Panama | collected 2016-02-17
AGAAGCAGAGCTGTATCGGTCTCTTTCATTTCCCAGCGCGCAGTCATGCCCTGGGGAATGATGTCGATGTCGCCGTGGATGGCAAGGCCGGAATGGTTCTGGACGCCGTGCCGGCAATCCAGTCTGACGGGCCGGCCCACATGAATGGCGATGCATGGACTATCCAGCTCCGGGGACTCGACTATGCCCGGGCCATCCGATTGCAAGACCACGCGCAATGCGTCCGAGCGGTTGCGGGAGTCCAGATACCTTATCTGGGTCATGGGCGGCGTTTGCAATACAAGGTTGGAAGCTAGCATTTTCATTTCCAATTTTAGAGCCAGTCTGAAGCGAATAAAGGCCTGCAAATTTGCAATATCAAGCGCGTTTTTTCAGCCGAATATGCTCAAGGAAAGGTGGTTGTTATTAGTCAGTATTTGATATTTAGTAATTAGTATTCGGTAATCAGTATTTGGCTCCAGAACTGATACCTTGGCCATTGGCTAAAAGCAAGACCAACAGCACCGGGCAAAATCTCTTTAGCCACAGGTTTGCGCTGATGCACGGCCAGCCGCGAAAGGTCAAGGCTGATTGAGGAGGTAACCCAGGATGAGTAGTGTTGCTGTTCCAACTGTTGGCCCCAAACGCCAGCGCCCATTGCTGGCAATCTTGCTGGGCGGATTTCTTGCCGGAGTGGGTGACATCACGCAGGCTTTCATCGGCTTCGGTCTGTTGGGAGCTAAACCGTTCAGAATCTTGCAAAGCATAGCTGGAGGAATATTTGGACGTCGCACATTTCAGATGGGATGGAACTCGGCCGCAATCGGCCTGCTCTGTCACTTCACCATCGCATTCACCGCAGCGATTGTGTTCTACCTCGCCAGCCGCAAGCTGCGGTTTATGACGGAACGCCCCGTAATCTTCGGCCTGCTATACGGCGAGATGGTATTTCTGTTTATGTATTTCGTGGTGCTGCCTCTTTCGGCAGTTGGCTTTCCCAAATTCAATATCGCAACTTACATTACCGGTCCCATTGGCCACCCGCTGTTAGTGGGATTGCCAATTGCGCTTTGCGTGCGGCGGTTTGCAAAATAATCCCAACGGGCGAGATCGGGATAAACTTCAACAAACGAATACTTACACGGTCGCAGACTTTGCCTGCCACTGATGACTTGGCGGGCGCGTCACATAGGAGATAACCAGCAGCACCAGCGCAACCAAAGGCATGAAAGCTGTCGCACCATCATGGGCCAGATAATGGGCGACGAACGCTGAGATCCATGCGAACGTGAATCCGGCGTACGCCCACTCTTTCAGTTTGGCGAAGCCGGGAATCACAAGGACGATTCCACCCAGAGGCTTCGCAATGCCGAGAATGATCCGAAGCTGCTGCGGATATCCGACGTGAGTAAACCCCTGGACCGCCTGTTGGTCGCCCATTAAATAGGCGAATCCGGCAAACAGAGACATCGCTGCCAAAAGCCCAGTAACCACCCAGTAAATCACTTTGCGCGCCATATAGTTTTTTTCTCCTCAAACAAAAAGAGAGTAACAGTTATTGATGATGGAGGTGAGACTTCCTGTGCGGAAACTGGCGATTTTCATTGTCGGCGGCAGGATGATAATTTCAATAAGACTTTGGAAATGACTCACCAGCATTTTGTTTGACGGTTTCTTCGTGCTCGGCGAAAATATAAATAGTCCACCGCTTGTGGGCCTGTGGCGCAGTTGGGAGCGCGCTTCCATGGCATGGAAGAGGTCGTCGGTTCGATCCCGACCAGGTCCACCATTTTCAATCACTTACAGACCACCATCTTTGCCGGTTGGTAGCATTTGGTAGCAACTTGCAGAGAGCTGCTCAGGCGAGGGGAATTCGCGAGTCGGTTACTTCACCCTGCGTAGATTGAACGATATTGGATAGTGGTCTGATGCTGTCACGGATTTGTGCACCTGTCCGCTGTCGGCCTGAACTGGGCCGCGCACGAAAGCCCAGTCGATATGGCGTCCGGACTCCAGCAGGTGGCGCGGCGGCGTGGTTGGTACACGTGCGGTTGGTGCAGCCTCGCGAAATCCGGCGCCTGTCAGGGACGCTGCGCGTTGCTTCGATACATCGAGATTCAAATCTCCGGCAACAATCACCGAACATTTCAGATCATGGTTTGCGGCATCGTGCAGGACTTCATCCATCTGCGCGAGACGCAATTCGTCATTCGCTCGGCTTTCCAGGTGGAGGTTATAGGAAACAATCGTGTCGCCAGCGACATCGATATCGGCAACCAAGGCGATTCGCCCACCCAGTCTCTCCTGGAAAGGTTCGATTCGGGGCAGGAACCAACGGGGCTGCCAGAAGTGAGACTGTTTTCGGAATCGAATAAGGCGCGGATTGGAAATCGACCAGCGCGATAGCGTAGCCTGGCCATGATAAGCCGGACTAGCTTTGGTTCCCTGAGTTAATTCCTCAAACTCACGTCCGAAAACGTAGTTCATCCGCAACTGCCGGGCAATTTCTTCAGCAATGTTGAGACGGTGAGTGCGCCGGGCATTGATATCGACTTCTTGGAGCACCAGGATATCCGCGTTCGTGCCAGCCAGAAAATCTACGATCTCCGGCAGGTGCAGGCCTCGGTCGATGTTCCAGTCCACAACTCGAATCGAGCATGGAGGCCAGAGCACAAAGCGCCACGGCGCGAAATTGCCTGTGATGATTTCTTTCATCAACAGATTCCGCCGGCTACTGGGATAAGCTGCGGAAAGACATTTTGCTGCGCGAACGTTAAGTCCAACGGGTCATCGATTTCCGCCCAGGCCAGGCCGCCAGTTGCACTAAAGCCAACGGTGACCCCCTCATCTGCCAGTTCCTGTACGGCCGTGTTAAAGAACCCGTTTACGCGACCTGCGTCGATGAGCTCCTGCATTTTGCGGAAAAATCGGTCTTCCACTCCCTGATGAAATATCGTGATACCGATATAGGTTCCGCTGAACTGGTCTCTGGATATTTTCTTGCTCATCTGAATCACGCGATCACCAGAGATGATTACCTTCATGGTCTCGTCCCGCCATTCATGATCTACGATCATAGATATAAGTGCAGGGTTTTGCAGTGCCGAATCGAGAATTTCCGGATCAAATATTACATCAGCATTCAGGCAGACAAAACCATCGTCACGGAGCCACTCGCGAGCAAGCCACAGCGAATAGATGTTGTTTGTAAGAGCAAACGCCGGATTTTCTATAAAGGTGACGGTTGGGCCAATTTGACCACATTGCGCCGTCACGTGCGTAATGATTTGCTCCATCTCGTAGCCAACTACAATCGCGACCTCATCAATACCTGCCATGGATAAGGCTTCCAGTTGGCGGTCAAGTATGGTGTTCTCTCCCACCTCAATCAGGCACTTGGGACGTTCGCCATGGACGGAGCGAATCCTTGTGCCCTGTCCTGCCGCTAAAATTACCGCTTTCATAATGCCTCCCTAATGGTGTTAGCACCGGCAGTGCCCGCACTCTGTGCCGGCTGCCGGAAGAATCTATGGTTGAAATACAGTGACAGAATCCAGGTAAGATGGCTGCCCAGCGTCGCTAGACAGAAAAGCACCGGCAAGCCTCCAAGAACGGTAAACAAGAACACGTAGTGAATGATCACGCCTCTCTTCTCAAAGGCCTGCAACTGCCGCACTACTCGTGAAATCCAATTCGACGAGTCCTTTTCAAGTAAGCGATAGAATCGGCCCAGGTATTCGCCGGGACGGTCAGGGGTGGTTGCGCGTTTCCGTCCTAAAGAAGTGACGATGAGGGACAACAACGTCCCGGCGAGGAGAGCGACGCCAACCTTAAGCGGCCAACTCCCGTACTGCCGGTGGAGTCCCAATGTGATTCCGCCGAACAGGAGAAGATAGCTGAGTCCGTCCGCGAAACCCTCAAGCCAGGTGCCGAACGGCGAGTCAGCAAATTTAATCCTGGCCAGCATCCCATCCATTTCATCGAACAGGCCCGCTATGAAGAAAACCGCTGCACCTGCGACATAGGACCAATAAGATCCACCAGCAAATGCAATGGCTGAAAGAACAGACACCAGAACGCCGCCGAATGTAACTTCGTTGGGAGTAATGCGAGTGTGAGAAAGCCACCTTACCAGTGGGCGACACAGACGACGATTGAATGAAGTATGAATTCCGTCCAGCACTTTTCCGGAGCGGGCGACCAGAAACCGCTCTGCCGCGGCAGCACTTTCTGGAGAGGTGACGGCGATGCCCTCTGCCGTGCAGTCCGAAATGGGGGCAGAGGACTCATTACAGCCCGTTTGATGCCTCTCGATGCAAGCCGGCCGGCGCCAGTCTACTGATTGCACGCTCGTCACGCGGAGGCGACTGAGATATTGTTTCTGAGTAACCCAGTTCCATGGCAGCCAGACGAATCGGCTGTCCAGGTGAACCTGGATATCTTCCCAACTCGAGGCAATACCTGGATCGAAGCCCTTTACAAATATCAGTCTGATGTTGGCCTTCTGCCGCAATAAGGGAGATGCTATGCACTTGGCGGCCAGCCATTCAGGTAAACCTTCAGGCCAAAGAAACAGGATTTCGTCGGCTCCTGCGCGTTCTGCAGTTGCCAGGGTTCTTATCAACAAAGGAACGCCACAAACCGGACGCATGAGCGTCTCCGAAGTGCTCGGTAAATTGACTGACGCAGCGATTTCTGGAGCGGCTACAACTACCTGCATACGAAGGCTTCCTTTGCGATAGGCGATCGCGAATGTTTCGTAGAGTTTTCCTGGTCTTTCGCGTGTCGGGCCATCCAGGCAAGCCACGCTAGACCCATCAGGGACCACAGAAGGTCACGTGTACGCCGGGTCAGCGCAAGCGTGAGACCAAATACCGGAGAGAACCCAGCCACCAGGAAGGCTGAAACAGCTCCGCCCTCATCCGCACCCAGCCGCGCTGGAAGCCACCCGCTCAGCATTTTGAGAGCGCGAGTTAATCCTTCAATTCCAAGGACGGTGACAACATGTATGGGGAGACGCAGCGACCAGAGGACAACGACTACTTCGAAAGCAAGAAGTAACTGGCAGGCCGCGTCAATCCAGAACATCCGCGCCACCAGTCCAGGTTGCTGGAGACGGTAGTCGCGGATTTCGCGTTCAATTGCTTCGCCGCGGGCGAGCCAGGATGGACAGCGTCTTCCCAGAACCCGCACGATGCCCGAAAGAATTGGCCTGCGGCGCGCGATGAGGAATAATGCAACCGCCAGCAGCGTCACAGCCACAACCGTCCACGAGTAATGGGCGCCATGAATGGCCAGGAAAGCGGCGCATATGCATCCAGCGATTGCGGTGAGCGCCGCCGTGAACCAGTACACTCCGTTGTCCAGCATTGTGGCCGTGATCGTGGGCGCTGTTGATGACCGAAGAAGCTTGATCTTCATGGGCTCGGAGAGAAGCGGTCCCAGTACTGTGAGGTAACCTAAGGACTGTGACGCGAGGCGGACTCCAATCAACTTCCTGGGAGCAACGGAAATTCCCGCGCCACGCAGCGCAGCCGACCAGGCGCCAGTCTGCAGCAACAGGCGCAACGTGCTCAGAACGATCAGCACCGGCAGAGCAAAGCGAATGACCTTGAGCTGCTGCAGGATCGCGCTCGGTCCAACGCGAACGATTACCCAGGCGAAGAGCGCCGCTCCCGTCAAAACGACAAGTAGCTGCCCCCTTTTCACTGGGTGATCCTCGCCTGATATTCGGTTTTCGTCGTGCGATTGGCAGGAGGATTCAGTAAGTAGCCCGAATTCTCGATGGTGAGTTCTGACTCGCCGAAAATGCGTACCTGGCTTACGGAGTAGGTCGAAGCCGGCAGCCAGAAGGAACCAACCTTCTGGTAGGTGCGCACGAACTGAACGCCGCGAACCCAGAAGGAAGGGTTCCGCGCCGGCCTTCCCTCAATGCGCACGATCGAGTAGTCTGCCGCATCTACCCAGATCTTCCCATGGATGAGATATTTCTGGTCTTCTTTCGGCGTAATCTGCAGAACGTACATCTGCCGTCCGTCAATGATGTCGTTCCCGGCCATTTGAAACTGGTAGTTGGCCGGCGTAATGCGCGTGCTCTCGCGCGAGTCACCACGGGACGCGTCGGTTTCCTCCTTCAGCATTTTGTAAAACACGTGCTTGCGGATGGCATGAGAGCCCTCTTCGGACAAAATGGTGAATTGTTTTACGCCGTCGGCTCCGCAATTTACCGCCACAACCATTTCAGCTTTACGTTGTCTGTTGACCGCGACGTAATGCCGAGTCGCGGTGTATCCGTTGAGCTGCGCCTGCCGTTGGGCCTCCAGGTTAAGCATTCTTGCGACCACGTCATCCGCAGATGCAGAGACCACGCCTGTCTGGGCAGTCGCTACCACGAGTGTCGAAAACAAAACTGAAAGAGTCAGGAGCACAACGTTCGTGATTTTCATATCTAAAACTCCAGAACAAATTTGCCGCGAAAGGTACGACCAGCGCCGTTGAAGAATTCGTTAAAACGAAAACTATCCGCGACGTTTTGTACGTCGCGAGGATTCAAGCGATTGAAAATATTGAAGACGCTCAGGCCGATTCGTGCATGGCGTTCCTTGCCCGTTAACGGGAGCCGAATCTCCCTGAGAATTTGAAGGTCGGTGGAAATCAGTCGCGGGAATCGCAGTTCGTTGCGAGGCCCAACAAACTCGCGCGATTGATTGACCACTGAAAATGGGAACCCGGTGTGAACATCCAGGACCGGCGCCACGGTCAACTTCCACGGAGCAGCGAACTCGCCCCAGACCAGGAATCGATTTGGAGCGTCAAAGGGCAGATGGCCCCGCTGATTTGGCTGGATCACCGCTTGAGGATCGTTTCCGAAAAACTGATTGAAATTGTTCAAATCGCCAAAAGCCCGGGAACGCACATAGGAAGCATTCAATGTGCTGCCAGCGATCTGATATCGAGTTGTCACCTGGAACTCGCGATAAAACTGCCGGCCCTGGCTTGCCAGTGACAGAATGCCGGTTTCAGCGAAGGCGAGTGGCGTCAGCACAAAGTCATGGACAGTATTGCGCTGCTGGTAAGAAGTGCGGAGCAGCAGGTTTTTAAAGACCTCGCGGTCCAGTTCCAGGTTCCACACCTCACTGCGTGGATTCCGCAGCCCGCGCGTGACTTGATTGACATAAGTTGTTGAGCTCAATACCTGCCCGGCCGCATTAAGTCCAATCACGGTGCGGTCAGGCAGGCTGGGGAATGCGGCAATATTCAGGGGAACGCGGTCGTAAAACAGGCCGGCCCCGCCTTTAAGCAATGTTTTTCTATCACTCGTGAGCGCCAACACAAAACCAGCACGAGGCGCAGTATTGATCACATCGGTGATGGAATCCCGGTCGAAACGCAGGCCCAGATCAAATGTGAGCCGGTGAGAGAGCGTCCACTTATCCCCCACGAACCAGGCCACCTCGTTCTCGTCTACGGAAAAACTGGAGGCAGGCCCAAACTGAATGCGTTTCAGCGAGAACCCTGCAACACCAACAATGTCCACAGGCAGAAATTGCTCGTGGCCATCATAGGAGCTATGTGCGAAGGTGATTCCGGTCTTTAGTTCGTGCGTTCCATAGAAGGTATAAGGGTGCGACTGAAAGATTTCTTGCCATTCTATGCGGGAGGATTCCCGATGCTGGCGATTGAAGAACCCACCCTCAGTTGTCTCCACAAGCAGTTTGTAGGGAGCATTGCTGTTTGGCGTTACGTCAGCAGCAAATTCTCTAAAACTGAATTGGGAGCTGAGCAGATTTCCGGAATTGGAAATATATCGGTGCTGAAGGTACATCTGGTAGCCCCGCTGGTGCAGATTGGGTGTGGCTTCCTGCGGAGTGAAGGTATTCAGGCCGAGATAGTCGAGTTTTTGCGGGAAAAGCGCGAAAGAAGCAGTCGCGGTTTGTTTCTGGCTGATGTTCCAATCAATTTGTGTGTAGGAGTCAAAGTTCTCGAGCTTCATGTCACGCTGAAGCGGCGGCAAGCTATTGACAGGCGTTCGTACGTACCGGTATTCAAACGACTGAGTAAATGCAATCCGGTCCTTCAATATTGGGCCGGAGAGCGTCACGCGGGGAGTGACGGCCGCGAGCCCAACGATCGAGCCGTCCCGGTCACGAAGACGTGGGATCAGGTTCTGGGCAGAGGCGCGGAATTTGTTGAAGTTGCCCGGACGAGTCTCAACGTTCGACACGGCGCCAGTGAACTTGCCGTATTCCGGATCATAAGGGGTAGAGAGAACCTGAACGGATGAAACCACATCGATGGGCAGGTTGATAGCGCTTGCTCCTGTGACCGGATCAGTCACGTCAGCGCTATTTACCAGAGACCCGTTCTGTGAGGAACGTGCTCCTTTCATATTGATGGAGCCATCGGGTCCGCGAACGACGCCCGGAACCAGCGGGAGCAGACTTTCAAAGCGTTCGTTTGTATTTGGGACAGTATTGACCGTCGATCCGCTCACCGTACTGACTGCTGCTGAGTCTTGTGTCTCACCCGTTTTTGCAGTCACTGTAGTCGATTCCGATACAGCCTCAACCTTCATCTCGAGTGGGACGTCGGCTGTCTTTGCCGCTGTCACATCTATGGTTTGGATTGCGATCATTCCCGGAGCCTGCGCTTTCAGGGTGTAGGACCCGGGCGCGAGACCGGTGAAAACAAATTCACCGGCGGCATCAGCCTCTGTTTCGAGCGTCGCTGTGCCGGTTACCGAGATCTTTGCACCGGGCACTATGGCGCGGGCGCCATCAGCATCCCGAGTGAAAACCAAGCCCTGCAAAGTGCCAGTCTTCGCAGGCGTGCTCTGCGAAAACAAACTGGTCACCAGAAGGCTGACAGCAAGTATGACTCTGAGATTCCTGGTGCTCATTGCAATTCTCACTACAGAAGAGGTTCCGTTTTTTCGAACTTTTTTCACGGCGCTACTTTGACAAATTGCGGATCGAAGCGCATCACGAGATGCAGTATTTTTTGGCTACCCTAGAAGTTCTGTGAGTGAATAACACCTTTGGGGGGACTTGGCAGACGACCTGTCGGTCGGTGCGGCGAAACTCGCGAAGAGACTCAGTGTGATTCTCTTCTTTACACGTATGAATGAAATCCATCATGGATCTCGACTGGGGTCGTTTGAGGATTGCGGGGCCGTCAATAGGACAAATACGCCAAAGACAGGAAGGGATGCGGGTATGATTGAAAAAAGCCTTTGGCTGCGATGATCTGATCATCTTCCTGCTTGCTTCCGCGCCCGCGGTCAGGTTCTACACAAGGGCGCGGATTCAAGCACTGCAGCAGAATTCAGGCTGCCCGGCCGCCTCTGACAACTTCCAGGTCCGCTATTGTGGTCCAGTGACCGAGTTCTCCCTCGTACACAAATTCTTGCAGGATGTACCGGGTGCTATCACCCACATGCTCCTGGTTGTGCCGTCGGTGAGCGTGCACTGCGTTGGGATTGCGCCATACAATTTGCAGCTTCGTCGAGTTCGCATTTCCGCATACGGTGTCTAAGCCAAACATTTTTACCTCCCGATCAGGGCTTCTTCATGACCTTGATCATTGTGTGAAGCAATTCAACGAGAGCTCTGGAGCGCCGACTTCAATGCTGGACGGAATCCATTCGTTCCCAACTCGCCTTTACTCCGGTTCTGCTTGAGTTGTTCGTTCACGATTGGCAGTTTGACAAATCGCCAGCCGGGGCGCATCACGAGATGCAGTATTTTTTTGCTACCTCGGGCGTTTGTACATCACGTACCCCGTTTGAGTCAGCGATACGCACGATTATGGGAATCTTGTTTTCGTCTCCAACGCAGGCCGGCTTGATAACGTAAAGAATTTTTGCAATGTACGCGGGCAGGAAATTGGAAGGATTCCTGGGCATACCCCGAATGAGGTATTTCGCGCACCGCGTCCTTAGGTAGCAAAAAAGTACTGTATCCCGTGATGTGTTGTTGGCGCAGAACATGCGAAAGTTTCTATTGAACGGAGATCACTGGCCAGGCAGGAGACACCAATGACGCAGCGCCGTTATTGGCGAAACCGCGCCGGGACTCAATGAGCCGACTTTATGGAGATACTCGCGGCCATAATTGACTTCCTCTTCGGATGCCACCACAGGCGCCTGAGCCGCGTATTCACGATTGAGAACCAGACTTATCGCGTATGCTGCAACTGCGGAGCAAAGTTCAAGTACTCGCTGGCAAGCATGCGTATTGAATCACGACTGGAAAATGCCTTCAATGAATGCTCATCCCATGCCGGCATGAAAGTTCATGAAAAATACGACGAAGGTGTTGTCGCCGCTCAGCGTAGCGCCCCTGTTTAAAACCACTTGGCATCCAACCCTGTCAATATTTCTACACGTGTCAGCATATTGACCCTGGTCTCACCACCAAAACATAACTTATCAACTCTAAAGTTTTTCTTTTCAGATACATGATCACGAAGCGGTTTGGGGCTTGAAGTGCTCTAACCCTGTGAAAGTGATCGCGGAGAACCATAGCTGTCGGAATCTCGCATTTGCTGTCATAGAAACAGGAAAGAATGGAGACTGAGCATGGCTACCGCCTCCACAACTACCGCAAATCCAACCTCGAACTCTTCCGCTCCGGCCGCCGGTAACACGGCGGCCCCTGCCCCATCAAGCAAACCGCAACCGGCTTCGC
>Ga0126381_100009988_pt1 | contig 10667 bp, 8 predicted proteins | sample PanSoiMetPlot_28_FD_96465 | JGI IMG/M metagenome (GOLD analysis project Ga0126381, IMG submission 96465) | Tropical forest soil microbial communities from Panama - MetaG Plot_28 | ecosystem: Environmental > Terrestrial > Soil > Tropical forest > Bulk soil | place: Panama | collected 2016-02-17
AGGGTGAAGGTGCTGCCTTCGCCAGGTATGCTACGCACGCGAATCGCTCCACGATGCGCGTGCACGATTCCCTGCGCCGCGGCGAGCCCTAACCCACGCCCCATAAACTTCGTGGTGAAGAACGGATCGAAGATCCTGCCAATCGTCTCTTCGTCCATTCCGCATCCATCGTCGCGGACCTCGATGATGGCGTATTCGCCCGGCGTCAGCCCCTCGGTCGGATACAGTACTCGAATGCTCTGCTCATCGAGGAATTGCGATCCCGTCCTCACCCACACAGTGCCATTCCGTTCTTCGCCGATCGCTTCCGCCGCGTTGAGCACCAGATTCATCACCAATTGGTGGAGCTGTGTTTGGTCGGCATCCACGGTAGGTGCGTTGTGGTAAAGATCCAGGACGATGGCTACACTCTTGGAAATCGACGCCTTCACCAGACGGTTGATTTCCAGGATCAGCCGATCCATCTCCACCGGTCCGATGACAAACTGGCCTTTGCCGGAGTACGCCAGGAGCTGCGCCGTGAGGGCGGCGGCGCGCTCAGCGGCTGTGGTTACGTCCTCCACCAGCGGCTTGAGCGGATCGCCCGAAGGAAGGATTTCAGCAATCAGGCTGGCGTTGCCGATCACACCGGTCAGCAGATTGTTGAAATCGTGCGCGATACCGCCGGCCAAAACGCCCACGCTCTCCAGCCGCTGCGCCTGCTGCATCTGCAGCTCGAACGCCTTCCGCTCGGTGACATCGCGCGCCACGTGCGACGCGCCCACGACGTAGCCGGATGCATCGCGAATCGGAGAAATGCCGAGCGAAACATCGATCAGGCGTCCGTCTTTGCGCTGCCGTGTAGTTTCGAAGTGCTCTACGCGCTCGCCGCGCCGCAGCGTGGCCAGAATCTCCTGCTCTTCATTCGCGCGGCCCGGCGGCAGCAGGAAGGAGATATTGCGGCCGATCGCATCGGCCGCTTCCCATCCGTAGACCCGCTCCGCGCCGGAATTCCACGTTTGAATTACGCCCGTGAGATCCTTGCTCACAATCGCGTCCCCGGAGCTCTGTACAATCGCCGCGAGTTGCGCGTTGGCGGCTTGGAGCCGCCGCCTCTCGGTAATCTCGCGCGCAATGTATGACGCCCCCAGCAGCCTGTGTTGGCGGTCGCGAATGGGCACGATCGTCAAAGCGACATCAACGAGACTTCCCACTTTGTTTACCCGCACAGTCTCGAAATGATCGATTCGCTCACCGTGACGGATCTGTTCGAGAATGGCCGCTTCCTCGGCCTGCCGGTCGGGTGGCGCAAGCCACCAGATCGGTTGGTCGAGGGCTTCCAAAGTCGAATACCCGAACACGTTTTGCGCCGCGTTATTCCAGGTGCGGATGCGGCCTTCCGCGTCGGTGCTGATGATCGCATCTTCGGAAGACTCGATCACGGCTGCAAGTTGTGCGTTCGCCGCCTCCAGGCGCCTTCGCTCCGAGATGTCGCGTGCCGTATGCCACGCCCCTACGATTTGTCCGCCGTCGCGGATCGGCCAGGCTGTGATCTCAACGTCGATCCGCATCCCCGACTTTCTGAGGCGCACCGTCTCCAGATTTTCCACACGCTCGCCCAGGCGCAGCTTTTCGAGAATGTCTGTTTCCTCGGCCTCCCGATCGGGCGGCGCGAGAAACGTCGCAGGCCGGCCGAGCATCTCGTCGGCAGAGTATCCATAGATGCCGGTGGCGCCACGGTTCCAGCTCAAGACCGTTCCGTCCGCGTCCAGACAAACGATCGCGTCGTCCGCGGATTCCAGCACGGACGCGAGACCTACGTTGTGAATGGGAGATTTCCTTTGACGCCGGATCGCGACTTTCTTACCGGGTTGTGCAGACAGGGCGCCCTCTCAATGTGGTGCTGATCTACTTCTATTGTCGGACGCTCCGGGGAATTCCGCCTCCAGGATGGCTACTCCGGTGTGAGCCATCATACAGACGGCTCTGCTTCACTGGGATCTCCAAGCCCGCTCCCATCCACGCCACCAGCTCGTGTTTTCGAGGTTGAGGGCGTTCCAGCAAAGGTCGACGGTGTGGGCGTCTCCTCGGATGGCGGCATCCCGCCTGACCTCCGGCGGCAGCGCAATCAACTGGGCAAAGCGGTCGAACACCACGCCGCGTTGCGCGGGCGCCACACGCGTCAGCAGGTGCCACAACGTGAGCCCATCACGCGGGCGCGCTTCGGCCAGCACCGTGCCGAGTCCGCCCTTGTCCCACATGGCCAACGCAGCGCGAAATGGCGGAGCGGCATCTTCGTAATAGGGAATGCCCGGGCCGGTGTGCCGCGTGGTGGTGCACTCGGCGCCCGCGGGAATGAAGGCTTCGTGCCCGTCATATTGAAAAGCCACCCAACCCATGGACACCTGCAGGAGTCCGTTGCCGGAACGGTCGACCTTTAATGTGTACTCGCAGCCGAGATCGACCGCGCGCGCCGAGGGCGTCTCCACTACGAATTCGCGCGGTGGCGCCCAGATGAAGGCATGTAGGATGCCTCGCTCGAGCGTGACTGTCCGGCCGACTGAGGTATGCAGTTCCGAATCGGGCCCCAGGTCGATACGTCCCACAGGTTCGGACTCCAGGGTCACGGCGGAGCCGCCGCCGGTGGTCACCACCTGGCCGGGCCGCACCGCCATGTCGATGCGCACGCTGCCGGAGCCGAGCCGCGCCGTCCCTTCCAGGCTCGCGACTTGCCAGGCAGCCGGCGGAGCCGTCGAGACCGGCGTGCGCGCGATGAACACCGCGGCCAGCACAACCGCCGCCGCAGCCGCTGCCGTCGCCGCCCAGCGCATGTGTGGCACCCGCGCGGGTTGCGTGCGATATCGAAACGGCTCCAGGGCGCGCTCCATGCGCTGGATCTCCGGATCCGGCACGCCCGACCCGTCCCACAAATAGTCATCATTCATTTCGGGTTGCCTCCCCACAATTCACGCAGCATTTTCATTCCCCGGCAGAGATTCACTCGCACCGATTGCGGCGTAAGCCCCGTCTGCTCCGCAATCTCGGGACCGGTCAGGCCCTCGACCAGGCGCAGGATCATCGTCTCGCGATAGGCCTCGGGCAGATGGCGGATAAGATCGAGCAGCACAAGCCCGTCTGGCACATCGCTCCTGGCATCGGCCGCGCCGCGGACTTCGACGACTTCGCACGCGGCCCCGCGTTCGCGGAAATAGTCGATCGCCCGGTGGCGCGCAATCGCCGCGAGCCAGCCGCGAAATGCCTCCACCGTGCGCAGATCGTCGATGCGGCGAAGCGCCGTCATGAAGACATCCTGCACCAGGTCTTCGGCATCGCGCGGCGGCACGCGCGCCAGCAGAATACCGTGCACCAGGCGCGCGTATCGCACGTAGAGATCGCCAAAGGCCGCGCGGTCGCCCGCGGCGGCCGCGCGAATCAATTGGGCATCGGTGCTGAGCGCCACTGGCTCAGCGGCGACAAGATCGCCGGCGTTACCGAAGCATGTCATCGATTTCCGCCGCGGTGAACGGTCTGTGCTCGGCGCGATCGTGATAACGGTCCACGCCCTCCGGCCCGGCCTTCAGGAGGCTGGTTGTGAACATCGTCCCATTTTCGGCCTCCACGCGAATCACCCATCGTCCCTCTTTCGGCCACTGCTGCGTCAGGGCAAACATGCCGGGCGTCGAAAGCGCCTCCACTTTCAGCGGAATCTCGCGCCGGTCGCCATTCACCACGCCGATGGCCGTCGCTTTCACCTTCGCCAGGCCGGGGTCGTGACACCCTGCGGCCTTGATGGTGACTACAGCGTTCAGCTTCTTCGCCTCCGGGCTGGCTTCGGGATTTCCCATCTGCAGATAGAAGCCCCCGGCAAACAGTTGCCCTGCCAGCGCCAGCAGCGCCGCGGGCGTTACAGTACGGATCGCGTTTCGCATCGTCTTCCCTCCTGGAAAACTTCTGCGGATAAGACGGAGAGGGGAAGAAAAGTGTTAACGGCTCGCCGGCGGCAAGGCGCCCGTCGGGCGAACCGCCGGCGTTACCAGACTCTCCGGCGATAGAATCCGCGCTTCCATCCAGCCGGCCGAAGTGAACTTGCGCGGATTGGCTGTGAATACCAGTTTGTAGCTGGATTCTTCGATTGGGCCTTCGGGAGAGCTGGAACCCTGCGGGTAGACTAATGCGAGATACTTCAGGACGGCGTATATGTCGCCTTCTTCGGGCTGGCGGAAGCTGAAGCCGTTGGAGCGGAAGTGGATGGTCGCGCCATCGTTCGAAAGGCGCCAGGCCAGAAATGCGCAGCAGTCGATGGCGTGCTCGAACCATCGATCCAGTGAGTGCGGCACTTCGCGATCGAGAAACACCTCGACGCGGCGCTCCTGTTCGCGCGCGAACTCCCGCACCTGCAGAGCGCCGACGTGCGCCGTCGCTTTCCAATCCACGTGGCGCGCGCTCTCCAGGGCCTCGTACGGCCGGATCCGGTAGAAGTCCTTACCGAGCCCGCGATAGTGCGTTTCGATTTCGCCGGTGATGCCGAGGAGCAGATCTTCGAAGCCAGCCTGCGGCTGGATCGAGGGATAGACAATGGTCTCGCGACGCAGCGTCACGCGCGCCGACTTTTCGAGGAAGCCGAATGGAAAACCGGTGGAGAACGCAAATCCGTTTTCGCGGTACGTGCCGCGCCGCGGGAAGCGGACCTGAACGGTCTCTTCGACGGCCGCGCCGCCGGCGATCAGCGGAAAGTAGACGCCCGAATCCAGCACGGGCGCAGGAGCTTCGATCTCGCGCACGCCCTCCACGCGGATAGAGAATGACGGCATCAGCCATTTCTGATTGCGCACGGCCAGTCTGCCCGGCACTACGCGACCGGCCGAAACGTGCTCCGGCACCAGGAAATCCAGCTCGAGTCCGGCCAGGCACAACCGGCTGATCAGGCCGGAAACCAGCAGCGTCGCCATCATGGCTGCCGCCACGAGGAACAACAGGTTGTTGGTGGAAAACACCGCGCCCAGCATCACCACCAGAATTGCCAGCGTGAACAGAACCCCGCCGCGCGTGATGCGATAGCGCATCCGCCGTACGAGCGCGGCCCGGAACTGTTTCCAAATCGCCATCTACTTCTCCCAACGTACGCCGGCGGCAGGATCGCCGGCGTTACCGCAACGAACCTGGGTTCGCGACCGTCGAGAGATCGCCCATCGGCTCGCCCAGGTATTTCGCGCGCATGAGGCGCCGGACAATTTTGCCGCTCTGTGTCTTAGGCAACTCGGCGGCAATACGGACTTCGCGCGGCCGGAACGCAGCACCGAGCACATCCGCAACAGTAGCGCAGATCGCCGCTGGGTCCAACTCCACTCCTGGCCCGGGGACCGCGAATCCGACGATGGCTTCACCCTTAATCTCGTCCGGCACGCCGATGACCGCGGCTTCGGCGACGCCCGGGTGCTGCATTATAGCCTCTTCCACCTCGGCGGGTCCAACCTTGCGGCCCGCCACATTCATCGACTCGTCGGCGCGGCCGTGCAGGAACCACTGGCCGTCTTCATCCACGCTGGCCCAATCGCCGTGATACCACATGCCTGGAAAGCGCGACCAGTATGTTTCGATGTAGCGCTGGGGATCGTTCCAGATGCCGCGCGTCATGGACGGCGCGGGCCTGGTGCAGACCAGGTAGCCGGTTCGGCCGCGCACCGGCGCGCCATTTTCGTCCACCACTTCCGTCGCCATTCCGGGCGCGGGACCGCCGAGAGAGCACGGCTTGAGCGGCTGGATCGGCAGCGGAAAGAGAAAGCATCCGACGATCTCCGTGCCGCCCGAAATATTGATGATGGGACAGCGCCGCCGGCCGACGCGTTCGAAGAACCAACGCCACGATGCCTCGTCCCACGGCTCTCCGGTCGAGCCGAGCAGGCGCAGCTTTTCCATGGGCGGCAGCTCGGCGGGCGTGTGCTTCATCAGAACGCGGATCGCAGTGGGCGAAAGCCCCAGCGTGGTGATGCCGTGACGATCGACCATCTCCCAAAGGCGCGTGGGCGTCGGGAAATCGGGCGCGCCGTCATAAAGGAAGATCGTGCCGCCGAAAAGATGATTGCCTACGATGCTCCACGGCCCCATCATCCAGCCGATGTCGCTCAGCCAGAAGAAGCGGTCATCAGGCTTGTGATCGAAACCCAGCCAGATCTCCTTGCCCATCTGGGCCAGGCATCCGCCGTGCGTGTGTACGGTGCCTTTCGGCCTGCCGGTTGTGCCGGAGGTGTAGAGGATGAGGGCGGTATCCTCCGACTCGGTGGGACGGGAAGGTACGATCGGACCTTGGGGCAGAGGTCGGGGGCCGGGGACGGGCCTCGCGATTACGGTGTACTCAACCAGCGGCATCCTCTCGGCGAGCGGCATGCGCTTACCGCGACGCTCCAGGTGCTCCGCCGTGAATAGCACGCGGGCGCCCGAATCCTCGATGCGCGCTTTGATAGCCGCCGTGCCAAAGCCGGCGAAGATAGGCACAGTCACCACGCCGGCCCTCCAGCAGCCGTAGAGGATGGCGAGGATCTCCGGGGCCATCGGCATGCACAGCGCCGCGCGATCACCGGGTTGAATGCCGTGCCCACGGAGCATATCAGCGATACCGCCGGCCGCGCGCTCTAACTCGCCAAACGTGATTGTGCCCGTTGCGCCGCTCTCGTTTTCCCAGATACAGGCGATGCGGTCCGGCGTACGCGCAGCCCAACGGTCGAGACAGTTATGCGCGATGTTGACATGTCCGCCTACGAACCAGCGCGCCCACTCGGGGCCTCGGCTCGCATCCAGGACCTGGCGATAGGGCTCGAACCATTCGACTCCCATCTCGCGCATCATCTCACCCCAAAACTGTTCGGGATTGTCGCGCGAGAAGCGGAGAAAGTCCTCGCGGTCATCGAATCCGAGGCGCTGCATGAAGCGCCACACGTTCGTCTGTTCGATGAATTCGCGCGAAGGTTCCCAGATCATGCCGCGTCGGCGAGCGTTAGTTCTCTTTCGGCGTCTTCTCCGCGTGATCGATCACCAACGTCTCGACCGGTCCCCTCCTCGATTCTAGCTTCAGCCCGAGCTGCTGCTGGATCGCGGTGAAGAGGTCGGGGAGCGAATCGCCATCGGGCGCCGGTCCTCGCGGCTGGGCTCCGGGCGGTGGAGGCGCCATCGGTCCAGGCATCGACGTTCCACCGGGATCGAAAAGCAATTGGAATGCGTACTCGCCCGTGAGTCCGGTGGAGTCCACTACCGGCCGTCCAAGTCGCGGTGCGAGCGAATCCGCCAGCCATTTCGTGCTTTGGCTGAACGACACCATGCACGCACGCCCGTTCACAAAAACCATGTAGCCTTTCGAGAGATTCGGCGCGACGCCCGCACCCACGCGAATTGCGGGACAACCCTCGCCGATACCTCCCATGCGCACCGATCCGTCCTTTTCGGTTGTCGGCGACTTCTCTTGCGCCGGCTTCAGCTTCGATCCGCCCTTCGCCACCACGAGCGCGTAGATCGGCATCTCTTTTGTCTCGCGATGCACCTTCATGCCGAAGCGGTCGAGCAGCAGGTTCTGCGTCATAATCCGGAGGTCATCCTTGCCGGCTCCCTGCGGGACCTTCGCTTCAACGTCGAACAGGTCGGTATCCATCCACTTCTCGACGCCGGCAAGCTGCATCCGGCGGATGTCGTAGGCGCTGCCGAGGAGGAAGGTCAGGGTCACGTTTGTGTAGACGACGCGACCGGGATCGTTGGAGCCGGGTCCACCCCTGGGCCCACCGGAGATACCGCTGCCGCCGCCGGGGTCCGACCGCTTGATCGAGGCCACGTCGAAATCCAGCCGCTGCGCCTGCGCTGGCAGGACTGCCAACGCTACCGCAAGCCACATCCATAGCCGCATGTCAGTTCTCCGTCGGGGTTTTCTCCACGTGATCGACCACGATCAGCTCTACCGGTCCCTTGCGCGCGTCCAGCTTCAGACCGAGTTGTTCCTGTAAGGCGGCGAAGATAGTCGGCGGCGCTTCGCGATCGGGGGCAACATAGCGTGACGTATCGCCGCCAGGAGGTATGCCGTCGGGGGGCGGTCCCGCTGCCTTTACCATCATGCCGCCCATCCCGCCGCCGCCGGGCGTGCTCTGGGGGTCGTAGCGCAGCTTGAAATCAAAGCGTCCCTTCAGCTCGGTCATGTCGATCACGGGTTTGTCGAACTGGTTGGAAAGCTGGCTGGCAAATCCTTCCATGTTCTGCCCAGCCACTACCATGCAGGCGCCGTTCGGGGACATCATCATCATGTTCATTTGGCGCCCTTTCATGGATTCCGGAATGTCCGGACACCCGTCGCCACCCATCTTCGGCGGGCGCGGCGGTGGAGGCGGAGGAAGCGCGACGGCGCCATCCGGACCCTTCGGAGGCTCGGGCGGCTTTTCGGGTACTTCTGACACCTTCATCTTCGGCCCGTTCTTTCCGACGGTGAGCGCGTACATCGGCATCTCTTTGGTCTCGCGGTGGATGGTGAGCTTGAAGCGGTCCGCCAGCAGGTTTTGCAGCATCACTTTGACGTCGTCTTTGCTGGAGCCCTCCGGCACTTTAGCGGTGAGATCGAAACGCGGGCTATCCATGCCGCTGGGCGGTGCGCCCACCACCTGGTACGACTTGACGCCGTATGCGGCGGTGATCAGCATCTGGACGGTCATATTCGTGTATTCGACGCGCCCCGGATCGCCCGAGCCGGGCCCGCCGCGCCCGCCCATGAAAAATCTGCCCTGACCCATGGGCGCCGCCGGTTTAATGCTGGCGACCTCGAATTCGAGTTTCGGCTTCGGCTCGGTCTGCGCCACGGCCGCCGGTCCGGCCCACACAATCGCGAAGGTTGCCGCCCATATCCGCCTCATACACACATCTCCTTTCCATGATTGACGCTTGCCCGGGCCCGTTCGTTTGGACATCCAATACTAATTTTTTAGTACTGATCCGGGCGGATGTCAACCGGATTGGCGGAATCAACCGCTGTGAACGCCGCCAATGACCAGTAGCCCCACGGCCCGTCACGGTGGCGGGCGCGGCGGGGAATTAAGGACGGTAATGGCGCCAGTCGAACACCACTCTCACTCCTCCGGTTACGATCGTGTGCAGACTCGGATTTTGCGCTCTCACGGGCTCAACGACCGAGGAGCTGGTCGGCCTGTCAAATCCGGCGTAGAACTGGATCCGCAGGGCGGAACTCTGGTCCACCGAGAACCTGCGGAAGATGCTCCATTCGAGAACGGGCACATCCAACCCGATTGACCGGAGTTTGACGATGGTCTGGTTGACGGGCGCGACGTCGGGAGTTGATATCAACACGTTCTGGTGGCGATAGAAGCTCAGCCCTAATTCCCGGCCCAGCACGAACTGGAAGCGTCCAATGCGGGTCGCAATCCCCGTCTGCCATGGAATCAGGCCGCTATTGGCCGACCTCATGGCCATTTTCTTCAGCTTTCGCGGCCTGGTGAACGCCAGTACGGGAGTAGCCGCTATCAGGTCGCCGGGAATCAGCCAAAAGGGCACGCGCCAGCGTACGACAAAAGCGCTCCGGCCCGGTATGGAGGCCCCGCCCTGTTCGTTTGAGTCTTTACGAAAGCCGAGGTCGACAAAGACGAGTCCGTCGCTCGATTCATTCAGGATTCCTTCCAGGCCCAAGCCCAGCCGGACCGCCGCCTCGAGCCCTCCGGTCGTGCCTACGCCGCTCTGCGTAGACCCGAATCCCCCACCCAGCACCGTGCCTCTCACGGCAGACGATAGGCCTATGAACGGACCAATCTCCGACCGGAAGCGCGGCAGTGCTCCTTTGCCTTGGCCCAATGCGGGCACCGGTGTCTGAGCGATGACGTGTGCGACAGCCCGGATTTCCAGCGACTTGCTCAGCCCCGGAGGGAAGTGGGATTCGTCGCACACGTTGAATCCGTCCGGCTCTGGCATGTTGAAGTCTGCCGCCACGGTCGCGCCAGTCTTGTCGTCCAGTGCGCTTGCCAACTGCGCCAGGCTCTCACGGACGGCGGAGGCCGCGCGGTCCGCGTCTCCCGGCTGCATGTTTGCGTCGCCGAGCGCGACGAAGCGCCGGTTTTCCCAGCTAAGCCCTTCCAATCCGTGTTCGTTGTAATAGTCGTGCGTCCCTTTCCGCACGGCCGCATTGCCCCACGTTCCGGCGAAGTGACCGGCCGCAAAGCTGTCTTGGAGGAAGTGCAAAGCGAACGCCTCGTCAGCGAGCGTTACGAGCGCAGCCTGGGCGTACTTCTCGGGCGTGATGCTGGCGCTGGCGATGCTTCTGGCCTTGGCCAGAGCGCGCGCGTGATACCACATGTAAATCGCCAGGGCATTCAGCTCGGACTCGGGGCGCGACGCGAACTGCACGTAGCCAGGCAGGTCCATGGTCACGCTCGATCGCGCAAGAAGGAAATCCGAGTTGTTCGCCGTCGCACGGGTGAGGTAGTCGGGATCGGCGCGGACCAGGGCTAAACCGGAATCGCGTAGTGCGTTCGTCCGCTGGTCGCGCCGAGTAGCGGCGGCTAACTGGTTCTTCAGCCGCGCGCCAACTCATGCCACCCTGAGGATCCACCGCGACCCAAGAACAATGTTGAGCATGTCGCCGGCCGAGCATGAGTGATCGCCGGCAATGGCCGTCCACGCGGCGTAGTCGATGCACGTAGGCCGCGCTCCTTGAG
>Ga0126381_100009989_pt1 | contig 10663 bp, 11 predicted proteins | sample PanSoiMetPlot_28_FD_96465 | JGI IMG/M metagenome (GOLD analysis project Ga0126381, IMG submission 96465) | Tropical forest soil microbial communities from Panama - MetaG Plot_28 | ecosystem: Environmental > Terrestrial > Soil > Tropical forest > Bulk soil | place: Panama | collected 2016-02-17
ATGGGGTTGCGCACGTGCCGGTATAGGCCGCCGACGACGAGGTGCGCGGGCGGTGCGACGGGTGCCGGGGTACCGAGCCCTTCGACCACGAACCGGGCGAACGCGGACGCCAGTATGGCGGTCCCGGCCGCCACCAGTACGGCACCGAGTACCCGAAGCGGTACGAGGTGGGACAGTGGCGCACCCAGGTGCCAGCCGGTGATCATCCACGGGACGAGCCCGACGATGGTACCCGGGGCAAGGGCGAAGAAGACCGCGCTTCCGGCCGCGGCAGCGGTGCGTTGCATGGTTGTCATCCTTTCGTGGTGCGTTTGGGGAGGATGGTCCGCCCGCGCCTGGCCGCGCAGGTCGGCCAGGGTGACTCGGCTGCCGGCGGCGTCCAGGACGCTTAGGCCGAGGGGGAATCGGCGCTTGGTCTGGACGGGCATGACGACCTCCAAACGCTTAATCCAGTTACCATCATTAGATACGTAATTTGGTTACGTAGTCAAGATGGGTAAGGTGACCACGTGAACAAGCACCGCCAGCCCGCACCAGCGCCTGCCTCCCTCAACGAGGATCTGGGTGTCCTGCTGGCTGCCTGCTGCGAACGCGTGGTCCGCACCCTGCTCGCCACGCTTGGCCCGGCCGGGTACGGTCACCTCACCCCGACCCAGGCGATCACGCTGCTGCTCATCGGACGAGGCATCAACACCGTCACCCAACTCGCCGACCGAGCCGGCCTGACTACCCAGGCGATGAGCAAGATCTGCACGGTGCTCCAGGCCGACGGGCTGCTCGACCGGCAGCCACACACCGACGACGCGCGCAGCCGACACCTCGCCTTGACCGCTGACGGGCACCGGCTCTACGACCTGCTCAGCCAGGCCGGCGCCGACGCCGAACGCGCCTGGACCGAGCTCGTCGGCGCGCAGACCCTGCAAACCGTACGAGCCGCGCTGGCCGCCTTCGCCCACAGCCCCGAGCCAGCCGCCCCCACCACACAGGTCCGGCTCCGCTTCACCTGACCGCCGCCGTCACGCTGGGTGTTAGCCGGTGGGGCCGAATCGCTCGGTCTTGATCGCGGCGGTGTCGTGGCCGGCGGCTACCAGGAGGTCGGCGGCGGCCTCGACGAAGCCAGAGGGACCGCAGACGAAGATGGCGGGGTCTGCCTCCGCGGGCCATGCTGACGCCGCGATGACGTCGGCGTTGATCCGGCCGAACAGCGTGCGGATGGCTGCTGACGCCTCCGGCGGGCCGCCGGGACCAGGCGGAACGGGCGTCGCTGGCGATGCGAGTGGCGCTGGGTGGGGTGCCGGGGTGGCGCGTGTGTGGAGGTAGGTGATTTCCAGCGGGGAGATGGCTGAACGCTGGGACAGTTCGGGGGCGTATATGGCGTCGGCCGGGGTGCGGACCGAGTAGATCAGCCGGATGGGGGCATCGCTCTTCGCGGCGGCGTGCGCGCGGATCATGGCCATCAGCGGGACGATGCCGCTGCCGCCGGCCAGCAGCAGCAGTGGGGTGGAGTGGGGATGCCAGACGAACCAGCCGCCGATCGGGCCGCGCAACTCCAGGGGGTCGCCGGGCGCGAGGATCTCGGTCAGGTACGGGGAGACCTCGCCGTCAGCGATGCGCTGCACGGTCAGCTCTAGCCGGGCGCCGTCCGGGGCGGAGGCGATCGAGTACGAGCGCTGCGCGGAGTAGCCGTCCTCGGCGGTCAGCTTCACGTCCACGTGCTGGCCCGCCAGGTGGCCCGGCCAGCCGGGCACGCCGAACACGAGGGTGCGGGCGGTGGCCGTCTCGTCCCTGGCCGCCTCGAGGGTGGCGACCAGCCAGTTCAGTCGCCCTGGTACCGCTGCTCGCGCCACGGGTCGCCGTAGTCGTGGTAGCCGAGTTCCTCCCAGAAGCCATGCCGGTCCTGGGTCATCAGGTCGAGGCCGGTGACCCACTTGGCGGACTTCCAGAAATACAGGTGCGGCACAAGCAGGCGGGCGGGCCCGCCGTGCTCTGGGTGCAGCGGCGCGCCGTCGTAGGAGTAGGCGATCCAGGCCTTGCCGCCGCGCAGATCCGGCAGTGGCAGGTTCGTGGTGTAACCGCCGTAGCTGCGGGCCATGACGTAGCCGGCGTCCGTCGTCACGTCCGCGAGCAGGGTGTCGAGTGACACGCCGTGCCAGCGCGTGCCGAGCTTGGACCACTTGGTGACGCAGTGGATGTCGACGGTGATGTCCTGCGCCTGCAGCGCGGTGAACTGCTGCCAGTCCCACCGGTGCGCCTGGCCCGTCTCCGTGGTGATCGTGAACTCCCACGTCTGCGTCCGCACCTGTGGCGTCGGGCCCGCGGACAGGACGGGGAAGCCCCTCTCCAGGTACTGGCCCGGGGGAAGCTTTTCCCCGCCGGGGCGCCTGCGGCCGCCGAAACCGCGCGAGATAACGCTCATCGGTGGAGCTTAGCCTGCCAATCGCGGGGAACCCGGTCGGCCGGCCCGGGGACCCCCTGGTCCAGGGGGTGGTGCTGCGGCGGGGCGAGTTCCGGGCCGTTCTCGTAGTAGTCCTCGTCCGTGTAGGACCAGAACCAGCCCTCCCCCGGCTCGAAGCTGCGGATCAACGGGTGGCCGGTCTCCTTGGCGTGCCTTGTGGCGTGCTGCGACGGCGAATTGTCGCAGCAGCCGATGTGCCCGCACTGGGCGCAGCGGCGCAGATGCAGCCACCAGCCGCTCGCGGCCTCGCACTCGGCGCAGCCGGTGCCACTCGGCGGCACGGCCGGATCGATACCTGCGAGCTCAGTCATGATCGCACCTCACCGTCGGGACTCGTGCCGTCGGCACTTGTGGCGTGGGGGTTTGTGATGTCGGGATTGGCGTTAGCGTCACCGTCGTTTACCACCTGGAGCGGAAGCCTGACCTGGAAGCGGGTGTCGCCCGGCCGGGATTCCACCCGCATGCTGCCGTGATGCTTGTTCGCCACGATCCGCTGGCTGATGTCCAGGCCGAGCCCGGTACCCTCGCCCATCGGCTTGGTCGTGAAGAACGGCTCGAAGATCCGGTCAAGGAGGTCGGCCGTAATGCCGGGGCCGGTGTCACGGATCTCGACGAGCGCCTGGTCGCCGTCCCGCGCTGTGCGCACGGTGAGCGTGCCCTCGCGGTGCATCGCCTGCACCGCGTTGTCGATCAGGTTCGTCCAGACCTGGTTGAGCTCCGCGGCGTAGGCCGGGATCTTCGGCAGGCCGCGGTCGTAGTCCTTCTCCACGGTCACGCCGCCGCCGAGCTTGGCCGACATCATGAGCAGCGTGCTGTCGAGCAGGTCGTGCAGGTCTACCACCTGGAACGGAGCGCGGTCGAGCTGGGAGTACTGTTTCGCGGCGCCGAGCAGGGTGGAGATCCGCGCGGTGGAGTCCTCGATCTCGTTCATCAGCAGTTCGGTCTCGACCGTGTAGTTCAGCCAGCGCAGCGCCGGCTCGAGCATGTCGTCACCGACGCAGTCCCGCACCTGGTCGAGCCACTCGGTGTCCAGGCCGGCCTGCACGAACGTCGGCGCGATCTGCCAGCCGTCGGAGATGCCGCGGTCTTCGAGCCAGTCGCTGACCTCGTCCTCGGCGTCCGACGTCGCGAGCGGGTCGAGCTTGGGCGCCTTAGACACCTTCTCCACCGCCCGCTGCTGCAGTTCGATGATGCTCTCCAGGTCGGCGCGCTCGTATCGGCCGCCGGCCAGCAGGCGCAGCTTGCCGCGCATCCCGGCGACCCGCTCGCGCAGGCTCGACGTCGCCCGCACGGCGGCGGCGGCCGGGTTGTTGAGCTCATGCGTCAGGCCCGCGGTCAGCGAGCCGAGCGCCAGCAGCCGCTCCCGCTGGCCGATCGCCTCGCGGGTCGCCTTGTTGCCGAAGAAGAGCCCCTCAAGCAGGTGCGTCGCCATCGGGAACCACTCGTTCATGATCTGCGCGAAGCAGTCCGCGCCGAGCACGAAGAACCGCGACGTCACGGTGGCACGCATCGAGTTCTGGTAGACCTGCGGCACCCGGTCGCCCAGGTAGGCCTGGAACGCGCCGCCGTAGACGCCGCGCTGGCTGGTCCTGCCGATCTCGATGTCGTCGGCGCCGACCCGCCGCGAGGTGGTCACAGTGCCTTCGATCAGCACGTACAGGCACGTCGCCGGGTCGCCCTCGGTGTAGACGACACCCGGCTCGAACGTCTCGATGCGGCCTTCGGCGCACAGGTGGCTCAGCTGATCCTCAGAGAGCTTCTCGAACAGGAACAGCGAACGCAGTTCCTCGGTGTCACACATGACGGGATTCACCTCACGCGGCGCTGTCATCGCATCTCCAGGTACCTGTGGACGAGCATGACGGCCATCGCGCCCTCCCCCACCGCGGAGGCGACCCGCTTGGCGGACTCGGAACGCACGTCGCCGACGGCGAATATGCCCGGAACGCTCGTTTCCAGGTGATAAGGCGGACGGTCCAGCGTCCATTCCGCGAGGTCGTCAGGTGACAGGTCGGGACCGGTCAGGACGAACCCGCGATCGTCCCTGACCAGCAGTTCGCTCAGCCAGCCCGTGTGCGGTTCGGCGCCGATGAAGATAAACAGCCGCTGCGCGTCGACAGTGTCGGTTTGCCCCGAGGCTGTGTCGCGAAGCCTGAGCTGTTCCAGGTGGCCGTTGCCGAGCGCTTCCGCCACCTCGGTGCCGGTACGGACCGCTATCTGCTCGATGCCGCCGATCTGCTGTATGAGGTAGTACGACATCGACTGCTCGAGCGAGTCGGCGCGCACCAGCATGGTCACCGACCGCGCGTACCTGGCCAGGTTGACGGCGGCCTGCCCGGCCGAGTTCGCGCCGCCGACCACGTAGACGTCCTCGTCCTTGCACTCCACCGCCTCGGCGAGTGCCGCGCCGTAGTAGATGCCGCAGCCCTGCATGTCGCCGCAGCCGGGCGAGTCAAGCTGCCGGTATGAAACGCCGGTGGCGAGGATGACGGCCTTGGCGTCCACCGCGCTCCCATCAGAGAGCCGGATCGTGCGCGCCGCGCCGTTCGCCTCGAGCCCGGTCACCTCGCTTGTTGTCAGCAACTCGGCGCCGAACTTGACGGCCTGGCGGCGCGCCCGGTCGGTGAGCTGCCCGCCGGAAAGCCCGTCTGGGAAGCCGAGGTAGTTCTCGATCCGCGAGCTCTGCCCCGCCTGGCCGCCGGTCGCGTACTTCTCCACTAGCAGGGTGTGCAGCCCTTCTGAGGCGCCGTAGACCGCGGCGCCGAGCCCGGCCGGCCCGCCGCCGACCACGATCAGGTCGTAGAAGTCCCGCGCCGGGCTCGTCGCCAGGCCAACCCGGCCGGCGACCTCGCTGCGCGTCGGCGTGATCAGCGCCTCGCCGTCCACGGTGATCACCACGGGCAGCTGGCGGTCGCCGGCGCCGGCCGCGGCGAGCAGCCGCTGCCCTTCCGGGTCGTCGACGGAGTACCAGCGGTAAGGCACCTGGTTGCGAGCCAGGAAGTCGCGCAGCTGTGAGGACGGCGCCGACCAGCGGTGCCCGACAACCTTGATCTCCCGCACCGGCTTGCGCTCGTCCTTGCGCCACGCCCGCAGCAGGTCGTCGATGACCGGGTAGAGCTTCTCCTCCGGCGGATCCCACGGCTTGAGCAGGTAATGATCCACGTCCGCGACGTTGATCGCGTCGATGGCGGCGTTCGTGTCCGCGTACGCGGTCAGCAGCACCCGCCTGGCGTACGGGAAGATGTCCATCGCCTGCTCGAGGAACTCGATGCCGTTCATCTGCGGCATGCGGTAGTCCGCGAGCAGCACCGCCACCTGCTCGTCGCGCAGCTTCATCTGCCGCAGCGCCTCCAGGCCGTCCGCGCCGGACTCGGCGCGGACTATCCGGCTGCGCTCGCCGTATTTTCGGCGCAGATCGCGTGAGACGGCCCGGGAAACCCCCGGGTCGTCGTCGACGGTCATGATCACCGGCCGGACCTCGCTCGCTGCTGCAGGCACGGTCTAGCCCTCTCGCCCGGGAAGCTGCCACATGGCCCCCATGGTAATCCGTGCATGATCGACGGCTTTGCGTAGCCGGGGGGCGGGCAGTCATGGGCGGCGGGAGCGGCGAAGCTTCGTTCGGGATAGCGGTTATGAATCCTTTAATATCCTCGCGCGGAGATGACGTTCTGCAGCGGCTCGCCCGCCGCGTACCTGCGGAGCTGGGCGCCGACCACCGCGTACGCGCGATCGCGCGCGGCGGTGACCGCGCCGCCGACGTGCGGGGTGAGCAGCAGGCCGGGGGCCGACCACAGCGGGTGTCCCGGCGGCAGCGGCTCCGGCTCCGTGACGTCGAGCGCCGCCCCGATGCGGCCCGAGCTGAGCTCCTTGAGCAGGGCGTCGGTGTCCACGATGGCGCCCCTGGCGGCGTTGACGAGCAGGGCGCCGTCCTTCATCCGGCTAAGGAAACCGGCGTTCGCCAGGTGCCGCGTCTCGTCGGTGACCGGGACGAGGAGCACGACGACGTCGGCCCTTGGCAGCGCGCTTGGCAGGTCTTCGAAGCCGAGCACGCCGGGCCGGGCGGTCCGGGCGACACGCTCGATCGTCACCTCCCAGCCGGCCAGGCGGCGCTCGACGGCGCCGCCGATCGAGCCATAGCCGACGATCAGCACGTGCTTGCCCGCCACGGATTCGCTAACCGCGAAATCCCAGCGGCCGTCCCGCTGCGCGGCGGCGAACCGGGGGAAGTCCCGCAGGTGGGCGACGATGACACCGACGGTCCATTCGGCGGTGGCGGCGTCGTGCGCGCCGCGGGCGTTGCAGAGCGTTATCTGCTCCGGTATCTGGTCGCGGATGCGCTCCACGCCGGCGTAGGTGACCTGCACGACCTTCAGGTTCGGCAGCCTGGTCACCTTGGCAAGCGTCTGCGGGTCGACGCGCATCGGCAGCACGATGAGCTCGACCTCGTCGCGACTCGCTGGCAGGGGCTCGCCTCCCGTCCAGACGTCGGCTGTCATGCCGTCCGGGAGACCGCCGAACTCTTCTGGTGGGTCGGGGAGCCATACCCGCGTCACTTCCGCCTCCGGGGTTTGCCAGGTTCGCCAGCAGGACGATCGTACTTGGTTCGGGGTCAGTCCAGCGGGTCACGGATCAGCGGGCATGTCATGCAGTGCCCGCCGCCGCGGCCCCGGCCCAGCTCGGCGCCGGCGATCGCGATGACCTCGATCCCCGCCTTACGCAGCAGGGCGTTGGTGTAGGTGTTGCGGTCATAGGCGATGACCACGCCGGGCTCGATCGCGACCACGTTGTTGCCGCTGTCCCACTGCTGGCGCTCGGTCGCGTACACGTCCCCGCCGGTCTCGACCATGCGCAGCTTGCCCACGCCGATCGCGCCGGCGACCACCGCGGTGAACGGCAGGTGCTCCTCGGTGACCTCGACCCCGGTGGCCGCGTTGTCCGCGGGGCGCAGGGAGAACGTGTGGATGCCGGTGACGATGTCTGGGTAGACCGTGACGCAGTCCCGGTCGGCGAACGTGAAGACCGTGTCCAGGTGCATCGCGGCGCGCAGCTTGGGCATGCCGGCCACGATGACGCGCGTCGCCACGCCGGCGTTGAACAGCACGGCGGCGAGCTGGCTGATGGCCTGCCGGGAGCTGCGCTCGCTCATGCCGATCAGCACCACCCCGTTGCCGACGGGCATCACGTCGCCGCCTTCGAGGGTGGCCAGACCCCACCGCTGTTCCGGGTCGCCCCACCAGACGTTGACCTGGCCGGCGAAGTCGGGGTGGAAGGAGTAGACGGCCTTCATCAGCAGCGTCTCGTCGTGCCTGGCCGGCCAGTAGAGGGGGTTGAGCGTCACGCCGCCGTAGATCCAGCAGGTCGTGTCGCGGGTGTACAAGGTGTTCGGCAGCGGCGGCATGAGGTAGTCGCGCACCCCGGTCTTCTCCCTGGTCAGCGCGATGTACGGCGGGCGGAACTCAGGGGGCAGGTCCGCGCTTGTCAGGCCGCCGATCAGGTACCTGGCCAGCTCGCGCGGGTCGAGCCCGTCGAGGAACGCCCGTGTTTCGCTGACCAGGCCAAGGCCGACCTCGTTGGCGGTGATCTTGCGATCGAGCAGCCACGCCTTGGCCTCGGGGATGGCGAGCATCTCGGTCAGCAAGTCGTGCAGCTCGACGACCTCTACGCCGCGCTCGCGCATCCTGGCGACGAAGTCGGCGTGGTCGCGCTGCGCCATCTGCACCCAGAGCACGTCGTCGAACAGCAGGTCGTCGCAGTTAGACGGGGTCAGGCGGCCGTGTGCGAGCCCTGGCGCGCAGACCAGGACCTTGCGCAGCCTGCCTACCTCGGAGTGCACCCCGTAGGCCGGCCTTGGTCGCCCTCGACCTTGGGGCTGCCTCATCCCGCCATGATGGCCGGGGAGGCCACCCCTCCCACGTCATCCGTCAGGGGTGAATCTCGGCAAGCCGCGTCACAGGCCGAGCCTGGATCGGCGCTCCGGCGGCACCAGGTCCGCGTAATCGGGGTGCCGCCCGATCCAGGAGCGGATGAACGGGCAGGTCGGCAGCACCGCCAGGTGCCGCGCCCGCGCGTCGTCGAGCGTGTCCTGAGCCAGCCGGCCGGCTAGCCCGGCGCCCTGGAACTTCGGATCGACCTGCGTGTGCAGGAGGTCGATGACCTCGCCGCTGCGCCGGTAGCTGACGAATCCCGCCAGTTCGCCGCCGACATGCAGCTCATACCTCGACTTCGCCGCGTTGTCAGCGACGACCGGGGTGTCGGCGCGGGCGGCGCCGTCAGCGCCGTCAGCGCCGTCAGCGCTTTCGGCACGGGCGGCGTCGTTGCCGTCGTTGCCGTCGTTGCCGTCGGCAGCGCCTGAGGCGTCTGTTGACTCCATGGGGCTACCTTAGGTCAGCCTTCGATCAGCCTCGGGCCAGCGGTCCGGGCGAGTCGAGCAGGCGGTCGCGGTGGCCCGACAGGTCCGCCGCGACTCCCTCGATCTCAACCACCTTGTCGCGGCTTGTCGCGCCCGCGACAAGGCTGACATCCCGGCGCCTGACCTCGAAGGCCTCGGCGACGGCGCGCAGCGCCGCTTCGGTCGCCTTACCGTCGACGGCGCGCGCGGTGACGCTCACGACGAGCGCGTCGCCGTGCCGTCCGCCGACGAAGGCCCGCGCGGAGCCGGGCTTGACGTGGATCGCTACCTTCACGCGCCAGCCGGAACCGGCACGCCCTTGCCCGATCCTGCCGGAACGCCCGCGGGCGCCGGGATGCGGACCCCGCCGCCAGCCCCGGCGCCGACGCCGACTCCGGCCGGGACCCTGACGGGCACCTGCACGTCAACGTCAGCGCCCTGCGCGGCTGCCTCCTCGCGCGCCAGCGGATCCTGCGCCACGCTGATGACGACGACCGGGCAGAGCGCGCGCCGCAGGCAGGCACGGATCACCGGGCCCGCCGAACGCAGCGCGTCCTCGTTGTCGCTGGCCGTTCCGAGGATCAGCATGTCCGCCCCATCGCTGCGGTCAAGCAGGATGCGGGCGGCGAGCCCCTCGACGACTTCGGTGCGGACCTGTACGCCAGGCACAGGATCCGGCATGACCGACCGCCACATGACGTCAGTGTCCATGTCGTCCGGCTGGTCCAGGGCGGACACCGCGTAGCTTGCCATGCTGTGGCATTGTGCTTCGTGTGCGTGCACCGCGTGTACCTCCGCACCGCGCAGGCCTGCCTCTCGGCATGCCCACCGCAGCGCGGCTGCTGACTCGGCAGAGAAATCCACTCCTACGACGATCCGCCGAGCAACGGGAACCGACATACGGAACCCCTCCATACCGTTTGCCGCCTGACGCGCCTGTCCCGCCGTCCCCCGGGCGGTTCAGTCAGGGGTTTCGCTTTCTCTTTTCCAAAGCCAGATCGTAATCCTGGAGGCGGTCTCGCACGAGACCCCCCGGCGAGATTTTCCCAGGTAATCACCGGCCAACCATCTGACACGTAAAGTTCATGTTGATTAAGAAGGCAATTGTTGAGAAAGGATGCTAGTCCGGCTTATCCCTTATGTCAGTATTTGCCCGCCTCCGGTTTGGGCCCTGCCCTGGCTGAGGACGGGAGCGAGGCACCGAGAAAGTCTCCCAGGGAGGGCCGCCCCGGGATACCGGGGCAAAACGTACATAGGATCTAAGTTGCGGCGCTACGCGCCTGTTTTGCCCCAGTTTGTCACCCCAACTTAGGCCCTATGTGCCCCGGAGAGCTGCTGGCAGCCGCGGAACCGGTGGCTGGGGCTGCCGACTGACCGGTGCCGCGCCACGAGGCCACGGGATCCGACGCGAACCCTGGCCGTCAGGCGATCGTTTGCGCCCGCAAAAACACCGGTAGAGAGAGCCATTGGCCGCATGAGTTTCACGCGATTGGCGGGACGCGTGTTAAAGCAGGAATCTTGAAGGATTGTTTCCATGCGAGCCAATAGCTCCGTTTGTGCCGCCGCGCTCAGCGGGCGCTGAGCGCTCCGGCAATGATCAGCGCCGCGCCTTCGCGCCTGCGCCTACGTCGGCCCCCGTCACTTTATCCAGGCCGCAGCCTGTCAAGCCCGTCCAGGATCAGGTCCAGCCCGAATTCGAATTCGGCCTGGTCGTCGCACCAGCCCAGCGTGGTGTCCGGATCGTCGTGCACGATGTCGGCGAGCAAGCCGACCAGGTGCGGGAGCTGGTCGGCCATGCCTTCGAGCGCCGCCGCCGCGTC
>Ga0126381_100009990_pt1 | contig 10662 bp, 7 predicted proteins | sample PanSoiMetPlot_28_FD_96465 | JGI IMG/M metagenome (GOLD analysis project Ga0126381, IMG submission 96465) | Tropical forest soil microbial communities from Panama - MetaG Plot_28 | ecosystem: Environmental > Terrestrial > Soil > Tropical forest > Bulk soil | place: Panama | collected 2016-02-17
GAAACGGCGCGCCTGAGAATATTGCTTGCGGCGCAGAGTGACGCTGACCGCTGATCCCGATTGAATTCCTTTGCCGCGGCGAACGGGGCGATTATAATTACTCGATACTCGCGCGCGCATCCGTATTGAGGGGCAAAGCCAGCGTTTGGGCCTTTTGCCGCCTTGATGCGAGGCAATAACCAGAGGCTGTACCGGTTCGCTCGTGGTTTACCGTACCGCTCTCCTCGACCAACGTGCCGGAGGATCGCTCGTCAGATATCGCCGACTGAAAACGGGATCGGTGTGGTGTCGTCGCGGGAACAGCGATGCTTGCATCAACGCTCAGCACCTCGGTGAGGTGCCTCCCTTTATGGTCGGGACGAACACGAACTTCGAGGATGTCGCCGGGCTGTACGACGAGCGCGCGCGGCCGACTGCGGCTACCCCTGCCAAAAACCCACCCGAGGCATCGAGCGCGCGCCGCGAGACCAGACTCCACCCGAAGATCGAGAGATGTGCGATATTGGGGCATGGCGTTGGGGGGGATTGAGCGAAGCCTCGGGAGGGGCGATCGCGGCACACTCACCTCTCGAGCACTGCTGCAGACTGGAACCACCGTTGCGGGCTGGCAGCTCTCCGAACAACGCGGCTTCAATGGAGGCCGCCTGGCGGTTCCATCCGTAGTCCCGTTGGGCATGTCCGAACGCGTTTTCGACCATCGCGGCGTAGGTCTGCAGGTCATCGTCCAGCAGCGCCACGACTTGCGCTATTTTCTCTTGCCAGTCGTGTGCGCTCGCCAAGAAGCCGTTTTCCCCATCCTCGATTACCCCGACGAAGTTCGGAGTAGGAGATGCGATCGTTACAGTGCCGACAATGCCGGCTTCGAAATATTTGAGTTCTGATTTACAGTTCGTGAAAATATTGCTCTGTAGCGGAGCAATATTGAGCTCTACTTCGGCTTGCAGACGCTGCAGATTTATGAAGTCCTGCAACGGATAGGTCTCTATGCGGTCGCGATAAAGCATAAGTTCGCTCTGCGGATCGAGGAAACCGACGACCCGCAGCCTAAGGCGAAGTTCCTTCGCGAGAAGCTTTGCAAGCGCGCTCGCTGCGATCCTGAAATCCTTATTGTGCGTTGGCGAACCGCTGAAATAGCCAACGTGTATCCGCCCGTCGCGGTGGAAATCGCCATCCCGTTTGCGCTCGTAGAGACGCCGCGAGATTTCCGTCTGCCGGCGGTTTAGGAAATTTGGAACGATTCGCGGCTCTATCCAAGCGGCATATTCAGCGATGCAGCGCGCCAGCCGAGCATTGGTAGTGATCGCGCCGTCGCACAGGCGCAATGTTGCGCCCAACCGAGCAATGTAAGCGAACCAGCTATCCCAGTCCGCGCTGGATCGGAGTTTGAGATCCAGCGTATCCGCAATCAGATGTGTGTAGGTGGGGTCAAAGATGAGATCATCGACATCATACAAGACGCGCAGACGCCGTGCCCGTGCGCGGGAAACGAGACGACCTACCATGTCGTCGTATCGCGTACGGCAGATCACCAGCACATCAGCACGATCCAGGAAGTCGAGGCTGCGGGCGAGGTCGGCGAGGGTGAACCAGGCAGCGGATATGCCACGCTCCGGTTCCGCGTTCAGCGCCTCGATCATGTTGTAGATACGATATCGGAAGGTGCTGGTATCTGGGTTTTCGTAAAAATAGGCAACGTGGCGGTCGCCCCAGCCGAGCATTCGGATGCGTTCGTCCAGGCGAGCTTTCCACGGTTCGTTGTAAGGAAGCGGCGGCGAGACTGCATCGAGCAGCATCAACCGGTACCTTCAACTAACCCATTCTGCGCAGCGCTGCAGCACTGGTGCAAACGCTGTAGTCCAGTCGCGCAGCATGCGATTCCGAGCAAAGTTGGCGGCGCGCCGAGTCTCGTTGGATGCGAGCTCGGCCGCTCGTGCGATGCCCTGTTTTAGGCCCTCGAGCGTTGCGTCGACACACAGAATGTTCTCGGAATAGGAGTCAAGTGAACGCTTCAGGCCGGATCGGTTTGTCACCACTACTGCGCCGCTTGCGGCCAAATCGAGGGGCGGATAACTCGGATGCGGCGAATCCATTAGCGACAGGCCCAAATCGATTTGCCTGATCATCGCAGCGTACTCTGCCCAAGGCAGGTTTTCCCGGATCTCTGGGCTGACGCCGCACGGAAGTACGATGCGTTCTATCTTGCGCCCGCCAAAGACGAAGCGCCAGTCGTTCGGCGGCAGTATCGCCTCCTCGATTGCAGCGCCCACCGCCTCCAATCCTCGCCAATATAGATTGCGCAGATTCTCAGGCCTGGCATAGAAGAAAAAGTTCTTCGTTCGGCGTTGAGCGCGCTGTTCCCGGTCATCGTAGAATAGTGTTTCGGGGAAGGCCGGCTCGAACCAGATGCCGCGCTCTCTGATGCTCACGAGCGGCTCGGGGCCTTCAATCAGATGTTGGTACAAGATGCGGGAGTTGACGACGAAATGCAGCTCCGTGTCGGAGAGAATTTCGGCGCAGCGAAGGCGCTCATCGCCGTGTGGATAGAAGCTCCGTTCATCCTCTTGCAATAGATATAAGATACGGCGCGGATCCACGGCGCGCCTGGTTGTTTTCGTAGTCCACCACGATGTCGTCAGAAAAAGGTCGGCGTCACCTACCGGTACATCGTCGCCAATCCCGGACGGCGCGTGTAGGAATTCAATTTCGTTCTCCCACCGCAGGCCGTTCGCCGCAAGCACAGACGCCAACCGGCTCGGCTCGGCCTCTTGCCGCCGGGTAATAAGGCGCAATCCTGCACCGAGATGCTGCGCAAGCAGGATCCCCAAAATAATCGCGGTCCCTACACCACCGTAGAGGCTATCGGGATCGATTCCGTCGGTCACTACGGAGAGGCGGCGCCCGAAGGCGGATGCAGGATAGGTGCGGAGAGGTTCCAAATACGCGTACTGCCGCTGCAAGGCTTCGGTCAATGTTGGGATGGATGCGGGGGATCCCGCGGTCCCCGCGTCGAGCACGCGTTGGGTATCGATCAATCGCGCGAGATGCTGGCGATGGCGCGCATCAATCTCGAGCTGGCTTGGGAGCGGTGAGGCAGGTGGGGCCGCCCGGAGCGACGCATCCGCTTGGCTAATGGAGCGGCGTTCCCGTAGCTTGGTCGGGAACTGGAAAGTGATGAGCCACCACGCAAAAATCGTGCTCCGACGCAACAGCGTCCGAAAATAAGGCGGCGCCATCAAGCCGAACCGCCTGAGTGGCCAGGTCGCCTTCCAACTGGTGGATGATAACAGCGCCAGGTTCTGCGCGCGGGCGCTGACCAGTTCTATCTCCGACTGAGCTCTGGCCACTTCGATACTGTGTAGAGCCTGCTCAAATTCCGCCGTGCGCCGTTGCCACTTTGCGAGCTCCTGTTCGGTCGCAGTTGCGCGCTGCTGCCATTCCGCCTCCACGCGCGCCAGCAAAGCTCGAAGCTGTCCAACCTCTTCTCTTGCTGACGCGAGAGCGTTGAGCAGGGTCTGCGCGAACCCATCGGCGGCTGCCGGCGACAGTTGCAGCGTCCGCAATGTTGCGGTAGGCAATAAGGCTACCTGACTGGCGATGTCGACAGCCGGAGCATCGCGGCCGGTCATAATGCGGCGATACGGTTGTCGTTTTTCGGTCGCGAGCCTCTGGATCAAGACGACAGAATCGAAGAAGGAGACGCAAGCAATCTGTCGCCCCAGTTGTTGCAGCCTTTGCAGCTCTGGGTGATCGAGCTTTTCAGACGCGTCACGTTCGAAATGGTCGGAGTTTAGTGCGTCTGCTAGGCCCTTGAACCACTCTACGGCTGCTGCGGGGAGCCGGAAACCGCCACCGTACGACCTGGAATAGCTGCAATGTAAATCCTCGACAATATAGCGCCCATTGGGGTTAAGGCGTGGGAAACAGGCTTCGAACGCCGCAACTATCTGGTCCGAACGGTGTGACCCGTCGTCAATAATCACATCAAAGCGGGCGTCGCCAAGCATGTGATCCAGTGCGACTGGGTCGCTGGCATCACCAATATGAACAGAGACGTTGGGTGGCACCGACAAATTAGTGCATGCCGTATCGATGTCGATACCGACAATGATCGAACCTGGCGGGAGGTATTTGGACCAGATCTCGAGGGAACCACCATTTTGCACGCCAATTTCCAGCAAGTGAATTGGACGCCCGGGTGCTAATAACCCATCAAAGGCCGCTTCATAGATCGGGAGGTAATGCTCCCATTTGTCAGATATATCGCCTTCGTGTTCCATGAACATCCGATAAAGTGCAGTCGCGGTCCCGGGTTCGGTGTTCGGTCTGCGATCGGATCTATAGATCGTTTTACTCATGGACACCTCGCGGGGACCGAAGTCCCTGTCCAACACAGCTTGCCGGTATATGCAATGTCAACGCGCGGGGCTCCCCGTTGCTCTATTACAAAAGACCGAGGCTGGATAAGATCACGGCAGGAGCCCCTCCGCCTACTGCCCGGCGTGCGACGCCACCGATCACTACAGCAGGAACCAAGTTCAAGCTAAAGTGCGAGCCTCTTCGGCGGTGCTCCATCTATTCACCGACGCCCGCTTCTCGTATTCCACGATCGCGTGCAAACCGTTCTAACGGCGGAGGAGATGGTGATCGCCACGGCTTGTCGATAGCCGGTGGGAACGCGAAGCTGATCGATAGGTCGCGCCGAGTCAGGTTCGGGTTAAAATACGGATCGTGGTCGAGCGTCCATCCCCACTTCGCACGCATATACTCGATCTCTTGGACAAATTCCAGATGCCGCGCAGACAGCACATCCGGGTCGCGCGTGACCGATTCATGATGGTAGAGCTCGGCCAGCGGGGTCCAGACGATCAGGTATCCCCGCTCGCGAATGCGCAGGCAGAGATCGACATCGTTGAACGCCACGCGCAGATCGCCGTTGAAGCCGGCGATCTCGTCGAACACCCTCCGGCGCGTGGCCAGACATGCCGCTGTTACTGCCGACAGGTTTTGCTGCAGCACGGCGCGGCTGAAATACCCGGGATCGTCGCGCTGGCGCCCGAGGTGGACGTGCCCGGCAACCCCGCCGATACCTAATATCACACCCGCGTGCTGCACCCGGCCGGTGGGGTAAAGGAGCTTCGCACCGACTGCACCGACTTCGGGCCGGCAAGCATTGGCGACCGGATGGCGCAACCAATCGGGACCGATGACTTCGGTATCGTTGTTTAGAAACAGCAAGACCTCGCCAGTCGCCTGGGTCGCTGCCCAGTTGTTGAGAAGGGAAAAATTGAACGGCTCATCATAGCGGATTACGCGAACCCGCGGATCAGCGGCGACCTCGCCAAAATAGGCATGCGTAGCCGGGTCTTCACTGCGATTGTCGACGATTAGCAGTTCCAGGTTCCGATAGCGGGTCCGCTCGAAAATGCCGCTGATGCAGCGTGACAGCAGATCATGCCGATCCTTGGTCGGTATGATAACGCTGACTGAAGGCTCGCGATCCAGCAGATATGAGACTTGCAGAAACGGTGAGCCCGCTGCGAACGTCACATCGGCGCCGATACGCCGGCGCTGCAGGTGATCGGAAACCGCTCTCCGGGCAGCCTGCAGCGCATAGGGTTTCTCGGCAGCAGATTGGGCAGTCGAGCCTGCAGCGGCACGCCAATGGTAGAGGATATGCCGGATGTGGCGAATGCGTTGCGGCTGCGTCCGCTCGACAATCCGCAGTGCGAGATCGTAGTCCTGAGCGCCGTCGAACTCCGGGCGCAGCGCGCCGACTTCCCGCACCAGCGCGGTCCGGTAGACGCCGAGGCGCGAGATCATGTTCTGCGCCAGGAACAGATCCGGATTCCAGTCGCTCTTGAAATGCGGGTCATACCGCCGGCCCTCCCGCGTGATCTTGTCCTCGTCGGTGTAAATCAGATCGAGCGCGGGGTCATGGATGATCTCGCGTGCGACCATGTAGAGCGCATGAGGCGGCAACACATCGTCGTGATCGAGAAACGCAATGAATTCGCCGCCCGCGATGTCGACGGCGCTGTTGGTTGCCGCCGAAATGCCGCCGTTCGCCGCGCGCCGTACAATCTTGATGCGGGCCTCCCGCGCCGCAAATTCGGCGAGCGCGGTTGTGACGTGCGTTGCCGTCGACCCGTCGTCGGCAATGCACAATTCCCAGTTTGGATAGAGCTGATCGACAACCGATTGGACGGCCGCTCTGAGATAGCATTCCGGTGTATTGAAGACCGACAGCACGACGGACAGAACTGGCGCTGTGGGCCAATCCCGGATCTCGGCAATAATCGCGGTGCGGTCCGCATCCGATAAGGTGTCGTAGAGCCTAACCCAATGGCGGTAAGATCCAAGCTGCAAGGCTGCGGCGAGGGCGCGAAAGGCGAGCGGTGCAACGCGCTGATAGCCGCGCACGACGACCCGTTGCAGCCAATGCGGCAGCATGTGGAGAAGAGTGCGCAAAAGCGTTTTGAGGCGCGGCGGTATCACGAGCTGATCGGCGGCAATTGCGGCCGGTGGTTCGTCAGCGGGCGCTTCGGTTGCCGCGAACCCGCTGTTTCCAATCTGAGAAACAGCTCAATCAATTTGGGGCGGCCACCTCCAGCGAATAATGTTCTGTCACCCGCCGTCGGCCGGCCGCTCCCATGCGGCGCCGCAGCTCGGGGTCTTGCGCCAGCCGCGACAATGAGGCGATCCAATCGGCATCGGTTTCGGCCAGAAATCCGGTTTCTCCCGGCACGACGATCTCGCGATTGGCGCCAACCGGCGAGGCGACGACGGGGAGCGCACTTGCCATGTATTGGATGAGCTTATAGCCGCATTTGCCCCGCTCCCACGGCAAATCGGGAAGCGGCATAAGGCCGACATCGCAGCGCGCGAGTTCGGCCGCTTCGGTTTCCGGCGACCAGACGACATGCTCGACGGGAAGACCAGGCAAGCTGCCCGGGGCCGCGCCGATGAGGATGACCCTGAACGATATTTGGGCCGCCAGTTCACGCAGCGCCGGGCGCAGCTGCTCGAGATAGGCGGTCGTCACCGGCGATCCGATCCAGCCGAGCTTAAACGGCTCCGCCGCGGGCGCCGCCCCGTGCTCTGGGTAGCGCCGTAAATCGACGACCGTCGGAAGTTCGGATACTGTCCGCGCCCCGGCCGCCCGCGCGCGACGACCGAGATAGGCATTGCCGACAGTTACGAGATCGGCGGCTGCCATCACCTGGTCGATCTTGTGGCGCAGCGCGCGGCGTACCAGGCGATTGCCGTGCTGGTCATAGTTGTGAAAAACCGCGTCGTCACAGTCGATGACCGTCGGCGCGCCGACCGTGCGCAACAGCGCGAGTTCGATCCACGCAGGAAGCCACGGCAATGCCTCCTTCTCGACCCACAACAGATCGTAGCGGCGGGCCCGCAGCAGCGCGAGCAGCCGAGAGGCGTAGGCGCGACAGAGGCCGGTGATATTGGCGGCACGCCCGGCATAGAGACGGCGGACATAGCCGTCCCCCAAAAAAGGCGACACCTCGGCATCGATGCCCGCGGCGCCGAGCGCATCCAGATACAAAAAGCAGCGCTGCCGGCTGCTCGGTGCGAGCCGGCCATAGCGCGTCAGAAACAGCGCTTTCAAAACGCCCCTATGATGCCGCGAAACCGCCCCCGCACGCTTTCCCCGAAGTCGGCCAGCTGGCTGGGGCGGGAGGATTCGAACCTCCGCATGGCGGATCGAAATCCTCTTGAAACCCTAGCGTTTCTGCGGGCTTTTGGGTTCCAATTTGCTCTCTATGTCGCGTTTTTTGTCGCATCCACACACCCTTTACCCTGCCACAGGTGCGTATACGTATCGAGTGTCATCGCAATCGTCGAATGCTCCATCAGCGCCTGCACCCGCTTCGGATTATACCCGAGATCGATCCACGGTGACGCCGCGACATGCCGCAGGCTGTGCATTTCGTATTTCGAGTCCTTCGTCGTCGACTTGGTGCCGGCCGCCCCGCTGCAAAGGCGCAAGTCCCCGGTTGTGGATTGTCGGAAGGGTCTCGACATTGCCCTTGCTGTTCGGGAAGACGAGATTGCGTGATCCTTTTGGGGAGATATCACGCCACGCCTTCAGAGTGTTGATCGCGTAGAGTACGACGATCTCGACATCCCGGTTGCTCGATTTTGATTTCGTGACTTCCTCGATCTTGTTCCAGCGATCGGCCCGCTGCCGCACCTTGATAATGACCTTGTTATCGCCAATGAATTCGACGTTCGGCCACGTCCGGGCGCGAAGTTCCGAGGCTCGCGACCCGCTAAACACGGCCGTGATGAGAAGAGCATGTCACCAGGGAATGGGCCGCTGCGCCAAGTCGGTCGGGTCTACCGCGTCATCGCGACGGCCGCGGCGGCTCTGGCTGGTTCGGAACAGGAAGCCTTTGAGATCGTCGCGAATGCCGGCGGTCTCGATATAGAGGTGCGCTTCGTTCAGCACGAAGATGGTGGCCTCAAGGGCGATCACGCCGCCCTCCTCGACATCGCGCAGACAGGCCCGGTCGTCGCGGTCGGCGCCGATGAGGTGCACGGCACCGGGCTGGATGCCATTCATCGGCTCCTTTTGTCACACCGGAGCCGATACAAGAACTCATCGTTCCGAGCCGGGGCAAGGGGCCTTTCAAATGCGATCTCTCTGAGAATCCAGTGATGACCTATTGCGTATCAACAATGTTGGTCGTATGAGCTGCCGGATTGGCAGGTGGGAATTCGCTGAAGCTGGCGGTCTCGAGCAACAGTTGGGGGTGCTTGGTGGGATTGCTCGCTCAGTCGCAGGCGCTGAACTGACGGCCAGGGCTGGCAGATTTCTGTCGAACGAGCACAGCCCGGCGCGGGTGGAGAACGCGGCAGCAATAAGGGGCGTGGATTACACGATGTCACGAACGCGAGGACAAGGAGCGTGACTGCGGCGTCTAAGATGCGGCCGTTCTGTCCGACCCTACTGGGTATTGGAGGTGTTGTGCTTGTGTCGGCCGTGGTGGCAGTGGCCACTGCACCCGGCAACTACAGTCCAGATTCCGTGGGCCAGCTACAGCAGGCTCAACAAGGCGTGTATTCAGACGGGCATCCACCGCTTATGGCTGGCCTCTGGTCAGTACTGCTACGCGTCACCGGCACCGCAGAGAGCTTGTACTGGCTCCACCTTGGTCTGCTCTTGTCTGCCTTTGTGATGTTCGCGCTCGCATTCCGGCGCTCCGACTTGCCCGGCGCTGTTTGGCTGCTACTCGCGGTCGCCTGCAGTCCTGCCATCCTCAACTTTATCGGCGTCCTTTGGAAGGATGTAGGGCTGGCTGTCAGTCTAGCGTTCTGCTTCGCCTGCGTCGCCCTGTCGCGTGCTGCTCGAGCGGGACAGATCACGACGCTGCTCGTCGTGCTTGTCGTGAGCTTCTATGCAGTTGGTGTCAGGTACAATGGAGCGCCCGCCTTGCTCCCACTGTTCTGGCTCTTGTTGCTGCCTTTTTTCAGGCGGTCGGGATGGCGTCGTAGCGTTGGCATGGCCGCGCTCGCCATCACTGGGACCGCTCTGTTGTTGGTAGGAGGCGGTCTCGTCTCGTACCAGCTCCTGGATGCGAAGCGGACCCATCCCGAGCAGGTGATCGAGCTCTACGACCTGGCTGGCATCTCCGTTATATCAGGGACCGACGTAATCCCGGACGAGGCGAAGAGCGCTAATTTCAGCTCAGAGGCGCTGCGAGCCGCGTATAGCTCAGAATATTTGAACCCTTTGATTTTCCGCCCAGACCCGGGAATCTCGCCGCCGCTGCAAGGGACTGGAAATCCTCAATACCTGACAATATTTCGCCAGGCTTGGGAACACGCGATCATAAATCATCCCTGGGCCTATCTGTCCCACCGCGGCGCAATCTTTGCCTCCCTCCTACGGATCGGATGGCACACGCCGTTTTATGCCATGGTCGACTATCGACAGGAAGCGGCTGACTTCGAGGCTGGCGTGGGCATACTTGGTGATCCAGCCCTCAAGAGCATCGACATAGGACGCCCGATCTTCGGACAGCGCATCGCCGCGTCTCTCCTGATGGCCTTCATCAACTGGGCCGCGGTGCATACTTACCTGTTTTTTGGGTGGCCGTGGCTGCTGGTTCTGGTTGCCACGTTTGTGACGGCAATTGTACTCCGAAAGCGCCCGATGGCGGAGGTGGCCATCGGACTCTCCGCCTCTGGCCTTCTTTACTTGCTGCCATATTTCTTTGCGGCTCCCAGCTCGGATTTCAGGTATTTGTACTGGAGTATCGTCGCAGCAAATCTGAGCACTGTGATCATCGGGGGGATTTTGATGCAGGTCACGGTCGAGTTCCTGAAATCGCGCGAATCGCAAGCTCGGAGGGAGAGTGTGCCCGAAGCTGGATGCATGGGGAGTTGGTCCAATCGTAAGCGACACCGGACTAAAATTGATTTAGCCTGATCGGAAACATCAGGCGTGGCGAGTGTAATTGCTCCAGCCCGTGCTGTTGGGGCAGCCGCCAGGTTGCCAGGCGTAAACCCGTTAGTATACCAACCGTGTTTTGCGAGCCTATACGATACGACGATGAACCCCGCTATCCTTTCTGTCGATGTGGACGACTTGTTGGTCGCAAATTCGGATTTCTTCGGCCAGCCCCTTCGGCCCAATCATCA
>Ga0126381_100009991_pt1 | contig 10661 bp, 10 predicted proteins | sample PanSoiMetPlot_28_FD_96465 | JGI IMG/M metagenome (GOLD analysis project Ga0126381, IMG submission 96465) | Tropical forest soil microbial communities from Panama - MetaG Plot_28 | ecosystem: Environmental > Terrestrial > Soil > Tropical forest > Bulk soil | place: Panama | collected 2016-02-17
CTAGGCTAGCATTCCATGGAATTGATACCTTGGCAGATGGTGAGCACCCGTTGACCGGGCGATGCCGGTTGAACCTGACTTTTCGGAAGGCATTGTAGCGCCGAGGATGGTGGGGCGAAAAACTCGGCGGGCCCATGGCCTGGCTGGTCTTTTATGCAAACGCGCCGGTTTTGAGCCGTTTCGTGGCTGTCACATGAATGGACGCGGCTCAAAACCGGCGCGGCTGAACCGATGGGTAAAAGGAATCGTCGGCGCGCCGAGTTTTTCGCCCTACCTCAAACGCTTCGTTCGGTAGCTTCGAGGACGAGGACGACGAGTACGAGGACGACTAGGGCTGGTAAACCAAGGTGGAATAGCCGGTTTGTCGGAGTCCTGGCATCGTGACAGCCATGAAGACGGCAGTACTCGACAGCGGTTTTGCTGGTTCGACCCGGCAAACCATCCCCCTTGTTCTTGAGCCGGCACGCAAAGCCCCCCGGAAACCGAAGCGTGTTGTCGTTCCGTTCTCTGTTTCGAAGCCGAGATTGGAGGTTCCGGATGCACGAATTCAGATACCAAAACTAGTCGTCTGGGAAAGGCTCGAATTCGGATTGATGACCGTGCTACTAGCGTCGGCGGTTACTCTGATAGCCCTAGCGGTGACTGCGGGCGCGACTTTGTGAACCTGCAAATGAAGCGGCGGGCAAACCCAAACTGTGCCAACATAGCTCTAGGCAAACCCCGATGATGCCCGTCCGGATATCTCTGTCGCTGATTGGGCGATGCCCAATTTTAGTTAGCGCTTTTTTGCTGCTGAGTCTCTCGGCGGCGCTTGGACTTGATGAATTAGATGAAACGGGTGCGAGCGGTTCCTCGTCAGAAGCGGATTCGGGGCAACGAGTGCGCGAACTTGGGAGGCCTCTATATCGGACCTTCACCCGAAAAGACGAAGGCATCGTAAACAGAATCCTGACCGGTGTTCAGGATCCGCGCGGGTTGATGATTTTTGGTAGCGTGAACTGCGTATTGGAATACGACGGCCAGCGCTGGACTTCGATTCCGGTACCGAACAGTGGTCTTATCAAAAAACTGGCCTGCGACAAGTCAGGAAAAATATACGTCGACGCTGCTGGGGAGTTAGGTGTGCTGGTGCTGGAAGGTGGCACCTATCGGTATAAATCGTATACGTCGCTGCTCCCGCCTTCAGCGCCACATCTTGGAGAGATCAGGGATATCGCTGTTCACGGTGATGATGTGTACTTCCTTTTCGAGAAAACCTTACTCCGGTGGAATGGCCAACAGTTTTCTGTAATTAACCTTCCATACGAAGTTGGGTGTTTATGGTACCTGTCATCGTTCTCTGGACACCTTTTTGTCCACGCTAAGCATCAACCCTACTCTGAGGTGGTTGGAGATCATCTCGAGGCATTCTTGGATGATCCTGCGCTTCGGGAAACTACGGTTACGGGAGCGATTGAGTTGGCGAAAGACAAGATCTTGCTGGTCACGAAAGAAAAAGGGATCTTTGAGTTACACGATTCCTTATCCTCCGTAGCTTCTGACTCCTCGCAAGCTTCGTCGAACAAGTTAGCGAAGGAGGGCCAGGTTGTTCCGTTTAGGACCGACGCGGATGATTTATTTATGCGGCAGTCTTATGTGGAACATGCTATTCCTATAAGCCGCGGCATTTTCGTCGTCGCCGTAGAAGGACGCGGGCTGGTATTCCTCGACGCTAGTGGGCACATTCAGCAGACTTTCTTGGAAGAGGATGGTCTGCCAAGCGGAGGATTATATGATCTGATTCGCGATCGCGATGGTGGCCTTTGGGTGTTCGAAGAAAAAGGCCTGACTAGAGTCAATACCAACCGAAGCATTTCAGTATTTGATCACGAGAACGGGCTTCCCAAGGCCAGTATTCACTCAACCATAAGATTTGGCGGTTCGCTGTATGCGGTCACTGGGTATGGTCTTTATCGTTTGGAGTCCAGCGGCGGCGGCTTGGCTTCTTCGCAGTTTCGCAAGGTTCAGGGTGTGACCGATGAGTTGTGGCGTGTCCTAGCTGCTCCGCCTCACGGTTTGATTCTGGCGGGAGTGAACGGTGTGTACCTGTTCGATGGTAGTGGCTTTCAAATTATATCGAACGTTCCATTCACCAGTTCCATCGTGCGATCACAAAAGAATCCCGATCTTTTTTTCTTGGGCGGCCACACTGGGTTGCGAGCGGTCAGTTTTATTGACGGTCGTTGGGTCGATCAAGGAACCATGCCGCGCTTTGAACAGGGGGTAGGATCCGTCGTGGAGACGGCCAACGGCGATCTAATCGTCGAGGCAGGGCTAGAAGGGTTTTTCCGGATTACGCTCGGCCCGGATCCGAAAATACCGTTCAAAGACGCTCGCTGGCAGCCGCTACTTGATGCTCCGAAGCCGACACTAAGCGGGATGTGCGATGTGCAGCCTTGCGGCAATCTACTTCTATTCAGCACTGACTGGAACGTATTTCTGTACCGGGATTCTGACCGCTCTTTTTGCCGGGCGGATTTTCTCCCGAAACAGATTATGGGCCGGGAAATTCATACCGTGCAGGCTGGCCCAGCCGATTCCGATCATCTCTGGCTAGAAACGATCATTGGAGAGCTGGGCTGGGGTCAAACCCAAGAAATTGGACGATTGGACCCAGACGGAAGCTATCATACCCTCCCGCGCTCGATCTCGTCGGTTCTTGGAGGTGTTAAGTCGTTCTACGAAGAATCCTTGCGAGCCGAATCGACGCTTTGGATCTCGGGCGAGTACGGCGCAATTGCGCGGATTGACCTTGGTCGCTCGCCTCAGCATCACCCCGTTAAACTCTATTTGCGGGAGGCAACAACTGCCTCGGGTGAACGCGTCGGCCTGCCGCAAAATGGAGCAGCTTTGGAGTTACCTTTTGAGAAACGGGATCTTCGGCTCCGATTTGCCACCGATGACTATGATGGGCCTGACGAAGTCCGTTATCGGACCAAACTGGAAGGACTGAATGCTGATTGGACCTCTTTCATGGAGGAATCAACCTGGCAATCGGGGTCATTGAGTGAAGGGAGTTACCATTTGCACGTAGTAGCTCGAAACAGCGAAGGCGTTGATAGCAACGAAACTACTGTCGCCATCACCATCTTCCCTCCGTGGTATCGCACGCCGTGGATGTATGCTGTTTATCTTGGTGGTGGAATATTGTTAATTTTCGGCCTCATCCGTTGGCGTTTGTGGCAAATGCGGGCTCGCGAAAAAGAGTTAGTCGCGGTAGTCGATCACCGGACCCGAGAATTGCGCGAGAGCGAAGAACGGTTGCGCCAGCACTACGAGATGCTGCGACAAAGCAAAAAACGTCTCCAAGAAGCAAAAAACAACGCGGAAGCTGCCAATCGGGCTAAGACCGCTTTCCTGGCGAACATGAGTCATGAGGTAAGGACGCCGCTGAATAGTATTCTGGGATATGCTCAGCTGCTTCTACGCGGCTGCGAAAACGTAAAGGATCCCCGTCCAAAACTACAATCGATCATCGACAGCGGTACCCATCTTCTCGGAATGATGAATGAGCTACTCGATTTGGCGCGGGTCGAATCGGGCAAGCTAGCTATCAATCCTGAGCCGCTTAATCTTCCTAGCTTTCTCCAATCGTTAGTCGCCGAGTTTGAAATTCGGGCTCGGCAGAGCGGCTTACAATTTGACTATGCGACGGACCAGAGCCTTCCACAGTGGGTCGAGACAGATCCGCTTAGGCTCCGGCAGATCCTGTATAATCTTGTTGGAAATGCGTTCAAATTTACGACCGCTGGTTGCGTTTCGCTGGAGGTAACGGTAGGGACGAGCTCCGCCTCGTCCGCGGACGGCACCGATGCGACTCGGACGAGCGGGAGCTCGTCCCTACCGCAACTGCGACTAGTGGTTTCTGACACTGGGAGAGGAATAGCCGAGTCTGACCTCCCGCATTTGTTCAAGCCTTTCTACCAGGCCGTAAACAACGAGCAATGCGCAGAGGGAATCGGTCTCGGACTTTATATTACCAACAAAATTGTCCACCTGTTGGGGGGCCAGATTGATGCCAGCAGCGTGCTTGGAAAGGGAAGCAAATTTTCCGTGGAGTTACCGCTCAACCTGGTTACGAAAACGCCCGAAGTGACTGCCGGGTCAGAGGTGGTTGGATACGAAGGCGACGTTCGGGAACTTTTGCTGGTTGATGATGACCCCTTGAACCGAGATGTACTCAAACAATTTTTGACCGAGGTCGGGTTTTCTGTTCAAGAGGCGGATTCGGGTGTCGCAGCTCTTAAGATTATGCGTTCTCATCGCTTTGATGGAGTCATCAGCGATATTCGAATGGCCAAGACGGACGGAAATACATTCTGCAGAGAAGTTCGATCCGATGACGCGCTGGCCAAAATTGTCATGATCGCCTCTTCAGCTAGTGTTTATGAGGGCGACCGCCAGGCTGCTGAGTCCGCTGGGTTTGACGGTTTCCTGCCAAAACCGGTAAAGGAACAAGAACTTTTCAAGATCCTAGGGCAACATTTGGGGATCAAGTGGATTCTCAGGCCAGAGGCACGGGCTAACGGATCCGCTGTGCCGAGTCCGGTCCAACCGGATATCAGCGACATGTTGTTGGCCGGGCGTGACATCCCGATCGAAGAGTTGCAAGTTTTGCTGAAACTAGCCGGAGAGGGCGATGTCGTGGCTCTGCGCCAATCGCTTCAAACCCTGGCAGAAAGCGATCCTGCCCATACCCGGTTTGCGCAGCAACTCGGAGCGTTAGTATCTGCTTACCGCATCGACGAGGTCGAAGCTCTGCTCCAGGAGATCCTCTGCGAAGCAAGTGAACCGATTGGTACATCTACTTTTGGGAAGCGAGAGAAACGAGAGGAGTTCAGGAGTTCAGGAGTTGCCGGAGTTCAGTGAACTGTAGAAGTTCAGGAGTACAGGAGTTCAGGAGATACCTGCAGTAGCTACAGAAAGAGTTTGGCTCATGAAATTTACCAACGACCCCTCTTTTTCCAGCTCGCTGTAACGATTCCGATGAGATTCTACTGAACTCCTGCAACTCCTGACTCCTGTAACTTCTTGCCTATATGCCCACCGTTCTAGTCGTCGATGATGTTCCCGCTAACGCTGATGTTGTGTTGAACCATCTGACTGCGGCTGGTTTTCGGGTGCTGTACGCAGGCAGCGGTGCCCGGGCGCTAAAACAGTTGGAGCACTCCATTCCTGATCTCATCCTGCTCGACATAAAAATGCCCGGACTAGACGGCATCGAGACCTGCCGGCTTATCAAACAACGCTCAGAATGGCGGAATGTTCCTATCATTTTCATCACAGGCGCCGATGAGCTTTCTCAAAAGCTAGCGGCCTTTGAAGCGGGCGGCGTCGATTTTGTTAGCAAACCGATTCTTCCCGAAGAAGTGGAAGCACGAGTCCGGACCCATTTGCGTATTCGGGAATTGCAGAGCGAGCTGGAACAAAAGAACCTGGCTCTCTCGGAGGAGATCGAGTTGAGGTTGGATGCAGAAAAGCAGCTCGAAGCCAAACTGGATGAAGCTTTCGTAATTACCTGCCTCGATGGCGAGATTTACTTCTCGACGCGGCAAGCGAACATATTACTTCAAGCCTTCTTCCCGGGCACCTTGATGGCACGTCTTCCGGACCAGGTTATCCACTGGCTTGATTCCGAGGAACGGCATAAACCTCTAGTGATCGAGAGCACCACTAAAGGCGATTTGCAGATTGATGTGGCCGCCTCGGATCCAGGACGTCTGGCGCTGCTACGTCTGGAGCAGCGGAATAGTTCTTGGGGGCCCAAAGCACTTCAAACTCTCGGTCTGACGCCCCGCGAAGCGGAGGTGTTGTATTGGATCACCGAAGGGAAAACTAACCCGGAGATTTCTACCATTTTGGATACCACGCTGCACACGGTCAAAAAACATAACAACAAGCTCTTCGCTAAACTTGGCGTCGAGACGCGTATGGCCGCTGCGCGTTTGGCTATGAGTATACTAACCGGTCATCAAGAAGGGGCAGATGCTGTGAACAGGATGGCGAACAGCAGATAGCAAACTGGGGACGCCCTGATGATGAGCGTTTATCACTGCACCAGACCTGTCGTGTTGGTCTGAGCGTCCCCCGCTACTGCTACTCCGGCGTTGCTGTGGGGTTAGGTGAGTTGCCAGGCGTTGCAGATGGATTTGCTTCGGTGCCCGGTGTCGGAGAAGGGCGAGTTTCCGCGTTTTTTTCTGGGCTTGATGCCGGGGAGACTCCAGGTGATGGACTTCCTTCGGTTGTTGGGGACTTCTTGGCAGTTGCGGTTGTATGTGTGGTTCGGTGATGAACGACGTGCGTCGCGGACGTTCCGGCTTCCCGTATCTTGCTCCCAGTCCGTTCTAAAGTCTTACCTACCGTTCTTTCGGTCGCTTTAGTTCCGCGGGAAATCACGCTTCCAGTTGCTTGAGCGCCGTGTTTAATTGTTTGCCCGGTCTCCTGGGCAGCTTTCTTAGTCGTAGTTGCTGCTTTTTCCGCCGGCCCTTGATCGTCCTGTGCCTTTACCCATACGAATGGGGTCAAAACTGCGAGTCCTAAAATCGTACACAACTTCCTCATAAACGCCTCTTTTATAATGTATCGAAAGAGCAACCCGTCGTGGATGTCCCCTCGGTGAGTTGGTTGCGACTTTATTGCTGCTAGAATAGTCTAGAAACCGTGACCGAAGGCCGAATCATCGGCAGAGGGGGAGGAGAGTTCCCCGACGGCTACTGGCAAAGTTTCCGCTGGAGGCCTCATCCCGAATTGGCGCTGCTGGTTCGCGGCTACAATGGCTATTTCGAGAGCTCATCTCGACCGGTTCGGCGCCGCGAACTGCCTTCCGGTGAAGTGGCCCTGATCATTTCCTTGGGGCCGCAATGGCGGTTGATTGATCCGGCAACCGGGGCGTCAGCGGGCACTCTCCGAACATTCGTCGCCGGGTTGGATGATACCTACAGCCTCGTCGAGTCAGAGATACCTGGCGCTGCAATTCAGGTCGATTTTACGCCCATCGGCGCGCGTCAATTGCTGCAGTTGCCGATGCATCTGGTTTCAAAACGAACCGTTGAGCTGACCGATTTGTTTGGCAGCCAAGCCGATCGCCTGGTCGAACAGCTCGCCGAAGCTGCAGATTGGCATAGCCGATTTCTAACGTTGGATAATTTCCTTCTCTCAAGAATTCGGCGATACCGGAGATCTACCAGGGAAATCGACTGGGCATGGCGACAACTGGATCTCTCCCGCGGTTCTGTTCGTGTCCAGAAGATCTCTGAGCAATTGGGGTGGACTCGCAAGCGGCTAGTCAGGGCTTTCCGGGACGAAATTGGTATGCCGCCAAAAGTGATCGCTCGGGTTTTGCGTTTTCGAAAAGCATTAGCGGAGTTCAACGTTCAGACCATCGTCGATTTTTCACAGCTAGCCGCGGAATCTGGGTACAGCGATCAAGCCCACATGATTCGCGATTTCAAAGATTTTTCCGGACTCACTCCAGCGGAACTGATTCGCGTCTATTCACCGGACGCTGGAACGATCGAAAGCTAATGCACCCTGGGGAGGGCGTACTTTTGCCGCGTGGCAGCTGTCGGACTAGCATAACCTCCGGGTTGCGGCTACTGCGTGGATCACCACCCCGACGAAGGGGAGCCGCATTAGAGATGTGCCGCCTGGAGATTGGGAGGTTGTCTATCGCCGGTCGGTTGAAAAGACCTGTCCCCGGCTGCGGCTCCCTTTAGGTATGGCGGGTTCTGTCGTTCCTTAGATCTCAATGTGCTGAATATCGCTCCCATCCCAGGGCGTCGCCTCTATCCGAGCGTCAAACCTAAAAAGATTCATCGGCGTCGACATGCGTGCGAGCTCTACCACCGAATGCGACGTCCCTCCGTCCGTTGCCTATCGGGATGCCTGGACCTGGTTGGCTTAAGCTTCTTAGGTTGACGCGCATGCGCGGCGGCGGGACACCGTAAGACGTGGCGCCGCCTCCAGTTTGGAAAAGATCTATGGGTTTCCCGTTTGTCGGTCTTTCCAGAGATTATCAAAGCCCCTCCATGCCTCAGCCGATGCTCGACGCGCGAGCATCTGGCGAGCCCCGTCGGGGAAACATTTCTTCAATACAGGCGGTTGATGGCCTCTTAGCGTGTCCCATCCATCAACCCTAACCAGAAAGAAATTATCTATGACTACTCCTAAAGACGGACCATCCACCATTATCCCGGCAATGCGATATCGAAATGCCCCGGCCGCACTAGAATGGCTCTGCCAGGCTTTTGGGTTCGAGAAGCATTTGGTAGTGCCTGGAGAGAACGGCACCATTGTTCATGCTGAACTCACATTAGGAAATGGGATGATGATGCTGGGCTCCGTTCGAGATAACGATTTCACTAAACTCGTTAAGCAACCCGATCAGCTAGATGGAGTCGAGACGCAATGCCCCTACGTCGTCGTAAAAGACGCGGATGCGCATTACGGGCGGGCGAAGGCCGCCGGGGCCAAGATCGTTCACGAAATTGCGGACGCCAGCTATGGCGGTCGCGGCTATTCCTGCCGCGACTTGGAGGGCCATCTGTGGAGCTTCGGCAGCTACGATCCCTGGGGCTAACGCGGTTTAAGGTTCAAGGTTCTAAGTTTTAGGTTGGCATTTCGTGGGTTGCAAATGGCCTTCTCTGGCGCCGCGACGCAAAGGATTGAACCGGTAACCTCGAACTTAGAACCTATAACTTTGAACCTACAACCCGGTTACCGGTTATACCATTTCTCTTCCTGTGGTACTCGATACTGCTCGAGTCGATCCAATAATTCCTCCGGATCAGCGCCAGAGATCACAAGAGAGCGATGTACCTCAGATACAAATCCTTCTTTCGTCGCTCTGTCTGCTTGCGCTAGGAATGCGTCGTAAAAACCTTCTACGTTGAGAATGGCGCAAGCCTTGCGATGTAGTCCTAGCTGAGACCAGGACACCGCCTCGCAAAATTCTTCCCAGGTCCCGAACCCGCCGGGCAACGCCAGGAACGCATCGGTCTGATCTGCCATCGCTTTCTTGCGTTCATGCATTGAATCCACCACCCGGAGCTCGGTGATATTTGGATGACCGATCTCCTTAGCCACCAATGACTTGGGGATAATCCCGATGACTTTACCCTTACCGGCAAGGCACGCATCGGCCAACGCTCCCATCATTCCGACCTTGCTGCCTCCGTAAACCAGCGTGATGCCGCGAGTTGCCAACAAAGACCCTACGCGAACCGCTGCTTCTCTATACGCGGGACGAGTGCCGAAATTGGAGCCGCAAAATACGCAAACTGTTTTCATCCGTAAAGGATTGTCGGATACGTGGCCAAGGGGTTTTGTCAATACGGCACTGATGATCTCAATTGATCTATCGTACATCGGTACCAATTGATAGCGACACTCACTTTTACAACCTTCCTGGTTAATGCGGCGGGAACGGGTGCTTAAAATAACAGTTGCATTATATAACAGTATGATTATTTAATATCGCATGGACACATTCGAGGCGATTGCCGAGCCGACCCGTCGAGCGGTTCTGGATCTGCTCCTCGAAAAAGAACGCTCGGCCGGCGATTTGGTAGCAGCTTTTCCGCGGCTGACTCAACCGGCAGTTTCCCGACACCTACGGGTCTTGCGAGAAGCAGGCTTAGTAAGTGTACGTGCCGAAGCGCAACAACGTATCTATGCGTTGGAACCAGCTCGACTCGGCATCGTGTACGAATGGTTGAACCGCTACCGTGCTTATTGGGCGGCGCATCTCACCAACCTCGAGCAACACCTCGACAAGCGTTCAGCACGTAAACGTAAGCAGACTGGATAACCATGAATAACCTAATCCCTAACGGTTTTATTGATGTGGAGGGCGGTTTAGCCACACTGACGTTCAAACGTCGTTTAGCTCACCCGATCGAGGAAGTCTGGGCAGCGATTACCGACCCCAAACAACGCGGCGATTGGTTTGGAGCCACCGTGATTGATGGCCGGCCGGGCGGCGCTATCGAAATGATCGCCGAGGGTCCGCCGGTCTCGCGTGAACAGCGGACCATTACGGGCCGCATTTTGGTGTGGGATCCACCGCATATCTTCGAGCATGAGTGGAACCAGCCGTTGGTTGAAAAAGGTGTAGTCCGCTATGAACTTGCCGCGGATGCGGACGCCACGATCCTGACCTTTACCCATCGCGGGCTTAGTGTTCCCAACGCACAGGGATACATTTCCGGAACCCACGCCTTTCTCGATCGGCTGGCTGCCCAGCTTGACGGAAGTGATTTGCCTAACTGGCGACAACGCTTTGTCGAGGTTCAGCAGACTTACTACACTGTGAGAAGTGATTGGTGAGAAGTGAGAGGCCGAAAAGCGCATCACGCGGGCTCTGTCTAACCGCCACTACAAACCCTTAACTGAGAAATCCGGACGAGCCGAAGCTCGTCCCTACTGCCCTCTTTATGTCTACTCTTCTTCATATCGATGCTAGCCCTCGAAGTGATCGTTCTGTTTCTCGCCAGTTGACGCGAGAGTTTGCCTTGGCCTGGGAAGAGTCTAATCCGGACGGGCAAATCATTTATCGAGACTTGGGCCACAATCCTGTTCCGCTGGTAACGGAAACATTTATCACGGCGGTTTACACGCCGCCC
>Ga0126381_100009992_pt1 | contig 10661 bp, 7 predicted proteins | sample PanSoiMetPlot_28_FD_96465 | JGI IMG/M metagenome (GOLD analysis project Ga0126381, IMG submission 96465) | Tropical forest soil microbial communities from Panama - MetaG Plot_28 | ecosystem: Environmental > Terrestrial > Soil > Tropical forest > Bulk soil | place: Panama | collected 2016-02-17
CAGCAAAGACATCCTCCTCACCAAATTGCAGGCCCTTATTTCCGGCACCGCCAATGTGAGCGAAAACGAGATTCACGATACGTTCGTTAAGCAGAATACGAGGGTCAAGTTCGACTACGCCATCCTGAAGCAGGACGACATCAAAAAGGCGCTGCATCCTTCCGACGCCGAACTCAAGGCATTTTACGAAAGTCACAAGGCGAGCTACGCCAACTCGATTCCGGAAAAACGCAAAGTCAAGTACGCGGTCGTCGACACCAACAAGACAGAAGCCAGCGTGCAGGTTACAGCAGAAGACCTGAGCAGCTACTACCGCGATCATCGCGATCAATACCGCGTGTCCGAGCAGGTGAAGGTCAGCCACATTCTGATCAAGACGCCGCTTCCGGGCCCGGATGGCAAGGTCGACGAGAAGGGCGTTGCCGAAGCCCAGCACCGCGCCGAAGATCTGCTGAAACAGGTCAAGAGCGGCGGCAACTTCGAAGAAATCGCGAAGAAATATTCTGAAGACCCGGGCAGCGCAAAGCAGGGCGGTTCGCTTGGATGGATCGGCCGCGGCCAGACGGTTCCTGAATTCGAGAAGACCGCTTTCTCGCTTCCCAAGGGCCAGACCAGCGACCTGGTCAAGAGCAGCTATGGATTCCACATCATTCGGATCGATGACAAGCAGGAAGCGCACGTGAAGTCGCTCGATGAGGTTAAGGCACAGATCGAGCCGATCCTGAGGCATCAGAAGGCGCAGCAGGCCGCGCAGAAACAGGCTGAGACGCTGCTCAAGGATGCGCAAACGCTTGGATTGGACGCTGCCGCGGCCAAGCAGGGCATTCCGGTCATTACCTCGGACTATTTTTCTCGCCGCGACATGCTTCCTGGTCTCGGGCCGGCGCCCCAGTTCATGGATGCAGTCTTCACCGAAAAAGAAAATTCACCGCCCGACATGGCCCCCGCCTCGTCGGGAACAGTGGTCTATCAGTTGCTTGGGATCAAGCCGGCTGCCACGCCAACGTTTGAAGAAATCCGCAGCCGGGTCGAAGAGGAGTTCAAAAACGAGCAATCGAGAACACTGCTCGCGCAGAAGGGACAAGAACTCTCGGACCGCGCCAAGGCCGACCACGACCTGAAACGCGCAGCCAAGGAACTGGGCGCCACGATCAAGACCAGCGATCAGGTCGCACCGGATGGTCAAGTCCCTGACGTTGGATCGATGTCTGGTCAGGCGTCTGTTGCCTTCACCATGAAGCCGGGCGAGATTAGTGGCCCCATCAGCAGCGGATCGGATGTTGTCGTGCTGTCGTTACTCGACAGTCAGAAGCCTTCCGACGCCGATTTCGCCGCTAAGCGCGACCAGATTCGCGATTCTCTGCTGCAAGCTAAGCAGCAGGAGCGCTTCGGCCTCTTCATCGCGAACCTCGTCGATGAGATGACGAAGGCTGGAAAGATCAAGCGGAACGAAGATGCGCTGAAAAATCTTGGTCGCAGCGGCGGCAGTGAGTCCGGCATGTAGCGGCGGTGACATGCCATTTGCACGCGCCGCAGGCATTCTGCTTCATCCCACGTCGCTGCCTTCGCGCGGCGGCGTCGGCGATTTCGGGCCGGCCGCTTACCACTTCGTAGATTTTCTGGCTTCCGCACGCCAAGGTGTCTGGCAGGTTCTTCCCCTGAATCCTGTCGGCTACGGCAACTCACCATACTCCTCGACCTCCGCGTTCGCCGGCAATCCGCTGCTGATCAGTCTGGAACGCCTGGCCGAGTATGGCTGGATCGACCAAGCCCAGATCGATTCGCTCTCGGCCGGTTCTGCGTCTGTCGAATACGACAAAGTCTTCATGCAGAAGATGCCGCTGCTCTTCGAAGCAGGGCGGAATTTCCTCAAATCGGCCACCCGAGAGGCGCTCGCGCGGTTTGAATCCTTCTGCTCCGGGAACAACTGGTGGCTCGATGATTTTGTTTTGTTCGACGCGCTCCGTGCCCGCTACAAGCTGGTTCCCTGGACTCAATGGCCAGATGGTTTGGCTCAACGCGACGCTGCTGCGATCGAGAAAGCGCGTCAAGAACTCGCCGACGACATCCGCATTCGAAGTGCCCTGCAATTCGCCTTCTACGAACAATGGCGAGCGCTGCGGCTATATTGTGCGGAACGGGCGATCCGCGTGGTGGGCGATGTTGCCATCTTCGTGAACCACGACAGCGCCGACGTTTGGACCCATCGCGAACTGTTCCGTCTCAATGACGAACTCGAACCTGAGGTCGTCGCCGGAGTTCCTCCGGATTTCTTCAGCAAGACCGGCCAGCGATGGGGCAATCCTCTCTATCGCTGGGACGTGATGAAACAGCGCGGATATCAATGGTGGGTTCAGCGCATGCGATGGGCCACCGAGAATTGCGACTATATCCGCCTCGATCATTTCCGCGGGTTCGATCAGTTCTGGGAGATTCCGGCAACCGATGCCACCGCAGTGAATGGCCACTGGGTCGATGGGCCCCGCGATGACCTGTTTCTACAGCTGCGCGAGGCGCTGGGTGGCCTGCCGTTCTTTGCGGAAGATCTCGGCTACATCACTCCCGAAGTGCACGCGCTGCGCGACCGGTTACACATTCCAGGAATGGCGGTTTTGCAGTTTGGCTTCGGCGATGAGGGCGCACACATCTATCTCCCCCATCGCGCGGACGGAAAGATCATGTACACCGGCACACACGATAATGACACCGTCGTGGGCTGGTGGCATTCGGGTGCTTCGGAGCAAGAACGCCGCAATGCGGAAGCCTATGTCGGGCGCTGCAACGAGGGCATCCACTGGTCATTCGTTCGCGCCGTGCAATGTTGTCCGGCGAGCCTGAGCATTGTCCCGCTGCAGGATGTTCTGGGACTAGGCAGTGAAGCTCGCATGAACACCCCCAGCCTGCATGGTGGGAACTGGCGCTGGCGCGTCGACGAGAGCCAACTCAACAGCCAACTAGCCGCCAAACTGGCACTACTCGCCGAAGTGAGCGACCGGCTTCCCAAGCCGTGGCCGCCGCAGATGGTGGCGAATTTTTGCGCCTAACGTGGGGTTCTGAATGGCGCGGGCGTTAAGCGTCCACGGCTGCTATTTCTAGAGAATCCCTCTGCCGCGGCTGTCGGTTTGAAAAGGGCGAGCCTTCAACCGCGCCGTAGACTGCCTTGCTACTTCTATTCTGCGTGGGCTTTAGCCAGCGAAGCGCCTGGCCTCCTCAGCCGGCCCCCATTTGTGAATAAAGTGTTACAGCCAGCGCACATTTTCTGCGAATTCGTGTATAGAAGGTAGGGGGAGCCTCAGTGTGAGCGAACCGATCATTGAAGCCGTGGGTGTCGAGAAGTCGTATCCGCAGCCCGACGGTACGCGCATTCAGGTGGTCGGATCGACCAACCTGGCCATCGAGGCGGGCAAGATCGTCGCGCTGCTCGGGCCCTCGGGATGCGGCAAATCGACCCTCCTTCGGATCCTCACCGGCCTGTCTCAACCTTCGTCAGGAACTATTTTGTGGCACGGCAAGCCTCTTGACGGTCAGACACCGAACGTCGCCATAGTGTTTCAAAGCTTCGCGCTTTTCCCTTGGCTGACGGTCATCGACAATGTCGAAGCCCCTCTCGAAGCCAAAGGCGTTCCGGCGGTCGAGCGCCACAAACGGGCTCTGCGCGCACTCGATACCGTCGGTCTAGACGGATTCGAAACAGCTTATCCGAAAGAACTTTCCGGCGGCATGAAGCAACGCGTCGGTTTTGCCCGCGCACTCGTGGTGGAGCCTGAAGTCCTGTTTATGGACGAGCCGTTCTCCGCGCTCGATGTATTGACGGCGGAAAACCTGCGCAATGAATTGCTCGAGCTCTGGCTGAACAAGAAAATGCCGACCAGCGCCATCTTCATCGTCACGCACAACATTGAAGAAGCCGTGATGCTTGCTGACCGCGTGATGGTCCTGGGCAGAAATCCCGCTCGTGTGCGCTCCGATTTTAATATTCGCTTGCAACACCCGCGCGATCGTAAGTCTGCGCGCTTTGTGGAACTGGTCGACTACATCTACAAAGTCATGACCGAGCCGGACGCCGAACACGCGCTGCCCGACGCCGAAACCACGGCGGAGATCATTTTGCCCACCGGCGGCCTGACCAAAGACACGTTCAAGAAACAGGAAGCGCCCATCCGCACCGCCAGGTACCAGATGCTGCCCCACGCCCGCGTGGGCGGCATCGCAGGACTGCTGGAGTTGCTGCGCGATCGCGGAGGGCGCGAGGATCTATTCCGTCTCTCGGAAGAATTAGTGATGGACGTCGAAGACCTTCTCCCGATTCTCGAAGCCTGCGTTCTGCTCGGATTTGCGTGGCTCAAGGAGGGCGACGTCCAGATCACGCGCCAGGGAATTGCCTTTGCCGACGCCGACATTCAACATCGCAAGGTCCTTTTCCGCCAAGCATCGCTTGAGCATGTCACCATCCTGAAGCAGATCGACAGCATTCTGAAGCGTAAGTCGGATCATGCTATCGCGGACGAATTCTTTCACGACATCCTTGACGAGCATTTCTCCGCGGACGAAGTGCTGCGCCAGTTCGATACCGCAATGAACTGGGGTCGGTACGCTGAGATCTTCGACTATGACCGCGAAAATGGCCGTCTAGTGCAGGCCGAGCCGCCGGTTGAGAATCCCCCCGCGCCTCCCGTAGAGGCCCCGAGCGGAGTGCCCAAATCCAGTTAGTTTCAGAGTGTTGCGGATAGCATGAGAAAGAGCATCACATTCCGCGGATTTTCGTCGTACCGCATCTGGACTCAACTGCCCAGCCTCGAGATATCGCACCTGCCCGACGTTCTCATGTTTGGCGCGGCCATCGCGCTGTTCTACGCCATCGTTATGGTCGGCAAGGCGTGGCTGGGCCCGTTTACTCCCGAGATCGAGATTTCGCGCAGCCCCTGGGCGCTTCCCGCATATGCCGGATATTCGCTGCTGCGTATCGGACTCGCATATTTGTGCAGCCTGATTTTCACCCTCGTCTACGGATACATCGCCGCCTACAATCCGCGCGCCGAGCGCTTCATGATTCCGCTGCTCGATGTGCTGCAGTCGATCCCTGTACTTAGTTTTCTTCCCCCGGTGATGATCGCAATGGTTGCGCTGTTTCCCGGCCGGCAGCTTGGCGTTGAAGCGGGAGCCATTCTGCTGATCTTCACCGGCCAGGTGTGGAACATGACGTTCAGCTTCTACGCCTCGCTCAAGAGCATCCCGAAAGAAATGCGCGAAGCCGCCAAGATCTATGGTTTCAGCTCGTGGCAGCGCTTTATCCAGATGGAGTTGCCCTTCTCCGCCATCGGATTGGTGTGGAACTCGATGATGTCTGTGGCCGGCGGCTGGTTCTTTCTGATGGCCTGCGAAATGTTTGAACTCGGTCAGCGGGACTTCCGGTTGCCGGGCCTCGGATCGTATTTACAGACGGCTGCCAGCGAAGGCGACACTCGCTCAATTCTGTGGGGCATTGCCACGATGATCGCGGTAATCGTGCTGCTCGACCAGTTCGTTTGGCGGCCGGTGATCGCATGGGCGGAGAAATTCAAAATCGAACAAGTCGAAAGCACCGATGCTCCCCGCTCCTGGGTGCTCAATTTTGTCCAGCACTCGCGCGGATTGGCGCAGCTCCGCAAAAAGACGATCGAACCTCTCGGCGAACGTCTGATGTTGTACTTCGCCCGCAGCCGCTCTTCCGAAGACGGCAAACCGCTCACCGGATGGAAGTTGTGGCTCAGCCGCTTGGTTGCTTTCGCCGCCCTTGCCGCCGTGGGGTACGGAGTCGTGCGGGTCGTCATCCTTCTCAGTGGGTTGCAAAAAGCAGACTTGCAAGAAGCCGGTCTTGGACTGATCGCAACTTTCTTCCGAGTAAATCTCGCGCTGTTGCTGGGGGCGCTATGGACCATCCCCGTAGGTGTGGCGATTGGTTTCAGCCCGCGTCTGGCGCGCATCGCGCAACCGCTCGCGCAGATTGCGGCTTCCGTTCCTGCAACGGCGTTGTTCCCCGTCGTGCTCTTGTTGCTCATCCGCGTCGGCGGGGGGCTTGGCATTGGCTCCATTGCACTACTATTATTAGGAACGCAGTGGTACATCCTGTTCAACGTCATCGCGGGCGCCATCGCGATCCCGACGGACCTGAAGGAGTGCTGCTCAGTGTTCCGCCTCACCGGGATCGAACGCTGGAAGAAGCTTATCCTGCCCGGCATTTTTCCCTACCTCATCACCGGCATGGTCACCGCCTCGGGGGGCGCGTGGAACGCCAGCGTCGTTGCCGAATACTTCCACTTCAAGGGACAGACCTACACAACTGTCGGCCTTGGCGCCACGATCAGCAAGGCCACAGATACCGGCAACTTCGACCTTCTACTCTTGGCAACGATCATGATTTCGGCGACGGTCGTAACCATCAACCGCCTCGTCTGGCGCAGGCTCTACACGCTAGCCGAAACGCGTTTCCGTCTCGAAACCTAAAGAATAGTTTCGAGGATCAACGAAAACGGGGATTTTCACTTAGATCATCTGGTTACTCTTGGTTACTCTCCGGTTTCTCACACTGCATTTCATCAGCTTTTAACTTGCATTTCATAATGCCGCAATCGAACTGCGCTATCGATATAACATGCGATCAAACCAGCTTGGGGATGATCCGGCGCGCTCAAATGTGCTGTTGCGCGTTGCACAGTTTCCGGGTTTAGCGGGAAAGTTAGCCCCATTGGGCAAGGCCCGTGATCTCTACCGGCGCGTCCAGCGCGCGCCGTCGGGGTTCCATCTCGAAGGACTGCTCGAAGAGATGCGGATCAGCCTTCGCCTTGATCCCGCTGATCAGGCGCGCATTTCAGCCAGCGGTCCAGTGGTCGTCGTGGCGAATCATCCTTATGGCGTACTCGACGGGGCACTGCTCACCGTGCTGCTTACCCGCGTCCGCCCCGATGTGAAGATCCTCGCTAATTTTCTTCTAAGCGACGTCCCCGAACTACAGCGTCATTGCATCTTCGTTGATCCATTTCAGACCGACCGCTCCGTGGATTCGAACCGCCGTGCTCTGCGCGAAGCCTTGGCTTGGGTGCGACAAGGAGGAATGCTGGCGATCTTTCCCGCCGGAGAACCCTCGACATGGCATATGCCTGTCGCTCAGATTGTTGATCCCGCGTGGAACGACACAGCCGTCCGCTTGATTCGCCGCACCGGCGCAACCGCGCTTCCAGTGTATTTTTGCGGACACAACAGCGTTGGCTTCCAGCTCCTCGGCATGATCCATCCCAAGCTGCGCAGCGCGTTCCTTCTGCAGGAATTTCTGCAGCAGGAAGGCAAGAGTGTGGAAGTCCGCGTCGGGAGCGCGATACCAGCAGAGACCATGCAGAGTGTCCGCGACGACCGCGAAGCCATCGACTATCTCCGCTGGCGCACTTATCTGCTCGCGCGTCGCAGGAAATCTGAAACGTCCTGGCCGATGGCGCTTCGTTCCAAGCTTACTGCAAAGATCCAGGAGCCAGTGGCGCCCGCTGAGCCGCCCGAGCAACTGGCCGAAGAAATCGAGCGACTATCGCCCGGCCGCCGCCTTGCCGAGAATGGCGACCTTGCGGTGTACTTCGCCAATGCGAGTGAGATTCCCAGTCTGCTCGCGGAAGTCGGACGCTTGCGCGAATTGACCTTTCGCCGCGCAGGCGAAGGCACGGGCAAGACCCGCGATCTCGATTCGTTCGATAACTACTACCATCACGTGCTGCTGTGGCACAAAAAGAAACAAGAAGTGGTCGGTGCTTACCGCGCCGGCGCCACGGCCGAAATCCTTGCCCAGCGAGGCATTGAAGGCCTCTATACCAGCACGCTCTTCCGCTACAACGAAAAGGTATTCCAGAAGCTGGGGCCGGCGCTCGAACTCGGCCGCTCCTTCATCCGCCCGGAGTACCAACGTCAATACGCCCCGCTGCTGTTGTTGTGGAAGGGAATCGCGCGCCTGATCACGACCCACCCGGAAATCCCGATCTTGTTCGGTGCAGTCAGCATCAGCAACGATTACAATGGCGCATCCCGCGAAATGATCTACCGTTTTTTTGAATCGCGCCGGCAGGAAGAGGACCTTGCCGGTCTGATCGAGCCGCGCCGGCCGTTCCGGCCCAATCCGCTACGGCGTTGGGACTGCCACTCGATGTGTCGCGCTCTGCGCGATCTCGATGAGCTTTCCGAACCGATCACCGACGTCGAGGCCGACGGCAAAGGCCTGCCAATTCTCCTGCGCCAATACGCGAAGATCGGTGGCAAACTGCTCGGCTTCAACGTCGACCGCAAATTTTCCAACGTCCTCGACGGGCTGGTTGTGGTGGATTTGCGCCAGACGGATCCCGCGGTCCTCGAGCGTTACATGGGACGAGACGCCGCCGCCAACTTCAGAAAAATTCACGGACTCGCGCCCAAGAGCTAATCCGCGGAAATTATTTCGGCGGGCGCCGCAGCCGGGTGGCGTCCGATGGAAGAGCGCAACTCTCGTCAGCATCTTTGAGGATCTCGTCTAACTTTGCGCCGATGGTCGCAAAATCTTCCGGCTTGATCAATTGTTGTAGCCGCTCAAAGAGCCCCCGCTCTTCCGCGCGAATGTGATCCGACAATCGCCGCGCAAAGTGTGAGATCTCTTCCGCAGACAACCTTCGAGCTTCCGCATGGGCAAAATAGTTGCGCAACCAGGCGTGATCCGCCAAAAGCTCGTCGAGCAGCGGATCGACTTCGCCCAACCCTCGCGCAGCAGGAAATAACACCGTCTCCTCAGCCGCAAAATGCACGCTGATTTCTGACCGAAACTTCTGCGCCATCTCGGCCTGCCATGCATCCAGATCCGAATCTGCGATCGGCGAGGCACGGTCGATGCGTACGCACAGCGCCAAGGCGTGCTGGTGCTGCCGTGACAGTGGTACGAGATTTTTATCGCGCAGCATAGTGTTCTTAAGAGTTCGCTGTTTCCAATTTCACCGATCCGGCAGCTTCCTCCCCGGCTGGTTCAGCCGCAGGACGCACCGTCAGCCAATCAGTTCGCACCCGTTCCCACTCCTGAATCAACATTCCATTGGCTTCGAAGAAATTTCGGATGCGATACCGCTCCCATCCTGCGATTTCTTCCAGAATCGGAGCCAGCACCGCGAGCGCACTCGTACTCAACACCGTACGTTTGGCGATCTGCGAAACATTGCGCGACTCCGAAACCGCAATGGTTAGACCGTCGCGTGCGTTAATGTGCAGCATGACGTGAATATCGGAACTTCCGTCGCCCGTATAGACAATATGATCCGGTCCCGCAACTTTCTGAATGAGCAAATCGTCAAGGACCGCGACTTTGCCGTATCCGGCCGTGGCCCGTACAATGGTGTCGATCTCGCCCGAGGGCTTGTAGCGGAATTCTGTTCCGTAGATGTGGTCGGCGGGAACCATTCCATCCAAGGCTGACCGCACAATCTCCACCGGCGCCGCAGAAAGCACATAGAAGTCAAATTGATGCCCATCAATTCCCGTATCGAGCAGGTGATACAGCAGCTTGATGTCGCTCTTTAACCGGATCCGCTTGCCGACGGCATGCAGATGCTCCTTGCGAACCTTTGCCTGAAACTCCGGATCGTGCAGGAGCAAATACGCCAGCTCCGCCCCTTGCTGCACCAGATTGATCTTTGCCAACCCCTTGGACTTGCGCTCGAATTCCTCCGTGGGAATGCCCACGAGTTCCGACAATACGTAACCGGAATCGTTAAAAGTGAGTGTCTGATCGAAATCGCTCGCGAAAATGTAACGTCTCAGGATGTTGTCTGCCATATACGCATTCGATTCCCGCGCCCGGTTTCGTGCGCCATAAAAAGAGTTGATGGCGATTATATCTCTGTATTTTCTTCAGAATTGCGATATATCTTCACGAAAGGTGAAAGGCAACAGAGCAGGTGCAGAGCAAAGAGAACCGTTTCTATGTCGTGACCGGCGGACCTGGATCGGGCAAGAGCTCGCTCATCGAGCCTCTGCATCGCCAAGGCTATGCTCGATCCATCGAAGCAGGGCGCGGCATCATTCAAGATCAAATGGCGATCGGAGGCCGTGCCCTTCCGTGGTCCGATCCGCTCCGCTTTGCCGAGCTCATGCTCTCTTGGGAGATGCGTTCCTACCACATCGCGCAGCAGAGCCCGGGCACCGTATTCTTCGATCGCGGCGTCCCTGATGTCTTGGGGTACCTAGTCGTGGTTGGGATCCCAGTCCCCGACCACGTAAGACGCGCCGCGGAGACCTTCCGCTATAACCGCACTGTCTTTATCGCGCCGCCCTGGCGCGAGATATTCTGTCAGGATCACGAGCGGAAACAGGATTTCGAGGAGGCCGTACGCACTTACGAATCGATGGTCGAGATCTATACGGCACTCGATTACGAACTTGTCGAAGTTCCACGCTTGCCCATTGAAGAACGCGCGAGATTCATCCTTCAGCGCATGGCTGACGGCACTCGTGGGTGAGTGTGAACGATAGCCCCACAGCTCGGGGCCGCTGTCTGACATCTGACTTTACTAAACTCACCATTCCCGTCCAAAATAGATGGTTTGGCCCGCTACGTTTTTCAGCGGCGCCAGGAAAGAGGAGCCTTCATGGCAGTAGCAACCGGTGAACTCATTCGTGCAATGAATTAC
>Ga0126381_100009993_pt1 | contig 10660 bp, 6 predicted proteins | sample PanSoiMetPlot_28_FD_96465 | JGI IMG/M metagenome (GOLD analysis project Ga0126381, IMG submission 96465) | Tropical forest soil microbial communities from Panama - MetaG Plot_28 | ecosystem: Environmental > Terrestrial > Soil > Tropical forest > Bulk soil | place: Panama | collected 2016-02-17
CGTTGCAAGGCCATCGTAGGCCGTAATGCGGCTCTGATACATCTTCACTAGTTGCTCAGGGGTTAAAAGGTGGGATCGATAGGCTTGCTCGATGTCGCTGAGGGTTGCCTCAACCAGGTTAAACCCTGACTGGCTGTGGAGCTGGGGTGCAATGCTCAGTGTTGCGAGCGAAAGCAAGGTCAGAGAAATGCGGAATCTCATATTCCTCCTCCAAGTGATCCGGTTCGGAACAACGTTCGGCGAAAGTTCGGTCAATTGCCGAGAGTATCTTAGCGAAAGTGCGCCGAGTCAAGCAGCTGCTCTAAAAAAACATGTGCTACTTGGGCATCGACAAAGCGATAGAAGACCCATCTGTTTGCCTTCGGGCGTTACCCGCCGTTCTGGTGGCACCGATCATTTACCCATTCGCATTGGCTCGTGGGATTGCAGGAGTGGGGGCAAAGGGCTTTCCGGGGGCGTGGTCGGCCACACAGAAGTTATCCAGAAACCATTAGCGTTGATCAGGAGTGCCCGGGCGCGCGACAGTTGAGGTCTTAACAAAGGTGCGCCGCCCGGGCATTCCCGATAACGACGTTTGGACCTACGCCGCGTCCGCCGCTATGGGTATTGATCGATTTTCCTGGCGACCAGGTTGAGTAAGCTTTGTGAAATGGAAGCTTGGGAGGGTTGGGAATCGGGTTGGAGGTGACAGTAAGACCAGGAATCCGGTATGGTTTGACGCTCGTGGACACACGTCGAGTACGACTCGGATGAGCCGGGCACCGCTGGACGCCGCTTGTGTATTCCGCGCGCGGTGGCAGCCACGGACACGACGCCCGAGGTGCCGGCGATCCCGAAACGGCTGACGATCTTCAATCTAGACACGCTCGAGCCGGCCGGTGAAATCTCCGGCGTCGGAGGGAATGGCTGTGTGGTCGATCCGAAGTCCGGCCACGGCTTCACCAGCGACCATCCCCAGGTGTCAATGTTCGACACCAAGACGTTGAAGCTCAACAAGACCATTGATGTGGGTGCCGCACAGCCTGACGGCATCTACTTTGATCCCTTCAACGAAAGGGTCTACGTCTTCAGTCATCCCACGAAGGACGCGACGGTGATCGACGGCAAAGATGGTACCGTGCTCGGCAAGATCGATTTGGGCGGCGTGCCCGAGCAGGGCGTCGGCGACGGCAAAGGCATGCTCTACGTGGTCATGCAGGATGCGCAGGGCGGTGTTACGGCCGTGACGTCAATAGCATGAAGGCGATCGCCCACTACCCGTTCGGGGACAAGGGCAGGTGCAACGGGCTGGCGTTGGACGCGAAAAACCAGGTGCTGTTCGCTGCGTGCGCGAACTCGGGAAATCCGCCGGCCCAGCCGCCACAGCCCATGATGGTGATTCTAAGCGCTAGGGACGGCAAGGTCCTGACGAGTCTGCCGCTGGCCGGCGGCTCTGACGACGCCACTTTCGACCCCGAGACGATGGAAGCCTTCAGCACGCATGGCAACGACATTGACCGTGATCAAGGAGAAGAGCCCGACCAGTTTCGAGGTCGAGCAGAACCTTCAGACGATGAATGGCGCCCGAACCATCACGTTCGACAGCAAGACGAACCGCATCTTCACGATGAGCCAGGAGCGTGGGCCCGCGCCGCCGCCGCCCCCTGGAGGAGGCCGCGGGCCACAAGGCACAGCCGTACCTGGTTCGTTTACGATTCTGATGATCGGCAAGTAAAAACCCTGAGGCGCTTCGGGCTCTGATATTCTGTTGGTACCGCAAAATGGAAAGGAGTCCGGCTACGCGGCACGAGCCGTCGGACAGGGAATGGGTATCTCCGGGACTCCTAATCCGGTCATTCAGGTTTCACGCATCCGCAAGAGCTACGGCGCCACGGCTGCCGTCTCTGATGTCTCTTTTGACGTCACCGAAGGCGAAGTCTTTGGGCTGATTGGGCCGAATGGCGCCGGCAAGACAACCACGATGGAGTGCGTGGAAGGAGTGCGCCGGCCGGACGCGGGCCAAATTTCGATCATGGGCCTCGATCCGTTCCGCGACGTGTATCAGGTCCAAGACCGGATTGGAGTACAACTCCAACGGGCGCAACTCCAGAAGAGAATCAAGGTCTGGGAAGCTGTGGATCTCTGGGCCTCTCTCTACCCAAAGCCGCTGGACGGCAACCGGCTGCTGGAACAACTCGGCCTTGCCGACAAACGCAACGCTTGGTTTATGACCCTTTCAGGCGGGCAGAAGCAGCGGCTGTTTATCGCCCTGGCGCTGATCAACGATCCGGAAGTAGTCTTCCTCGATGAGCTGACCACCGGGCTCGATCCGCAGTCGCGGAGAGCCATCTGGGACCTTGTGCGCGGCATCCGGGATCGCGGCAAGACTGTTTTTCTGACGACTCATCTGATGGAGGAGGCTGAGCGGTTGTGCGACCGCGTGGCGATCATCGAATACGGAAAGATCATCGACATTGGCAGTCCGCAGGAATTGGTGGGGCGGCACTGTTCCACGCGAACGGTGGTCCTGGCGACCGCCGATGCCCTGGCCGAAGAACGCCTGCGAGCGATTCCGCGGGTTGACAACCTGATCCGCCAGGACTCCCAGTTCACTCTTCAGGGGCAGGGCGACGACTTCGTGACCGAGGTGATCCAATGCCTCTCTGAGTATCGGATCCGGGTCACCGACTTCCGCACCGTGCTACCCAACCTGGAGGACGTCTTTCTAAAACTGACGGGCCATTCGATACGCGATTGAACGAGACTCGGCAATGCTGCGTGGACTTTGGAAACTGACCTGGCTGGAGATCAAGATCTTCCTGCGCGAGCCGCTCGGAGCGTTCGGATCGATCTTCCTTCCAGTCGTGGTTTTTGTGGTCGTGAGTCGATTTGCGGGAGGCCGGCTCACGCCGGGCTCACTCTCTACCGCTGCATTCTTGCGCGTCGGGCTGCCGGTTTTGGTAGCGGTGCTCATAGCGCTCAGCGGGGTATTGTCGCTGGTCACCATCATCTCGATTTACCGGGAAGGCGGCATTCTCAAGAGGCTCCGGGCCACGCCGCTACGCCCGCAGACGATTCTCACTGCTCACGTGCTGGTCAAACTGACGCTCACGGCGCTCACCATGGCCTTGACTGTGCTGGCGGGCAAGCGCTATTATCCGGTCCACACTCACTTCCCGGTGTTCGGGTTTACGATAGCGCTGCTGATCAGCACGTGGAGTATTCTGTCAATCGGTTTTCTGATTGCGAGCATCGTGCCAACAGCACGCTTCGCGCAACCGATCGGCGCAGCGATCCTGTATCCGATGATCGGCCTGTGCGGATTGTTCGTGCCGGTGCAGTCGATGCCCCCCGCGCTTCAAGTAGTGGCGCGAGTGCTACCGCTGACCTACTCGGTATCGCTCCTGGAAGGAATATGGAAAGGCGAAGCGTGGTCGGCACACATGTGCGACGTCGCGGCGCTGGTTGTCATATTTGCGATCTGCACGGCGCTTTCAGCGAGGGTGTTCCGCTGGGAATGATGCGGGCTCCAGGGGCAAACTCCCCCGAAACGGCGTTCGGGGAAGCGTCATCGGATCAGTACCGGGAAGTCGGCATCGCGACTGGAACCGCGATCCCTTCGGCCATTACCTGTGCGATGGGCGTTTATCGGTACCAATCCAGCGGCTCTGTCCGGATGGCGCGTAACTCAGTCCCAAGCGGCCCGAAATCGAGCCGAAAGTGATACTATGCCAGAAATCGCGCCCGATGAGCCCGCAACAGACCATCGCTCACTACCGGATCACCTCCAAGCTCGGCGAGGGCGGCATGGGCGAGGTCTGGCGCGCAACCGATACGAAACTCAACCGCGAAGTCGCCATCAAGTTCCTGCCCGACGCCTTCGCTAACGATAGTGACCGGTTGGCGCGCTTCCAGCGCGAAGCGCAGGTGCTCGCATCGCTGAATCATCCAAACATCGCAGCGATCTACGGCGTGGAGGAGTGGGCGCTGGTAATGGAGCTGGTGGAGGGATCAACACTAGCGGAGCAAGTCGCGCGCGGACCGATGGCACCGGAGGAGGCACTGCCGATCGCGAGGCAGATTGCCGAGGCGTTTGAGTACGCACACGAGCGCGGCATCGTGCATCGCGATCTGAAGCCAGCGAATATCAAGATCACGCCGCAAGGGCGGGTCAAGGTGCTCGACTTCGGGTTGGCAAAGGCCTTGGCGAGCGAACCCGCCAGCGGCGATCCGGCTGTCTCGCCGACGCTCACCATGCGTGCGACGTTGGGCGGCACGATCATGGGAACGGCAGCTTACATGGCGCCGGAGCAGGCGCGCGGGCAATCGGTCGACCGCCGCGCGGATATTTGGGCGTTTGGCGTGGTGCTCTATGAGATGCTGGCCGGGCGGCAACTGTTCGGGGGGGCGACGATCTCAGACACGCTGGCCGCGGTGCTGAGGTCGGAAATCGACTGGTCGCCGATCCCCCCGCGCCTGCGCCCGGCACTGGAGCGCTGTCTGCGGCGCGAGCCGCGCGAGCGCTGGCACTGCATCGGCGATGCGGGCGATGCGACGGAACGCGCCGCTGATCCGGCGTTGGCACCGGCTTCACCCCGGCGCGCGGCGGCCTGGGTCGCGGCGGCATTGGCGCTTGGCGCGTTCGGTGGCTGGGCAACGGTGCATCTGCCCCGCACACCCACGGACGACCGCGTGATCCGCTTCCTCATCGACCCACCGCAGGATGGCCAAATCGCCTTCGGAAATGGGGTTGGCGGCATCGCGCTGTCGCCCGATGGGCGAACCCTTGCGTTCGTCGCCGTCGCCGGTGGCAAAACGATGCTATGGGTGAGGCCGCTCGGCGAGACCACATCGCGGCCGATTGCGGGGACCGAGGGCGCGTACTCCCCCGTCTGGTCTCCGGATGGCAGATCCATCGTGTTCTTCACGCGGAACATGGTGAAGCGGGTGGGTGTGGCCGGCGGGATACCTATGAAAATCTCCGAAACGCCAGGTTTGGCACGCGGCGGGGCATGGACCAGCGACGGACGCATCCTGTTTGGGTCGTTTGACTCGGGCTTGTTCCAGGTCCTGGCAACCGGCGGAAACCCACGGAAGGTGACGAATGCGGAAGCACGCGGTGATGCTTGGCATCGCTGGCCGCAGTTGTTTCCCGGCGGTTTCATATACCAAGCGCGCAGCGATAAATCCGGTGCCAGCGGCGTCTTTGCGGCGTCATGGGACAAGCCGGAGGAACCTGTCCGGCTGCTGGACATCGACTCGGGCGCCCTCTACGCGGAGGCCGGGGGACAGGGGTACCTTCTATGGCTGCGGGGGACGACGCTGGTGGGCCAAGCGTTCGACCCGGCGGCGCTGAAGTTCTCCGGCGAACCTCACCCGGTGGCCGACCCGGTGGCCGGAGGGATCACCTCCTTGGGGCAACCGGCTGCAACGGCCGGGAGCGGCGTTCTGGCCTACAGCGCATCGAGCCCGGCCGGCCAGTTCACGTGGATGGATCGTACGGGGAAGCGGCTGGCGGCATTAGGCGACCTTAGTGAGTACGCGATGTTTCGTCTGTCTCCGGATGGACACCGAGTTGCGGCGCTCCGCTACGCCTCCGGCGGCTTGGATCTCTGGATGCTTGACGTCGCGCGCGGAGTCGCCAGCTTGTTCCCTGCCGGTTCCAAAGTGTCGTACCCGGTCTGGTCGCCGGATGGCAAGACGGTGGTGTTCCGCTACGGGAACTCCAACCTGTTTCGCAAGGATGCCAGCGGGGCGGGGAGCGAGGCGCGGCTCACCCAGTCGCCGAACATCCAGAGTTCTACGGACTGGTCGCGCGATGGACGATGGATCCTATACCACGAAACAGCTCAAGGTACGGGGCAAGATCTATGGGTCCTTCCGGTGACTTCCGAAGGTAGAGTCGCGCCCGGTAGCGCGCCCAAGCCTTACGTGCGAACGAAAGATAACGAACTGCGGGGCCGATTTTCGCCGGAATCGCCGCCGAAGTGGGTTGCCTACGAGTCGGACGAAACAGGGAAGAGCGAAATCTACGTTCAGTCCTTTCCCGAGCCACGCGACAAGATTCGAATTTCCACCAATGGAGGGCGGTATCCGCAATGGGGCGGGGACAGCCGTGAACTCTTTTACGTGTCGCTGGATGGCGAGCTGATGTCCGTCGGCTTGAGATCGAGCGTAGATTCCCTCGAGCCATCAGCACCGCGCGAGCTGTTTCCCCTGCCGGCGATGGAGATGGGCTGGAGTCCTTATGAAGCCACGGCGGACGGCCAGCGCTTTCTGGTGCGCGCCACGCCGGGACGGGCGGGCGCGCCGCTGACGGTGATCGTGAACTGGCCAGCGCTGCTGAAGAAGGAGTCTTCAGCACCGTGAGCTGACCGGAGGTGATTGCCGCTACCGCATTACCGCCAAGCCCGGCGAGGCGGCATTGAGGAGGCGAGTTGTGCGTTCCGGATGGATAGTTCGGCAAACAGGAAGTTGGCCAGGATTACTCCCCGGAAGTCGGCATCGCGACTGGAACGGGGGCCTTCAGCCGATCGGATGTGCGATGCGCGTTTATCGTTCCTAATCTGTCGGAACCCTGGAACTAGGCCAAATCAGTGGTAAGGGCGTCATAACGACTGCGTGGCGGGTATGGAGTCAATGGAACCCAGGGCTAAGCTTCGAAGCGTCGTTTCGGGTCCCTTCATGTTTGCCGACGAGACAGCTCTAACGGATACTCAGGTTGGCGACGACCGATTTCGCACCCCGGTTCTCCTTGACGGGCAGCCGGCTCGGAGAGCTTCTCACCGCGGCGGACAGGGAGCGGTTACGCCATCACTGAAAGTGGTGCCACAACCGCGCTTCCGAGAGGTGGTTTCCAGGTTCGCACGACGCAATCGCTCAGGATGACCGACAATGTTGTGCCTCGGCGATCAATGGCCGTTGCCGGCGGCGGCGATTCTGGGAGCGTGCCGGTGGCCCTACAGGGCGCCCTGCGCGACCCCAGAATCGTATTGGTCCCTCTGGGCATGGGATCGATTCTCCCAATCTACGGCCTACCGAGCTTCCGCCGCGCGGCCTTGTATTCACGGACGACCTTCGGAATCGATTCGCCGGCCCATCGTCACTTCGACCGGCAAATATTACCTTTGTAGGTTCCCTCGAAGTTTGAGCTGCCTGGGCCCGCGTTTGGACCGAAGGCATTGACGAGCGTGCCGTTCACGTTAAGAAAGCCGGTCGCTCCTATGTATTTTCCCGTCCCGCCGACCACGGTGTAGGCCGTCGTGATACTGACAGTTCCTACCGGCGCACCGGGAATTAAAGTCCCGGTCGTTTTGCAACTCAAAATCAGGAGATCCTGCGGGCTGAGGAACAATACAGCCATGCTAGTCGTTTTTATCGTACCGTCGGCTTGAGGAACCAGGCTCGTTAGAAGATCCGTAGAGGCAGCCTTCAAATCCCCGGTGTACGTTCCAAGAGAGCGGCCCAATGGATCATTGGGCGCGGGAATCGCTGTCGAGACGGCATGCCCTTCCACGTCCTTGCATTTGTCGTCGTCGGCGCGGACAACCGGCGCCAGCGAAACTACGGTCAGATACACAGCACCTAACATGGTCAACTGTCTCGTTTTCTTTCTCATGACACATCCCCTTTCGACTGAGATCGATTTGGTTTGCCGGTTGCAATCCGGCTCGCCTGCCACGTATAAGGGATCGGGGGAAGGAAGGTTACATCATTTGGCGCGAGAGGCTTAAAATAGTCCCTGCGACTCTCGCGCCAATGCCAAATTGCCCTCAGTGCGGAGCGGAGTTGGATTCCGGCGATCCCGCCGGACTGTGCCCGAAGTGTCTGATTTTGGGCGCCTTCGAGAGTTTCACTGGTGCGGACGGCTCCAGAACTCAGACCGGTACAGCGACAGCGGCCGCCTACGATGACGACTTCGGCCGTTATCGGATCGTTCGGCAGATAGGCGAAGGAGGAATGGGCACCGTGTACTTGGCCGAGCAGCGCGAACCCATTCGCCGACGTGTGGCTCTCAAGGTTGTGAAGCTTGGTATGGATACCGCCCAGGTGCTAGCCCGTTTCGACAACGAGCGCCAGGCGCTGGCGATGATGGACCACCCGAACATCGCCCGGATTTTCGACGCCGGCGCGACCAGCAGAGGGCGCCCGTACTTCGTCATGGAGTACATCGAGGGCGCCTCGATCACGCAGTATTGTGATCGCAAGCGGATGACCACCAGGGAGCGGCTTGCGCTATTCCTCGCGGTCTGCCGTGCGGTCCAGCATGCGCACCAAAAAAGCGTGATCCACCGCGATCTGAAGCCGTCGAACGTGCTTGTGACCGAGCGGGACGGTACGCCGATTCCCAAGGTAATCGACTTCGGCATCGCTAAGGCCACCGATAAGTGGGCCGTAGAGAACACGCTCCTCACGCAGTTCGGTCAGGTCGTCGGAACACCGGAGTACGCCAGCCCCGAGCAGGCTGACACGGTGACGGGAGAAATCGACCAGGTCTCGGATGTGTATTCACTGGGCGTCCTCTTATACGAGCTGCTGATCGGAGCCGTGCCGTTCGATACAGCCACGCTGCGCAACGCCGGATTGGCGGAAATGCTGCGGATCATTCGCGAAGAAGAAGCGCCGCCGCTACCCCGAAAACTTATCTCGATGGGCGCCGCGTCCAGCGACATTGCTGCACGCCGCCAGACCGATCCGGTCTCGCTGCGCCGGCTCGTGGACGGCGACTTGAACTCGATTACGATGAAGGCTTTGGAGAAGGGGCGGGAGCGGCGCTATGCCTCTGTTGCGGATCTCGCGGCCGACATTCAGAGGCACCTGGAGCACCGGCCTGTCCTGGCTTCGCCGCCGAACCGCCTATACCGAACCCGGAAGTTTTTTCGAAGGCAAAGGTTGGCCGCAATCGGTGCGGCGGCTGGGCTCCTATTTCTTGTTCTAAGTGGAGCGACTGTTTGGTCGTTCCTGCGCCGTGACTCTTCGCCGAGGCCCAGGCTAACTGATAAGCGAACCATTGTTCTGGCAGATTTCGCGAATGCCACCGGCGACCCCGGCTTCGATCAGGCGCTGCGCCGGATCCTTGCAGCGCAATTGGGGAATTCGCCCGGCCTGGCTCTGCTCTCCGACGCGCGCGTGAGCCAGACGCTCCGGTTAATGACGCGTCCTGCAGATGCGAACCTCACGCCCGGAGTTGCGGCTGAAATCTGCGAGCGGGCAGCAAGCGCGGCGGTTGTGGAGGGCTCGATCACAAGTCCCGGAAGCGAGTACCTGTTGGACCTGCGCGCACGGAACTGCCGAACGGGAGACGTTCTCGAGGAAGAGCACGCGCGGGCCGTCAAAAAGGAGGATGTCTTAAAGGCGCTCGGCGAAATGGCAAACAGGTTCGGGACGCGGGCCGGCGAATCGATTCCGAAGGTGGAAAAGGAGCCCAGTCTCAGCGCCGAGGTGACCACGCCTTCACTGGAGGCCTGGCGGTCGTTCAGCGCGGCAATGAAGGCCGCGCAAACCAAAGCAGTGGGCGCTGAAACCCGCTCGCTGCTGAGGCGTGCCATCGAGATCGACCCGAAATTCGCGATGGCTTATGCCCAACTCGGCCTCAGCGAGCCCGAAACTGCAGCACAGAACGTCGCAAAGGCTTATGAATTACGGGATCGGGTCAGCGATTGGGAAAACTATTACATCACCTTCTTCTACCACAGGCAGGTAACCGGCAATCTCGAACTGGCACGACAGACCCTTGAATCGTGGGCGCAAAAATATCCCAGCAATATAGAGCCTCACGGACTTCTGTCAGCCTTTACGTCCCAGGCTTGCGGACGCTACGAGAGGGCAGCAGAAGAAGGTCAAAAGGCCATTAAGCTTGATCCGGATTTCGCCATTGGCTACGCAAATACGGCATGGGCGTACGTCTACCAGAACCGCCTGGCAGAAGCCGAGGCAGTGCTTCGCAAAGCATCGGAGCGCAAGATCGATGTCATTCTCCTCTCGCTGTGCCGGTACTTCATCGCTTTTCTGAGGAGCGACAGTGCGGCCATGGAAAGCGAAATGACCTACGGTAAGGCAAAATTCGAGGCCCAGGGGCGATTCGAGTACCAGGAGGCTCTGATGTTGGCGTATCAGGGGCGCTTGAAAAAAGCGGCCCCCCTGTGCGACCGGGCGGTGATGCTGGCTCGCCAAGGAAATTTCCTGGAGCAGGCCGCCATGTTTCAGGGCGCTCACGCCGTGTGGAATGCGCTGTTCGGGTTTCGCGAGCAGGCGCAAACGAAGGCGGCGGCGGCGTTGTCTCTTTATCGGGGCAGGGACGCCGATTATGGGCCTGCCTTTGCGCTGGCGCTTCTGCACAATTCAGCGCAAGCTCACGAGCTTGAGGCAGACCTCGAAAAGATGTACCCGGACTACACCTCGGTCCAATTCAGTTATCTGCCTGTGCTGCGGGCCCTCGAAGCTCTCAATCATGGCGACCCGATGAAGGCGCTCGAAATGACGCAAACCGCCGCGCAGTACGAACTTGCCGTTCCCGGCATTGCGTTCTACAGTAGCGCCTTCTTCGGAGCTCTCTATCCAGTCTACGTGCGTGGCCTCGCTTATTCCCGAATGGGCCGCCATAGCGAGGCAGCGGCCGAGTTTCAAAAGATTCTGGATCATCCCGGAATCACACTGAGCGACCCGATCGGACCAATGGCGC
>Ga0126381_100009994_pt1 | contig 10660 bp, 8 predicted proteins | sample PanSoiMetPlot_28_FD_96465 | JGI IMG/M metagenome (GOLD analysis project Ga0126381, IMG submission 96465) | Tropical forest soil microbial communities from Panama - MetaG Plot_28 | ecosystem: Environmental > Terrestrial > Soil > Tropical forest > Bulk soil | place: Panama | collected 2016-02-17
CTTGGACGTAACCCCGCTGACCCGGAGCGAAGCGAGGCGCCAACAGACCATCGTTGATTTCCCGGGTCATGGCGTACCGGTCGAAGGCCGTTGCCGGGAGATAGAGCCGCGTGTTAGGCAGACCATCGGAAGTGCCGTTGATGTCCGCCTCTTCGAAGGAAATGACGCCGTCCCCGTCTTGGTCGACGCGTGCCACTTCTTTCGCATAAGCATCAAAGAACCGCTGTGGCCCCAAGGGCACATTGGGCTCGAATGATTTAATTCGCAAGAAAACATCAAGATGCACTTCATTATCTAGACCGCTAGGAATGAAACGCAGCCGGGTTTCCCTCTGGGCTTGGACGTCTGCATCTGCCCGGTCCGGATCCCGTGGGTTGTCCGGGTTATCGCCGAATTGCCGGGGATCGTTCTTGATTCCCGCTGGCCCCGAACCCGGAACAACAGAACTGAGCGCCCCCACTTGTCCGTCTTGGAAGCTTGGAGGAATGCCGCCAGTAAAAGGAAGTTCGTACGTCGGAAAGCTCCAGTCCGTACCGTGATTAAACTCCCAATACGCGTGGACATCGCTTTGCTGCTGAGCATTGAACGTCCCAAGGCTAACAGGGAATGATACGGTGTTAGTTTGGATGTCGGGGAAGTGATCCTGGAGGCTAGGCAGATGCGGCGCGTTGCCATCGACAGTGAAAATATTGCCCGGAACGTTGTTGCCGTTGCCCAGGGCCTTTAGCGCCGCAGCGTCATCCGCTGTGATGGTCCCGAACTGTGCGTTGCCGCTTCCATCGCCGCGTGGAGGAGCGGCCGGGGGCACGACGAGGTCGTGGATGATCCAGCCCTCGTACCAGCCGGACTCATTGTTAATGACGAAAAGATTGGCGACATCCGTGAAGATGTCAATGAAGGCGCGTGGATCGTTGGGATCGGTCGGCAGACCAGGCTTGGGTTCTACTACTAAGCGCACAGCGCCCTTGGTGAGGAGCGCGCAATTCGCTTGGTTCGCGGCGGTCTGCATCGCCTGATCGTTGATGCCGGGAACTTTCGTGGTGAAGATGTTAGGCTGGAAACCGTTGGTATCGATCAGATAGTACTGAAAAAGCTGGCTGGGCTTAGGAGTTCCGTTCGAGTTGACCGCCTCCGCAAACGCTTGAATGGGCAGGAAAGTGTGCGGCCGCGCTGCCAATTGGAGGAGGCGTGTCTTTAGCGGGTCGGGCAAATGGAGCACGTCGCCGCGCCGCGAAACTGTTGTTACGTCCCGGACGGCAGTTTCGTTGGCTCTGCACGGCGCGGGAGGTTGTTCAGCACGGATCAATGCAGAAAAGCGGCCACCATCGTCGTCTTCCTGGCCCTGCGCCCAAGCTTCAACGCTGAGCACGGTTGAGCACAGGCCCGCCACAAAGAGCGCAGCCGTCACGGCGCGCGTCAGTTGCTTTCTTCCTTGACTGATATGCGAGTGTTCCCTCATTTCCTCTCCTTATCTTTTGTCTGGTTTTTCAAGATTTGGGCAAAGTCTTGCAGCGCACAGAGACGGCGACACACTGGCAGCCGACACCCCAACGCCACGTTGAAATCCTGAAATCCAGCGCTTTTGCCCTACGCAGTCATAGTCGCGCTTCAGCGCGGAATCCCCCGCAGGAACGAGGTGAAACAGAGTCGTCGCCAACAAAAAAACTCTCCCGATACACACGTTCTGAAATACAGAGTGCGTTACGATACCGTCGGCGGAATAGCGATATGGAGATCCTGTGAAAATCAGGGTGGTTGTGCTGGTCCTGGGGTGCCTCATGCCTTCCCTGCTGAGGGCGCAACGATTAACCAATGAGATGATCTACTTCGGCGCGGCGGGAGGAATCGCGACTCTTTCGGGTGATGCCAGCGCCGCAATCACCTCAAGTTCTGCGTCGACCTCGTCATACGATCCGAGCAACGGAGGCGCGGCTGGCGCGTTCATCGGCGCGCACATTTTTGATTATTTGAGTTTTCAGGTCGATTACGTTTGGAACCGCAATGACGCAGTGCTGGTCTCATCAGTCAACAGCCCCAGTGTGTCTAGTTTCTATCGGCTTCCGGAAACGGTCACTCAGAATGCCTTTCTGGGAAGTGGGCTGATCTATTTTCGAAAACGCGAGAGCCGAATCCGACCGTATTTATCGGAGGGCGTCGGGGGCGTTCTCATCCACAGCCGCCTTTCAGGTGGCGGCATCATAGGAGGAACTCCCGCTCTCCCTCCTGCCTCCTCCGATCATGCTTCGATCGCCGTACGCACTTCTGTCGGCCTCGACGTTCGCTTAAGTGGCTCCTGGTATTTTCGGTATAGCTTCGGCGAAACGATTACGCGAAACACCTTCGGCGATCAACTTTCACCGCCCGAACACCGGGTCGCTAAAAACTTCCAAAGCCTCTTTGGGATCTACTTTAAGCTTTGAAGTTCTTTCACTTTTTGCCGAACGCTACGTAAGGGCAGTGTCCCCAATAAATAGGCACTGCTTCCCAATGCTCTGCCAGCACCCGCGCATGGCAGACGCTGCAACAATTGAACGATTGGGCGGCTTCCGCTGAAGTCAAGTCTGACCACAGGTCCTCAAACACACATAGTCCGTGACCGTTCGCACGGCTTTCGGCGAGGGTGAGCAATCGTCCTGACTCCTGCTGCTTCTGGACAAGCGACGTGTAGAGCTTCGCTTTGAGCCGGGACGGCGCCCGCTCAGACCCCGCCTCATCAGCCTGCTGCGCCAAAAGCTCGAACAATCTATCCTCGTGCTGGAGATTGTCGCTCATACCACCTCTTTTTGAATTGCTGCCTGGCCCTCGCCAGCATCCGTTCGACGCCTTTTTCCGTTTTGCCGATTTGCACCGCGATGTCGCGCAGGCTTCGTTTCTCCCAGTACCGCCATAACAAAATCACGCTGTACGTTTCCGGCAGAGTCTTGAGAATTTCCTGGGTTCTCTGTCCAGCCTTGCGCTTCGCGATCGCTTCCTCGAGTTCATGAAAACTCGCAGGTTCGTCCCACGCGCTCTCCTCTTCGTCTTGCAACTGAATTTCCCTCAGGCGCTTGCGGTAATGGTCCTCCACCTTGTGGCGTGCAATCCCGAGTAGCCAGCTCCGAAGCGGAGCATCTCCCCTGAATTTCTCCAAGTTTTCCCAGGCCGCAATAAAGATTTCCTGCACCAAATCGTCCACGAAATCAGCCCGCGGAATCAACCTTCGCCGCACGTACCCGTAAACATGATTGGCGTAGCGGGCCACAAATTCAGCCGTGGCCTTGCGGTCTTTGCGCAGGACCTCGGCGACAAGATCCTGGTCCGAGAGCTGGTTCGTTCCAGCGCTGGACTCCTTAGCTTGGCAAGTTCCGAGCCCCTGGTTCATCTGATTAATGTAGTCGGATTTAGCGTTCGTTTCCCCCGCTCGCTGCGCGGGCATACGCCCTTAGGCCAATCCCCGATCTTTCGCCTGTGGGCCTGTACGGCATCTGAGCGACAAGCGTTACTTACGGCGGTTCTGATGCCGCAAAGCAGTGACAAAGGGTTGGAAATTCGATCCGGAAAGCACGCTAAAGATCTGAAACACATGGTGTTGCCCTGTGCCGCATATACGTCTGATGTGCCAGAAATGTTGTGGTGATCGCCAACGGAGAAAGACCTAAAGTTCCAACCCTTTCGCCCTCATTACCATGCGTGCCGCGTTCGAAATGAGCCCAATCATCTACCTGGAAGTACGGGCGGGAACCGCGGGAGGGGTGACCAGGAAAAAAGAGTTTGACTCTGGACAATACTCCAGAGGGTAGCCTCTTAGGTAGCAGCCAAGGTCGTGCAAATCGGTATCGTCGCAAAGAAGGTCGGGCTTAGCGTAGACGCGATTCGCTTCTATGAACGGAGTGCATTGCTGAGGCGGGCCCCAAGGACACAGGGCGGCTTCCGCCAGGTACGGTGAAGACGATCTGGAGACGCTGGCCTTCATACGCCGCGTGGTCAGCTGACTCCTCCCAACCAAATTGGTGCCGTTGTCGGCTGGGCGCTGCCACCAGCAGGCTCTTCGGTGATGGCGAGAGCTTTTGTTTCGGCCATCACTTTTGGCGGATTGAAGACTGACAACACGAGTTTTCCGTCGACCCCGGGCCTTAGAGTGAGTGATGGCACTGGTCTGCCTCCCGGAGTTTTGGGGATAAGCCATAATTGCAGAACCCGGCTTCCGGCAGGGACCGCAACGTGCTGGCCGGTCAGGAGTATTCCAAGTTCAGAATGCCACGCGCCCTCAAGCGTGGGCGTTTGCGGGTTCTGCGGACACAAGGTGATCTTCAGCGAGGCTGGGTCGGTCAGAATGCCAATTTCGCGCTGCGCGAGCACCAGTTGTTCCTCAAGTCTCAGGCGATCCCGTTGCGCTTCAGCTGCATTGCTCTGGGCTTGACGCGTCTGGTCCCGCAACCGCCGCATTTCCCTGCCCGCGTAGAGCGTAAAGACAATCATCGCGGCTACACCTATCCATGTCCATCTGGTTCGTGAGCGGAAGACGAAGACAGAACGCCGCAAAGCTGCGGATTCGGCGCGCACGGTTTGCATCAGGCGTTCTTTCAACATCGGGGACGGCAGCTTATCTGGCGCGAGATAAGCCAGTTGGCTGACCAGCCAACGCGCCTCTTCGAGAGCCGTCCTGCAGTTCACGCAGCCTGAGGCCAAGTGGATGTCGAGGTCCGTGCGTTCCTCCGCATCGAGCGTACCCAGCGCGTAGGCCTCAATTAGCTCCCGGAACTGTTCGCAGTTATTCACGAAGTCGCCTGCAATCCTTCCTTAAGACGTTGCAATCCATTTCGAATCCAGCTTTTCACCGTGCCAAGCGGTTGCTTTAAAGTTTCGGAAATCTCCGAGTGGCTCAAGCCTGCAAAGTAGGCCAGTTCGATAGCTTGTTTTTGTCGCGGGTGGAGAGATCCCATTAATGCTCGCACGCGCTCCGCTCGCCGCTTTTCGTCCAGCGCTTCCTCATAGCCGGGCGCCATCGCAACCTGCGGCAGGGTTTCGGACAGTTCCTCGCGGCGACGCTGTCGTTCGCTTTTCAGCCGCAAATGATCCAGGGCGCGATTTCGTGCCAGTGTGAGGAGCCAGGTAACAAACGGTCCCTTGGCGGAGTCATATTGTCCCGCATTGCGCCAAAGATGCAGGAACACATCTTGCACAACCTCTTCGGCGGTCGAAGACTGCTGAACAATGCGAAACACCAAAGCATACACCGTCCGCGAGTGAAGATTATAAAGGCGCTCGAAGGCGCGCGCGTCCTTCTCAACAAGGCGCTGGGGTAGCGCCGCGTCGGGCGGCAGTTCAGAGCGACTTAGAAAATGCAAGGCCGACATCAGCACGGATCGGCTTTTCGCCTCCTCGGAACAATACGGAACTAAAGTGGAATCGGATGACATCGCCCAGCCCGGTCCAACCTTGGAAAAATGCCCCGGAAAGCAAAATCCCGTCCGTCAACCCCGCTCTTCCGCTCGATTGAGCCACGGGCAGCGAACCTAGCCTTCCCTTCCATTACATAATCAGGTTTCCCCTTCCAGCCTGTGGGCATGGAGAGGAGGTCATTCCATCCATGCCCTCGCGAAGCCCTTTTGCACGCAGCAACGAGAACGAGAATCGGATGGTCGATAATATTGTGACCTGACATTGCCTTATGTGGATGTACGTAACAACGCAGTCGACGGATGTCCGCAATTCGTCCGGCAGCGGACCTGTTCCCGCCTTGGCATAGGGTGCTTTTTGAACAAAGCATTTCGGCTATGTATTGCTCGAATGGCCTGATTCGACACGATCCCGGTACCAGAAAAAGGGACATCTTGCGGGAAGTCCCTTTTTGCTGGCGGTGTCGCCAATGTCGCGAGACTGAGCTGGGCGTCGAATTTAAGCTAGAATTTCGTCGTGGTTCGATGAGCTGACCATAAACAGGCAACCTGCGTTTGTATAGATCTCTCCATGAATGCTCCCCGCTTCTCCTCGACAATAGTCACCCGGCCTCATGGAAAGCTCGTCCACACTGAGGTCGCCCTCCAAGAGAAAGAGCTCCTCCACGCCTGCGTGCCTGTGACTTGGATAGCGCGTACCAGCCGTCATGCGAACTAAAGCAGTGGTATAACCGCGCTGCGCGTCGTCAAATAGCACCTTTAGGAAAAGCCCCGGAAGTTGCCCTGGTTGCCAATTCATCTCCTGTGAGCGGGCGATCAGCACACCATCCTTGTCGTACATGATTCCTGGCGCACGGCCCGCGGGCGGCTGGGGTACCATCGAAATGGTTTTCATCAGGCTTTCCCGGAGTTCGCTGCGCGGGGACAGGGGATCGGCCGTCAATCCAATGGCTCCAGTCATTTCGAGAAACGATGTGACTGCGGCTCGGCATAACTGGCAGCCCTGGTTCAGGTGCGCTTCATACGCGGTGGTCTCTTCCTCAGGCAGCGCACCTAGTGCGTATAACGACGCGAGCTCGCGTAAGTCGTCGTTCAGCTCTGAATGGACCTGCTTAGGCGCGTCGGTCACAGAGCCCCCTGTCGCACTTCAAGAAGTTCGCGCATTCGCATCATACCGGTACGGATACGGGTCTTGACCGTACCCAACGGGATTCCGGTCCTTACAGCGATCTCGCCATGACTGAGGCCCTCGAAAAACGCCAATTGCAGCATCATGACCTGCTCCGGCTCCAGGTTCGCCAGAATTTCCCGAACGATTCGCCGGCGGTTTCCGGAGATCGCTGCTGTCTCCGGATCGGGGCTGGGATGAGAATGATCGAACGCAACCTCGATCGGACGCTCTTGATCTTTTACGTGCCTGGCTCGCGAACGAAGGTGGTCGATCGCGCGGCTGCGCGCAATCATGAGCAACCAGGTTACCGGTGATCCCTTTTCTTCGGAGTAGGCCGAGGCCAGGCGCCAGACCTGTGTATACACGTCAAGCGTGACTTCTTCGGCGACGGAATAATCGCCCACGATGCGTCGCACAAGCCCAAATACCGTTGGACTGGTAGCGTCATAAAGTTCTCCTAGCGCTCCCTGGTCAGCGCTGGCCACACGTCGAATGACATCTAACAATAACTGCTCTCCATTGGCAATCTTGGACCCGCCCACACAGCGAGCAGGGTCGAAACATACTATAAGCAAATACGAAAACGATACGTTGACTGGATTGCCTTGGAGCGGAAGATTTTGTACGTGCGATTCAAAAAACTAGGAATCCAGTCAACTGCCGATTCTTCTGTCACTTAGAGCACCTCTGCCAGGTCGCGGAGTTCCGCGCGTGTTCCCGAAGGACTTAATTGGCTGGGCCACGAGGGTGTCCAAAGTGGTATGCAAAGGACACGCTAAGGTAGGACCTGAGGGGAACGCCAACGACGCGCCCGAAAGGAGCGCCACTTTCACTGGGCAGAGCAAGGGACTCCACAGTTTGCCCCGTATATCCATCGGCGAGCAGGAAATTCACACCGGCATCGAAACGGCCTTCCGCAAAACTACGGTCCACTGCACCGCGAAACTCGCGAACTGGAGTAGCCGTCAGGACCTTGTCCGCATCATCGCTGCCAAGAAATTTGCGCCCAACGTACTCGAATTCACCACGAGCGTGCAGACGAAAGGGCAGGCGATTTATGACTCCCACGGCATCCCAAATGAGCCGCGGGGCCTCGGGTATGGGCTGGCCGCCGAGACGCTCACGAGCATCGGCGCGTGCAAAGGAAGCTTGTAAATACCCGATCGAGAAATAACGGCGTGCCGAGGCGGTGACCGATTTGTTAATCGAGGGTCCGACGTTTTGCTGCAGACCCGTGTCAGGATCGATTTTTGCAAGTTCCGCAGCGTTGGTCACGCGAGCCAAGGTAATGTGAACGTCCGTCTGGCAGATGTTTTTCTGCAGCACAAGTTGCGAAGCGTGAGCCGGGGCCAGAAGGGTGCCTCGCGACGTTCCTGAAGTGCCGATGCGGGGATCGTTGGTGTGGAAGGCTTCGCCCACGCTGAACGAGACCTGGGGCAGAGGAGTGGCCGGAGGAGGAAGAAAGGCGAATGTCCCCTTAGGTAAGGTCAGACCTTGTCGCGCATCGAAAGAATTTGCGGGATACAGCTTGTCCACGTTGTGCAAAAACACCTCTTCTCGGCGAACACCGACATCGTAGTGCAAAAAGCGCGTCAGACCGCCATTCAGAGATGAATAAGGCGTTGCAAATCCAAGTGTCAAATCATTGGAAGTGACGGGTTGAAAGATGCCACTTGCGTCTGCGCGCTTGAGGTCCAGATCCCGAGGGACGTCGCGGCGTAGATCTAACCCTGCAAGGAGAGAAAGCTTCTTATGGAATTTGCGGAGATACGTCCCGTTGCCGCCCACGACTGTTCGGAATTCGTTTTGCTGAATGAGTCCATCGCCGAAATTCGAACGCAATTGCAGGTTGTAAGTGCGAGAAAATCCCGAAAATTCAAGCTGCTGTTTATCCGTGAACTGCCACGTGTCCGTAGCTACGAAAATCGATGTGTGGGTCCGGTCACTCTGCCGAGGATCGATGGTGCCGCCGCGAACGGGAACATCAATGGGTATCAGACCCGGAATGTCAGAAAACCCGTAATAGGCGATCGCGAAAAGTGTCGTCCTATGATGGCCTCGAGTGAAAGAACGGTAGGCGTTGATCTTGAATTGCTTTCGGTGTTCCAACCGTTCCAGGTAACCATTACCGTAGGCTGCCTCGAATGCGAGCCAACCATGCGTTGCGGCATTTGAAGGACTCCAGCCGGCGACCAGATCGACATCACGATAGTCGCCGGTCAAAGTAACAAAGGGTTCCAGACGGTCGCGTGGCTCATAAGCTGCGGATAGATTAACAGCGTGATTTCCTTCGCGGACGTTGAATGCACCGCCATCGACATGAACTGCTCCGATTCCTCCAGCGATTAGCGAATTTGGATCCGCGTAACCGTTGCCGTGGGCATTAGCCGGAAGGTTGTTTGGGAACAAAAAATCTCCGATCTGAAAATATTGAGCGATGGGCTCCCCGTGGTCTCCTGCAACACCAGGAGCGAAATACTGCGGTGCCTTGATGCCGCCCGAAGCGGTTCCGATGGGCAGACCGGGAATAGAGATGGGCGCTCCGGGGCGTCCTGGATTTGCTTCCAGAAACTCATCACGGATCAGCGTTCGCTCGGAAGGATCAGGCGTGAGGGCTGCCGGCTCAGACGCTATCACGGTCACCTGCTGAGTTTGTGAGGCAATTTGCGTGAACCGCAAATCAGCACGGTTCACTTGCCCCGCCAGGAGACCGATTTCAACCGAAACTACGGCGAAGCCGGGCGCCTGTGCCGTCAGGCGATACGGCCCGGGCGGCACATCGTGAAACTCGAAATGACCCGACGCGTCGGTGGTGGTCACCAGCCTGGCAGAGCGGTCCGAAGGTACCAGCGCGACGCTGGCGCTAGCGACAACCACGCTCTGAGGATCTTGGACGGTGCCGTAAAGATCGGCTGAGGCAGGAGCGTTGGCGCCTCGTTCAGCGGCTCGGGCGAGCGAGTTACAGAAAACTACGCTCAAAAATAGCGCCAGCCACAGGTGGTGAGAGGCGTGGAGTTTTGGCAATTTCCTGCGCATGTTCCCGGGTTCGTTGCTCGCTCTCGGCAAAGTATGGCGCACGCAGGCCGTGTCGAGCCACGTTCCACCTGGTTTTCCATGGCACCAATTCGTGGCAGTGACAATTGCACAGGGAAAATGAACGCCCCTCCGTATCAGTGATATACGGAAATGCCTTCACACTGGATGCTTGTTTTCAAGGCATTTCCAATGAGAGCGCATCTTCCATTATTTGGTGGGAAAAATCCACCGGAACCGCACATCCAATCCTGACAGCTTTGCCGTATTAGCAAGAGAACTCGAATTTTGAAAACGTCTCTGATGCTGCTCCAGGCGGTGCAGACGGGCATTGCGGTGACTTTATTCCGTTTTTCTGTGCCTTCGGCCGCTTGCCCCGCTGCAGTGGATTCGTGCCCAGAATGCTGAGTTCGACCTTACAACTCACCGTAGGCCTGCTGGCCTAAAACGAGATACAGCGAGATCAAAGAACGGCACGATTTCTCACCGCTCTTGACAATCTTTCACAGACTCGCGATTTCGTGTTACCGGTCAGTCGGCCAGGACGAAACCAAATCCTGGGCCGCACAGACATGCGCACGTGTAAGGCACGCAATTTATGAAGTCCGAAAGGAGAAACTGAAGATGTTTAATATTCCAAATAATTTACGGAGAGGAATGAGCGTCGCGCTTGCCATCGTGGCGAGCATGACGCTCGCATTTCCGACAGCTCCTTCCATGACGGCTGCCGACCATGCGGAAGCTACGCTGGTTGCCGCCGATCCCGGAGCGGACCTTGCGGATGTGTTCGCTTTCCTCGACCCCAACGACAATTCGAAAGTGGTCCTGGCAATGGACGTCGAAGGCTTCGTCGTACCTTCCGAGATGCTGAATCTTAGTTTCTTTGCGCCGGATGTAACGTTCCGGTTCGAAATTGAAAACCAAGGTGGTACCAGGGCCGAGCATACCATTGACGTCACGTTCTCGCCGCAAACCTCGCGGAGCACGCCGCAAACGGCAACCATAAAATTGCCAAACGGAAGCACATTTACCGCGCCGACGACGCTGCCGACTCTGAACGCCAGCCCAAACCCATTCA
>Ga0126381_100009995_pt1 | contig 10660 bp, 11 predicted proteins | sample PanSoiMetPlot_28_FD_96465 | JGI IMG/M metagenome (GOLD analysis project Ga0126381, IMG submission 96465) | Tropical forest soil microbial communities from Panama - MetaG Plot_28 | ecosystem: Environmental > Terrestrial > Soil > Tropical forest > Bulk soil | place: Panama | collected 2016-02-17
CCTTCTGATGAACAACTGGCGTGCTACCACAAACCCATCGCCGCCATTGTTCCCTTTCCCGCAAATCACCGCCACCCGCTGCTCGCTAAGCGGGGCGAATGTCTCGCGAAGAAAGTCCACTACTCTGCTACCGGCATTCTCCATGAGAATGAGTCCGGGGATGCCGCGGTCGATCGTCAACCGGTCTACTTCGCGCATTTCAGCGGCCGTCAAGATCTTCACGACCGCTGCACCTGTCTGGCAAGGAGAAGAGTCATGTCGTCGTGGAGTTCCGGAACGCCGGTCCATCCGCGCACCGCATCGAGGATGATGCGGATGATTTCATGATTGTCCTGATGATAATGCTTGTGGACCAGTTCGATAAGCCGCTGCTCGCCGAACTCGTCGCCGTAGGCATTCTCCGGCTCTGTGACGCCATCGGTGTAGCACACCAGGAGGTCACCGGGATTCAGCACTAGGCTGCTCTCGTTGTATTTCGCAAAAGGAAACGCACCGACAACCATGCCGTTTGAGTCCAGCGGAACGACGTAACCGTCCCGGAAAAGAAGCGGCGAAAGATGGCCCGCATTCGTGTAAGTGAGCGTTCGCGAGACCTCATCGAAAAGGGCGAAGAAGAATGTAGCGTACTTTTCTGGCGACGTGTTGGCAAAGACCTGCTTATTGAGCTGTGAAACCAGACTGGCCACATCGATCTCAGGAACGTGACCTCGTCCGTTGTCTGTCGATATCTGATATTGCGCAAGCTGCGCACGCAGCGCCGCCTGAATGGTAGCCATCAGCAGGGCTGCAGAAATCCCCTTCCCTGCGACATCGCCGATTGCAAAACTCAGCTTCTTGTCGCCGACTTCCTGGTAATCGTAATAATCGCCCGAGACCATGCGCGCCGGATCGCACCGGACGGTCAATTGCAGGCCATGGATGGGCGGTGCTTCTTTTGGGTACAGTTGGCTCTGCACCTCGCGGGCGATCTCCAGTTCCGTTTGCAGCCGTTCCTTCTCTTTTTCCACCACCAGCAGGCGCTCCAGATTGCCGGTCATCTGATTGAATGACTGCGACAGCTCACCAAGTTGGTCGCTAGCCCGGACCGGAATTCGATGACGGAAGTCCCCGAAGATAACCTGGCGCGTGCCCTCATAAAGCTGGTTGACGGCCCGCGTGATGCGGCGGGCAAGCGAGATTCCGATGACGAGCGCCACCAGTTCCACGATCAGAAAGAGAATGGCGATGGCTACCACTACATCGAAGAGAACGCCGCGGAGCATCTCGGGCCCGGAGAAAAACGTGCGAAGCACGGCGGAGGGCCTGGAGTAGACCCACAGGACACCTTGAAAAGACTTGTTCGGCGTATCCAGATGGAAATGGGGCAAGGTGGATGGCCATCCAACCGGAACGTCAAACCGGCTCATAGCCGGAGGCAGACGGTTACGGCCATTGGGTAATCCGGTATTCTTAGCATCGGTATTGAACCGGAAATCGGGATTCGATCCGCTGGCCGAATCGGTCTCGACTAGAGCGATGATGCCGAGATGAGGCACGAGATTCTCAACTATCTGATCTGAGAAAGGGGCAACCGCGGTAATTGCGCCGTCCGTGATATTCTGATGCGCCCAGCCAAAAGCATGGCCGCCGATCATCATCAACCCATTTGTGTTTTGCCAACCCGCGGGAACATCGAGGGAGGGCGCGCTGGCAGGGAAGCGATGGTTCCCTTTTGCATCCGCAATATAGATATTGATACCGGGAAGATCGTAGGCAAAGGACTTCAGTACTTCGGGCGCAGCAGGCAGACGTATATCCGGAGGCATTCTCTGCAACGTGTTCACTGCGGCTTGTACGATTTCGAGGCGGCGATCTAGCGCGGAACGGGCGAGATAGATGGCAAGCTCGTTCATCATCGCCCAGGCGCCGAGCCCTACGAGCACAAACAACAGCAGAATTGGCAAGAACCCGATGAGGCCGTAGACAAACAGCAGCCGGTTCCGGAGGCTCCATAGGGAGTTCCTCTGCAAGTAGCGTAAACCGCGAATCACTAGGATTATGCCTGGCGGAATCAGGGCGAGGAAGGCGAGAAACGCCAGGGCACCGTGTCCTGTGAAATAGAACGCCAGGTAGAGCAGCAGCGTAATCAGGAAGTCAATTCCGGATTTTCCCAGAAACTTCGCGACCTGCCGGACTCGCGACATCATCTGATTATCGCGTGACACGTGCTGTTTTACGCTCCGACCTGCTAACCTGACACAGGAGAGTGAATGAGTTTATTGTGGATGGCTGTAATCACCTTTGCGATTTTGCAGGCGTCGGTCTTTGCGACGACGATTTATCTGCACCGTTCGATTACTCACAAAGGAGTGGAATTGCATCCTGCCGTTCGGTTTCTGATGCATCTCGAACTGATGTTGTTTACGGGCATCATTCCGCGCGAGTGGGCAGCTGTGCACCGCAAACATCACCATCACTCGGATGAGGTTGGCGACCCCCACAGCCCGCGCGTGCTGGGCATGTGGACGGTCCTCTTCGGAAACTATTTTCTGTATAAGAAAGAAGCGAATAACAAGGCAACTCTGAACAAATACACGCCGGACTACCGTCCCGATCCCCTCGATAGCGTGCCCATGTTTATTCAGAATTACTCAATTTTCCTAGGTCTCGGCATCTTCATGCTGATGTTCGGCTGGGCTTGGGGCCTCGTGGCCTGGTCGATACATATTGTGGCGTACGTTCTTCTCAATTCCTCCATTAACAGCTTGTGCCACATGATCGGCTATAGGAACTTCGATAACCTCGCCACTAACATCCAACTGATTGCCCTTTTCACCGGCGGCGAGGGACTCCACAACAATCACCACGAATTCCCGACTTCTGCACGATTTGCGCTGCGGGGACGTGAAATCGACCTGGCGTGGCCGGTCATTCAGCTTTTAGAAAAGTGCGGATTGGCAACGGTCAACCGCTTACCGATTGCGAAGGCGGCCTAGGATACACTACCGCCTTTGAGTTTGACCGAAGTCTAGTCCACAGATTGAATTATTAGATGAGCGGGGCTTTTTGTACCTTGCCGTTGCGGATGCAGGATGTGCAGACGCGCACTCGCTTGCCGCTGCCCTTAATCACCGCATGAACCGTTTGAAGGTTCAGATTCCAGCGGCGCTTGGTCACATTGTGGGCGTGGCTGACACGGTGCCCGAATTGCGGCCCGCGGCCGCAGATTTCACAAACTTTTGCCATAGGTACACACTTCCGCTCAGCGGTCGCTGGGCGCAAACTCTTACTTTAGCACGCCGCGACGGGCGAGGCATGACTTGCCGCTATTTCGGCGGACCGACCAGCAGTTCGTTATCGACGTCTTTGACACCTTTGACTTTCTTAGCAAGTTTGGTGGCCTTGGATTTGCCCTTGTCCGTGTCCACCCGGCCCTTTATGGTAACGACACCGTCCTTGACGCTAACGTCCAGCGCGCCTCCCTTCACGTCGGCGTCGGTAGCGAGCCTCATTCGCACTTGATCCGAAATGCGGTCGTCGGGATTGACGGCTTTTTGGTCGGCCGCGAAGATGGTTTGCGCCCAAATTCCACTTAAAAGCAGTGTAAGCGCTCGAAAACGTCTCATTTAACTGTCTTCTCCGAGCCTACCATCGAGTGCCAGTCGATTGCGTTCAGAAACTCAGGGTCTTCGCGCCAGTTTGGTCTGACCTTTACAAACAGTGACAGGTGCACCTTGCGGTTGAGCCTCCGCTCCAATTCTTCCCTGGCGGCCGTTCCGATTCGCTTAAGCATCTGGCCCTTGCTACCGATCAGGATAATTTTTTGCCCGGGACGCTCGACGAAGATGGTGGCAGCGATTGTGACGAGACGCGGCGACTCCTCCCAAGCTTCGACCAGAATGGCAGTGGCGTGCGGAACCTCTTCGCGGGTTGCATGCAGAATCCGTTCGCGAACTATCTCGGCCGCCAGGAAGCGCATCGGCTGATCGGTCAGATAATCGTCGGGAAACAGGGCAGGGCCGATCGGAAGATGGCTGATGATGCTCCGTTTGAGTTCTTCAAGACCCTCGCCCCCGCGCGCTGAAACCGGCAGCGCTTCGAGAAAAGGAAAGAGTTCCATGTAGCGCTGAATCAGCGGAAGCAGCAGCCGCTTATCCTGGACGCGATCAATCTTGTTCAGGACCAGGAGGGCCTTCTCCGAACGCGCGATCGCGCTGACACTCTGCTCGTCTTCCGGTGCTCCCGGCCTGCCGGCGTCGGCGACATAGAGCACCAGGTCGCGATCCTGAATCGCACCGCGAATCGTATCCATCATTCGCCGGTTGAACAATGTGTCCGATTTGTGAATGCCCGGAGTATCCGAGAACACGATCTGCGCCTCAGGCAATGTCAGGACTCCCTGAATGGCGGTGCGGGTGGTCTGCGCCTGCGGCGCTGTAATGGCGAGCTTTTCGCCGATGAGCGCATTAAGCAACGTGGATTTTCCCACGTTCGGCCGGCCGGCTATCCCGACAAATCCGGTCCGGTGTTCTCCGCCTGTCATGCAGTATGAGCGCCGACAGGGGACGGGGCTTCAATGCGGGAAATACGCACCTGCTCTACTCGACGTTCGCTGCCCGCAAGCACTTCAATCCGGATACCACCACGCTCAACGCTTTCGCCGACTTGCGGTACGTGGCCTAGCCACTCAGCCACCAACCCTCCGACAGTGGTGGATTCCGTTCCTCCGTTGGGCCGAAAATTCAGCAGATCCTGCAACCGGTCCACATCCAGGCTGCCCGGCGCGATGAAGGTGTGATCCGCTTCCTGGCGCACATCTCGCTCGGGTTCATGTTCATCACGGATTTCGCCCAGGATTTCTTCGACCAGATCTTCCATAGTCGCGATTCCAGCGGTGTTGCCGTATTCATCAACCACGACGACCATGTGCGAACCATCGCTCTGCATCTCACGGAGCAGATCGCTGACGGGCTTGCTCTCGGGTACCAATGGAATCGGCCGCATCAGGTCTTTGAGCGGCTTGATCTGCCGCTGTTCATCACTCAATTCGAAGAGATCACGGACATGTACGAAGCCGACGATGTTATCGATAGTGTCCTTATAGACCGGGATGCGAGAGTACTGCTCATGAATAACGAGCTGGCGGAGATCTTCGAGTGACCTGTCTACAGAGATGGCGACGATATTGGGACGGGCGGTCATCACTTCACGAACACTTTTATCTCCGAACGCTACGACCGAATGAATCAGCTTGCGATCGTCTTCTCCGAGGATTCCTTCCTCGGCGCCCGCCGTAATGAGCGCTTCGATATGCTCGACCGAGTCGGCGCCATCTTCAGCTTCATGAGCATTTTTATCGATTTCGAGCACAGAGTGAAACAAGCGTACCAGCCCCATCAGGGGTAGGGCGCACGCGGCCAGCAACTTCGTGACGCGCAGTACCTTGGACATCCAAGCGCCCTTGGTCCGACGATACAGAAAGGCAGGAACGAAGTAGGTTGAGATCAGCATCGCGACGAGGGATAAACCAATCGCCTCGATCACGCTTTCCCAGCGGGCTACCTCCGGACGGACCAGTGCGCAAAAGTAAAATACCCCAATGAGGACGAGCGACACGTGCTTGATCAGTGAGAAGGCGAGGGAACCTTGTTCGGGTTCGAGACCGATTTTGTCAGCCAGCGTCTCGCGAAAGAAATCGAGTGCCGGCACTTCGCGACGGAGAAGACGCAAAGATTCGAGGTAGAGCAACTGCACGTACGAAACGAAGCACAGCAGACAGCTCAGAATAACTGCGAGAGCCAGGCAGAGCAGCGTCATGAACGTACCACTCCAGCGCGATCCCGTTCGGTCAACGCCAGCGGTAGGCCGAATTCAATCCGCCATCTTCGTTCCGATGCCGCCATTTCTCCCTGATCCCGCTCGTGATCGAGCCCCGTCAGATGGAGTACGCCGTGGAGCATCAAGACTTTCAATTCGTCGGTCCGGGCATGCCCAAATTTGCTGGCCTGCATCTCGGCGCGCTCGATAGAGATTGCCAGATCACCGAGCGCTCCGTTTTCTCCGCCTGACGGGAACGAGAGCACATCAGTAGCGTAGTTGTGACCCAAAAACTGAAGATTCAACCGCTGCAGCGTACGGTCCCCGGCGATTAGGCAAACGACAGCACGACCGGACGCCACTCGATCAGAGAGGAGGTGGAGGAAGTTTTTTAGTAGACGCTTCTCTTCCGAAGTGAGCCTGAACTGTGGGGGGAAGGCTCCGAAGAGCAGCGTACTGCCATCAGACGACATAGGTGTATTACGTAAGCGACGGGAAGTCCGGTATTTCCACCCTGGTGTTGGGAGGTGGTTCCGGCGGGGTCTCCGTAGCCGCATCGGCCCCAAGTTTCAACGCTAATTGCCGGCCGGCGCCCACAAATTCGTTGTAACGGTCATAAGCCTTAACGATGCGCTGGACCAGGGAGTGACGGACAACATCTTTGTCGTCGAACACAACAAAAGCGATGCCATCCACTCCTTTGAGGACTTCGACAGCGTTAACCAGTCCGCTTCTCTTGCCCGAAGGCAGATCGATTTGTGTCAGGTCGCCGGTCACGACCATTTTGGAGTTAAATCCCTGCCGGGTGAGCACCATTTTCATTTGCTCTATAGATGTGTTCTGCGCTTCGTCGAGAATGATGAAGCAATCGTTCAAAGTGCGGCCGCGCATGAAGGCCAGCGGAGCAATTTCTATGATGTTGCGCTCTACCAGTTTTTCGACCTTCTCCACATCGATCATGTCGAACAGAGCGTCATAGAGCGGGCGCAGATATGGATCGATTTTCTGCTGAAGCGTGCCAGGCAGAAATCCAAGGTGTTCACCTGCTTCGACAGCAGGACGAGTTAAGACGATGCGGCTGACACGTTTGTTCAGGTACGCTGCAACCGCCATCGCTACCGCGAGGTAGGTCTTTCCAGTTCCTGCGGGACCTAGGCCAAAAGTAAGGTCATGATGGTCGATGGCATCGATATAGCGCCGCTGGTTCACCGTCTTTGGAGCAAGAACTTTCTTGCCAAACGTTCGTGATTTGCCGCTTTCGACGAGACGCCGCAACGAAACGTTGGGATCGGCGGTGACCACCCGCATATAGCTATTCAGGTCGCCGTTATTGAAAACATGGCCTCCCCTGACTAGATCGATATAGTCTTCGAGGATGCGTTCCGCGCGTCTCACGTCCGATTCTTCGCCCTCAAGCTCGAGCGAGTCGCCATCGAGCAGACGGGTTCGCAGTCTCAGCTCCGATTCAAGCAGGCGAATATTCTCGTCACGAGTCCCAAACAGGGACTCAATGCCGCGGGAAATCTGAACGGATGACTTCATTAAGTGGAAATTAGGGTGATGAGGGGACTCGGGCGATAACGCAGGGTTGAATGCCGAAATCTTGAAGGGTCGTAGACGACCGCAAGACGGAGGCACGTCTGACTAAGGTCTCTTGAACCCACAGGCGCGTACGCCAGTAGCTCATTCACAGTCAGTATAACAGATTTTTATGACTCCACCGTGGATCCGAAGGGCCGGACCTTGCATTGGGTCGGTCGAATATACTGTCCAAGATGAGGAGCGGATGAAGGCGTTGGACCGGCTGTTAGGAGGCCTGATCATCCTGGGCGGCGTTGGACACGGGTTTGGGTCATTCAGAGCGTACGGTAACCAACCCATGGCGCTATTGTGGGCGCTATCCGCTTCGTTGGCTGTGTTCTTGTTAGGCGCTGTGAACCTGCTGCGGACTGCGCGAGACGGAGACCATCCGCTCGCCTGGATCTCCTTTGCTGGGTGTGTTGCCTGGATCGGTTTCGCCCTCTGGTTCGGGATACTGATCGGGAGCGTATTTGATTTCCGCCCGATGGCGAATTTGATCATTACTCTGGGCTTGGCCATTTTCAGCTTGCGCAGCGCGCTGCGGACAAAGTTGTGACACCCGGTTTTACAGTCCTTTCGGAGTCGTAAGCCCTTTGTGGGGCCGAAAGAGCAGCCGTGGCCGTGACAATCACCGACCGGGAGGTTGTGGCACATCAGGATCGGGAACCGGTATCGACGGGCGTTGATGACTGGGGCCTATTAAGCTTTGACCTTGCCGGTCCTCTATCATGTAGATTCAAGTCGAGCGCGGGCCAACGGTGATGCGCGGGCCTGCCCCCTCACAAGTCATGAAAGTATCCGTCATTATTCCCGCCGCTGGGTTGGGGACCCGTATGGGGCGGAGCGCCCCGGAAAAGGAGGGTATCAGCCGCAAACAATTCATGCTGCTGAACGGCTCCCCGATCCTCATTCACACGATCCGAAAATTTGTCAGTTGCCCCTCCGTGGCTGAAATTGTCGTTGCGCTGCGTTCCGAAGACCTTGCATGGGCCGAAAATTTGTTCAAAGGCGCGGGGCTTGCAAGCAATGTCCGAGCAGTGGAGGGCGGTGAATCGCGCCAGCAATCGGTCGAAAACGCCCTGGCCACTATCGGCGGCGATGTAGATTTGGTTGCTGTCCACGATGCAGTCCGGCCATTCGTGTCACGGGAGACGATCGAGAAAGTGATTCATGAAGCCGGGGAGACAGGCGCAGCGATTGTAGGAGTCGTTCCGGTCGACACGGTCAAACAGGTACATCGCAATAAGGTCCGCGCCACGCTCCCGCGTGAACGCCTGATTCTCACCCAGACACCCCAGGTATTCAAGCTCAAGCTGCTGCGCGACGCCTTTGAAAAGGCTCGGCAGGACCTCTTTATCGGCACCGACGAGTCTTCCCTGGTGGAACGGCTCGAGCAAGTAGAAGTGTCGGTTGTGATGGGCACCGACCGAAACATAAAGATCACGAAGCCGAGCGATATGGATCTTGCAAGGTTGTATCTGATGCTGGAGAGTTCTGCTCTCGAACTGTCGCACCGATGACGAGTGGTGCATCTGTTTTTCGCATCGGTCAAGGATGGGATAGCCATCGGATCGAATCAGGACGGCCGCTGATAATCGGAGGAATTACGATTCCCTCTGAATTCGGCCTCTCCGGCCACTCGGATGCCGATGTTCTCTTTCATAGCGTTACGGACGCACTCCTCGGAGCGCTGGCGCTGGGCGACATCGGTACGCATTTCCCTGACACCGCTCCAGAGTGGCGCTCGGCGGACAGCCGCCAGTTTTTAGAGCATGCGGTCCAGCTGGCTGCCGCCGAAGGATACCGTCTCGCGAACGTAGATGCGACGGTCATCTTAGAACGCCCCAAGCTGAAGGATTTCCGTCCAGCGATTCGGGAAAGCCTGGCGCGCGGTGTCGGGCTACCCGTCGGCTCGGTCAGCGTGAAGTTCAAAACCGCAGAGCGAGTAGGCCCGGTTGGGGAAGGCCGGTCATGTGAAGCGCAAGCTGTGGTTCTTCTTACCAGGGAACTTTCAGAACGCAGCTAGTTCATGGCTGAACGCAATCCTCCGCTGTCTGGTGGTGGGGGCGGCACTGGCTGGATGTTACTATTCGGCCCTGCTGGCAACAGCCGCATTCCAGTTTGATAGAAACACTGCTGCATCGACCGCCATGGCGGCGCGGCTAGTGCCCTACAATTCGAGATACATCGCGCGCCTCGCCGACTGGGAGCCACAACAGCGCGCGGTCCTCCTGCAGCGTGCAACAGAACTGAATCCTTTCGACTCAGCATCGTGGATACAACTCGGTTTCCTCACCGAACTGGACCGGCACGACCCTCAAGCCGCAGAGCGCTACTATCTGAAGGCCGCTACAGTGGATCACATGTTCCAGCCGAAATGGACGCTGACGAACTTCTACTTCCGGCGGCAGAACGAGGATCAGTTCTTCAGGTGGGCACGGGCGACGCTTGCCATCACGCCATATGCGCCGGATCCCGTATTCACACAAATGTGGCTTATGACACAGGACGCGAAGCGAATCGAAGCAGCGATCCCGGAACGGCCTAGAACTCTTCTACAGTATGCGGGGTTCCTGGCGAGCAGCAAGCGTTTTCTGTCGATCCCTCCTATCGTGCAGCGGCTGGTAGACGCCGTGCCCGCGTGGGACGCGCACGCCTGGGGCCGGGACGATATGCTTGCGGAAATCGAAGACCGGCTGCTGGCAGAGGGGTACCGGGATGCGGCTCTCGGGGTCTGGGCCAGCATGAGCCATGCCAGATGGATAGCTGGGACAATTCCTACTCCTCACCATCCGTTGACGAATGGCGAGTTCTCACTGCCCTTCTATGGGCATGGATTCGATTGGGTTGTTGCCACAGCTGCTGGCGTGTCAATTGATCTGCTTCCCGACAAGAGAAGCCTCCGCGTGACATTTTCGGGCGACCAGGCCGAGCACTGTGATGTGCTGCGGCAGTACCTACCCGTAGAACCGGGCCGTGAATACGAGATGCAGTGGCTGGCGACAGGACTCCAGATAAACACCCCGAGCGGCCTATCCTGGCGCGTGCAGCCGGTACCGGGACTCAATACCAGCGCTCCCAGCCTGTTTTCCGGCGATATCCTGGGTGGCAGGACAGGCGTCTGGCGCTTTCGTGTACCTGCGGCCACGAATTTGTGTGCCTTGACGCTTGAGTACACCCGTCCATTGGGCGCTGTGCGGGCGCGCGGCGTGGTTCGTTTAGAGTCGATCTCCTTAACCGGGAAATCGTAAGCAAAACGCTTCAGTTTGCCGCTGCGGTGGCG
>Ga0126381_100009996_pt1 | contig 10659 bp, 9 predicted proteins | sample PanSoiMetPlot_28_FD_96465 | JGI IMG/M metagenome (GOLD analysis project Ga0126381, IMG submission 96465) | Tropical forest soil microbial communities from Panama - MetaG Plot_28 | ecosystem: Environmental > Terrestrial > Soil > Tropical forest > Bulk soil | place: Panama | collected 2016-02-17
CCGTTGCCTCAAGGCAGGCTCCCAAACAGGTTGCCAAGTCCACCGCGCACAAACAAACTCGCGGAAAGAACACCGTCGCCAATCAACGGACGAAGCAACAGCCGCCAAAGCCGACCGCCTGATAAGGGGAATGAACTGCGGTCACTGATCTGTGACCGCATCCAGCTTCTCCACCATTACTGGATTTTCGCGTTGGACAGGAACGATTTCCAGACCAACCCGGTGCGGTAGTTCTCCACCATGCTGATCACGATAGGCGCATGGTTCAATCCCACGTAGATCGGCGAGAACTAGTTCTGCTGCATGTTGTAAGCGTCGCGGATTTGCACACGCACCCATTTGCCTGCGGGCAGACCTCCGGTGAACTTGCCAAGCGGAATCGCGTCGCTGAAGCTGCTGGGGAACTCTGCCACCTGCAACCCTTGTCGGGCGTTGGACAAGATGATGAGCGGCAGATCGGCGGCGGCAATTGCTTCGGGCGCGTAGAGCCAGAGCGATAGTGTGTTGCCGCAAAGGCCGGGAATGCGGTTGCGGAAGTCCACCAGCTTCAATTCCGCCTTCCAAGCACCACCCGCATGCGATTGCCAGGTTATACGTAAGGCATTTGGCGGCGTGATCGAGATTCCCGTCTCGACCGGCAACTTGCGGTTCTTCTCTTCGATCGCGCTCGGAGCGGAAGCGCTCGCCGAGCTATAGAAGTAAAAGTCGGGTAGTGATGCTGTTGTCGAAGAACGGGTGCCCGTAATAGTCGCTCGCCGAGGCAGCCAGCGTGAGCAGCAGAATGAGGCTGAACAGGTACAGCTTGCGGGAACTCGTCATGGCTCCGTCAGGAAAACCCTAACGCACTGAAACCAGCGACGCAAATCGATAAAAAGAGCTGCACTGATGAAGGCAGGATGATAGCGTCTCAGCATGCCCAATTCACTCAAGGATGCGCTCAGAGAATCGAAACCTCTCGTTGGAACGCTGGTCACGATAGCCTCGCCCGAGGTCGCTGAAGTGCTGGTGCTCGCAGGATTTGACTGGCTGTTCATCGATCTGGAGCACGGGAGCCTGTCGGTTCAGGACGCGCAAAGGGCAATCCAGGCGGTCGCCGGAGGGTGCTACACGGTTGTTCGGGTCGCCGATGGAACCGCCGAGAACGTCAAGCGCGTTCTTGATATAGGCTGCGACGGTATCATCGCGCCGCACGTAAACTCTGCGGAGGAAGCCCGCAGAATTGTTGCGCTATCAAAGTATCCTCCGCTGGGCGAGCGGAGTGTCGGACTGGGCAGGGCCCAAGGCTATGGCCTGACCTTCGGCGATTATATTTCGTCGGCCAACGAGCGAATTGCCGTAATTGTTCAGGTCGAGCACCAAGACGCCGTCGCCAATGTGCACAAGATACTGGCAGTACCAGGCGTCGATGCAGTCTTCGTCGGCCCCTACGATCTCTCGGGCAGCATGGGCATTCTGGGCCAGGTGTCGGATGCGAGAGTGTTAGAGGCAATCGAGAAGGTTCGAGCGGCGTGTGCTACCTCGAAGATGCCGTTCGGGATCTTCTCCGCCATAGCCGAACAAGCTTCAGCCGCGATCAAGAAGGGGGCCAGAATCGTAGCGGTCGGAACCGACTTGATGCACATGGCGGACTCGGCACGAGGGATCCTTGAAGCCATGCGGCTGAGCTAGCTGTGCAGTGGCCGCGCTTATCAACGACATGCAATTGCCTTCGCCGCGCCGGCTAAAACGGTAGACCCGAGGGGCCATACCATGTGAGCTGCTGACATCGGCCAAGTCTACGTCTTGAGCCTCCACAGTGAGACACGAAATCATCGGGGCTCGCCGGTAATTTGCAAAGCGGAGCATTACCGGCCCCTTCTCACGGACCGCTGTTGAAGTTTAGTGGCTTCTTGCAACCCCGATTGGTTCGTGTGAGTCGAATCAACGTAGCTCACATTGAGGAATTGCAGATGACCATGGCGCAACAACCGTTTGACCGCGTCTTTTCATTAAATGTGAAGGCGCCACATTTCCTTGTAGCGGAAACTTGCTCCGCTGATGGCTCAGAGAGGGAAGGGGGCAATCGTAAAATCTGTCCACCATTGTCGCTGATTACGGGGCGGCCGGCATGAGCCTCTATGGTTCGAGCAAGGCCGCTGTGGATCTATATCATTGCTCCGGCATTGGGCATGTTGGCCGGCGCTGAGATTTTCCTGCGAGTTCGCTGCGGCGCCGCTCTTACTGTGCCCAACTCCACCACGCCAACAACACTCGCTGCATCTTTCACCACGCGCAACAGGAAGTTCTATTCCCCCGAGAAAAATCATTCATCCTCAGAAGGAGGAAAAGGAGAATCGGCATGCAAAGCACGAGTAATAGTTCATCCGCTAAGGTATTTACGAAGACCCAGCCGGAAGAGTTTGATCTTGTGATTCTCGGCGGCGGCACTGGATCGACCATTGCCGCCTGGACATTTGCCGGAGAAGGAAAGCGCGTCGCTGTTGTCGATCGCAAATACATTGGTGGATCGTGTCCGAACATCGCCTGCCTGCCAAGCAAGAACGTCATCCATAGTGCAAAGGTCGCATCCTACTTTCGCCGAAGCAGGGAATTTGGCATCACCCACGAGGGCTTCACGATTGACATGTCCGGTGTACGTGACCGCAAACGCAAGATGGTAGCGGACATAAACGGAATGTACCTGGAAAACTACAGGAACACGGGCGCGGTGTTGATTTTAGGGGGAACCGGTCGATTCATAGCCCCAAGAACGCTGGAGGCTGCTCTCCCAGACGGAACTACACGTCAACTGCGCGGCACGAACGTTATCATCAGTACGGGTACGCGGGCCGCGCTGGAAGCAATTCCTGGTCTTGCCGAAGCACAACCACTCACCCATATCGAGGCACTCGAACTCGATCAGGTTCCCGAACATTTACTTGTGATCGGTGGCGGCTACATCGGAGTAGAGCTATCCCAGGCGATGCGCCGCTTCGGCAGCAAAGTAACCGTTATCGATCGCAATAAGCGGCTGATGTCCAGAGAAGATCACGATGTGTGCGAGGCTCTTCGCGACCTGCTTGAGGAGGAAGGCATCGAGATTATTCTGAATGCGGATATCATGCGAGTGTCGGGACAATCGGGCAAGTCGGTGGGCATTGCCATCGACCAAGGTGGAATCGAGAAAATCCTGACGGGCAGTCACCTGCTCATCGCGACAGGCCGCACTCCGAACACTGAGCGACTTGGGCTGGAGTTGGCCGGAGTCGAGCTTACGAACCGAGGATACATCAAGGTCAACGAGCGACTGCAGACAACGGCGCCCGGCGTTTGGGCGATCGGCGAGATTGCAGGAAGCCCACAGTTCACACACATCAGCGTTGACGATTTCCGTGTGGCGCATGCCAACATCACTCGCGGCAAGCGCGTCACGACCGGGCGACAGGTTCCGTACTGCCTGTTTACTGATCCCGAGCTCGCCCGCATCGGCCTCAGCGAGCTGGAAGCGGCAGCGCAAGGCGTCGCCTACCGGCTGTTCAAGATCCCCATGGAAGTGAATCTTCGTGCTCAGACGCTGTCCGAAACCCGCGGATTTATGAAGGCGCTTGTAGAGGCAGACGGCGATCGCATCCTCGGCTTCACGGTCTTCGGTGTCGGCGCGGGCGAGATTATGGCCGCCGTGCAAGTTGCCATGATTGCGGGCTTGCCCTATACCGCGCTGCGCGATGCCATTCTGACTCATCCCACATTAGGGGAGGGGCTTATACCGTTGTTCTCGTCCGCGGCATCGGTGCACAGCGTTGCCGAGGCGACAGCAACCAGAGTTTCGGCATGAGCTGAAGCACCTGGGGTGGTGGCTTACATTTGCCTGCCATTGGCAAATGTGGGGCTGATGCCAACTCTCGCGTCCGCCAACGGTGCTCTTATTTTGAATAAATCACTCCCGCTTAGCCGCCCGGGTCCCGGCGAAGCGGCGATTTGCGCTTCGTGGGTAGAGTGATGCAAGAAGTGGTCACAGGTCTCGTTTTGGAACTACAGCGATCCCCAGTTCCTTCAGTTGCTTCTCACTCACAGGCGTCGGCGCGTCCATCATCAGATCGATAGCCTTTGCCGTTTTGGGGAAGGGGATGACTTCGCGCAGGCTGCTGCCCCCGGCGAGGATCATCACGATGCGGTCGAGGCCGAGGGCAATGCCTCCGTGCGGCGGCGTGCCGTATTGCAGCGCCTCGAGGAAATAGCCGAAGCGAGCCTCCTGCTCGGCGGGCGACATGCCCAGCGCCTTGAAGATGATGCTCTGGATGTCTTGCCGGTGAATACGAATGGACCCCGAGCCCAGCTCCGTGCCGTTGAGCACCACGTCGTAGGCGAGCGACCGCGCCGACCCTGGGTCGCTCTCGAGGATGGGCATGTCTTCTTCGTGTGGCGAGGTAAAGGGGTGATGGGCGGCGTTCCAGCGGCCTTCGGTTTCGTCCCACTCGAACATGGGGAAGTCAGTGACCCAGAGGAAACGGAAGTCGCGCTGGGCGAAGGCTCCGTGCTTGGCGGCGAACTTCTGGCCGAGGGTGAGGCGGAATTGTCCAGCGATCTCGAAGAGCTGGCGCTCACAGTTGGAAAGCCTAGTGCGATTGGCGGGGCTCACGCTGCCGGGGCCAACCCTTCCGGCGGATCCGCCTCCGCTACGATTAGCCGCCGCGAGTTCACGGTTGTCGCCTGGTTGCTTCCCTTCGGCGCCGTCGCCAGTCTTCACGGTTGCGTTGCCAGCGACCAGGACGAGTAGGTCGCCGTCATTCGGTTTGGCAATTTCGCGAATCTTTGAAACGGCGTCGGGAAAAGACTTCTCCAAGCGCTTGATGTCCTCAAAAACCTTGGCTTCCCTGCGGTCGCCGAAGAGGAGCTTGAGGTCGTCGCGCTCTTTGCGCGAAAGCTCGCCTATTTTCGGAATGACGATCGCGATGGTCGGAAGCTCGGCGTCGATGCTGAGTGTGGCGAGCTGCTCGGGTGTGAAGGCGCAGCCCACGTCGGACATGGCGGGCAGGCGCAGGTCGGGCTTGTCGATGCCGTAGAGGCGGACGGCCTCGTCATAGGTCATGCGGGGGAAGGGTGTCTGAATGTCGACGCCGATGGTGCGCCAGACGGCGGTTAGGAAGCCTTCAACGACGGCGAAGATCGTGTCGGGCCGCGCGAAGGTCATCTCGAGGTCGATTTGCGTGAACTCGGGCTGGCGGTCAGCGCGCAGGTCCTCGTCGCGGAAGCAGCGCGCGATCTGGAAATATTTGTCGAAGCCCGAGATCATCAGAATCTGCTTGAACTGCTGCGGCGATTGCGGCAGGGCGTAGAACTCACCGGTATGGACGCGGCTGGGGACGAGGTAGTCGCGTGCGCCTTCCGGCGTGGAGCGCGTCATCATGGGGGTTTCGATTTCGTAGAAACCCTGCGAGTTGAGGTATTCGCGGATGGCCAGCGTTACGCGGTGACGCAGCGCAATGTTCTCGTGCATCTCGGGGCGGCGCAGGTCGAGGTAGCGATATTTGAGGCGCACCTCTTCGTTGGCGATTTCGTTGTCGGCGGGCGAGAAGGGTAGCGGCTTGCTGTCATTGAGCAGGCGGAGCTCGTCGGCGACAACTTCGATTTCGCCGGTGGGGATGTTGGGGTTGATCGTGTTTGGGTCGCGGAGCTTAACGTGTCCGATAACGGCGACGACGTACTCGGAGCGCAAGGATTCGGCCTTCTTGTGGAGCTCGGCGCCGGCGTCGGCGGTGATGACGACCTGGGAGATTCCGGTGCGGTCGCGGAGGTCGAGAAAGATAAGGTTGCCGAGGTCGCGGCGGCGGTTGATCCATCCCATGAGGATGACGTTTCGGCCCGCATCGGACGCGCGGAGCTCGCCACACATATGAGTGCGCTGCAAATTGCCGAGGAAGTCGAGCATGAAGGTCCTTGAGTGTTGAGGGAAAAAGACAATTTTACCGGATGGGCTTAGATGTGCGCTGGTCGCGAACAGCAGGTCGTTGGACTCGGGCGGTGTTTGCTATCGCCGTCCTCGCTCACGATGACGAGTTATTGGGCGCGTTGCAAGTGCTGGGCAAGCTTGCCGCGGGAGACGGACACTTGCGTTCCCGCGGACAAATTCTTCACCGTGAATTCGCCGGACTTCGCTTCCTTCTCGCCGACGATGACGATGTAGCGCGCGCCGGCTTTCTCGGCGGCTTCGAAGGACTTTTTCAGGCGGAAGGTTTCGTCACCGAGGTCGCAACGGACGCCGGCACGGCGGAGTTCGCGAGCGAGCTTCAATGCGTGCGGGTTCATGCCCGCACCGAGCGGGGCGATGTAGGCGTCGAGTGACTCGTCGGCTTTCACCCCTTCGGCGTGTAAGGCGAGGATGAGCCGGTCTTCGCCAATAGCAAATCCGATACCGGGAGCCTTGGGGCCGTCGAGCGATTCGGAGAGGCCGTCGTAGCGTCCACCGCCGAGGACGGCGCTCTGGGCGCCGAGATCACCGTGGGTGAACTCGAACGTGGTACGGGTGTAGTAGTCGAGGCCGCGCACCATGCGCTCGTTGATGGTGTAGGGGATCCCCACCGCGTCGAGCATGGCGCGGACTTGGGCGAAGTTTTCGCGGCAGGCGTCGTCGAGGTAAGCGCTGATACGCGGCAGCTTCTCGATGATGGGCTGGTCCTCCGGGACCTTGCAGTCGAGTACGCGGAGCGGATTGGTCTCGGCGCGGCGTTGGCAGTCGGCGCACATCAGGTGAACGACAGGCTTGAGCGCTTCGCGCAACGCCTGGTTGTACCGCGCGCGATCGGCAGCGCAACCGACGGAGTTGAGTTGCAGTGTCCAGGCGCGCAGGCCAATTTCATCGAGCATGGTGGCGACCATCTCCAGGACTTCGGCGTCGCGCGCAGGCGACTCGCTGCTCGCGCTGGGCGGCCCGATGATCTCGGCATTGATCTGGTAGAACTGGCGATAGCGGCCTTTCTGTGGACGCTCACGGCGGAACATCGGGCCTATAAGGTAGAGCTTCTGCAATGCGCCGCGCTTATCGAGTCCGTGCTCGATGTAAGCGCGCACGATACCCGCGGTGGCCTCGGGTCGCAGTGTAACTGACTGCGATTTCTCGCTGGCGGCGCGGCCCTTGTCCTCCCAGGTGAACATTTCTTTGGTGACGATGTCGGTGTCTTCGCCGACACCGCGCGCGAACAGGCTAGTGTCTTCGAAGACAGGCGTGCGGATCTCGCGGAAGTTGTAGCGGGCGAAGACATCGCGCACCTTGGCCTCGACCCGGTTCCAGAGATCGGTGTCGGGCGGGAGAAGGTCACGGGTTCCGCGGATGGACTTGATCATAGCAGCTAGCAATTAGCCGTTGGCACCTTCCCCTTGCCTAGGGCAATTAACTGCTCTTCCTCTCTGCAAGGTAAATGTCTTTGTATCCCAAATAGTTTTTCGCATACCGCAGGATCGTTTGCTGTTTCTCGTCGCCGAGATGCTTGCGTACTTTACCGGGAACGCCCATTACAAGCGAGGCCGGCGGAATCACTGTTTCTTCTGGAATCAGTGTGCCAGCGGCAACGATAGAGCCTGCGCCGACACGAGCTCCGTTCAGAATGATGACCCCCATACCGATGAGACAGCGGTCTTCTACGATGCAGCCGTGCAGTGTGACACTATGGCCGACGGTGACCCAGTCGCCGACCGCTACGGGCCACTGGTTCAGCATGCCATGCATGACAGAGTTGTCCTGGATATTGCTGTTGGCGCCGATGCGAATGTAGTGCACGTCACCGCGCACGACGGCATTCATCCAGACGCTGGCATTTTCGCCCAGCACTACGTCGCCAATCACCTGAGCGGAGTCGTCCACGTAGCAGGAGTCGGGGATGGTGGGCCAGATGCCTTTGTAAGAGCGGATCATGGCTGTGAGCCTGAATTGTTCAACATAACATGGTGGGGGGCGAGCTGGCAGTCGGGTCACTGGTACCTGGTGATTGGTAGTTAGCTGTAGTTAGCAACTAGCAATTGGCTCCTTCAGGCGGAAGGCCGCGAACCCTTCGACAGGCTCAGGGCAGGCTCTGGGGCGCACGGCTCAGGGGCGCACGGCTCAGGGGGCTGGCTGTATGATTTCGCGAATCGTGGCCCAGCCGGTCGGACTCTGGTCGTAGCGCACGTAAACAATCTGGGCGCGGCCCTTGGCCAAGAAGGGTGCGCCGCCATTCTTCGGAGTCCCCTTGATGACGAAGACCGTCTGCTCGATGGCCGTGTTGCCTAGAATCTGCAGACTCTCCATGTTGTTCTCCTGCCATTCCAGTTTGTAGCGTCCCAACGTGTCGATCAGGTCGACCCGTAGAGCCTGGCGGCCATTGATGAGCTTGTTAAAGGCCAGCGCTTTAACGACATCAGGATGGTGATACGACAGAATGGCCTCGACGTCACCCCGAGCGAACGCGGCGCGAATATCGACGCTCGTCCTGAGAAGGGCGGTACGATCATCGTCAGTTGTCACCGCCGACTTCGGTTGGAAGGACGATGTCACGAAAATCGTACCGACAAGAACAGGGATCAGCAGTGCCCGCACATAAAAGGGATTCATGGGCAATTCTATCGTCCGTGAGTTGATACAGTCTGGATTTGAGGTGGACACGATGGAGACGCAGATCGCTACCATGCTGGCTGTGAGCGATGGAAATGCCGCGATTAACTTCTACAGGAAAGGGTTTGGTGCAGAGTTGCTCTGGGAGCTTGGGGAAGGTGAGATTGTCGCCGGGTTGTCGATCGGTGGCGCGAAGCTCTTCCTGGCCCACGAAGCGCCTGCGTATGGAACGCGCGGGCCTTCGGTTGTTGGTTTCACCACGGTTGAGAATCGAGCTGTTCGTGGACGACCCCATCGCAGTGCAGCGGCGCGCTCTGGCGGCCGGTGCGAGGGAGCATAGTCCGGTGACGGAAGAACAGTTTGCAATGACTGGCCCGGAGCCGATTAAACGCATACTGCAGGGAGCGATTGTCGATCCGTTCGGACACATATGGCTGATTGGAAAGACAATGGAATAGAGAGGCGCATTGCGCGGGTTCCGAGTAGACTTCCTGACCCAATTGCGGGTATCTTCTTCACGTCACCTCTCGCGGTCATCGAATTCCAGGGGATAATCTTATGTACTTCGAGCAGTTTTACCTGGGTTGTCTGGCGCATGCGTCGTATTTGCTGGGGTCGGAGGGCGAGGCAGTCGTCATCGATCCCCAGCGTGACGTAGACATCTACATTGAGGCCGCGCAGAAGCAGGAACTAGCGATCCGATACATCTTTGAGACGCACCTACATGCGGATTTTGTCTCCGGGCATCACGAGCTGGCGGCACGGACCGGCGCGCAGATTTGCCTGTCGTGTGCGGCGGGGGCGACATTTCCGCACGTTGACGTGGACAACGGCACTAGTCTACAAGTCGGCAACCTCAAGATCGACGTGCTGGCGACGCCTGGGCATACGCCGGAGAGCATCAGCCTGCTGGTGACGGATGACGAGAAGGGTGAGCAGCCCTGGGCGGTGCTGACGGGCGACACCTTATTTATTGGGGATGTCGGACGTCCGGACCTTTCGCCTACGCACACGCCCCTGCAATTGGCGGGAATGATGTACGACTCGCTGCACAACAAGCTGATGACATTACCTGACAGCGTGCTGGTGTATCCAGCGCACGGAGCGGGCTCGTTGTGCGGGCGTAACATGCGTGCGGAGCGGTTCTCGACTATCGGAACCGAGCGGCTGACGAATTATGCGCTGCAAATTAGGAGTCGTGATGAATTCGTGCGGCAGATGACGAGCAACCTTCCGGCGAGGCCGGACTACTTCCTGGAAGACGCGGCCCTCAATCGCATGGGAGCGCCGGCTCTGTCGGAGTTGCCGGCGCTAAAGGGGATTACGCCGGCCGAGTTGAAGGTGATGCTCGACAAGGGCGCGATTGCACTCGATGTGCGTCCAGGAAATGAGTTCGTTGCGGCCCACCTGCCAAGTTCGGTAAGCATTCCGCTGTCCGGCCAGTTTGCCTCGTGGGCGGGGGCAGTACTGGGCTTGTTGGCCAAGCCGGTGCTGATTGCGGCGAGCTCAGACCAGGTCAGCGAGGCGCGCGTGCGTTTGGCGCGTGTGGGAATCGAAGATATTGGCGGATTCCTGGAAGGGGGAGTGGGAGCCTGGCGCAAGGCGGGCTTGCCGGTTGAGTCGGTGTCGCAGATCACGGTGCAGGAGTTGGCATCGCGTCGGGAGCGGGGGGGTATCGAAGTGCTCGATGTGCGGCGTGAGGGCGAGTTCCAGGCGGGCCACATGGAGGACGTAGATTGGCATCCGCTGGACCGGTTCAAGGCGGCCCTGCCCGGCATTAGCAAAGACACGCCGGTCGCCGTGCACTGTAAGAGCGGGTACCGCAGCTTGATTGCCGTGAGTGTGCTGAGGCGTGCTGGGTACTACAATGTGCTAGATGTGGCCGGTGGCTTTGATGCTTGGATCGCAGCAGGGCTACCGGTCGAGAGCGCGGTAGAGGCGGTCAGCACCAAATAGTATTTGGTTCCGCCCTCTCGCCCAAAGCCAGGGAGGTAAGGGTAGGCACCCGGCGGCCAGCGCCAAATAGCGCAGTCCAAGCATGCACCAGGCAGGGAAACTCCCTGCTCCGAATTTCGCTCCGGTATTCACTCTAGTTC
>Ga0126381_100009997_pt1 | contig 10659 bp, 9 predicted proteins | sample PanSoiMetPlot_28_FD_96465 | JGI IMG/M metagenome (GOLD analysis project Ga0126381, IMG submission 96465) | Tropical forest soil microbial communities from Panama - MetaG Plot_28 | ecosystem: Environmental > Terrestrial > Soil > Tropical forest > Bulk soil | place: Panama | collected 2016-02-17
AGTTGGACGTGGGAGTCATCAGCCAAGGCGCCACGTCGGAAGACGCGGCCGAGTTGAACGCGAAGGAATCGCGGGTCGTCATCGACACGCTGCGGCAGGCGCTTCCTCCCGCCAATATTCAGACGGTGAACTTCTCCGTGAATCCGAACTATCAGTATCCGAAAGACGGATCGCCGCCCACGATTCTAGGTTACACCGCGAACAACACGGTGCGGTTGGCGGTGGACGATCTCGGTCTAGTGCCGAAGCTGGTGGACGCGGCAACCAAAGCCGGCGCCAGCAACGTGAATCGCGTGAACTTCATGCTGCGGGATGAAAGCAAGGCGCGCGCCGAAGCTCTGGGAAAAGCGGCCGATCAGGCACGAGCCGGCGCGGTCGCTCTGGCCGACCGATTGCAGGTAAAGCTGGGACCGTTGCTCCGTATCGAAGAGGAGCAGCCGGTAATCGTCTCGCCGGGACGTCAGGTCGAACTTAGCTCCGCAGCGAGGTCCGGGCCGGCCGTAACTACGCCCATTGAGCCGGGCAGTATAGAGGTTCACGCCAGCGTCAGCCTAACTTTTCAGGTGAGCCAGTAGCCAGCTCCGTCAAAAGCTGAAACGCGCCTGCAATTCCACTACTCGCCCGGCTAGCGCCGATGATGCGGTGCCGAAGAAGACATTGTCGGGATGCGTGCCGGCATCGTTGAACGAAAACGGGGTCAGATTGAGCTGGTTAAAAATGTTGAAGAAGTTGGCGCGCAGCTCCAGGTTGGATGACTCCTTGAACCAGGGCAGGTGCGTGTTCTTGGCGAAGCTCAGGTCAGTCTGGAAAAAGCGAGGTCCGCGAAACGAGTTGCGGCCGATTCCGGGCGGCCCGACCGTTTTGATATCGAAATAGGCCGCGCCCCCATTCGGAAAATTGCTGCCGGTCTGATAGGCGCTTGTGGATTGACTTTTCCCAGCACCGCCGTAGTAGACAGTCGGCCGAATAGGACTGAGCGAGGGTCCTCCGGGCGTCTGGACGGACTGGCCGATTACGGGCGTCCAAGGAAAGCCGGTGTGCCAGGTCACGATGGGGTCCAATTCCCACCCGCCCAGAATTCGAGCTAGGATCGATTTTTCCTGCTTGAAACGCGATGGAATATCCCACACGCCGGCTGCGGTGATCAAGTGCCTGACATCATAGTCTGAGGGTCCCCAATTGAGGCGGTTGTTCTGAGGCCAGGTTTGATTTGTGACAAATCCCGGCCCTTCAAACGAGGAGTTATCCAGGCTCTTGGCCCAACGGTAGTTGAAGAGTAATTGGAGACCATGATTCATGGGGCGACGAAGAGTCACGATGCCCGCGTTGTAATTGGAATTATCGTCCGGCATGGTGAAGTATACAGCGTTGAAAGCAGGGTTATTGGGAAAAAGAAAATTCTGATTAACGAGCCGGATCAAGTGATGGCCTTCGCTACCAGAGTATCCGATTTCCGCAGCCATTTTCCAGGGCAGCCTGTATTCCACATCGAGCGAATAGACGTAGATCATGGGATTGGGCATATACTGCTGCGCGCCGTAGATTTCCACGGACCCAACGGAGGGCGCACCCGTGGCCGGATTGATGCCCTGCGCCAGCAGCGGATTAATGGGATAGCTGAAAGGCGAGTTGTTCGATCCGAGGGCATACATGATCTGGTCGCCGGCAAACGGAGTGGTTGCTGTGCCGCAACAGATACCCAGGGCGGCAAACAGCGGTGGATTGCGAGTCGCATTGCCAAAGAGGGCTTCGGGAATACGGTCGTAGAAAATACCGAAGCCGCCGCGCACCACCAGGTTGTGATTCCCCGATAACGGCGACCACGCAAATCCCAATCGTGGAGCGAAGTTGCGGTATGCGGGACGATAGAACTGACTGGTGAGCCGGACGGTTGCATTGGTGAGATCCTGTGAGCCGAAAAAGAGGTTACTCAGCGTCCCATTCACCTCCGAAGGAGGGCTGAAATACTCCCACCGCAGACCAAGGTTGAGAGTGAGATTCGGGCGGACCTTCCAATCGTCCTGCACGAACCAGCCGTAATACGGTGTTCGCAGGCTGCGCGAGGCGTTGGGCGGACCGCCGGTCTGCGGATTCACGTCGATCATTTCGAATACGGGAGTGCTGTTCGCCATGTCCCACATACCTTGGAATACATAATCGGGTCGCGCGCCGCCTACGAGGTTGTTGTTGTCCTGTTCGCGGCGAGTCTCCAGCCCGATCTTCAGGCCGTGATTGTGCTGAACTTTACTGACGATGTCGCGGAATTCGTAGGTGTTCTGTGCGAACAGGCCGGGCGTGGTTTCGCTCCAGGGCGCGCCGAAATAAATGCGGCCGAATGGAAATCCCTGGACTTCCAGGCGTGGAATTCCCCAGTTCACCACGCCAGAATTCGAGGCCACCTGGTCGGCAGAGAACCGAGTGAGGTTCGCGCGCGCTTCATTCAGCAGCGTGGCAGAAAAAATGTGATTGTAGGTGACCGTCGCCGCGCTGTTCAACGGCAGGAAATTGATATCCGACATGGGCCGTGCGCCGTTCGTCGAATCGGCGGACAACTGGTGCAGCTTCGTGAAGTACATGCCCACGGCGATGATGTTGTTGGTCGTGACGTTGTAGTCTATGCGCCCGTTGTACTGATTGCCGCTGACACGGCTGGGTACGGCCACCTGATCGAACTGGATGTCCGGAACGCCATCCAGGCCCGCGCCCACCGTATTGGGATTAGTATAGTTTCCAGCCGTGCCCTGAATCGAACCGACATCCAGACCGCCCGCAACCTGCTGGCAGGTTCCGGCGGCGAAACTGGCGGGACAGGGTGCGTTCAGAACCGCGATGACACGCGGCGCGATTCCCGGGGCTTGCAGGATCTGCGCCGTCACAGAATTGGGGCGGGCGGCGGTCACCGCCTGCCTGTACTGCGGAGTTTCGAGCCAGACGTTGGCTACACCACTGGTGGATTGCCGGAGACCTTCGTAGGAGAAGAACCAGAAGAGCTTGTCTTTGATGACCGGACCACCGAGGCTCCCGCCGAACTGGCGGTAAAGATTGTTGTCGCGGACCGGAGGAGCGCCGCCAGGACCGCCCCATCGGTTATAGGCGTTGAGACTGGGAGAGTCATACTTAAAAAAGCCACTGCCGTGCAAATCGTCGGTGCCGTTTTTGGAGATTACTGAAATCTGGGCGCCGGAATTGCGCCCCCACTCCGCGGAGTAGGCATTAGTCAGGACCAGAATCTCTTTAACGGATTCCTGGTTCGGCGTCACCACCGCGGCGCCTCCCCATCCAAGGCTGTTCACGCTGACGCCATCGATCGAGTAGTCATTGTTCGATACGCGTTGCCCGTTCGCCGACACCGGGACCATGTTTTCTGTTTGGAAAATCGAATAGTTTGACCCACCCGGACCCGTTTCATTGGGGAGGGACACGGAATTTCCGTTTCCGGCCCTCGCCATATCGGCCGTGGTGTTGGGGGAAAGGCGGAGGAGCTCATAAGGATCGCGACCGAACTGCGGCAGACTGTCCACTTCGCGCGTACTGATCTCCTGCCCGATTTGCGCGTTCTCGGTTTGAACCACCGTGGGCGCCTCGCCGCTCACATTCAGAGTCTGGCTCACATTGCCGGGCGTGAGGGTGACGTTCGAACCCTGCGTCTGCTCTGCCTGAACCGAAATATTCTCCACTACCTGCCGGTTGAAGTTCGGCGCTTGGACGGTCAGCGAGTACGTTCCTGGAGCCAGACCGGTAAGCCGGTAGAAACCCTCACCGCTGGAACTAGTCGTCTGCTTCTGTCGGTTTTCATGATTGGTCAGCGTGACGGTCGCATTGGGAACAACGCCTCCGGACGGGTCCGTAATGGTGCCCTGGAGACTTGCTCCGAACTGCGCCCACAGCAAAGCCGGCGCGAGTTCTAACATTGCAAACGCGATTGCCCTGAACATCAAAGCCACCTCCTTACTGGTGTAACGTTGAAAACCAGAGATGAGGTGTGTGAGACCGAACCTGCGCCGCGGTCAAGGGCCGGAAAAGGTTAGAGAATTGGCAGAGCCGGAGGACGTTAGTACTTTCACGTCCCTTGCCGACACTCGAAAGTGACCGATCGCCTTTGTCCCCTGGCCTTTTCGGACGACGGTCTTCGCTTTAGTGCGCCGGTCGGCAGCGAGCGAATTCAGCACGTCACCCTTTGTCAGGCTCGCGCGGCGGGCCTGATCAAACCCGTAGCGGATCAGGCCGAATTCCCGGTGCTATGCACATCCGTTGGTACGGCTATTTTTGCGCCCGCCTGCAGGGCGGCGCGAGCGTTCGCAGCGGAGAGGTCGAGGCGGTCGGGACTTGAATTTATCTCGAAAAAGCATGCGTTCTGCCGCGTCTGTTCGATGACCCGATCCAAATCCAGTTCATAGCCGGGACGGCCCGGACGGATACCCAGTGGATGGGCGATCTCCCCGGATGGGTCGAACGTCGCATTGGTCAGACCGGAACTGAACGACGACCATACCCACATAGTCCCGTTGGCGACAGGCGCCGGCGGGAGCGCCCCGGCTCCGAACGACGTGATCGTAAAAGATGGACCGATCTTTGTGTGATTAACTGGCGCATAAAGGCCACGAGGTGGTACGTATCCAACTCGGCGGTTCGGAGTACGGGCTCGTTCCTTTATGTCGATCTTGACGGAATGTGGCAGTCTTGAACGCGCCGGAATCGTTCGTTCCAATTTGGGCTGTGCCTTCGCCGGACGGCCGGCGTTTTGGCATTTCCGAGCTATCCGGGGCGACCGATGTAGAAGGGCCATACTACCAGCAAAGCGCAATCGCGAGCGGGGACGTCCTGGAAGATCTGGCGGCAGGTACAGGCGGTACAAACGTTCACGGCAATAGCGACCTGACGGCGGCCGTGAATCGCTTAGCTTCTCCGCCCGAGGTTCGCTACTTAATCAGGTTCTCTCCATCGGAGCTGACGCCCGATGGGAGCTTTCATTCTCTGAGGGTGAGAGTGCTAAATAAAGGGCACGTCAGCATCCAGGCCCGGCGCGGGTATTTCGCGGTGAATCCAGCCGAGATAAATACCTGGCAGCAGATTCACGACGCGGTGTTCTCGCGGGATGAGATGAATGATATCCCAACGGATGTCGGTGCGCAGGTGTCCAAGCCGGTTCCGCCGATGCCAGACTGACAGTCTTAGCCAAAATACATGCGCAGTGCCTGCGTTACCAGCGGTCGGCGCTCGAAGTAACGACTCGCTCACGATGGTAGGCACTCTCTTCAACGGCGAAGGGGATTACGTAGATGGCACCACGACGACCGTCAATCTGGCTCTTTCGGATGCCTCCGTAGCGCGCGCTGCTGCTGGGATCGACGTTCAATCGAGTTATCCTGTGAAACCAGGGATCTACCTGGTGAGAGTGGTGATTCAGGAGACCGGCGGTGCGGTCATGTCAGCCCACAATCTCACCGTTACGGTGCGCTGATTCTGACCCTCCATACCGATCGCGATAAGTTGACCGTTTCCGGTAAGCGGTCGCGAAGTGTAAACGCTAGGTGACAAGGAAGGAAGCGCTTCTATCGATCGGGGCTTACTCGCACGTCAACCTCCGGACCCGTTCCAAAATAGACAAACGCTTTTGGAATGCGAGGCGGATTCGAGCATTCTCTGTACCTCGCGGTACCCCGGTTCATCTGCTGGCGGCAAAGTCATGGCTTGCGCTGGCACGCTGAATTCCTTGAACCATCCATCAAATCCAGCGGGAGTGAGCAGGATGAGCATCCGCACCCGCTCCGAGTCATTCAAAACGAGTGCGCTACGTCCCGTGGCAGGCAGACCATCGTCCCTGGCGTGGCCTTGATCGTTTGGCCGCCGACCGAAAAAGTCATCTCGCCTTCCAGCACATAGAAGGTTTCCTCTTCCCGATGATGGATATGAGGGGGCGGATCATTTCCTCTCCTGGCGACTGCCTAGATTAACGCGAACTTTCCCTGCGTGTCTTCGGCTGTAGCCAGGAACGTCATCAGCTGACCGCTATACCAGACCGACCGATCCAGGGACAGCCGTCCGCGAGCAAATGCGATGAATTCTTCTGAACGAACCATTGTGTTTCTCCTTCAAAGGTCTTCATTTCTTTCTCCTCGTTTCCTTGTCATCACATTTGGCTAGATGATCGCCACCAAGCCGACAGGCGTCCATTCTTGACGGAAAGGGCAAATTCTTGGGATTCCTTGGAGCGTGGCTTGGCACAGAATGCCGATGTGTAGAATCGTCCGTTTTTTGAAACACCGGATACTTCGTATGGTTCGAAGGCGGTCCGTCACTTAGGATCCCACTGCAAGTCCCGATGTGGTTGTCCTATGCATCGCTGATCGTAGCGTGCGTGATCGCACGAAGTTGAGCCGAGTTGCGGCGGGGTAATGAAGGTATAGGCATGCTGAACGCGCTCTATAAGAAGAGTGTTGCTTCGGCAAGAAGTTCGCAACAATTGACCCAAACGGGACATGAACTGACACATCGTCGAAGCTTCGCTCCAATCTATTCCAATAAGAGGTAAAGCGAGGTGAATCGAAGACGCTTTCTAGGGGTGAACATAGGGCTTGGCGGAGCATTGCTTGCCGCGCTTAGGGGCTCCAGTGCCGTACTCGACCCTTCTGCCTCCAAGCACCACCAGCGCACTGCTGCGCAAATTCGTCTGGAGGCGGCAATGGCGGGCCTAAACCGCCCGCCGGCGGATCAGGTCACCACTGGCGACGAGGAGCGCTATCCCGACAGGCGGGCAAGCTTCTCAAAGACTCTGCCCCACAATCAGTGGGGCGAAGTACGGCTCGATTCTTACCGTTTGTTCGTCGAGATTCTTTCGCAGGGCGATCCAAATCGGTTCAGCGAAATGCCGCGATCCTACGACGCCGAACTGCGACTTCACAACCCGCAAGCGGCCTATGCATACGATTTGGCTGGAATCGACTCGCACAGCACAGCCATTGATTGGCCTCCGCCGTTTGCCAGTCCGGGCATGGCGACCGAGATGGCCGAGCTTTATTGGATGGCTCTGACGCGGGATGTTTCGTATCGCGAATACGACTCTCATCCGCTGATCGCGGCGGGACTTAATGATCTGCAGGCGTTTACTAGCCCCGCCGGGCCCGGTGCAGAAAAGCTGACGCCGCTAACTGTGTTCCGCGGTGAAACGAACGGCGACCTGACCGGACCTTACATCAGCCAGTTCCTGTGGCAGCCGATCCCTTTCGGGGCGACCACGCTCGATCAACGCGAAAAATATCCGGTCCCGGCGCAGAACTTCCTAATCGACAGCGAGGAATGGTTGGCTTGTCAACAGGGCAGTAAAGCGAAACGCACAATGGTCCTGGATTCCGAGCGGCGGTACATTCGGAGCAGCAGAGACCTCGCCGAGTTTGTCCGCCGGATTTTCAGCATTCAGCCTTACCTGAATGCCGCCATGCTGATGCTCAATTTCGGGGAAGATGCTCTAACCCCCTGTAACCCGTATCGCGGGTCCAAGACGGACTTTGGCGATCTCACGTTCGGAGGCAAGAATATCGTCGCCCTGTTGGGGCAAGCCGCGCTAGTGGCCGAAAAGGCCGCCTGGTATGAGAAGTGCCTCGTGCACCGGCGGCTGCGCCCCGAGGTTTTCGGTGCGAGAGTTCATTACGAACTGAGCGGCGCGAAGTTCTACCATCTCTTTCCGGAACTCCTGCGCTCTCGGGCTGTGTCTCAAACGAAGATCGCCAACGGCACAAGCCTGCTTCCGGTCGCCTATCCCGAGGGATCACCAACGCACCCTTCCTATCCTTCAGCACATGCGACCGTCGCCGGCGCCTGCGCCACGGTTCTCAAAGCGTTCTTCAATGAAGAGTTCCTGATTCCCAACGCAGTTCACGCTTCGCGCGATGGAATGTCGCTGGAGCCCTGGAGTGGATCCCAGGTGAAACTGGGCGGCGAGATCGACAAACTCGCCGGAAACATTTCTTTCGGTCGCAACGCCGCTGGCGTCCACTATCGCTCCGACAGCGCGCAGGGCCTGCTTTTGGGGGAAATGCACGGGATAGGACTCCTCTGCGACTATAGCCGGACCTATCGCGAACGGTTCGATGGCTTCGGGCTGAGTCGTTTCGACGGCAGGAAGATCAGGATCTCGGGCGGAGCGGTTAAGGAGGTACACGCATGATCTCACCCGCTGTGGAGCCGACTCGTAACGCGCGTGCCCTGGATCATAGCCGGAGGATCGCCCGCGTCGTAATCATTGGCACCGGCGCACTACGGCATACGCGCTGCTTCTCTCAGGCGCAGCGTCTGAAATCATTGGGCGATTTCTCCTACTGCCGCACGGCGGATGTGATAATTATTGCCGCGCGTGTCCAGCAGAGGCCGGAGACGGTATCGCGCCTGGACGATCTCGCGCAGAGCGCTGCGATCCTCAGGCAGATCGTCGAGGGAATCGCTGGCCACGATCCGTCCGGAATCCTGCTGATCGCATCCAATCCCGTTGACGTCCTGACATACGCCGCCTGGAAGTGGTCAGGTCTCGCATTAAATCGCGTCGTCGGCTCGGGAACCAGCCTGGACACATCGCGCTTCCGCCGCCGGCTTGGAGAACGATACGGAGTAGCCCCAGAGAATGTTCACGCCTACATCGTCGGCGAGCACGGAGATAGCCAAGTGCCGGTCCTCTCGTCGGCGCAGATTGCCGGCATCCGCCTGGTGGAGTTCTGCCGGGGACAAGGATTGCCTTACGAGGTCGCGGCCCTCAAAGCCATTGCCAACGAAACGCGCGCGGCAGGCAGGGAAATCCAGCAGGCGAAGGGAGCAACCTATTACGGGATTGGCGGGGCTTTGACCCGCATCGCCACCGCGATTCTTCGTGATGAGGACGCGGTACTGACGGTTTCGAACGTGGTGCCGGAGTGGATGGGTCTGGGGAGTGTCAGTCTGTCCCTTCCCTCGGTTGTCAACCGGGCTGGCATAGCGCGCGTCCTCCCGATTGCGCTGGGTCGCTTTGGTGCATTTGCGATGGCAGGTGGCTCATCAGCAGCTTTCAAAACACACTTATCCGCCCGGGAGACCCAGCGGCACCGAAGAAATAACAGCATGTTGCACAAAGCACCCGGGACCGAATCGTTCCCTGCGCAGTTAAGGGAATGGTAGGTGACCTTCCCGTCCGTGATCAGGGTTTATGGGTGTTCATGACTCTATTAATGAAAGTTATGTACGATATCGTCGTTTTCCCAACCGTTATCAGAAACTGCGCAGCATCCGGGTTGCCGACTATCCACTCACGATCCACCCAGATCGCCTCCAACACATCCCGTTCTTCTTACAACGAGGCTCATACTAGTTGAGCAGCAGCTGTAGTGCATCGCCACCATAGAACCTGACGTCAGTTAGATCGTGACGTTCCGGCTGCAGGAAAGTAGTAAGCTGTCTGAATGCGATTGGTTTTCGCGATGCTGTGTGTGGCGGGGTCTGCAGGGGCGCAGGATGGGTTGAAATTCGACGTGGTGGCGATTCGGGAGGTGTCGCCGAATGCGCCCTCAATGATGCGGGAGCAGAACTCGAGCCCGGTGAAGCCGGGCGGTCAGTTTATCGACCCGCGTATGGGCCTGAGCGGGCTGATTTATTTCGCGTATGATCTGCGGTATGCGTTCCAATTGAGCGGGTTGCCGAGTTGGGCAAACGGGCGATCGTGGTCGATATCGGCGAAACCGGCGGAGGGGTTTCCGCTGCTGCCGGCGGCCGAGAATCGCGAGCAGGTGCGGAAGATGGTGCGCGCGATGCTCGCGGATCGGTTTCATCTGCAGATTCATTCGGAGACGCGGCAAGAGGCGGTGTACGAACTGGTGGTGGCGAAGGGCGGGATTAAGGTGAAACAGGCGGAGGCACCCAAGGAGCCGGAGCAGGAAGGCTACGTCAACGCGGCACTGAGTGATCGTGACGGGAGGATGGTCGCAGAGAAGGCGAGCATGGGGCGGCTCGGGCTCATGCTGACGATTTGGTTCAAGCGGCCGGTGATCGACAAGACGGGGTTGACGGGATTTTACAGCTACGACATCACATGGGAGGCGCCGGATCGGGCCGACGGGACTCGTCCTCCGGAGAGCCTGGGAGCGGACGGGATCGCGCTATTGATCTCGACGGTACAGGATCGGATCGGCGTGCAGCTGAGGAAGACGACGGGGCCGGTGGAGTATTGGGTGGTGGACCACGTCGAGGCGCCGAGCGGGAATTAGGTTTGAGGCGCACGTCTCCAGACGTTCCAGGATCACGCGCTACCCGGAAGTAGTCCCGCTGCTCCCCCGGTCGCAGCGGTTGGCACAAAACGACTCCGATTTTCGCCAAGTGAATGCGTGCGGACTCCTATTGGCGCACCATCGGCGCGGGATTTGACGTTAGGTAAACCCGAACCGATGAAGTCGCAGAATCCACGGTGACGGTCGTTTTTATTCATCTCAAAAGGTGCCCAGTGGAGCCAATCTGGGACGCTCGGAGTGTGGCCGCGCGGCTGAATCTGCGTGACCTTTTTTACCAAGGATTACGGGCAGCAGTACGGAAGCGTCACGGTGCAGAATCCGTTTCGGGCGGATTAACTGGGTCCGGTTGTTCTTTGCGCCACCGTCGAACGATGACGAACCCGGAGACGGAAAGCGTCAGCAGTGGTGTCAAGAA
>Ga0126381_100009998_pt1 | contig 10659 bp, 8 predicted proteins | sample PanSoiMetPlot_28_FD_96465 | JGI IMG/M metagenome (GOLD analysis project Ga0126381, IMG submission 96465) | Tropical forest soil microbial communities from Panama - MetaG Plot_28 | ecosystem: Environmental > Terrestrial > Soil > Tropical forest > Bulk soil | place: Panama | collected 2016-02-17
CGGCGCGCGGCGCGGAGCGCGGCGGCCGCTTCGCGCACAGCCGCCGCCTCTGCCGCGCTCCAGGGCGCGGGAGCCCTCTCGAACTGGTGGGGCGTGCTCATACAGAGTCTTATCGCCAGAAAGGCGGCTACTCTTGACGTGGGGCGGTGTACACTTGGATATCCAATTGCCGGCCAACTGCGTAGAACCTGCGCATGCCTGTGGGTAACCATCCTCTCGGCCTGCCGCAACTTCTAGACTTACATAGATCTGTGATGAGAGCAGCGGTCGCGGGGCCTCGGCCCATGGGCGGCGCTTGCCCAATCCCTTCCGTCCCCGGAGCGCGTCCGGAGGGCTTCGCGGGCGCGCGCCCGAGAGAGGTGCGGCGCTCTCCAAAGGGTGCGGGTCCCACCGAGACGGGGTGCCTGAACGGAGCGGGGGGAGGAGACACCGGGAGCCCCGCTCATCGCATCCGGGCCCGCGCGGAGCATTCCGACCCCGGTCGAAGCGTGCTTGGCGAGGGCGCTATGCTCGACCCATCAGAACCATTTCCCTGAGGAGGACAGACGTGATCGGATACACCACACTCGGAACGAACGACCTCGCTCGCGCTGCACGCTTTTATGACGCGTTGCTGGGCGAGCTCGGCGGCAAGCGTGCGATGGAGATGGAGCATTTCATCGCTTGGGCGGCTGCGCCCGGTGGCGGGATGGTCTCCGTGATCAAGCCCTTCGACGGGAAGCCTGCCACGGTGGGCAACGGAGTGATGGTGGCGCTCGCCGCGAAGAGCAAGGCGCAGGTGGATGCGATCCATCGCAAGGCGCTCGAGCTCGGCGCCAAGGACGAGGGAGCTCCCGGCCCGCGAGGAGACGGCTTCTATGCGGCCTATTTCCGGGACCTCGACGGCAACAAGCTGAACGCGTTCTTCGTCGGCTAAGAGCGATGCGAGGGCCGGCGCGCGCTCCGGGCCCAGCCCCGGAGCGCGACGCAGAGGGCTCTCTTGTATCATGATGTCCGGCCTGGGCCGGGGAGCGTTACTCCCGAGAATCGCGCGGTCTTGGGAAGCGCTGCTTCCTGTGCGCCAATTCTCTCGGTTTTCCAACGCGCAGGTTCGACACGGGCGATGCTGGATGCACTCGAATACCGGATCAGCTGCATAAACTGCGGGCATGTGCGCCGGATGCGCGTCGGGTGGCTGCTCGAGCACCCTGAGTTCGCCTGTCCCCAGGGTTGCGGCGCCACCATCGCAAGCCCCCTGGCGGAGCTCTCCCAGTTGGTCCCGATCCCTTTGCGCTCGGCGGATACGATCGACCTCAGCTCCTGGGTGCCGAAGCGCACACGAACGCCCGGGAAGGAGGGCGCCCGTCGGCGCAAGCCAAAGACGCGACAACGACCCGGAGGTTGAGCTTACCCAGGCGCTCCCTCGTCATGCGGTCCGAGCCTTTCGCCAGTGCGTCTCCTTCAGTGAGGTGAGCCACGCGAATCCACGCCCTTCCTTCCCCCTGGGACAAGATTGCGGCGCTTGGTTGACGATTCGCGGGATCACCCGCATGTCACTGAACTCGAGCACCCGGTGGTGCAGACTCTTCTGCGTTCCGCGCGCAGGGCTTTCGCGTGGAACGGCCGGCGCCGTCGAGTCCGTGGAGCGCCAGTTCCCATGGGGGGCACGAGAACGTTCTGAGGGCACCGGCGCCGGCCCCCTCCGTCCTCGTGAATCTGCCGTGACGCGCCTCACCAATTCGAGCGCAGGGGGACCGCGCTCTCAGAGATCTGCGGGCGCGTGAGATGTCCAGACCGAGGGCCGCCCCTGCGGGTCAAACTGTCGCCGCGAGATGATGCTTCTCGCGTGAACTTGCCGTGAGCACAGTCACAGCCGACTCGGCAATTGCGAGAAAGACTTTATCCGGCCTTGCGATCAGGGGGCACTTTCGCAGGGCTGCCGGCGCCGCGGTCCCTTCACGCGTTTGCTCCCAGAGGCGAACGCAAGTCGCTGGTCTGCGGCGCCGGCTCCTTCGGTTGGACAATCCTCCCCGGACTCCTCCAGATCAATGCTTCTTTGCTCCTCAGGTCCTCACAACATACATTTTATAGTGTATATCCCCGCCTCGTGCGGCGGGCCGTCCTTTCCGCCGCGGATTCTCGGGAAGGAGTGGGGGCTCCCGCGCCGCCAGTTTCATACTCCCGCCGGCCTCCTGCCGAGGTCCCGGGGGCTTAGTCCCTCGCGGCGGTGCCAGGGGCTCGTTCGCAGAACCAGCCTTCGGACCCCTCGAGCCTCCTGCCCCAACAGTGGGCGCACCCCCCCTTTTCTTTCGCAGCCCTTCGCAGCATCTTGCACCCAGGCCAGGGCTCCCACAGCCTTCTGTTTCGCCGGGAGGAGTCATGCGATTTCTCGCAGTCCATCCGAGCTCGCTCATGTACTCGAAGGTGTTCCTGCGGCTCGAACCCCTCGGGCTCGAACTGGTCGCGCAGGCCGCGCGCCATGCCGGGCACGAGGTCCGACTGCTTGATCTTCAGGCAGCATCGCAAGCCGACTACTTCCAGCTGCTTCGCGACTTTGCCCCGGAGGTGGTGGCCTTCTCGGTCAACTATCTGGCGAACATCCCCGAAGTCATCGATCTCGCAAAGGCGACGAAGGCCGCCCTCCCGCAGACCACGTTCGTCGTGGGAGGGCACAGCGCCTCGTTCACAGCGGGCGAGATCCTCGAGCACGCCGAAGGGGCCGTCGACGTCGTGCTGCGGGGCGAAGGGGAGGCGAGCCTGCCCCTTCTGCTCTCGGTCCTTGAAGAGGATCGAGGCGCCATCGGCTCGGTGCCCGGCGCCCTCACCTCCGCCGGCGAAGGACCGCCCCCTGTCTTCGTGAAGAGCCTGGACGAGCTCTCCCCCGCGCGCGACCTGCTCGCAAATCGGCGCAAGTATTTTCTCGGCGTCCTCGATCCTTGCGCCTCGATTGAGTTCACCCGGGGCTGTCCTTGGGATTGCGCCTTCTGCAGCGCTTGGACCTTCTATGGCCGCAGCTACCGCACGGTGAGCCCCGAGAAGGCGGGCGAGGAGCTGGCGCGCATCCGGGAGCCGGGGGTGTTCATCGTAGACGATGTGGCCTTCATCCAGTCCAAGCACGGCTTGGCGATCGGGCAGGAGATCGAGCGTCGCAACCTCAAGAAGGAGTTCTACCTCGAGACCCGAGGAGACGTCCTGCTTCGGAACAAGGACGTCTTCCGCTACTGGAAGTCGCTGGGTCTCTCCTACATGTTCATTGGCCTCGAGGCCATCGATGCGGAGGGTCTTGAGAAATACCGGAAGCGCGTCTCCCTCGACCAGAACTTCGAAGCCCTCGAGTTCGCGCGCTCCTTGGGCATCATCGTGGCGGTGAACATCATCGCCGATCCGGATTGGGATGAGGATCGCTTCGCGGTGATCCGGCAATGGGCGCTCGGGATACCCGAGATCGTCAACGTGAGTGTGAATACGCCCTACCCCGGCACGGAGACCTGGCTGACCGAATCCCGCAAGCTGACGTCGCGCGATTACCGGCTGTTCGACATCCAGCACGCGGTGTTGCCCACCCGGATGCCCCTCCCCAAGTTCTACGCCGAGCTCGTGCGCACCCAGCAGGTCCTAAACCGCAAGCACATGGGGTTTGGTGCGTTGAAGGACACGGCGCAAATCGCCGTGAAGCGCCTCCTGGAGGGCCAGACGAACTTTGTGAAGATGCTCTGGAAGTTCAACAGCGTGTACAACCCGAAGCTGCAGCTCGCGGACCACGCCCAGCCGGTGCAGTACGAGATGCGTCCGCCTGCAGCTGAGCGGCCTGCAAAGGTTGACCGGCGCCTGCTCTATGTCCATCGCCAGAGTGGCCGGGTCCGTGAGGTGGACGCACCCACGGAGGCCTTCGTACGAGAGACCGGCGGACGGGGCGAAGAGCCGACGCCCGCCCCCGCGTAGCCCGCGCCGCGGGCCAACCTACTCGATGAGATTCGCGGCGATCTTTCGGCCGTAGTAGAAGCCCGCGCCGCCCGCCGCGGTGCTGAGGAGATGCTGGGTCATCGGCCCCAGGTCTGCCCCGAGCCACCACGCGAGAGCAGCGCCCACGCTCGCGCCGACGAGACCCAGGAATTTCGACATCGCCACCTCGCGGGGCTCCGGAGAAGCCAGCGCCCGAGGGCGTTCCCTTCTCCCTTCGGACTCCGGTGCCTGGCACTCGAGGGGGCACCCTCCAAACCCATTTTGCCGTTTTCGGGCTCCCCAAAGCTTTCCCGGGGCGAGACGCGACGTCGGGCGCGGCGACCCCTCGGGGTATGCCGTTTCATTTCCTTACCCAACGGTAGAAGAGCTTCTCCGCCGCGGGTTATGATGCGCGCGCCCGAGCACGGCAAAGGGCTGTGGGGGCCAACGGCCCAGGCCTCTCCTGGGCTCGGTTTGACCTGTCGTGGGCGAGCACCCTGTTGGTCCTCGTCGCTATTTCGCGCGTGACTTGTTCGCGCAACACGAGGATGTATGGCCAACCGATCGTTTCCGCAGCCGCGCGTTGGGACTCATGGGCTCCTGCTGGCGCTCTTGGTCGCAGGAGGATTCACCCTAGGCTTCGGCAACTGCAACGGGACTCCGTCTTCGCGCTTCCAGACCGGTCACCCGCTGTTCACGAGTCCACAGTTCAATCCCGTCGCCGTGTCGCAGGACCGTGACCTGGTCTATGTGGCCAACACCACCTCGGGCACGGTCTCGGTGATCGATACCAAGCATCCCCGACACCCCGTGGAGATCGCGCAGATCCCCGTCGGCATCGACCCGACGGGCGTGGCGGTTCGCCCGAAGCTCGACCGGGACTCCTGGGACGAGGATGAGTTCATCTTCGTGACCAACCACATCTCGGACTCCGTGAGCGTGATCAGTCGCAGGAAGCTCTCCGTGGTGCAGACGCTTCAGGAGCTGGCACATGCGGATGGGGGCACCAGTCCCGATGACCTCGTCACCACGACCGATGAGCCCGTGGGCATCGCGTTTCAGGATCCCTGCCGCGCGTTTGTAACCCTCGGCCAACCCAACCAGGTGATCGTCCTCGAGATGGCGGACCCGCTGCAGACCGGTGTGTGCGATGAGAGAAGAGGCGCCTGGGCGGTCTCTCCCACGCGTCTTGCGATTACCGCGCAGGCGCCCCGCGCGCTCGCAGTTTCCGGAAACAAGCTCTATGTCGCGGCCTTCGAGTCGGGGAACCAGACGCAGTTCCCGAGCTGTGCGGCGGGTGATCTACGCGGATTCACACCGGGGGATCCCTTCGACGAGGGCTGCCTGTTCCAGATGCGGATCATCGACAGTCTGAGCTTCGGCTCTCAGCTCGGCATCAATCTCGGCACGATCTTCAAGTTCGCCGCGCGCGACCCGAACATTGGTGGCCAGGTCATCCTGAACCGGAACATCCCCGACCGCGACCTCTTCGTGTACGACCTCACCGCGCCGGGCTTCGACTCGGATCCGAGCACGCCCGGCATTCAACCCGCGCAGGTGGTAAGCGGTGTTGGCACCCTGCTCTACGGGGTGGCCGTGGGGGCGAACTCGCGCGTCTACGTCACCAACACCGACGCCCGAAACCACTTGAACGGCCTGCGGTTGCTCGGGAACCGCATGTTCGACAACCGGATCTCCTATCTCGACTGCGCAGGGAATTGCAGTGCGCCCGTCGCCGTCGACCTCGACGCGAGTGCAGCGGGCGCGCTCGGCACGACGGCGCCAACCCCCTATGGGCTCGCGGTGAGCGGAGACGGTGCCACCCTCGTGGTGACCGCGGCGGGCTCCGACGGCACCGCCGGCTTCCCTGGCCTGTACACGCTGGATGCGGCGGGCAATGTGTTGGGAGGTGTCCGGACCGGGGCGATCCCGCAGGGCGTGGCGCTCCGCTCGAAGCGGAGGACCGGTGCGGCCGATCTTGCGTTCGTGCTGAACACGGTCGACAGCACACTCTCGGTGGTGGACGTGGAGGACCCGGGTGCGCCGTCCGTCGCAGCCACCATCCCGGTCGGTAGCGACCCGACCCCTCCCCTGGTGAGGGCCGGCCGCATCGCGTTCAGCTCCGCGCGCGCCTCGACGAGCGGCACCTTCTCCTGCGAGTCCTGCCACCCGAATGGGAACATCGACCAGCTCCTCTGGACGATCAACGCGTTCGAAAGTCCCACCGACCCGCCGGGCCTACAGCCGCCGGAGCCGCGAACCACCATGCCGATCCGCGGCCTTCGTGACACGCTGCCTCTCCACTGGGAGGGTCGCCTGGCGGATTTCTATCCCACGCCGCCTCCCGATCCGTCACGGCCCAACCTGACCCCGGGCAAGACCCAGGACTGCAATCTGGAGACCGACGGCGAGATCGGCTGCATCCGGACCCTCGTGAACGCGAGTCTCATGGGCGTGATGTGCGCTCAGCCGACTTGCCCCGTCGGTCCGTCTGGTCTGCCCGGCGCGTTCAGTGATGAAGAGCGCACCGCCATGGCGAACTTCCTGCAGGCGGTGACCTTCCCGCCTGCCCCCGAGCGGCGGCCGTCGGACAGACTGAGTCCCATGGCCAATCTTGGGGTACAGGACTTCTTCACCGATGAAGACGGGCTCGGCATCGGGCACGGGGTGGGTAGCACGCAGCAGATCGGCTTCGGCGTAATCACCTGTGCGGACAACGCCATCGGCTGCCACTCCCTGCCCCTGACCGTTGGGACCAACTCTTCCATCGTTGGTCGGTTCGACGCTCCCTCGGCGCGTGGACTGTGGGATCGTCACATTCTCTTCTCCGATGGTCTCATGAGCTCGTACGGGTTTCTCCAGATGGCGCAGGACTGCGCGAACGGAATCGAGCCCGTCCAAAACCCTGCCACTGCGGGCCTCATCTCGGGGGACCCGTGCAATCTGCGATCGCCGATCGGAATCCCCCTCGCGCAGCTACCGTTTCCAAGCCACGCGCACATCTTTGACCCTGCCGAAGGCATCACCGAGCGCGGAGCCTTCCTGGCGACCTTCGAAGGTGTCTTCTCCCTCGCCTACGGCGTCCGGGGCGATCGCATCTGGGAGTTCCAGGTGGAGATGGGCACGGGCCTCCCCGGGCTGACGGGGCGCCAGGTGTCTGTGACCAGCGCAACGGCCAACGATCCGGACACCATCGCCCAGGTCGGACAGCTCGAGCAGGCGACCACCGACGGCAAGATCGTGGCCATCGCGCGCGCGCCCGAGCTGCAAGAGCTCAGGTTCGATCCGGCCACCCAGCTCTGGAGGAACCACAGCGGCAGGATCGGCGTCACGAGCGCCCAGCTGCGCGACGACGCGGCGAGGGGGGAGAGAACCTACACCCTGACGGCCGCCCTCCCGAGCGGGATTACGGGCGGCGGCCCAGATCGCCAGCCCCTCCTGGACATCGATCCGGACGTCAAGGCGGCCGAGATCGCTCTCGGCGTTGGCCAGGCGCCCCACATCCCAAAGCCGATCGCTGGCGTGCCAAACAGCTTCGTCGTGGGAGTCAAGTACGTGGAGCCGGGCGCCCAGGTGCTGGTCGACGGGGCAGTGTGCACGGGGTGTGGCCTTCAGCTCGTCACTGCGCACAACGGCGATCCAGCCGCGGAGGTATCCCTGTCCCAAGGCCTCAGCGCAGGAATGCACGTGATCCAAGTCCACAATCCCGGCGGCTGGGTGAGTAACGAGCTCCCGGTCTTCGCCCAATAACCGGAGACCGGCGGTGGTGGCCCCGAGGCCGCCCAGGGCAGAATTGGGTTGGCTCCGCGGGAGGGCAGAGAACGCCCAGGCCGCTCGGGGTTTACCCGATCTGCCAGGGAACATGGAGGCTCCCGGCACGTCTTCCCGGGGATAAGGCCACGCCTGCTCCAATGACGCACTGGGCTCCTCCCCGCCGGGGTCTCGCCATCAGAGCGCGAGGTCGCGGGTGCCCTACCCCGCCACGACACCACGCGGAGAAGTTGAAACCCGTCTTGCCGCTGCGACGTCGTATCATATGGGGACCGGGGGGCCGGGGGCGTTCTGCGCCAGTCGCGTCGTTTGAGACACGCGGGCAGGGTAGGTGCGGTTTCCTCCGTCGACGCTGGCACGTCGAGGGAAGGAGCGATGTCGGCACTGGCGGACGCGGAGGTGGATCGGCTCTGGCTCGGCGGGGACCCCGCCGCCCTGGGCGAGCTTCACCGGCGCTACCACCGTCGCCTCGAGAGCGTGGCCTATCGTGTCCTGGGCGACGCTTCCGACGCTGAGGACGTCGTCCAGCGCATCTTCCTCGGACTGCCCAACGCCGCCTACCGCGGCACCGCGACGCTCTGGACCTATCTCTATCGCGCGGCCTTGAACGGCGCCGTGAACGTGCTGCGCGCTCGCCGTCGTCGGGAGGCTTTGCACGAGCACGAGCTTCGGCGGGCGCTCGCAGCCGCGGCCGAGGAAGCGGACAATCCGGAGGCGCGGGTCCTCGAAGGCGAGATTTTGGGCGCGGTCGCCAAGGCATTGCTCCAGGTCAAGCCCCAGCATCGACGAGCGCTGGTCCTCCGCATCGTGTGGGATCTCTCCAACACGCAGATTGCGGAGCGGGAAAGGGTCCCCCTCGCCACTGTGGGCACCTGGCTCCGCCGAGGGCGGGAGGAGCTCCGCGCTGCGCTCGGCCCGGTCCTCGACGATCTGGGCGAGCCTCTTTCATGAGGCACTGGCAGGCTTCGCGACTCCTGTCGTCCCTTCCGGACGGGCTCCTCTGCGAGGCGAAGGAGCGTCAGGTGAGGGCCCACCTGGCGCGCTGTGCGCGGTGCCGCTTCGAGCTGCGGGCCCTCGAGGCGAGCGAGGCACTGCTGCGCCGCGTGCCCGCCACCCTTCTCCCCCTTTCCCCGTCGCGCGAAGCCACGGGACGCCTCGCTCTTCTGGCCCGCTGGGCGGCGCGCGGAGAGAAGCCGTCGCGGGGTCGTTGGATCGAGGCCTGGGGGATCCCGACCGCCGGCGCCTTGTTGGTCGGCGCCACGGCCTTGTCGCTCGCTCTCTTCGCGAGCACGCCTCCGGAAGCTCCCGCGACGAGCGAAGCCTTCAACTACGTTCTGGCCGGAGAGCTTTCGGCGAGATCTCCGGCCCCCCGAACCTCGCCCATCCCCCCGCCTTCCTTCCAGCTGGTTTCCACCACTCTGCCCGAGCTGGCCTTCCTGCCACCGGGCGTCCGCTAACCCGCTCGGGCGGGTCGTCCCGGCCGCCGCGCCGGGGGAAGTCCTGGCACGCCGCCACCGCGCGGCGTTACCATGGTCGGGGTTCTCGTCGAGGTCTTCCCGTCATGAACCGCATCCGCGCCGCCCGCCAAGCTCTCGGCTGGACGCAGAACGAGTTGGCTGCGAGGGCCGATGTCTCACCCCGCACCATCCATGCCGTGGAGAAGAACCGGGTATGCCGACAGGCCACGAAGCGACGGATCCTGACCGCCCTGGGGGTGCCGTGGGAGCTGCGCGATGACTACTTCCCCCCGGCGCGCGCTGTACGGCGGGTGCCGGGAGTCGCCGCTGCGAAGAGCGCGTAACGGGGAGCCGAAGCCTCTCCCTGGCTAGGCGCCCGATTCGATTCTTTCGCGCAAAAGCTCGGCCTGCTTCAGCACCTGCTCTGCCGTGCGCGCCATGAACTCGCTCAGCACCTGCGCCGCGGCGTCGCCGCCCCGCGCGTTGCGGGCACGCGTTTCGACTTCCCGCCGCTCCCCTTCGATCTGCGCCTCGAGCGGCGCCCACGCATCGCGAAGCCAGGGAGTCCAGCGCGGGAAGTCAGTCGAGGCGACGTCCTGGAGCTGTTTGAAGGTCCACCATGCGGAGTCCGCGCTCGGGGTTTCGCTGCCCCGTGCGAAGGCGGGCGGGAGAACGCCGTCGAGATAGACGGGCACGAAGATCCCTGTGCAAGGGGTCGCAAACGAGATCCACACCGCCCACGGCGCGTCGCAGTTTGCCGGCAGCGGGGCGATCAGGCTCGCCGTCGTGGTCCCGACCGGCTCGCTGTGCATGCAGAGCGTGAAGTAGCGCTCCTCCTCGGGTGTCGACCCCGGAAGACGCATGGGACCACCCTCCAGGTGATCGCGCAGAATGCGTTCGAGGCTCCCCCGGTCGATCCGTCCCCGGGCCCGCGCCAGCAGTTCGCAGGCCCGACGCAGGCGTCCTTCGGAGATCCGGCCCGGCACATCTGGGTTGCGGTATGCCGCCGCGACGTCGACCCGCCCCCCGCTCGTCCACCAACCCGCTGCGCGCGCGAAGGTGTCGAGATCGCGAGAACCAATCTCCCAGTTCGAATTCAGCGAGATGTGGTTGGAGATCGCGTCGAGGCGGGCGCGACGGGCGGCCCAGCGGCGACCCGACGTCTGGAGAATCCAGGCTTCCTCCGGGTCCGCCAGCAGAAACCCGTTGTGGTAGCCCGCGGCGCCCGGCGCGAACGCCGGCCCGCCCTGGCCATAGCTTTCCACCAGCGTCGCAATCACCTCGAGCGCCTCGCGCGCGCTGCGACCGCGCTCAAGCCCGAGGCGCACAAGGTCCATGCCGATGAGCCCCGGCTGCTCCTCGACGGGCTCCCGGGAGAAGACGGTCTCGTTTCCGATTGCCACCGCGTGTTCGTTCACCCCGTGCTCGAATCCGAAGATCCACCATGGGGAGTGACCCATCACCCGGTAGGTCTCCGCGACCTGGGGAATCTCGATGTGGCTGCAGCGGA
>Ga0126381_100009999_pt1 | contig 10658 bp, 13 predicted proteins | sample PanSoiMetPlot_28_FD_96465 | JGI IMG/M metagenome (GOLD analysis project Ga0126381, IMG submission 96465) | Tropical forest soil microbial communities from Panama - MetaG Plot_28 | ecosystem: Environmental > Terrestrial > Soil > Tropical forest > Bulk soil | place: Panama | collected 2016-02-17
CTGAGCATGGAGCACCTGGGCGAGGCCGGCGTGCGTATGCTTCCAGAATCTCCAGGGCTTATCCCGTAGGATGCGGGAGGCTTCGGATCGATCCGGACAAGATCCCATTGTCAACCGCGCCGGCATGCTCTTAAGAAATACTGGATTCAGCTTTCGCGAATAGCCAACGCAGGCATGGTCATTGAACATACAGCACGGTCCACGGGGCCAGTCCCGGGTTGTCCTGGGCGACGTGGTACTTTCGTAATTCATCCCTCGCGAATTAGCTACGTACGCGCTTTTACCTGTCAAATACTTGTTTTTATGAAGAACCTCGCCATCCTTGCCACGCTCTTGTTCTGCGCGTTTGCCGCGTTGTCGTGCGCGCAGGACCGGGTTTTCGACTGGACTCCTGCCAACGCCGAGACTATCCCCATGGAGCCCGCAGGCTGGCACGCCGGTCGCGTCTACCATCCCGCAGCAGGAGGTGGAAACCTGCACGTCGGTATCGCGGCTACATATCCTGTCACTGTCGCAATGGCCTGGGCCGACGAATGGAATAACGCCATGCAGCATCCTGAGGCCCCCTCGAATTTCGACCTGCTCTGCGTCAAGGAGCATCTCACCAGCACGATTTACGAGTGCCATCTTCCCACCGAGCGGCCCATGATTATTACTTTCCGAGACGAGCGCAAGCCCGAGAAGCCCGTGGTGTCCACCATCGGCGCCATCCTCGGGCCCGGCGTCCGGCAATTCATTTCGCCCAATGATCTGCACGTCCAGTACTACAGCTGGACTTGTGTGAACAATTGCATTCAGCCCGAATTTCATTGGCGCCGCATTGTGAAGGAAAAATACGATGTGACGGCCGCGCCCAAAGTCTACGGTCTGATGACTCCCGATCACGATGCCCAGGAACTCAGCGTGAAGATCAAGTCGCCTGTTCCCCTCACCGTGGCTATACTGCCGTCGCATCTTGCCGACCAGGTATACGACAAAACCGTCGCCCTCAGCGACGCCCTGGATAAAACCGGCTGCAAGCAACGCGGGGTCCAGTCGCTTAGCTTCAATTGCAACTTCAACCTCGCCAATGGCTCGCAGACACTTTTGGTCTTTCCAGACATCAGCTTCTCCGGCCATAAGAAAGCCGACGTCGAGATCGAGACGGTGATGTGCGTTGAGCACTGCGAGCTCCTGAATCCTGCGCCAAGTCCGTAGAGGGGTAGTTGCGGTAGGGCGGACACCAGCTGCCCAGAGAGTAGACTCAACCGGGAGGCGCACGTGCCACTCTCGCACGCGGCGAAGGGAACTTCCCTGCATGCTTTAGGGCGAGAAAACCGTCATCCTTTCCCTCCCGCTTGCAAGGAAAGTGAGGCAAGATTCCTATCCTCTGTAGACCCGCCTTGCATGAGATCAACAATCATGGCAAACAACTGGTTCCGGGTTTCAACTCTCACTCCTGCACGAGTGATGTAGCGAATGACAATGTCGACACCGGCTCCCGCCGGCCGGAGATTCACCGACGGCATGGCGCTAAACTGGGGCGATCCTTCTTCGTGCGTCACCCTCTTCCATTCCGCTTCCGCCATTTTCGCATCCGCTTCTGTTGTCTTGACGGTCGCATCGTAAATCCCTTTGAGGAGGGGATGAATACTCGTCCCCGGAGGAACGCCTACCTTAATCTCATCCCACATCCACTGTCCTGCGGTTGAAAAGTTGAAATACTTGCCGCGGATGGCATAGCCATTCAAAAACGAGACCCTTCTTCCGGTCGGATGGCCGTGGGCAGTCCAGTTTCCCGTCTCCAGCAACCAGGTGCGGAACAGCCCGAGTTCTACCACCTCCCCTCCAACGCCATCAATCTCTACCCAGTCCCGAACTCTCACTCCGTTTGGTCCCATCAAAACAAACCAGCCGCAGAATGCCAGGATGAAATCTTGAAACACTACGGTCAGTCCCGCGGTGAGCAGACCCAGGATGGTTGGCATCTGTCGTGGTAGACCGAAAATGATCAGTAGGATCAACAGAAGACTGACCAGCTGCGTTCCCAGACTTAGAACCGTTTTCAAGGTCTGCTTTTGACGAGGATCGTGAACGATCCTCTCCAATGCCAATTGCAGGCCCCAGCCCGCCAGGATCGCAAAAATGATGATCGCTGCAAGCAACGCTAGGGACTGTAATATGAGGTGAATTACGATCTTTTGTTGTAACCCGACTTGCTCTCCCCATCGCCCATAGAGCGCCACAAGCTGCTGTTGCGCGCCCAGCCGATCATTCAGGATGCTCAGGATGTTTTGCTGAGCGCTTGTCCGTTCGAGCCGCGCCATTCGTTCCGAATTCGACTCTCCGGCGGCTTTCGTCTCAAGGCCAGCGGCCTCTGTTCTTAATCGTTCCTCATCTGCGGTGAGCGCGGCCATGTCGGCCCTAGCCAGCTCCTGAGCCTGCGCAATCAACTCTTTCCGCTTACGCAAAGAGCGCCACGTTGATAGCTGCTGGGCTAATGTCGTGTATTGTTCGGCTGAGGCGACAGCAGTCTGCCCGTCGTCCGTGGAGGCGTTTTCCTTGTACCGCTTTATGGCGGCCTGCCGCGCGACCAATTCTTGCTGGAGCTTGAGCCTCTGATCCCCGCTTTCCCGAGCGAGGTCCTCAACCGAATCGGCCAACTCGGCTTGGTCGAGTGCAAGTTGCGCCTTTGCAGTCTCCAAGTCGCTTCCGTTGGCAATGCCACCTGCAGGAATCTTCCCCGCGCCTGCACTGAGTGCCGCGATCCGAGCCTGGTCGGTCTTGATGGTCTCCTGAAGCTCGGTGACCCTTTGCTGCAATGCCAATGCTTTGCCACGCAGATTTGGTTTTGCGAGGCTGGCCTGCCTCAATGACTGCGAGAATGCCTGCTCCACTTCGTGATCCGCAAGGCGCTCGGCATCTCTAGCGAGCTCCTTCTCCTCTGTCGATTGTGCCAAGGCCGCCAGAGTAACCGCTGTTTGCCACGGCCGTTGATCGACAACTCCAAGAGGAACATAGGCTCCAGTCCAGTTCCCTTTTCTGGCTTGCAAGAACGGAAGATATGCCATCACGCCGCGAGTGATAAAGGCACCTGTCAGGGTGACGGCCAGGACAAGCAGCATGACTAGGACAATTAGCCTGCGGGATCGATTCATATGCACACCTTCGGTTCACATTGTTGATTGACTGTATCGCAAAACAGCCACCAATTGAGTGCGCAAGAGATGTCAGGCTACGGAGAGATGGGAATCACTCCCGCGAACACGCCGCATCGGAACGAAAAACGCCAGAAGTCGTTGAAATCAGGACAAGCTGCTCTGGCCTGAGAAGGACATCGAGGATGTTTATCGACATTGCGGCTGGAGTCCCCCGCGGCCCTGCCACACCAGCGTATTTACGGGGCGCTTGTCGAGGCGCAGACCTCTTCGACCATGACCGGCGCGTCCCCGGCAGGCACCGCAAAATCGACCGCGGTGGTTAAATGAATTTGTATGATTCGATCGATCTCAGCAACCGTTCTCTTTTGCCTGCTAACCGTTCTCGATTGGGCTCAGGAACGTTCATCTGTTCGTGCTAACGGTTACCAAGTCTTGCATGTGTATCCGCATGATCCCGACGCGTTCACGCAAGGCCTCGTCTACCAGGCTGGTTACCTGTTCGAGAGTACCGGCCGTAACGGCAAATCTTCAATCCGTAAAGTCGATGTCGCCAGCGGTCAGGTGATCGAACGTTACGACCTCCCGCCAGAATACTTCGGTGAAGGGCTTACGACGTGGGGGCCCAATTTGGTTCAATTGACTTGGACCACGGGGACGGGTTTTGTTTATGATCGGGCGAGTTTTGCCGTCAAGCGCACATTTCGCTATGCCGGAGAAGGCTGGGGACTCACGAACGACGGACAGCACCTCATTATGAGCGATGGCACTCCTATTCTTCGTTTTCTTGATCCAGAGACTTTCGAGGAAGTCCGCCGTTTGGCAGTGACAGACGAAGGTGGCCTCACACTCAAGAACCTAAACGAGCTCGAATTTATTCACGGCGAGATTTACGCCAACATCTGGTACAGCGACCGCATTGCTAGAATTTCCTCGGACGGGTAAGGTCTTGGGATGGATCGATCTGAGCGGGCTAATAGACAAGAGCAAGCTGCCGGATTCCAATGCTGTTCTGAACGGCATAGCCTTTGATGCCACGCAGGACCCGGCTTTTCGTGACTGATAAGCTGTGGCCCAGTTTGTTCGAGATTAAGCTTCGGCAGTCCTCAAACGAGGCTCGGCCACACTGAGAATCGGCGTTTTCAAGCTGACCAAGGAACTTCAAATTCAGCCAGCCGAGTTTAGTCCGGTTTCGCTGTCAAGGTTTTCTTTCCCGGCGTTGAGACGCGCGCCGGCGAAGCGGAGTGAAAACTCCGCTTCGCTAAGACGCGTCGCCAAGGAAATTACTGGTTATTGTCCCAGAGCCGAGTATGGCAGTAGCGGAATCACTACTGGCCGTCGAATTGCCCCAAACGACGCTGTTGCCCCAAACCACGCTATAGCCGGTGAGATTGGCATTACCCCACACGACTGAATTACCCCAGATCACCGAATTGCTGCTGAGGACATTGTTACCCCAAACTACGGAGTTGCCCCAGACGACGGAGTTGCCCCAGACCACGGAGTTGCCCCAGACCACGGAGTTGCCCCAGACGACTGAGGTTCCTAGCAGAGACGAACTGGTGCTTAGCGTAACCGTTCCATTCGAATTCTTGACCGCAATTGCGGACAACGTTGCCGCGCCTGCCGTGTCTGTGCTGGCGATGGCGTTCTGGAGATTCAGATAGCCGGCGCCAACCGTGAATATGTCGTATTCCTCGTCGTATGTGATGCCGGTTACCGGGTCGGTAGTGACGCTGCTGACAGGGAAAGTCTTGTCAGCCGTCTTCATCAAGCGCGCTTTCACCGTATCGGGGCTGACTGAAGGGCTCTTCTGAAGCACCAGCGCAGCAACACCACTCACCACCGGCGCCGCCATGCTGGTTCCGCTCAGCGTAATGTATTGGCCGGATTCAGGCGATTCCCAGGCGCGAACAGATCTGGCTTGATAACGTGGTCAAAAAGAGTTGCGCCCCTTGGAACTGTAGGTGGCAATGAGATCATCCGACTTCCAGTAATCATCCATGGTGCGCATGGCACCCACAGTGATGACGTAAGGATCATTGGCCGGCGCGGTGATCAATCCATAAGCATTAGTGTTGAAGGAGTTGTTTCGGCCTTCATTGCCGGCGGCTACGATGACGACGATGCCGGCTTTCCAGGCTTGTTCGACGGCTTGACAGAGTGGGTCCAGTTTGTAGCTTTCAAAGACTGCACGGCCCAAGGATAGATTGATGACCCGGATATTGTAGGTACTCTTCAGCGCGATTGCGCGCTGCAGCGCCGAAACTAGGTAGGAATCTTGACCGCTGCCATTCTTGTCGAGAACCTTCAGGTTGATGAGCTTCACGTTAGGCGCCACACCGTAGATCTCATAACCGGCGTTGGCTTTCCCGCCCGATTGCGTACCGTTGCCGGCGATGATACCGGCGACGTGAGTGCCGTGACCGTACTCGTCGTTGGTGTCGGTATTTGGCACAAAGGTTTGGCTATAGACCACGCGGCTTTTGCCCGTGGCGGGGTCATGCAGATCTGGGTGGTCGGAAATACCGCTATCAATCACCGCCACGCCGATGCCAGCTCCATCCCATCCCGAGCTCTGTACAATGTCTGCCCCGACGGTCATTTCGAAGTAGTCATTACTGGCGTGCACGGGACGATTCGGGGCAACGTATGCCACATCGGGATGGCTAGCTAATGCTTGCAGGTTCTTTGCCGGAACCGAGAACACCCCACCATTCAGTAAGCGCAGTCCCTGCCGATAGCTCCCACCCAGGCTCTGAACGTGTTGCAAGTGTTCCACCGTCATCTGTCGGCGGTATTGAACAATGTGCGGGGCACACCCGAACAAAGGACTAGCAGCGCCATGATGATCAGGACGTCCGTGGTTCGCCGCTTCGAGCGCAAGTGCGGGCGTTTCAATGTCGACAGCATCTCTGAGCTCCTCCACCAAGCTCGATTTCACCGGGGGGGACTGGTTACTGCATGTCGCCCGCCAGGGGTAAGGTCATACAAAAGTAAGGAAAAGTGGCGTTAGCGCACGGACAAAATGTACAGCTTAGGAACTCCATGAATTCAACCGGCGTCGGTGGTACAGCATTGAAAAAAAGGTGTTTACGAGGGACCCGCCAAAAGTGACACAATGTCCGAGGATTTGATTTGTCCTTGCCGCTCCCGGAAGGCCTGGGCCGTGGCTGCCCAGCTCGGTAACCCATACATCATCCGTAGGTAATGACGGCCAAAGACGGTCTTTCGCCTGCCGACATTTCGCGCGACAGCAAGGAATAAAATGCAGCCTGCAGCAGTCCTATTGGAGGGACAGCAACGGCGTGCTACACCCTGAAGAAGAAGCCCGGTTTGCGCAACTCGTGTTGCCACACTTAGACAGCGCCAATAACTTGGCGCGCTGGATTTTGCGAAATCGTGCCGACGCGGAGGATGTGGTGCAGGAGGCTATGCTTCGTGCCTATCGTTTTTTTAGCCGATTTCGGGGCGGCAATGCGCGCGCCTGGCTGCTGCAGATTGTTCGCAATAATTGCTATACCTGGTTGGAGAAGAATCGCCCTGCCGAACTGATGACCGAATTTGACGAAGAATTACATCTGCGTCCGGCCGCGACTCCGGAGAGTTTGGCAGCCCAGGCCGATGAGCATCGAAGATTGAAAGATGCCTTACAGGCGCTGCCGCCCCGCGCCCGGGAGGTCCTCATCCTCAGGGAGCTAGAGGGTTGTTCTTACAAAGAGATTGGTGAGATTACCGGAATTCCCATCGGTACGGTTATGTCGTCGTTGTCACGGGCCCGTGAACGGTTGCAGCAAATCTTGACGCGCACGGCCGCGAAGGAGGCGTCATGAATTGCGAACTATCGCATTCCACAATTCACGGTTACTTTGACGGCGAGCTGGATGCCGTTCGCGCCCTCGAGTTCGAGCGCCACCTGGAGGGCTGCACCGAGTGCCAAAGCGCTCTGGAAAATCTCGAAACTCTTCGCGCGCGCTTGCAACAGGGCAATTTGTTCGAGCCCGCGTCGCCTCAGCTGCGGGAGCGAATTCGGAAACAACTGCTAGGAGCCGCGAAGACCGCATCGGGACCTCGACTGGGCTGGCAGCGCTGGTTTCTATTGCCGAGCTTTGCTGCTCTTACGGTCGCCCTGTTGATGCTCGCCATGTTTCTCACTCAATCTCATCGCCAGGAGGAGAGAGTTACCGCCGAATTGATTGACGCTCATGTGCGTTCGCTGCAGCCCGGGCACCTGACCGACGTACAGTCAACCGATCAACACACGGTAAAGCCTTGGTTCGATGGCAAGCTGGACTTCGTACCTCCAGTAGTCGACTACTCGGACCGGGGATTCCCGTTGCTCGGCGGCCGATTAGATGTGCTCGAAGGGCACGACGTGGCGGCTCTTGTCTACTCGCGTCGGAAACATCTCATCAACCTGTTTGTGTGGCCCTCTCGAGGAGGAGGATTGAACCTGGCTAGCTCAGGATCCCGCCAAGGATACAACTGGATGGCTTGGCAATCGGGGGATATGAGTTTTTACATGATCTCCGACGTTTCGTCTGCGGACCTTCGCGAACTGAGAAGCTTGATCCATCCGTAGACCGCCAGGCGTGAGTTTGATCTCATCTTAGCTCCGTCACCATCAGGTTCGATGGATGGGGTCTCGTTTATCAGCGCGCAAACCACATGCGCAGCAATTTACACGGATCGGGCTGCTCGTGCGTTCGCTCCTCATCGGAAGCGTTGGGCGCAAAAGATTCCTCCATTCATCGGCAAGTTGAAGTTGTAGTCGTTTCGCAAGTGTGAGCTTCCCGCGCCATTTGGCAATTGCCGAACGACTTTCGTAACTGGCCCGACGTACAGGAACTTGACAGAATTTATGCATCCTGCAGTACTTTCTGGATGTGAGAGCGTGTGGAATAGAGTTGTTCTCAAGGTCTCGATGTTGTTGACCGGCTTTTTTTTAAGCGCCGTTCATTACAGGACCAAGCCATCGGTCGGCGACAAGGAAATACGCCAGGAAAGTCTCAGCATCACGGGCGTTGATTGGCGCAACCAGACTGCTCCCGACTTTGAAATGAGAACTATCACGGGACAGGATTTTCATCTCGAAGACGAAGTGGGCAAGAAAGTTATCGTCCTGAACTTCTTTGCCACCTGGTGTGGCGCCTGTCGCGCAGAGATGCCGGTACTAGAGCGCTACTTCGCAAAGCACAGATCCGATCCTTTTCTCTTGGTTGCGGTCGATGCCGAGGAACAGGCAGATCGAGTGCAAGCGTTTCTCGATGAGCTCAAGGTCACCTTTCCCTCGGGCGTGGACCAGGGTCCCATACAGAAAAAGTACGGCATCGAGGCCTTTCCCACCACGGTAGTAGTTGGCGCTGACGGCAAAGTTCAGTTTTACGGGACGGGAGCGGTCGTCAATGCAGAAGTTGCTTTTGACAACTTGCTGGAGACTAACCGCGAGCTTATAGAAGCCGGACAGACCATTTCGCCCGAAGCATATCGCTTGGCAGCGCAAAACCAGCAGGGCCTTCCATTACTAGAGCCAGCCCAGGCGAACACAACCGAGCGGTAATACCGAAGAGATGAACCCGATAAAAACAAAATCGCTGCGGAATAGAGTGTCCCTGTCACTGGCGAACGGTACGGCAAGCTCTGGAGTCCAGTATCGCCAGCCGCTCGCAAATAGCGACCGAGGTCATGACCCTAGGCACGATTCTCGCCGAGATCACGGTCATGACCGCGCCGCAGATCCTATTTGGCGCCCGGCACGCTGCGCAATTGTCCACGCACTTAACCGCTTGAACCTCGATTTCAGCATTCTTATGATTGGGAATGTTGACGCTCGCTTCCGGCACCAGCACCAGCGACTGCGGACCATCGGCAACCTTGAACGTGCATTGCGAGGTGGAAGATTGGACTCCCCTCTGCTGGCACGAACTGTTGGCGACCGCTGATTCAAAGCTTTCGGGCTGACCATACAACTGTCCTGCTATTGGCGAAGGCAGAACGGCGACAGCCATTGGTACGGGAGATTTTACTCTGATGCTGAGCTGCGCCCCGTCGTGATCGGGCACCAGCCCGTCGTAGATCTTAAGAATCTTAGTGAGTTCATACTTCTCTTTTACCTGCTGTACCCACCCAAAGTCAGGCTGATCACAACTTTGCACGCAATTCCAAGAATAGTATTGGATGCGGACATCATTCGGGGCGAGAAAATGCCGTCCCGCATTGGGTTGCGACAGAATTTCTCCCGCAACACTCACAGGAAGCATGCGTGGAGCGCTCGTGCCGGGCGGGTTTTTGTTTTGGCTGTGGTCGCGATATGGTCTGCGCTTACCCAACCGAAAAGTTTGGGCTGGGGTGGATCGGGTTGATCGCAATTCTCTACGCACGACCAGTCGTAATATTGCAGGTGGACGTTGTTGGGTGAAGTAAAGTCCCGTATGGGGTGCTTACCCATCTCGGCCGCCAGCTCGGAGACCGTGCGGGCAGTATCTTGCCCGCCGCGCTCGTGGCGGTCAATCACCTCTCCAATTGCAAACAATGGTGCACCGTCGGAGTCCCGCTCGTCACGCACAACAATCACGACAGGTGCTCCCCTAGGCAAGCCCCTAAGGGCTTCGGGATGCTGAGCTGCATCGCTCCTTGAGCCGATATCATGGAAATCGTGACTGGCTGCTGAGCGTCAACATCAACATGAACGTCCCCGATGTGCGCGGTGGACAGAAACGCGCGGCCGCCGTGGTAGTTCCCAGGATCTAATCTAACGGTTTCGTCGTCGCCGGGAATCCATTTATAGGTCTTCTGCTGTCCCCCCCCCAGAGCCAACGGCAACAACAAGGCACACCACTGTGTCAGTTTCATCGGTACTCCATGGGCCCAGTCTCAGTCGAGAACATTGCTTGGGCAACGTCCAAGAGTTCACGTACTTTTGCTTCGGCCCTATGACGGAACCGGCAGCAGAGCATCATCCTCCGCGAGAGCAATACGCCGTTCGCAATCAGGAATAGTTGCAGATCGCGGGCGGAGGAGCTGTTTAACGTGAACGGCACCAGGAGCCGGCGGTAGGATGGCATTCCTGTGTTCTAACATCTGCCGCGGGGCTTTCTCGTCTCAGTCGGAAGTTTTTGGGCAACGCTTTGTGCAACCGCACGGTTCGGGTCTCCGACGTTGCACTCAAGAAAACATGCGCACGGGCAGGGACGGGTTGATCCCGCGATGTAAGAAAAAATCTAGGAGATCGCCACGTCGGCCCTTGAGTCTTAAGACCTTCTCATAGAAAAAGGGTATTAAGATCCATTGTCCGTCATCGCAAAAATCGCGATTCGACGTGCTGCCCCGGAAACACAGAATCCTCGGAACACAAACCGAAGGTAAAATTGCAAAACAAGAAACGATGAGGCTTTGGAATCTTTCCAAGGCTAATTCCCGGCTTTAGTTTCTTTGCGCAAGAAAATTTCAGGTGCGTCTTTCGGCACGTTCAATGGAGTTGCAGATTTTGGGTCGCGACTGAACTTTGAAAAGGTCGAAGGA
>Ga0126381_100010001_pt1 | contig 10658 bp, 8 predicted proteins | sample PanSoiMetPlot_28_FD_96465 | JGI IMG/M metagenome (GOLD analysis project Ga0126381, IMG submission 96465) | Tropical forest soil microbial communities from Panama - MetaG Plot_28 | ecosystem: Environmental > Terrestrial > Soil > Tropical forest > Bulk soil | place: Panama | collected 2016-02-17
GCGTACTGGGCGTGGACGTACCCGACGTGGTGCTGCCCGACGTGGTGCCGCCCGACGTGGTGCACCACGTCGGGCGGCACCACGTCGGGCAGCACCACGTCGGGTACGTCCACGCCCAGTACGCCCACGGCGAGCCCGGTCACTGCCTTCCCCAGCATGGCGGTTCCGACCACGGCGGACTCGGGTCCGGACAATGCGGTAACGCTGGGTGTGAAGTTCAAGACGGACGTTCCGGGCACAGTCACAGGCGTCCGCTTCTACAAGGGAAGCGGCAACACCGGGGCGCACATGGGTAGCCTGTGGTCCGGTACCGGTCAGCTGCTCGCGACCGCGACCTTCAGTGGAGAGACCGCCTCCGGCTGGCAACAGGTGAACTTCTCCATCCCCGTGGTCATCAGTGCGAACACGGTCTACGTGGCGTCCTACCACACAAACGTGGGACACTACAGCGATGACCAGAACTATTTTTCAAGGAGAGGAGTGGACAACCCGCCGTTGCACCTATTGCAAAGCGGGATCTCGGGTGCCGATGGCGTCATCGTCTATGGCGCCGCGAGCACCTTCCCCAAGAAAGGCTGGCACTCCTCGAACTACTGGGTCGACGTGGTCTTCAATCCGGGAACCGCTCCGGCGCCGCAACCCGTGGCGAGCCACTCTACGCTCTGGCCGAGCAATGCGGTGCCGACGACAGCAGACTCGGGTCCGGACGCCCTGGTGGAGTTGGGCGTCAAGTCCACGACCGACACCGCCGGGACCATCACCGGCATCCCCTTCTACAAAGGGAGTGGGAACACCGGGACGCATGTCGGAAACCTTTGGTCCAGCACGGGTCAGCTGCTCGCCTCAGCGACCTTCAGCGGGGAGACCGCCTCCGGCTGGCAGCAGGTGAACTTCTCCACACCCATAGCCATCACCGCCAACACGGTCTACGTGGCGTCGTACCACACCAACGTGGGACAGTACAGCGATGGTCAGAACTACTTTGCAACGGCGGGAGTGCACAGCCCGCCGCTGCATGCGCTCGCGAACAAGGTGTCCGGTGGAGACGGCGTGTTTGCGTACGGATCGGGGAGTGCGTTCCCCACCCAAGGCTGGAATTCCTCCAACTACTGGTCGACGTGGTTTTCCAATGACCACTGGCCGTCGCAGGGGCGCTCGGCCTTCGTGAGGGGCGATTGCGACGCGGAGGGCAGAGCCCTGCCTTCTGCGCGGGCCTGCGCCGGGTAGCCGCTCGGCTCAGGGGGCAGGCCGCTTCAGCCATGGACGCTATGGGGCGTGGCCCCTCTCCCCAGGTCGTGCGCCCGCCGAGTCCGTGGCAAGATCGCGACCTTCGTTCGCGGCTCTTTTTCGCCTTGCTTTCGCAGCAGCAGCAGCGAGAATGGCCGGATGCTCATGGCCAGCGGCCTGCGAAAGCGCTTTGGAGCGCGCGTCGCCGTCGACGGCGTGAGTTTGCGCGTCGCCCCGGGTGAGATCTATGGACTCCTCGGGCCCAACGGCGCAGGCAAGACCACTACCATTCTGCTCGTGTGCGGCGTTCTGCCGCGGGACGAGGGCTATGTCTTGGTCGACGGGAGGGACCTCGACTCCGGCCCGGCGGCGCGCGCGCGCATCGGTCTCGCGCCACAGTGGCTGGGGCTCTATCCCGACCTCACGGGGCGCGAGAACCTCGAATTTTGGGGGCGTATGTACGGCCTGGACGGACCCGCGCTGGCCAGTGCCGTCGAGGCCGCCCTCTTCAGTGTGGGCCTGGTCGACCGGGCGCGAGACCTCGTGGCGACCTACTCCGGGGGCATGATGCGCCGCCTCAACCTGGCTTCGGCGCTGCTCCACCGGCCGCCCCTTCTGGTGCTGGACGAACCCACGGTCGGCGTCGATCCCCAGAGCCGCAATGCGATCTTCGAGCACGTCGCCAAGCTCCGCGCCGAGGGCACTGCGATCCTCTACACCACGCACTACATGGAGGAGGCCGAGCGCTTGTGCGACCGGATCGGAATCATCGATGGTGGCCGCCTCCAAGCCGAGGGCACCCGGCGCGAGCTTTTGGCCAGCCTCGGCGAGGGCGCGTGCGTCGAAGTCACCCTGGGCGGATCCGATGACGCGGTGCGTGCCGCGGCCGTGGCGGCGTCGCTTGCAGGGGTCGCCAGCGCCGCACCTCTCGGCAGCGGGATTCGCGTGGTCGCGAAGGATGCGACAGCCGTCCTTCCTCCACTCCTCGAAGTGTTGCTCGGGGCTGGGCTGCGGCCGAACCGGATCGAGCTGCGCGAGCCCGACCTGGAGGCGGTGTTTCTGCGCCTCACCGGCCGCGCGCTCCGCGACTGATTCGGCGATGCGTCGTGGTCTCATCATCGCCCTGAAGGATTTGCGACAGGGAATTCGCGACCGCACGACGGTCACGGTCGGAGTTGTGGCTCCCATCATCCTCACGGGAATCATTGGCGTCGCACTCGCGAACGATGAAGGTCCGTCGCCACCGACTCCGATCGCGTGGGTGGACCTCGATGGTTCGAAAGTGTCGGCGGCACTCCTGCGCAGCGTCACGGAAGACTGGCCTGCCCGCCGTGTCGCGGTCACGCTCGTCGCGAGTGCCGAAGAAGCCGAGGCGGACGTGAAGGCCGGCCGCTACGCCGCCGCGGTCATCGTGCCCACAGGTCTCGGGGCCGCGCTCGACGCGTCCACCGCGCCTCCCATGCTCCGGGTCCGCACGGGCCGCAGCTTCGCACTGGGCGGCCGCCTGGCAGGCGCGCTCGCGAAGCGGGCGACGGTGATCGCGCAGGGTCCGGCGCCTGCGGTCGAAGGGCGCGCGCCACAGGGGGGCACGCTGCGTTCGATCGACCACTACGGGCCCTCGCTGACCGTGCTGTTTCTCTTCTTCCAGCTCCTCGGCGGCTTGGGCGCGTTTGGGGCTGAGGGGGCGACGGGGACCCTCGCGCGTCTTGCCGCGACACCCGTCACGGGACGCGAGATCGTTGGCGGCAAGCTCTTCGCGCTCGCGCTGCTCGGCGCCCTGCAGTTCGTCGTGCTCTACGCAGTGATGCGCTTCGCCTTTGGAGTCGCCTGGGGACCGCCCCTGCTCGTCGCCGCGCTTGCGACGACGACCATCGCGAGCGCGATCGGCATGATGGGCACCGTGATTGCGTTCGCGGGACCCTACCGCGGCTACCTCCTCGGTACGCTGCTCCTGTTCGTGCTGTCGCTTCTCGGCGGGCAGTTTCTGCCGCCCGAGGGCCTGCCCGACGTGTTCGACAACCTGGCGCGTCTCACACCGAACGGCCAGGCACTGCGGGGCCTCACCGACCTCGCGGCGGCGGGAACCGAGGCTTCGCTTGCGACGATCGCGGAACCGCTCCTGGCAACCGCCGCGGTGGGCATCGTCGGAGTGCTCGCTTCCGCCCGGAAGCTCGGGACCGCGACGGTTCCTCTCGCATGACCCCTCCCAAGCGAGCGCGGGCGGGATCCGCAGACCTCGTGCGCTCACGTTTCTCCGCGCTGCGCGCGTTCTCTGCAATGGACGGGCTGTCCGCACGCCGGAGGGGGATCGTGGGCCTCGGCCTGTTTCTGATGCCAGTCCTGGTGATGACCGTCGTGGGATCTGCACTCGGCTCATATGTGGACCCCACCATCCGCGTGGGGGTGCTCGATCGGGCTGACAGCCCTGCGAGTCACGCACTGATCGACGCCCTGCGTCTCGCACCGGATGTCGCTGTGCTGTCCTACCGCGACGAAGCGCGCCTGCGGGCCGGTGTTCACCGGGGGCGGCTCGCCGGTGGCCTCGTCCTCCCCGTGCTCTGGGATGGTTCCGCGTCCGTCGTCTTCTTCGCGTCCGATGCGAGCGACACCGCACCGTATGTGCGTGCCGTGCTCGAGAAGGCGATGGCAGACGTATCCTCCGCCTCTCCATCCCGTCGCACCGCATCCCCGGCGCGAACAGAGATCAGGGTCGAGAGTGCCGTCGCCGGCGGCGGCCCGACCCCTCGCCTCCTGGGCTTTCGCTACGCCGCGCCAGCGAATCTCGTGATGTTCGCCTTGATCGCCGGCTGCACCGCGGCTTCACGCCTCGTCCTGCTGCGGCGCATGGGAATCGGGCCGCGCCTCGCAGCGGTGCCCGCTGGCCGGATCGAGCTCCTGAGCGGCCTCGCCATCGGGCCGTTTCAGCTTATCGCGGTGCAGGCGGTGTTCTTGCTCGCCGCGGGCAGGGTCGTGTTCGGCGTCGACTGGGGACCTCCGCTTGCGGTCGCGCTGCTCACCGCGGGGCTCGTCGCTGCGGCTGCGGCGATCGCGCTGTTCCTCGGAACGGTGTACCGCAGCGTCGAGCAGGCTGTCGCCTTGGGACCGTTCCTGGGCATGGCGCTCGGGATGCTCGGGGGCTGCTGGTGGCCGCTCGAGGTGGCTCCGGCTCCGCTGCGCACCGTGGCAAAGGTCGTGCCCTCGACCTGGGCGATGGACGGGTATCTCGACCTCGTGACCCGCGGCGGAGGCTTCACGGAGGTGGCGCCCAAAGCGCTGGCCCTCCTCGCACTGGCCGCGGTGCTCTTCGTTCTCGCTGCGAGGCGTTTGCGCTGGCAACTTGCGCAGTAAGGTGGCTGCACGGACGAGTGCGCCGCCGCGGAGGAGTCCGTCTCTCGCGCATTGGCGGACCACGGCCTGTCAACGAACCCCACCCGCCACCCGGGAAAAACCTGGAGAGCGCGCCCGTCGACGTCTGCGTTCGGTTTCGCGACGATCCGTAGGCCGGAGGCGCGGCCTTGCTCACGGCCGAACAGCGCGACGAGTTTTCAGAGAGGGAGGGTACCTGCAGCTGCGGGGCGCGCTTGAACCTCACGCCGCCGATCTCATGCGGTCTCACCTCTGGCGCGCCTTGGCGCGCAACGGCGCCGACCCCAATGACCGGAGCACGTGCAGTCCTGACAAGGCAACGAATCTCCAAGCGATTCGCTTTGCGGATCCTGCTCCCGGCGACAGCCCGGTGATCCGGGAGACTCTCGATGAGGTGTTCGGAGCGGGTACGTGGGCCGAGCCAAAGCACTGGGGCCAGGCGCTGGTGACCTTTCCAAGCCGCGAGGAGTGGAGGCTACCCACACGGCTCTGGCACCTCGACTACCCCTATTGGTTTCCGACGAACGCCGTGTGGGGTGCGAACCTGTTCTTGTTCGTGGCCGACGTCGCCCCGTGCGGTGGCGGCACACTTGTCGTCAGGTCCTCGCACCGGGTGATCACCCGGTTCGTGGCCAGCGTCGACTCTATCAACACCCGAAGTCAGAAGGTTCTGCGTCAGATGTTCGATGCGCGCCACAAGTGGTTCCAGGACCTGACGAGTGATTCGGGCGCAGACCGCGTCCAGCGTTTCATGGGAAAGGACACCGAGGTCGAGGGCATCCCGGTGCGAGTCGTCGAGCTGACCGGTCAAGCCGGCGATGCGGTCCTCTGCCATCCCTGGTTGGTCCATGCAAGCTCGCAAAACACTCTGGACGCGGCGCGTCTGATGCGTGCCTGCCGTATTCACCGAAGCAGAGCGCACGGGTCTTAGAACTTCGGCTGCGCCCGTGGAGCCTGATCCGCGGAGAGTCGACGCCGGTCACCACGGCAGGGAAGGAAGCTGCGCACCCGATTCTCATACCGCTACGCTCGCGAGGCAAGCCGCCACCTTCGATTCTGGCGAGCCATTCCGGAAGGAATTGGCAAGATGGCTCGGGAGCGACCCGCATGCTCAGGCTGAAGCGAGCCTATGATCCATCCAGCACGGATGACGGGGTGCGCTACCTGGTCGAGCGGCTGTGGCCGCGTGGGGTAAGAAAAACAGATCTTGAGATTGACGCATGGCTGAAGGACGTCGCCCCGAGCACAGAGCTGCGGCGCTGGTTCGCGCATGATCCAGCAAAGTGGAAGGAGTTCAACCGACGCTACCGTGTCGAGCTGGATCTCATCCCGCTAGCGTGGGCTCCGATCCTGAAAGCGGCCCGCCGCGGGGTGGTGACGCTCATCTACAGTTCGCATGACATGGAACACAATGCGGCGGTGGCGTTGCGCGACTATCTAGAAGCCAAGCTACGCCGAAAGTCGAAGTGACCGATGCATTCGGCCGGCGCACAATGCGCCGAGTGAGCCCAGAGACGATGCGAGGGGGATGGCGAAGGCCCAGCGCACGTCCGAGCCACGCAAGTCACGGGACTCGGCTTGAGCAACCGGCACCGGAACCCATAGACGCCACTCGCCGAGTTCGCGGTGCCGGCAGTCCCGCATACCCGTTGGAACCACGAAGTCCCCCCTCGCAGCTCCGTGGAGAATGTGAGGCTGTCGGAGAGTCTCGTTCGAGAGCAGGCGACAGTCTGTGACAACGGTCACGTACCTGCGCCGGAGCCTGCGACAAACGCCCGGTTCCACGCTGGCAAAAGGGACGCCGCGCGGGCTCCGACGGCGCGGTGGCCCCGCGCGAAATGCGGAAAACACGGAACCGTGGGAATTATGCGCCCCGTGGAACCGCACCTGGTCAGAACAGGGGTGCGCCCGAAAACGAAGGGGACGGGGATCTATCCCTTTCGCTTGTGCCTCTTCCGAAGCTCCTTCCCGAGAGTTTCGGCAATGGCCACCAGAAGCGCGGCGGCCACCCCAGCAACTGCGATGGCTACGACGACGGTCACAAAGGCTCTCATCAGGATTTCTCACGCGGCGAGCAGGACGCAACCGGCGGCCGGCGTACCCGGCCCTGGAGTCCCACCGGAAAATTGAACGGACCGCGAAAAGTGTACTCACAAAGGGTTCGAGGGCAATACAGGGGCGGTTTCCAACCCGGCAACAGCGAGTCCTCAGAGCCTGAGCATTGCAATTTCTCCATTCCGCCCCGCGGCGATTCGGCATCGATCTGGCCGAGATCGTGCCCTTCACCCTGGCGCGTTCTGTGCGAAGCGGATTGACGTCGTAGACGAGGGGGCGCACGCGCGAGCAACTGACGAGGAAGGGGGTAAGAAGGTCAGCGCAGAGCCGCTCCTACGCGGAAAACTTTTCCTCTTAGACGCACCATCCTTTCGCTCCAACTGGAGTACCGTGCCAAAGCCAGACCTTAGGCGGGCTCCTGTGGCTTTCGGCGCGAAGCTGTCGCGGTACGCGGTTTGCATCGTTTGAGTCTGGGCGGGTGCCTTGGGGCAAGCCCTCGCCAGCCCGCCACATAGAGATCTTGCCCGGACTTCAGCGCGCCTTCGACAAACCACGCCCCGACCGAAGCCGAGTCCGCAGCGCTGAAGAGGTTGGGCTACTTGTGCATCTGCCATGCGCCAACGGCTGCAACCCCAGCAAGCCGTGGCGGCCCCGGTGTCGAAGGCAAACGGTCGCTATGCGCTAATGCCCAACCGCCGTCGAATCATGCCCACGACCGAGTACACCACCCCTTAGAAACAGTGCGGTTGTGGGCTTGGGCACGGGAGTAGCAAAGAATCGGTAGCCGCGGAAAGCAAGACAACTGGTTCGTCCGCTCCTGGAATTCCCTACTGACCGTCGCTGCCACCACCCGAAATGTTTATCTCACTCTCTATCGCGGTGGCGATCTTGGCCGTGTCGGTAACTGCAGGCCGGAGCATTGAAGGATTCGGATCTCGTGCGCGGCTAGGCTGATCCCCGAAGAGCTCCACCGCAGGGACCGTCTCCTGACACTTTCGCCAAATTCCAACCACTACACAAAAGGGAAGCTGGATTCGCGATCCGACTGTTGGTGCCCAATTGAGCACCCGAAACCCCAAACCAGCCAGCGGCGATCAACGTTTGCGACGAGCAAAATTATCGACGGCCATCGCGAGCGCGTGCGCGACCCTGCTCGGCTCAGTCTTGGCGTTCTATGCACTTTCCGTCTCCTCTACAGACATCACGGTTCTAAAAGATGATCGTGGGCAAGGTTTTTTTGCTTAGGCGACGTTGCAGTCCTTGGCTTGAGTCCACTGACACACGGCGCGACAGCGCTGTCCGGGCAATGCCCCCCTCGTGAACTGGCGACTGGCCGCGTTGCGATGATCAATACAGATCGACCGAGTATGGCTGGGGCCGGTTTCTGCCTTGTCGTTGTTGGCATCGTTCTTTCAATGATTCCGCCCGTGCTGGACGCTTGGTGGCCAGATTGAGGACCGAGGAGACCTTTCGAAAAAGGTGCTCGCGGCGAGGGTCACAAGCCCTCGCCCGCAAAGACGCTACTGGAAGCGCCACGCTCGAGGGTGTCGAATGCCATGTTTCGCGAGCGCCCTCGTTAGCCGTCCTCCGGCCCCGGAAGAGTGACACTCGAAGACGTCGTTTTGTCGGTGGATTGTCGGTGGCAGAAAGCTAAAAAGTCCTTGAATATCAATGGGTTAGGGTGTAGGCGGCGGGAATCGAACCTGCGTCCGAAGACACTGATTCTTAGTGATTCCAATGAGTTACAAGTTCCTCCAGTGTTCCTCTACGCTGTCGAGGGGTATGGAACCAGTAGCGCCCGAGCTGCCTGGGCAAGCGGGATTCCCGACGACGCCGGACTGGCCTCTGGATTGATTGGATGGGGGAACGGGAACAGGGCGCGAACAAATCGCCAGGACTGCGCATACCTTCGAGTGGTGTCGTGAGTTCGGACTCAAGTTCCCTAGAGGGGGGCAGACCCGCCACACGACCTGGCCACAGCCGACTCTGGAAGGATGACAGATGCTCGCGCTCTCCTGTGCCAAGAGTGGTGACTACGATCGAGAAGGCGCACCGCGGGAATCGCCTCCGCGAGCACACTTTCGCTGATCACAGCCCTAAGATCCTCCTTCGGGACTTCGCACGCCTGACACCTCATCGTTCAGCTGCCCTCCGACGTCGGTGGATCGGGACTGCCCGAGCCAGCGCGTGGCCCACGACCCAAGCGCGATGGCCGGCATCTCGACCAAACGGTGTGCGAGGGTGGCGAGCGGGAGGGTCACTGCGAACACGCCGATCGGCAAGAGCGCTACGTCCAGGGCCGTCGGCGGGCGCGAGAGCAGTCTCGTCGCGAGAATCAGAACCATAAAGTGCAATAGATACAGGCTGTAGGAGATGCGCCCGAGGAATGCGATAGGTCTCGTCGCAAGAATCTGCGCCACGGCCCGCGAACCGACCGTAGCCGCCACGATACCGCCGGCACCGAGTTCCAAGGTAAGGAGGGTCCAACGAGGCCAGTCGAAGAACAAGACTCCTAGCATCGGTATGAGCGGAAAGAAGAGCGGGGGCGTCAGGAGCAACAAGAGCGAGATCGCGAGCCAGACGGCAAGGCGCGCGGCGGACCCCCTGGTGAAGAACCCACGAAGGACATCCTGTTCGTAGTAGAGCGCAATTCCGATTGAGAAGGCGAGGCTGTTGATGATACCCACTGGCCTCGTGACGTTCGTCAGGAGTACCGTACCGGAGGCCGCGATGAGCAGCAGCCAGTGCGTCCGGACGGCGATTATGACCAAAAGCGGGAAGATGAGCGAGAAGAGGGTCTCCACGCTGAGAGTCCACCCGACCGGCAGGAGATCGCCAGCTCCGCTCGGCCAGGGCAAGAACCAGAGCAGGGAGCTCAGCGGAGGGTGGATCCCCGCAAAGAATGCGATCCAAGGGGTGAATCCGCCTCGTGGTGGTGGAAGGACGTAGAAAAAGCTGGCAAGCCACGAGAACATGACCGCAAACCAATACGGTGGGTAGATGCGGAACGTGCGGCGCACAAGGAACCGCAGGTTGACGTACCTGCCGCTCGTCCTGGAAAGGGAGCGCGTGAGAACGAAGCCACTTAGAACGAAGAAAACCTGCACCGCTCCGGGTCCGCTCAAGAAGAGAGCAAGCGGCGTGCGAAAGACGATCGGGAAGGCGCCCGCGGTTCGTTGCATGACACACATGCAGTGGCTGAAGACCACGATCGCGGCGGCAACACCGCGCAGTCCATCCAAAGCGATGACGCGTGAGCTCGCGGGGCCTTCCACTCAAGGTCTTTCGAGCGGAGTCCGCCAACCGACAAAGTCGGGACTAGGGTGCTCAGCCGTGAGAAGCATCGGATGCAACGCAGCACTCAGAGAGACCGGAATGGCCTGGAAGGTGTGCTTGATCCCTGCCTCAAGAGCCCTGGCATCCCTGCCGCGGTTTCGCGGCCAAAAGCATCTAGACAGCTTCATACCGGACATATCGGATCGTGGGTCGCCGCAATGAACCCCCGCTACGAGAAGTCAGAAATGGGCAATCGAGGGGCTAAGATACTTACTTAGAAGAGCGGGCAAAGGCGCTCTCTCCGCGCGAGGTGCCTCGCGGACTACCCACGCGTTTAGAAATAAGCCCCTTTAGAGCGGAATTCAGCGGCCAAAGTGACGAAACCAAGACCTCGGCCGCTCCCGTACCTCCCGCCCCTGTCAGGCTTAACGCCGAACGGAAGGCCGTGGGGCTGCGGGTGAAGCAGCCGCCGTTGCAGGCGCGCCCCAGGCGCCTTAGCCGTTAGCGCCGGCGATAGTGCAACGCCACGATGCCTGATTTGAGACGTGTCGCGGCCACGAACTTCAGGCGCAATGATGGCTGCAGGCCGGAAAACAAGAACGGACCGTGCCCGGCCACCACGGGGTGGACCACGAAGCGATATTCGTCCACGAGGTCCAGGCGCTGAAGCGCGGCCGAAAGTTTGGGGCTACCCACCAGCAGTCCGCGCGGCGTGGCCTTCTTCAACGCCTTCA
>Ga0126381_100010002_pt1 | contig 10657 bp, 8 predicted proteins | sample PanSoiMetPlot_28_FD_96465 | JGI IMG/M metagenome (GOLD analysis project Ga0126381, IMG submission 96465) | Tropical forest soil microbial communities from Panama - MetaG Plot_28 | ecosystem: Environmental > Terrestrial > Soil > Tropical forest > Bulk soil | place: Panama | collected 2016-02-17
CTCAGCAGCGCGATCGAGAACAGCAGCGTCGGGAACGCCAGCAGCATGTCCATCGTCCGGGCGATCAGCGAGTCGCGCCAGCCGCGGGAGTAGCCCGCGACGAGGCCCAGCGAGACGCCGAGCGCCAGCGACAGCAGCGTCGCCAGCGACGCGATGATCAGCGAGGTCCGGGCGCCGTAGAGGAGCCCCGCGAAGACGTCCTGACCGAGCACCGGCGTGATACCGAGCCAGTGATCACCGCTGGCTCCGCCGAACGGGCCGACGGGCATCGTCGTCGAGGGGTCGAGCAGGTTGGGGTTCTGAGTCTTCCAGTCGTGGCCGTACCACGCGCTCAGCTGCCCGGCGAACACCGCGACGAGGGCAAGCAGGATGGCGATGACGCCGCCCGCCATCGCGACCTTGTCCTTCTTGAGGCGCCGCCACGCGATCTGCCCCAGGGAGCGACCCTCGATCGCCTTGCCGTCGCCGAGAGGTTCGGCCAGGCCTGGTGACCTGCCGACTACGACCTCAAGTTCTCCGCCAGACAACGACACGAGCGAAAGCCCTCCTTCATGGGCAGCGGGTGCATCTGTGGTGCACGGCTACGACATGCCTGCGTGAGCCGCAGGGATTGCCCGCGGCATCTGCGTCTCATCACAAGAGATTGTGCGCTACCTGCGGATAAATCCAACCCAAAATGAGGGTCGTGGCCCGATTGTGATACAAATCGTCCTCGATTGTCATGCTGGGTAACACAGTTGTTACAGACGGGGGGTTTGGTACTGAGCGTACCCAAAGAGAGAGATCTTACGGTAGAGCACGCGATTGACACAAATCGTTCCGTGCGACACGGGGGGCGTAAGGAACATCTCGCAGTCACACACATAGCGACAGAGTCGCTCAGGCTGCGAGCAGATGCCGCAGAATCGGGCAGATCAGGATCAGATACCGCGGTTGCGGAGGATCTCCTCGATGTCCCGCATGTCCTCATCAACCGGCGCGCGATGCTTGCCGGAAGACTTGGCGGGCGCGGCCTTGACGGGCTCTGCTTTCCGTACTGGCAGGGCTGCGGTGATGGCGGCTGTCGGGTCGGCCTTGGATGGCTCCACGCTCTCGGGGGTCGCGGAGCCGGCGGCGGACTTCTTCTGCGCGGCCCGCTCAGCCGCCTTCTGCCGCGCGGCCTTGCGGCGCTGCCGTCCGCCGGTCGAGATGAACAGCACGGCAGCGGCGCCGGCCACCGCGATGCCTGCCCACTTCACCGGGGAGAACACGAATGCGGAGGCGAAGTTTCCGATCGCGGTGCCGATCTTCCAGAACATCTCGATCGACCCGGTGAGGTACGCGGCTATCGGAATCAGCGACCAGGCCGCGCCGCGCAGCATCGCACGGTTCCCGCGGGGCCGTCCGTACCTGTAGGTGAGGAATAGCCCGAGCGCGGTCAGCACCGCCGCCACCGGGAGCCAGAAGATACTGCTGTAGCCCATGTCGCGCCTCCCTGCTCCTTCCATCGTGACATACCCGGCACACCGCCCGGTACGTTCGGAGCTAGGTCACCTGGCTAGGGCCCGCAGGGTGTCGAGCGTCACGTCGCGCAGCGACGGCACGATCAGGCGGCCGGGAGCTGGCGGGATCTGCACCAGGGAGGGCACGGCCACCACGCGGCAGCCGGCCGCGGTCGCGGAGGCCACGCCGTTGGGCGAGTCCTCCAGATCGACGCAGCGCGCCGGGTCGGCGTCAAGCAGCTTGGCGCCGAGCAGGTAAGGCTCGGGGTCCGGCTTGGTCACGGCCACGTCCTCGGCGCACACCGTCACCGGGAACGTGATCCCGGTGCTAGCGAGCACCGCCTCGGCGAACGACCGCTGCGAAGACGTCACCAGGCCATGCGGGAGGCCTGCCCCGGCCACCTCGGCGAGCAGTTCCCGCGCCCCGGGCCGGACCACCACGCGGCCATCCCGTACCCGGCGGAGCATGCCCTCGTTCAGCCAGTGTTCGACCGTCAGCGCTGGCGCCGGCCTAGTCGCCTTGGCGAGCAGGTAGCTGACCGTCCGCTGCATGCTGCCGCCGAGCAATGCCTCCTGGTCGTCTGTGGTCCATGACGCGCCCAGGCGCGCCATCACCTCGGTCTCTGTCTCCAGCCACAACGGCTCGGTGTCAACGAGCAGCCCGTCCATGTCGAACAAGATCGCCGCGAGTGCATCCGTCACCTAAACACCCTAGACGCTGAAGTACCTCGCCTCGGGATGGTGGACGACGATCGCGTCGGTGGACTGCTCGGGGTGGAGTTGCATCTCCTCCGACAGCTGGACCCCGATCCGCTCGGGCGCGAGCAGCCGGGCGATCTTGGCGCGGTCCGCCAGGTCCGGGCAGGCCGGATAGCCGATCGAGTACCGGGCGCCCTGGTAGCGGACGCTGAAGAAGTCCTCGAGGCTGTCCGGGTCGGCCGCGTCGATGCCAAGTTCGCGCCGCACCCGCGTGTGCCAGTATTCCGCGAGCGCCTCGGTGAGCTGCACTGAGAGCCCGTGCAGCTCGAGGTACTCGCGGTAGGCGTTCTTCGCGAAGAGCTCGGCGGTCGCCTGCGACAGGGCGGGCCCCATCGTCGCGAGCTGAAAGGCGATCACGTCGGTCTCGCCAGATGATCTGGGCCGGAAATAGTCGGCCAGGCACAGCCGCGCGTCTCGCCGCTGCCGCGGGAAGGTGAACCGCTCGAGCTCCTCCCCCGACTCAGACAGCACGATTAGGTCGTTTCCCTCGCTTGCGCAGCGGAAGTAGCCATAGACCACGGCGGCCTGCAAGAGCCCCTCGGTCTGCGCCCGCTCCAGCCACATCCGCAGCCGCGGCCGCCCCTCGCTTTCCACGAGGTCCTCGTAGCTCGGCCCGCCCTCCCGCCGCGACGGCTTGAGCCCCCACTGCCCCATGAAGGTGGCGCGCTCGTCCAGGTACGCCCCGTACTCCGCGAGCGCCAGCCCCTTGACGACCCGCGTCCCCAGGAACGGCGGCTCGGGTACGGGGTTTTCATGAGACATCTCGGAACGAGCGGTGGTGGCTGCCTCGCCGTCCAGTTCCGCCGCGGCGGTGGCCACCGGCCGGACCCGGCGCGTGCGCAGTTCGGGGAGCTTGGCGCCCGGGTCGCCGCGCTTGACGGCCATCGCGGCGTTCATCAGGCGCAGCCCTTCGAAGGCGTCGCGCGCGTAGCGGACCTCGCCATCGAACAGGGCCGCGAGGTCTTGTTCCACGTAGGCGCGGGTTAGCGCCGCGCCGCCGAGCAGCACTGGCCAGCGGCTCGCGAGTCCCTTGGAGTTGAGCTCGGCGAGGTTGTCGCGCATCACCACGGTCGACTTGACCAGCAGGCCGGACATCCCGATGACGTCGGCGCGGTGCTCTTCCGCCGCGCTGATGATCGCGGAGATCGGCTGCTTGATGCCGATGTTCACCACGTCATAGCCGTTGTTGGACAAGATGATGTCGACCAGGTTCTTGCCGATGTCGTGTACGTCGCCCTTGACGGTGGCGAGCACGATCGTGCCGCGGCCGCCGTCGTCCGCCTTTTCCATGTGCGGCTCGAGGTAGCCGACCGCAGCCTTCATCACCTCGGCGGACTGCAGCACGAACGGCAACTGCATCTGCCCGGAGCCGAACAGGTCGCCCACCGTCTTCATGCCGTCAAGCAGCACGTCGTTGATGATCTCCAAGGCGGGCCGCTGCTCGAGCGCGGTGTCGAGGTCGGCCTCCAGCCCGTTTCGCTCGCCGTCGATGATGCGGCGCTTCAGCCGCTCCCACAGCGGGAGCGCCGCTAGCTCGGCGGCGCGGTCCGCCTTGGCGGACGCCGCGTCCACGCCCTCGAACAGCTCGAGCATCCGCTGCAGCGGGTCGTAGCCGTCCCGGCGCCGGTCGTAGACGAGGTCCATCGCCACCTGGCGCTGCTCGTCCGGGATCCGCGCAAGCGGCACGATTTTGGACGGGTGCACGATCGCCGAGTCGAGCCCGACCTTCACGCACTCGGCGAGGAACACCGAGTTCAGCACCGCCCGGGCGGCTGGCTTAAGGCCGAACGACACGTTCGACACGCCGAGCGTCGTCTGCACATCCGGGTAGCGGCGCTTGAGCGCGGAGATCGCCTCGATCGTCTCCAGGGCGTCCCGGCGGGTCTCCTCCTGGCCGGTCGCAATCGGGAACGTCAGGCAGTCGACGATGATGTCGGAGCGGCGCATCCCCCAGTTCCCTGTGAGGTCGTTGATCAGCCTGGTGGCGACCTCTACCTTCCACGGCGCGGTGCGCGCCTGGCCGCGCTCGTCGATGGTCAGCGCGACCACGGCGGCGCCGTGCTCGCGGATGATCGGCATCACCCGGGCGATCCGCGAGTCCGGCCCGTCGCCGTCCTCGTAGTTCACCGAGTTGACCACCGAGCGGCCGCCGATCAGCTCAAGGCCGGCCTCGATGACCGCCGGCTCCGTCGAGTCGAGCACCAGCGGCAGCGTCGCCGCCGTGGCGAGGCGCCCGGCGATCTCTCGCATGTCCGCCACGCCGTCTCGGCCCACGTAGTCCACGCAGACGTCGAGCAGATGCGCGCCGTCCCTGGTCTGGCTGCGGGCGATCGCCACGCAGTCCTCGAACTTGTCGGCGATCATCGCGTCGCGGAACGCCTTCGACCCGTTCGCGTTGGTCCGCTCGCCGATCGCGAGGAACGCGGTGTCCTGCCGGAACGGCACGTGGCTGTACAGCGACGCGACGCCGGGCTCGGGCCGCGGGCGCCGCCTGGTCAGCGGCCGGCCGCCGTCCTGCCGGGTGCCGAGCCGCTCGACGAGGGCCGCCACATGCTCAGGCGTGGTGCCGCAGCACCCGCCGACGAGCGCCAGCCCGAACTCGCGGACGAACCGTTCGTGCGCGTCGGCGAGCTCGGCGGGGGTCAGCGGGTAGTAGGCGCCGCGAGAGGTCAGCTCGGGCAGGCCCGCGTTCGGCTCGCAGGAGATCGGGATCGGCGAGTGCGCCGCCAGGTACCGCAGGTGCTCGCTCATCTCGCCGGGTCCGGTCGCGCAGTTGAGGCCGATCATGTCGATGCCGAGCGGCTCGAGCGCGGTCAACGCCGCGCCGATCTCGGTGCCAAGCAGCATGGTGCCCGTTGTCTCGATGGTCAGCTGTGCGATGACAAGCGCCTCCGGCGCCACAGCCGCCACCGCCCGTTTGGCACCGATGATCGCGGCCTTCGCCTGCAGCAGGTCAGGACAGGTCTCGATGATCAGCGCGTCGGCGCCGCCGCGCAACAGCGCGGCTGCGTTCTCGAAGTAGGTGTCGCGCAGCTCGCGGAAGGTGACATGGCCCAGCGTGGGCAGCTTGGTGCCCGGGCCGATTGAGCCGAGCACCCAGCGCGCGCCGCCGTCGGCCGCGGTGAACTCGTCGGCCACCTCGCGGGCCAGCCGCGCGCCTGACTCGGAAAGCTCGGCGATCTGATCCGGGATCCCGTACTCGCTCAGGTTGCCCAGGTTGGCGCCAAACGTGTTGGTGGTGACGCAGTCCGCGCCCGCTTCCAGGTACGCCCGGTGCACCGCGCGGATGATGTCTGGCCGCGTCACGTTGAGGACTTCGTTGCAGCCCTCGTGCCCGCGGAAATCGTCAGTAGTCGCCTCGCTGGCCTGAAGCATCGTGCCCATCGCTCCGTCCGCGACCACCACGCGTTCGGTGAGGGCTGAGCGCAAAGCGCCAGCTCGTTCGGTAGCCTCTTCTATCGCAAGCCCGCTCATAGGCCTCCTCAGTGTAGACGTTTATGGTCGGACACAAAAGAGGCCCGGTAAAAACTGTGTGTGCCACAGGTACAGCAACGAGGGTACGCGGCGACGTAGGCTGTAGTGCACAGGTCCATGCGAACCCGAGGCAACCAGGGGGTGAGGTCATCAAGTTCAGCGATGTCGACGGCCCGCTCGACCACCCGGTGGCGATTGCCGCATTCGAGGGATGGAATGACGCGGCGGAGGCGGCCAGCGGCGTGGTCAATCACCTCGGCATCGCCTGGCAGTCCACCCCGATCGCCGCCATAGACCCTGATGACTTCTACGACTTCCAAGTGAACCGGCCGGTGATCGAGGTCGTCGGCGGCAAGACCGAGCGGCTGGTCTGGCCGACCACCAGGCTGTCCCTGGCACGGACCTCGGCTACCGGGCTGAGCCGCGACATCGTCCTCGTGCACGGCGTCGAGCCCAACATGCGCTGGCGGGGCTTCACCGACGAGCTGATCGGCGGCCTGACTGAGCTTGGCGTCGAGATGGTGGTCCTGATCGGCGCGCTGCTCGCCGACTCCCCGCACACCAGGCCGGTGCCGGTCTCGGTCAGCGGGTCGCACGCGCACCTGCTGCGCGGCGTCGGCTCCGAGCCCGTCGAGTACAAGGGCTCGTCCGGGATCGTCGGCGTGCTGCAGTACACGTGTGCCGCCGCGGACATCCCCGCCGTCTCGCTGTGGGCCTCGGTGCCGCACTACGTCGCCCAGTCGCCGTCGCCGAAAGTGACGCTCGCCCTGCTGCGCAGCGTCGAGGACATCCTCGACGCGACCCTGCCGATGGCCGACCTGGCCGAGGAGGCGCGCGCCTGGGAGCGCGGCGTGGACGAGCTTGCCCAGCAGGATTCCGACGTCGCCGAGTACGTGCGGACGCTCGAGGAAGCCAAGGACGCCACGGACCTGCCTGAGGCGTCGGGCGACGCGATCGCCCGCGAGTTCGAGCGGTACCTGCGCCGCCGCGGCAACCGGGGTGACGTCGGCGACGTCTGATGCCTTGCCAGTCGCGTGTCGATCGCCATTGCAATGAGGCGTGAGCGGCCCCTGTGAGCAACTCGTTACGGGAGTAGCGCTATTTTGTTACGGTGCGTAGCGGCTTCGCTACTGAGCGGACCCGGTTGGCTCGCCGCTTGCTTGGTCTCGGGCTCGTCATCGGGGTCCTGCTTGCCGTTCCCGCGGGGGTGACCCGGCTAGCGTCGTCGGACGTGCGGGACTACCCAGCGCTACGCGGCACCGTCTCGGTGCTCCTGGTCCGCGGCCCCGGCGACAAGCGCCCGCACCCCGTCTGGGTGTGGCGCCCGCCCGGACCTGACTCGGCGTCCATTCCGGTGATCTACCTCCTGCACGGTTACCCGGGTTCGGCGCGGGACGCGTTCGATTCGGGGCTCGCCGCCATCCTCGACCGCAGGCTCGCCGAGGGCTATCCGCCGGTGGTGGTGGCGTGCCCGGACGGGAACGGCGGGCACCACACGGACACCGAGTGGGCGAACTCGCGGAACGGGTCGGACAGCGTGATGAGCCGGGTGATCGCGGACGTCGCCGCGGTGGAAGGAACGCACCGGCGGCTCGCCGCGCTGCGCGTGATCGCGGGCTTCTCGATGGGCGGCTACGGAGCGATGAACATCGCGATGCAGCACAGGAAGGTCTTCGGCTCGGTGGTCACGATAGCCGGGTACTTCGTGCTCAATGACCTGTCGGACATGTTCGGCGACATCCCTTCGGTCATGCGGCGCAACGACCCGTCGGCGCATCCGGCGCGGGCGCGCGGGATGACAGTGATCCTCGAAGAAGACTCGGGCGACCCGCTGCCGCTGGTCCATGGGCAGGCCGCCCGGATGGCCCGGCTGCTGCGCCAGGCCGGCGTGCCTGCCGTGTTGCGCATCCTGCCTGGGTCGCACACCTGGGCGTACGCGCTGCGCGCCCTTCAGGACGCGCTGACCTGCCTGGACTCGGACTGGCAGCGCGAGGCAGCCGAGGAGGCCGGCTTCGCCAGTCTGACCGCGGGCTCCCCGGTCGATGTCACACCCGACTCTCCGGTGTACCTCGCGCACCTGCGTGCCAACATGGCGGCGACCTGGCGAATGGTCGGGCGGGCGGTGAGTGGCGCCGCCTCCATGCTCGTGCCCATTTTGCACTAATTGCCAGGATTTCAAGAGGCGCGCGTCAACCGGATGAAGCAGAAACAGCCGACCGATTCGTTCGGAATGGGGATTTTTCAGACGGGGGGCCAGGGGACGGCGGGCCAGTCTTCCGAGGGGTACGGGTGGACACGGTGCTTGAGCAGCTTGTCCACCCGGATCTTGGTGGCACTCACCTCGCCGCGAGTCAGGTGCTTGTTGAGTTCCTTGGCCAGCCAGCCGCCTGCCATGTCGTCCGCGAGGCGGCGCAGCGCCTCGACTGACTGCCTGGGCAGGGTCTTGCCGCGCCACTGCCACAGGACTGTGCGCAGCTTGTAGTCCTCCGCGAAGCAGACGCCGTGGTCGCAGCCGTACAAGTGGCCGTCGGGGACGGGGAGCAGGTGGCCGATCTTGCGGTCCGCGTTGTTGACGACCGCGTCGAAGACCGCCATCTCGCGCAGCCCGGTGTGGTCGCTGCGGCGGGCTAGCGCGATCAGGTCCACATCGGGGTCGAGTTCGATCCACAGCTGGCACATGCCCGGGCCGAACGGGCCGTCACGCATCACCGTCGGCGGCACGATGTTCCAGCCCGCGGTGCGGGACACAGCGTAGGCCGCGACCTCGCGGCCGGCCAGCGTCCCTGACGGGAAGTCCCACAGCGGCCGCTCCCCCGCGACCGGCTTGTACACGCAGGCGGCCGCCGCGCCGCCGCCCTTGATCGTGCAGTAGAGCGTCGCGTTGGACGCGTCGACAAGACGCCCCTCTACCTCTAGTGTTCCGCGCTCGAGCAGTTCGAGCGCATCGCGCTCGCCGACCGGGAAGTCCGTGTCCCCGGCCGTGGCGCGATCAGTCATGACTGGCCCGGTGGCCGTTCTGCCGTGGGCAGACATGCCCGTTGGAGTCGAGCGGCAGCCCGCACAGCGGGCAGGGCGGCCGGCCGGCTGCGACAAGCTGCAACGCGCGCTGCGCGAACGCCCGGGCCGCGCCCGGTGAGATCCGCACCCGGAGCACGCCTGGGCCATCGGGCGGAACGTCCTCGGCGAGGGGCTCGACCGGCTGGTCGCTTTCCTCCTGCGCCTCGATGACGACCCGGTCGCCGTCGCTGTCCCAGGCCAGGGCGATGGCGCCCACGCGGAAGTCCTCAGTCAGCGGGAGGTCGAGCGGCCCGTCGTCGCGCAGCGCGTCCGGCGCCGCGGCGGGAATGGCGGTGGTGCCACCGGTTTGCCGCAGCACCTCGTCAAGCAGCTCGTCAATCCGCTCCGCCAGCAGGCTAACCTGGAACTTCTCCAGGACAACGCTGGTCACCCGGCCAGTGGAACTCGCCTGTAGGTAGAACGTCCGGTCGCCCGGCTGCCCTACTGAGCCGGCCACGAACCTGTCCGGCGGGTCATAGTAAAAGACCGGCATAGTCCTATCCTCGCCTGTCGGCAAGCCCGTCAGTAGCAGGGGATGCCGGAAATCCGGTCCCCGTAACCGTTGCCGCGATCCCACCGCCGGCTCCGCCGCCGACCACGGCGTCGCTCTCCGCGGCAAGCCCCGCGTGCGCGGCGGCGGCTGCCTGCGGCAACAGGTCGTCCACGCCACCTCCCACATCGTTCAGCCGGAGCAGGAAAGGCCGCAGCGTCGTATAGCGGATCACGGTCAGCGAGCACGGATCCGCCTGGATGCGCTGGCACTGGTCAAGGTGCAATCCCAGGCTATCCGCCACTATGGCCTTGATGACATCACCGTGCGAGCAGATCAGGTAGGTGGCGTCCTTTCCGAGCTTGGCGTTCCACTCCCGCACCGCGGCGACCGCACGGTGCTGCATGTCGAGCATGGACTCCCCGTCGGAACCGGGGAACCGCACGGCACTCGGGTGTGCCTGGACTACCGGCCACAACGGGTCCTTCTCCAGCTCCTTCAGTGGCCTGCCCGTCCAGTCCCCGTAGTGACATTCGCCCAGCCTGGGGTCGGTCATGACCGAGTCCAGGCTGCCGTCACGCGCGGCGGCGATCGGCTCGGTGGTCTGCCGGCAACGGTCGAGCGGGCTGGTAACGATCGCGGCGAACGGAACTGGCGCCAGCCGGTCCGCGAGCGCAGCGGCCTGCGCGCGGCCGCGATCGTCGAGGCCGACACCGGGCTGCCAGCCCGTCAGCACCTGCCCCGTGGTGGCGGTGAGGCCGTGCCTGACAAGCAGAACGGTTGTCACGCTTCCTGACTTTAGGCCATTGCCCGGATTAGACCGGCCTTGGCACGGACCGTTCGCCCGCGGTGGCTAGATCCCGTCTGGGCAGAGCCAGTACTCGGCTCTGCCGAAGCTCACCACGTCCCCCGCCCGCACCCGCACCTGGCCCCGCACCCGCCAGCCGTTCACCCGCGTGCCGTTGGTCGACGACAGGTCGGTCAGCAACCAGCCGTCGGGGGTGCGCTCGAGCCTGGCGTGCATCCGGGAGACTGTCATGTCGGCGATCGCCAGGTCGCAGCCGGTGTCCCTGCCGATGCTGAATTGCGCGCCGGCGGCGCGCGGGAACTGCAGCGGCGTGGGGCGCCGCTCCTGCGACCGGGCCCGCGGCATGGCGGACGTGAGCTTGCGGCCCAGGCCGCGCCGCGGTCTCGGGGTCTGGGCGCCAGGGGCGCCGGCGGCGGCGGCGCCGGCGGCGGCGGCGTCGGGGGCGCTAGTGTCCGCCCGCCACGCGGTGGTGTCCGGCCGGTGTGGCAGCGCGGCACGCAGCCGACCAAACAGCCCGGATTGGACGCCGGCCCGCGGGTCGCCGGGCGCTGCGTTCGTGCGGCCGGGGGCGGCGACGCCGACGGCGCC